>Ga0184639_10000460_pt1 | contig 15675 bp, 9 predicted proteins | sample PLM31_170_b2_FD_133155 | JGI IMG/M metagenome (GOLD analysis project Ga0184639, IMG submission 133155) | Groundwater sediment microbial communities from an aquifer in East River, Colorado, USA - PLM3-1_170_b2 | ecosystem: Environmental > Terrestrial > Soil > Riparian zone | place: USA: East... | reverse complement strand
CTCAATTACCGCAACAGAGTGAGTCCGTCGCACATAAAACGAACCGAGCCACCCGCGACAGTTGCGAACGGCTCGGAGTTGGCTACAATGCCCCTGCCGCGCGCTTCTTCCGCGCAGGCCACTCGCCCGGACGGCTGCAACGCCGCGGGCGTTTTTCTTTGATTGGGCGCAATTATAGTCCTGTGCGGGCCAGGCGCAAACGGGAAAACGAAAAGGGCCGCAAGGTCTCAGCCTCACGGCCCTCACGATCACCGCGCCCCTACGGGCACGCCCGCGCCCGCGATTAGCGCCCCGGCCAAAGAGAAAGGCTCAGACTTTAGGGCCAGCGTCAAGGATTTCCCTTGCTGTTTGACTCTCGAACTTCTTGAAATTATCCACGAACCGGTGCGCGAGCTGCCGGTAGCGTTCCATGTAGCCGTCTTTGCTCGGCCAGGACGACGCGGGGTTGAGCACCTCCACAGGCACTCCGGGGCAACTTTTCGGAACCTGAAAGCCGAAGATGGGGTCGGCGGCGTATTCCACATTGAGCAGTTCGCCGCTAAGGGCGGCGTTCAGCAGCGCGCGCGTGTACGCGATGCTGATGCGCTTCCCCACCCCGTACGGCCCGCCGATCCAGCCGGTGTTCACCAGCCAGCAGTTCGCGCCGTGGCGCACGATCTTGCGCTTTAACAGATCCGCGTAGAAGTACGGGTGGTGCACCATGAACGGCCCGCCGAAGCACGCGCTGAACGTGATCTCCGGCTCCGCGCCCAGCCCCACCTCCGTTCCCGCAATCTTCGACGTGTACCCGGAGATGAACTGGTAGAGCGCCTGGTCGGGCGTGAGCCGCGCGATAGGCGGCATCACCCCGGAGGCGTCGCACGTGAGCAGGATGATGTTCTTCGGGTGGCCGCCCATCTTTTCGGGGACGGCGTTCTCGATGTACTCAAGCGGGTACGAGGCGCGCGTGTTCTCGGTGATGGCCTCGTCGTCGAGGTCAACCTGCCGCGTGATGGGGCTGTAGACCACGTTCTCCAGAATCGTCCCGAAGCGGCGGGTGCAGGCGTAAATCTGCGGCTCGGCGGTCGGCGAGAGCCGGATCACTTTGGCGTAGCACCCGCCCTCGAAGTTGAACACCCCGTTATCGCTCCACCCGTGCTCGTCGTCGCCGATCAGCCCCCGGTGCGGGTCGGCGGAGAGCGTGGTCTTGCCCGTCCCGGACAGGCCGAAGAACAGCGCGGTGTCGCCGCTCGGCCCGACGTTCGCCGAGCAGTGCATGGGCATCACCCCTTGCAGGGGCAGCAGATAATTGAGCACGGTGAAGATGGACTTCTTGATCTCGCCTGCATAGGCCGTGTTGCCGATCAGGCACAGCCGCTGCTCGAAGTTGAGCAGGATGAAGGTGTTGGACGGCGTCGCGTCAATCGTCGGGAAGGACTTGAAGGACGGCAGGCACAGCACGGTGAACTCGGGGACGTGCTGGCGGTAGCCCTCGTAGCTGTCCGGCGGGATGAACATGTTGCGCGCGAACAGGCTGTGCCAGGCAAACTCGGCGACGATGCGGACGGGCATCCGGTAGGCGGGGTCCGCGCCCGCGAAGCAATCCTGCACGAACAGGTCGCGCCCCTGCGCGAAGCCCTGCATCCGGTTGAAGACCTCGGCGAAGTTCTCGACGGTGAAGGGGCGGTTGTACTGCCCCCACCAGATGTGCTGATCCGTGTTCGGCTCTTTGACGATGAACTTGTCGTTGGCCGAGCGCGCGGTGTGCTTGCCGGTGTTCACAACCACCGGCCCGAGTTTCGAAATATGCGCCTCGCCCCGGAAGACGATCTCTTCGTACAGCGCCTCGGCGGGCAGGTTCCAGTACACCTGCCGCAAATTGCTCAGCCCGAGGTTCTCCAGCCCGTAATCGCTCTTGAGCGCCGCCGCTTCGGCCTGCGCGGGGGTTTTGATGTTCAGGAGGTTATTCATAGGTTATTCGTTTATTCGTTGGGCATTCGTTGACAGAGACACGTTGGTTAGAGCCAGTCCCTCACTACTTTCCGATCCCCAATGTATATCTCGCTTGGCGCATGGGGGTCGAGCGCCCACTTGAGGCGGGCGACGCCCTCGGTGACGTCCTTGACCGTCCCGGCGTAGCTCAGCCGCAGGTGGCCCTCCATCCCGAACTCTTTTCCGGGAACCGTGACGACCAGCGCCTTCTGGAGCAGGAAGTGCGATAGCTCGACTGAATTCTGATTGTAGGCGCGGAAGTCGGGCAGGCAGTAGAACGTGCCGTCCGGCTTCGTCACCTTGATCCCGGTGAACGACTGGAGTTCCTGCATCATCACGTTGCGGTTGTTCTCGATGGTCAGGCGCAGGCTCTCGACGTAGCTCTGCAGGCCGGTGAGCGCGCCCTCGGCGGCGGCCTGCAAGATCACCGACGCGCACGAGGTGGTCTGCGCCTGCACGTTCGTCATCGTCTCCACCAGCCTGCGGTTCGTCACCGCCCAGCCGATGCGGAAGCCCGTCATCCCGTACAGCTTCGAGATGCCGTTGACGACGACGAGATTCGTGGACTCGACGTCCCGGTTGGTGAACTTGAAGGCCGTGACGAGCGGCCGCCCGTCGAAGATCAATCTCTGGTAGATGTCGTCGAGGATGAGAATGATGCCCTTGCGCTCGCAGAAGTCCACGATGTCAGCCAGGAACTTCTCGGAGAAGACGACGCCGGAGGGGTTGTTAGGGCTGTTGACGATGATGGCCCGCGTGGCTGAGCTTACGGCCTGTTCAATGTCGGCCAGGCGGGGGCGGAAGCTGCCATCTTCCGGGGTGACGACCACGGGCACGCCGTACACCATCTTGATCATCTCGGGATAGCTCACCCAGTAGGGCGCGAGAATGATCACCTCGTCCTGCGGGTTGAGGAGGCTGTACAGCAGGTTGTAGAGCGCCTGCTTTGCGCCGTTGGCGACGATGACGTTCTCCGGAGCGACCAGCCGCCCGTACGTCTCTTCGGTGTGGCGGATGATGGCCTTCTTGAGCGAGGGGATGCCGTCGGTGGGCGCGTACTTGACGTCGCCCGTGCTCAGGCGAGAGGCTGAACTCAGCAGGGCGCTGATGGGGGCTTTGTTCTTCGGCTCCCCGATGCCCAGGTGAATGACGGCTTCGCCCTTCTCCCTCAACCGCTGGGCATCCTCGTTGAGCTTCAAGGTGGGGGATTCGGCGATGGACGCGGCCAATTGACTCAAACGCATAGGTGCACTGCCTCCTCTTCGATAATGCGCTTTCGTAAGGGCGTTCAATTGCCTGCGCCTGGGCCGCAGGCACAGGCCGCGGAGCGCGCCCCTGCGGGCGGGCGGTGGCTTTCAGCATAGAATTGCGCTGCAAGCGTGACAAGTAACGAATGTCACGTCAGGCGCACGTCAAATGATGCAAACACGAGGTGCATCTCAACGATCCGGCGACTCTAAAAACGCCTTCAGCACGCGGCCAATCCGTTCGAGGCTCTCTGCGCTGACTTTGTCGGCTGTATCCGCCGTGGTATGCCAGTATGGGTAGTCGAAGTCTATGATATCCAGCGCCGGGATGCCGCGTCGCGCGAACGGGATGTGATCGTCGGTCATCGTCCAGCGCGCCACAGGGATGAACTGCTTATCGTAGCCGAGGCGGGCCGCCGTGGCCCACACTTGCGCGGAGAGACCGGGGTCTGAGTTGGCATCAAAATAGAATTGCTGATCCGCGTCGCCAACCATGTCCACCAGAATCATCGCCTCAGGCTGAATCGTCAAGTGATCGGCCATGTAGGTCGAGCCGACAATCCAATCCCACCCGTCCAGCCCCCCGTTGTCTTCGGCATCGAAAAATGCCAGCCACAATTCATTCGGGATTTCCCGGAGGTCGAGGGTGCGCGCCAGCTCGAGCAGCACGGCGACCCCGGAGGCGCCGTCGTCAGCGCCCGGCACAGGCTCAGTCGCATGGGCCGGGTCCCGATCCGCCCGCCGTCGCGAGTCGTAGTGAGCGCCGAGAATAACGACAGGCCCCTTCCCCACATTGGTCCTGGCAATGACGTTTCGGACCGGTGTGCCTTGATAGACAAAGGGCTGGAATTCTACAGACCACCCGGCTGATTTCATTTGATCGGCGATGTAATTTCCCGCCGCCGCGTTGGCCGCGCTGCCAGTGACACGAGGGCCTAGTTCCATCTGGGCGGTGACGTGGGCATAGGCCCGGCGTCCGTTGAAGTTGCCGGGGGATGGGTGGAAAAAAAATGCGCGTCCCAACAGCCCCAGCGCGATCGCAGTGACAACGAGCAAGACGAGCAAGAATTTCTGCGTGGTTCGGATAGCCTCAAGCAGTTTCATAGAATGCCTCTAAAGCCAGGAGAAGCACTCACTGGCTATGCGCATGTCGCATTGTTTCGAAGTATTCTTCCGGTGACAAGCGTGACAGGCGCAGATCTTTAACGCAGGGCCTTGTTCAACTGGCACAGTTCTTGCTACAGAGATTGACCGGACTCTCGACCACGACTATACTGGCGCAGCCGCCTGCGCCAGTCCCAAAGGTGACTTATGCTCGCACACCGACCCGGCCCTGTTCAAGACCTCCGCCACACAGCCACGGCTCATCTCACGCAGACGATGAGCTTTCTGCAGCTGCCGGCCGCCGAGCTGGAAACCACCCTGGCAAAGGAACTCGCCCGCAACCCGGCGCTCGAATTGGTTGACGAACTTCGCTGTCCGGGATGCGGTAAACGACTCCTTCAGCGACCCTGCCCCACGTGTGCGGCGCCAAGCCAAACTGACCACCCCATTGTATATTTGTCTCCACGCGAGCCGCGCGCCTACTCCCCGGCGGAGTTGGAAACGGAGTATCGCGATGCGTATGCGCGTGTGCCGCTCGACGAGTACCTCCTCCGCCAGATCGGCCCGAACCTGACGCGCGCCGAACGGCCCATGGCCGCTTATATTCTAGCCCAGCTTGACGAAGACGGCCTGTTCGCCGGGTCGCCGGCCGAGGTCGCCGCGGCTCAGCGCGCTTCCCTGAGCGCGGTCGAACGGGTGCTGGCCCTGATTCAACACGCCGACCCCCCTGGCGTGGGCGCCCGCACCCCGCAGGAATCGCTGCTCGTTCAACTGGATAGCCTGACGGATTCGATCCCGCCGGCCATGCTGAATCTGGCGCACGCCATCCTCCAGAACCATTTTGAGCTTTTGGGCAAACAGGATTATGCTCAGATTGCCCGGCGGCTGCGGGTGCCGCGCAGCCTTGTTGAGGCTGCAGCGCGCTTCATCCAACGCAATCTGACTCCCTATCCGGCCCGCGCCTTCTGGGGCGAAGGTAAAATGCCCGACACCGAGGACGCTTCAGCTTTGTCTGATCCGGATATCAGTATCTCGTTCTTCAACCAGTCGTCGGACGGCCCGCTCATGGTCGAAGTCTTCACGCCCTTTTCCGGCTGGCTGCGGGTGAGCCCGGACTTCAAAGCCGCCCTGGCGGACTGCGACGAAGCCGACCGGGAAAAACTCTCCGCCGCCGTAGAGCAGGCCGCGCTCGTCACCAAATGCCTGCAGCAGCGCAACCACACCATGCGCCGCCTGATGCAAATCATCGCCGAGGAACAACGGAACTTCATCCTTGGAGGCGACCGCGACCTCCGCCCCCTGACCCGCGCCCAGGTCGCGAAGGCGCTCGCGGTGCACGAGTCGACGATTTCGCGCGCCGTCGCCGGGAAGTCTATCGCCCTGCCCAGTGGCCGCATCGTGCCGCTCGCCAAATTCTTCGACCGCAGTCTTTCAGTGCGCGACCGCGTCCGCCGGCTGGTGGAGCACGAGACGCGGCCCCTCACCGACGACGAAATCGCCGTCGCCCTCGCCCACGAGGAGATCCACGTCGCGCGCCGGACGGTCGCCAAATATCGCAACATGCTGGGCATCCTGCCCGCCAACGTCCGCGCCCGCCTGGCCAAGGCGAGCCGCGCCCGGCCCGCCTCAATGCCCGCCCTCACTCCGGCCTCATGACTGTCCGCATCGGCACAGGCCCTCTCTCGCGCGTCTTCAGCCGCCTGCCGGGGCGCGACCACGACCCGCGCTTCCAGCACGCGCTCGAGCAACTCCCGGGCGCTGCGTTTCTGATCACGCGCCGCGAAGGGGCGGTGCTCGCCGTGAACAGCAGAGCGACGGCGCTCACCGAATGGACGCGAGACGAGTTGATGGCGCACACCTTCGCCGAACTGGCGGCCCCCGGCGCAGCCGGGGCCACGCTCGACCCGGTGTACACCATCGAGCCGGGCCGCGTGCTTACGCTCACCGCCGTTCCAGTGCGCACGCGCTCCGGGCGCGTGACCGTTGTGGATCTCCGGCTGTCGGCGCTGGAAGAAAGCGGCGAGACGCTCATTCTCATTCTCGCCACCCCGGTGGAAGAGCGCCTCGCTCAGGGACGCGAAGCGGCCCAGCAAACGCGCGCATTGGAAGCGATTGACCAGCTCTTCCGGCTGTTCACCGTCCCCACCGAGGGTTCGCTCGACCCGGCCCTGCAGCTCGTGCGCGGCATGCTCGGCGCGGATGCCGCCGCGCTGTACCGCGTCACCGACATGGCCGAACTGCACCTCCAGTCCGCCGACGGGCTGGCCGCCGGATTTCCGCGCGCCATCGGCCCCAGCGAAGCGCAGCGGTTGAAACTCCCGTTCACGTGGGCCAGCGGCCAGCGCGCCGAAACATTTCTCGCGCAGTCCGCGCGGGCCGCCGGTTGGACGCACTGCATGGCCCACCCGGTCGGAAGCCCGCCCGCCATCCAGGGCGCGCTCGTCGTCGCGTACCGGCCCGGCAATCCTCCGGCCACGCAGGCCCCCACCCTGCTCGGGTTCGCCGCGCAGCTGGTCCAGCAGTTGATGGCGCAAATCGCGCGCGAGGCCCGGCAGGCCAGCGCACAGAATCTCGCCATCCGGCTCTCCAATCAGCTGGCGGCCGTTCACGCGCAAATCGAAGAAGGCATCGTCATCCTCAACCGGCAGGGGACAATTGACGGAATCAACGGCCCGGCCACGCGGATGCTGGGCTATCGTTCGGAAGACGTCACCGGCCTGCCGTTCGGCGACGTGTTGGTCTCCGACGACGCACTCGCCGAAGCCATCCGCGCGCGGTTGAAGGGCGGCCAGGTGACCGCGCTGGAGGGCAAACTGCACCGCCGCAGCGGCGAGGCGTTTCCGGTCATGGCCCGGCTTCAACCGCTGCCGCCGCCGGAGGGCGGCTGCGTCCTCACCCTGCGCGATCTCTCCGAGGCGCGCGCCAGCGAAGTGCGGCAGGAGCACCTCGACCAGCTCGCCTACGCCGGCCAGGCCACGCAGTCGTTCGCGCACGAGGTGCGCGGGCCGCTGAACAACATCGCCATGGGCGTGCAATATCTCGCCTCCCGCCTCCCCGCCGACGACGCACTCCAACAGGCCATCGGCAAGATTCAGGCCGAGTGCAATCGCCTCTCTACGCTCATGTACGATATGCTCGCGTGGGCCAAACCCATCGAGCCCCAGCTCGAGCCGACGGACCTGGCCGCCCTGCTCAAGCGCCTGTTGAATCGCTGGAGCACCAAAATCCTCCAGCGCAACGTGCGACTGAACTTCACCATCGCCGCCTGCCCCCCTGTGTCCGCCGACCCGCGCCTGATCGAGCAGGTCTTCGTCAACCTGATTGAAAACGCGCTGCAGGCGATGCCCGCGGGCGGCCACCTCGCCGTCAACCTCCTGCCGGCCCAACGCGGCCCGCAGGGCCGGGTCGTCGAAGTCAAGATCGGCGACGACGGGCCGGGCATCTCCGAGGAAGTCCGCCGCCGCATCTTCGATCCCTATTTCACCACGAAACCGGACGGGACAGGTCTCGGGTTGGCAATCTGCAAGCGGCTGGTCACCATTCATCGCGGCGCGATCAGCGTGGACTCTTTCCCCAACACCGGGACGATTTTCACCGTGACCCTGCCCGCCCTGCCCGGCGGCGAGACCGACTCCCCCACCCCCTTGGAGACCCCCTCATGACCGCCACAATTCTCCTGGTAGACGACGACGAAACTGCGCTGTCCTTCATGGCCCCGTTGCTGCGGGATGCCGGTTACGAGGTGCGCGAAGCGACGACGCTGGCCTCCGCGCACCTCACCCTCGACCGGGGCGAGGCCGATATCGTGGTGCTGGACGTGCAATTGCCGGACGGCTACGGGCCAAATCTGCTGGAGCGCCTCAGCCGCGAGCAGCCGGGCATGCCCGTCATCCTGGTCACCGGTTTCGGCGACATCGAGATGGCGGTGGAAGCCATGAAGCTCGGCGCGCGCGACTTCATTCAGAAGCCGGTGGACATGGCGCGCCTCCGGCGCGCCGTGGACAAAGCGGCCGAGTCCGTCGCGCTCCACCGCGAGCTGGCGCACCTGCGGCATTCGCGTCACCCGATTGACTCGTGGGTCATCGGCGATACACCCGCCATGAAGCGCATCGAAAACATCCTCAACCGCGTCGCGCCCTCGAATGCCACCGTGCTCGTCTCAGGCGAAAGCGGCACGGGCAAGGAGGTGCTGGCCGCCGCCGTCCACAAAATATCGCCGCGCGCCGGCCGCCCGTGGATTCCGGTCAGCTGCGCGAACTTAAGCGACACACTGCTCGAGTCCGAACTGTTCGGTTACGAGGCCGGGGCATTCACGGGTGCGGCGAAGAAGAAGGACGGCCTGTTCGTCACCGCCGACGGCGGCACGCTGTTCCTCGACGAAATCTCGACGATGAAGCCCGAGCTGCAGGCCAGACTCCTGCGCGTGCTCGAAGACCGTTCCATCCGCCGCCTGGGCGGCAACACGGAAACCAGAGTGGACGTGCGCATCATCGCGGCCACAAATCGCGACCTGCCCGAGATGGTCAAGGCCGGGACGTTCCGCGAAGACCTGTACCACCGCCTCAACGTGGTGGAGATCCGCCTCCCGCCGCTGCGCGAGCGGCTGGAGGACATCCCGGCGCTCGTCGGGTACTTCATCCAGAAATACAACCGCGAAATGGGGCGCACCGTGACCGGCGTCGGGCCGTTTGTGATGGAGGCGCTCAAGGCCTATCACTGGCCGGGCAACATCCGCCAACTGCGCAACGCCATCGAGCGCGCCATGGTCTTCGCCGACGGCGACACGCTCGAAATCGGCCACTTCGCGCCGGACATCGCGGGCGTGTTCGCCTGAACCCATAGAGACGCGCCACGATAGTCCCCGAAGCGGCGCGGGGTGGCGCGTCTCTACGGCACACATCTTGCACATCTGAACCTCCAGACCGCATCCGCCTCTGGAGGTTTCCATGTCCGATTTCATCACCCCCGACAACTTGCGCCTCGCCATGGGGCTGACGTTCTTCCCCCTCGGCCTGCTGGCCATCCTCTCCGGCATGGTGATGCTCATCGCCGGGCCGTACCGCAAAGAATCGCAGGCGCTCGCCGCGCACTCGGCGCGCATCGGCCAGAAAGGCCTCACCGACGACATCGGCGCCGTCGCGCAGTCGGCCACCGCCCTGATCGAAGCGGTCAACAAACTCATTCAGACCTCCTCCGGCAATGCCGTCGTCCTCATCGGCATCGGCGCGCTGCTGGAAGCCGCCACGTACTGGCTGCTCGTCGTCAGCGCTGTGAGTTAGGGCAGGTTGCCAACTTGCCCTCCAGATTCCATATCCTCACGGGAGACATCGCATGCCTGAAGTCCAGCACTTCCTCCAAGAAACTTTGACTGAACTGAATCGATTACATCGGGCCTACCTGCTCACGGACCCGGCGGAAGCGCCTCCTGAAGCGCAGTCGGCCTACCACCAGTTCTGGGCGGACCCGGATCGCCTGCGGGTTGCCCAGGAGCTCTACCAGTCGGGCGCGGCTACCGACCCCGAGACGGCGCGGCGGCTCTGGCTCATCTGCCAATCGGCGAAGGAATACGGGGCCAGCACCTAGGCCGCACCCCCTTGGCATTCCGGGTTGGCGACTCACAGGTAAAACGTCATGTCTCCACCAACCTCTTTCACCATCACGGCGAGACTGCTGAAGGCATTGCCGGAATCCACGTGGGCCGAGGCCAGCCGCCGCCTGCGGCTCGTCCCCGAACTTGGGGATCTCGCGCGGGACAACGTCGTTCTGGAAGCCTTCTGCGCCCTCGGCGGCGATCTGTCCAACTGGCGGCCCGGCGCTCTGGCCCTCGCCGGCTATGCCGCGAAACATCCTGAATGTGAAGGGAACGCCGAGGCATGGCTCGCGGGCGCAGGCCGCGAACGCGTGAACGCGGCCTACACGCAACTCGTCAATCCGCCCGTCTCCCTTCACCCGCTCGACGACTGCCTCCCGGCGGCCCTTGCGCTCCGCCTGCGCGGCTATGCCACCACCGACTGGCCGGCCATCGCCGCCGACGCCAGCGCCTTCCCCGACCGCTGGCGCTTGCCCCTCCAATACCTGTGGGGCCTGCTCGAATCGCCCGACGATCTCTTCACCGCCTTGCTGGAGGCCAATCCGGCTGGCGCTGAGCTGGCCGGGCAATGCCTGGTCGTCAACTGCACACCACCCGCCGCCGTCGCATTCGTCACGCGCCTGAGTCACACCGCCCCCACCCGTCACCGGCTCACACTCGTCCGCGCCATCAAAGGCATGGGCGAAGTCACTCTGGCCCAGTCTATTGCAAAGTTAAGCCCCCGCATCCCCACCCTCCCACACACGCACGCCATCTCCGCGCACCCTGTGGTGAGCATACCTGATTTTGAAACAGCGCTCCTCCTCGCCGCCAGCGGTGACTTTTCCCTCGCTCGCCCGGCGCTGACGCAAGCGTGGGAGCAGGCCAAGAGGATCAGCGCAACGCTCTCGGCGCACCTCGGCCAGCTGGCGCTGCGCGCCGGCGACCCCGTCGTCGCCCTCGCCGCTTTTCAGGACGCGCTGCCCGCCGATCCGAACAATCCCGAACTGCGCGCGGGACTGGCGCAGGCGCTCCTGAGGCTGAACCAGCCGGACGCCGCGCTGGCAACCGCCGGGGCGAGCACGACAGATGATCCCGCCTTGTTGCTGATCGCAGCGCGGGCGCATCTGGTGTTGGGCCATCGGGCGGAGGCGCAGGAGACCTTGACACGCATCCCCTTCGATGCGCAATTTTCTCCCTTGCGCCTCACTGAAGCCGCGCACCTCTATTCCGAGCTCGGGGATCAGTCGAGCGCCATCCGCCTGATGAGGCTGGCCGCCGAAACGGCGCGCACCGATCCGGAGAACTATCTGACGGCGGCGCGTTGGCTCGTTACCTCCGGCCAATGGGAAGAGGCGCGCGAGATGGCGACCGAGGCCGCCGCTCTCGCCCCGCAATCGGCGGAGGCGCGCGAGCTGCTGGGGCGCGCCACGCTGGCGTGTGGCGACCCCGCCGGGGCCATCCCGCATTTTCAGTCGGCGGTGGTGTTCGACCCCGCACGCTCGTCGGCGAGTCTCGGACTGGCGCGCGCGGCGCTGGCCGCCGGGCAGCCCGGCCTCGCCCTTGACGCAGCGCAACGGGTGCTCGCCTCACCGCCGGAAGCGCAGATCGAAGGGGAAGCTCACCTCCTCATGGGGCAGGCGCTCTCCGCGTTGCAACAAGACGATCAGGCCTTCGAACATTTCCATCGCGCCTCCACCCTCGTCCCGGCCGCGCCTGAACCGTGGAGCGCGATGGCGAAGCATCACCTCCAGCGCGGCGAGACCGAGCGCGCCCTCGCCACGTTCGAAGCCGGGCGGCAGGCGCTCACTCTCATCTCATCACCTTACATCGCGCCGCTGCTCACCGACCTCGCGCAAATCTACGCCTCTACCGGAAGAACAACGGACGCGATCACGGCGCTGCGGGAAGCGTGCGCCGTCCATCCGCCATCGCCGCGCGAACATCGCCTGCTGGGAGCGCTGCTCCGCCAACAGGGCTACACGGCTGAGGCGGTTGACGTCCTGCGGCGAGCGCTGCAGATGCTCCCTGGCGACGCGGCGACCCTGCACGAGCTTGGGCTGGCGCTCGAAAAGCTGGGACGGATGGAGGAGGCCTGGGGGGCCTATCAACAATCCGTGCTCGCGGGGCCACAAGCTCCCGAACCCTATTTCGATTTAGGACGGCTGACGCTCGCGCAGTGCCGCAAGGGCGTCGCCAGCGCCTCGCCCCTGCAAGCCGTAGCCGCATTGCGCGAGGCCGTCCGCCTCGCGCCCCAGGAGGCCGAAGCGCACGCACTCCTGGCACAGGCTCACCAGCTCGCGGGGCAGCCGGAGGGCGCATTGGAGAGTTATCAGCGCGCCCTCCACCTCGCCCCCACGCGCACCGAGTGGTCGCTCGGCCTGGGGCAAGTATGCCTGGCCCTCGGTCACCCGGAGGTCGCCATCACTGCCCTGCAAGAAGCCTTGAAACACGCGCCGGAGGCTCAACTGGCCACGGTTCATTACGCCCTCGCCCGCGCCTATGCGCTGAGCAACCTCTGGCCGGAAACATTCCAAAACGTCGAGGCGGCGCTGCGCCTGGATCCCGAAAACTCCGCGCTCTTCCAACTGCAAGCCGAAGCGTATGAGCGTCTGGGCGTGCCGGATGAAGCCGTGCGGGCCTGGCAACAGGCTGTGGCGCTGAACCCGCGTGATACGCAGACGCAAATCCGGTATGCCCGCTGCCTGCTGGACCTGGGCCGCGCCGACGAGGCCAGAGCAGTTTACGCGCAGGCCCTCTCCATCGGGCCAGACTCGCCGGAGGTGCATCTGGCGGCGGGCCGCGCGCTCCTCGACATGGGTGAGATCGAGCAGGCTTATCAGGTCCTCGTGCAGGCCACCGACCTCGCGCCTCACTCCGCCGAAGCGCAGGCCGCTTTCGGGGAGGCCGCGCTCCGCGCGCAAAAGCACGAGGCCGCGCACGCCGCGTTCGTCCGCGCCGCCGACCTCGAGCCGGAGCCGGTCGCGCGCGCCGCGTATCTCCGCGAGGCCGGAGAGGCGCTGTGGAAGATGGGCCGCACGGCGACGGCGGTCGTCCTCTGGCAGCGCGCGATTAATCTCAATCCGAAGGATCACCTGACTCTCGCGCGCCTCGGCACGGCCCTCGCGCGCCTCGGCCAATTCGCCGAAGCGCTGGCCGCGCTCGAAAAAGTCGTCGAGCAGAATCCCAGAGACACCGCGGCCGCGCGCGAGGCCGCGCGCGCCGCCCTCGCCCTCGGCGAGAACGACCAGGCCATCCACTACCTGGAACGCGTCATCAACCTGACGCCCGGCGACGCCGAGGCGCGTTACCTTTTGGGGCAGGTGCACGAACAGCAAAACGACACGGACAAGGCGCTGGCGTCGTACCGGCAGGCCGCCCGCCTCAGCCCCGGCGAAGGCCGTTACCTCGCCGCCTCCGCCGACACGCTGGCGCGCGTCGGCGATTTGAACGAGGCGCTCAAGTTCGTCGAGTCGGCCATCGCGGCCAGCCCGGACAACCCGGAGGTGCAGCAACGCGCCGGAGAAATCTATTTGAAAGCGGGCCAGCACGACTCCGCCGCGCACGCTTTTGAGCGGCTCGTCACCGCCCGCCCGCGCGACCCCGGCGCGCATCTAGCGCTTGCGAAAGCATTGACTCTCTTGGCCGAAGAGCGGGAACATGAAACCCGCGCCGGATTGGATACGGAAACCGCTCGCAGCAAATCCGCTCCATTCTCGCGTGAAGCGGTGCCATCCGTTCCGTCCGTTGACCAACTCCTTCAACAGGCCGCCGCCCTCGGCGCCGACCCGCAGGAAGTGCGCCACTGGCTGGGCCGCGCCAAAGCCATCACAGGTGATGCGAAAGAAGCGCAACGACTTCTCGAATCCATCGCCTCGTCCCCCTCGTCAAAATCTGTTCCACGCGAAGCGGTTTCATCCGTTGACCTCTACCGCGCGCTCGGCGCGGCGCTGCGCAAATCCGGCCAGTACGAACGCGCGCGCGAGACCCTGCAAGCCGCGCTGGAGCTGCACCAGAAGCCCGCTCCGTCCGCAATAGAGACGCCGGCAGCGGGCAGCAGCGCCGAGGGGCGGCGAGCGACTGCAGCCGGGAGCAAACTGGCCCGGACCTACCTCGAACTCGGATTGACGCACGCGGCGATGGGCGACCGGCGCGGGGCCGTGGTCGCCTTCAAGCGCGCGGTCGCCGCCGATCCTGCGTGGCCCGTCGCGCATTACCATCTGGCCGAGGGACTGCTCGCACTCGGCGACCGCCGCGAGTCCGCGCAAGTGATGCAGCGCGCGGTCGCGCTCAAGCCGGACGCGGCCGCGTGGCATCATCGCCTCGCCAGGATTTATCAGGCCGGACACGAAGCGAATGCGCTCGCGCACTTCCAGCGCGCCGCCGAGCTCGACCCCGGCAAAGCCGATTATGCCGCCGACCTCGCGCGCGTGCTCGCGAAAGATGGCGACCTCAGCACCGCCGCCGAGTTCTTTCGCCGCGCGACCGAGGCCAGCCCGGCCAACCCTCTGCTGTGGGCCGAGCGCGGCCAGGCGCATCTCGCGCTGGGTGATCTCAACGCCGCCGCGGCCTGCTTTGGCCGCGCGGCCAACCTCGATCCCGCCAGCGCCGCCGCGCACCTCGGCGGCGCGCGCGTGAGCCTGGCCCTCGGCGATCTCCACGATGCCGCCAACAAAGCCGAGGCCGCCGCCCGCCTCGCCCCCGGCGACCCCAATGCGCTCATCTGCCTCGCCGACGTGCAGGCCGCACAGGGGAACATCGCCGGCGCGGAGAACAATTACGCCGCCGTGGCAGCCAAAGCCACAGACCCTGCCCCGGCCCTGCTCGCGCTGGGCCGCCTCCACTTCGCGCAGGGGAAACTGGACAAGGCCGTTGACGCGCTCGAACGCGCCCTCGCTGCCAGCCCGGAGGCCGACGAAACTTTCGCCGCGCTCGGCGACGTCCGGCACACCGCCGGGGATCACACCTCCGCGCTCGCCGCCTACCGCGAAGCCGTGCGCCTCTCGCCGCGCAACCCCAAGCATCTGCTGCGCTTAGGGCGCGCCTGCCACGCGCAGGGCCAGCTCGATCAGGCGCTCGCGCACCTGCTGCAGGCCCGCGACATCGCCCCCGGCGACGACGAAGTGCTGCGCGAGACCGGGCTGGTCTTCGAGCACCGCAAGCAGTACGACCACGCGCTGGAGATGTACCAGCTCGCCATCAAGGCCGCGCCGCAGGCCTCGATGAATCACACGCGCGCGGGCGCCGTGTTGAAGCAGTTGAAGGATTATGCCGGTTCCGTAGCCGCGCTGGAACGCGCCGTCGCACTCGACCCGAAGAATCTCGAAGCGACGAAGCAGCTCGCCGTGGTGAGCGCGCTCAATCTTATGCACGGGGAGCAGAGGGTGAGAATGTAGAGGGGGCGGCGCGCAGGGAAAGTCCGGGCGAGAAGCCACTGTCAGGGATGCAAGACGAGAGGCAGATAGATCTCCGATGTGTGTGGGGCGCCGGCTCCCGGCGGCAGGCACTTGCCGCCGCTGCCCGCCTGATAAATCGCCTGAATCTCGGAAGCCGCCAGGGCGCGGTTGAAGATATCCACCTCGTCCATCAAGCCGTTCCACAGGCCATTCAGGTTGCCCTGCATGTTGACCAGCGTGCCGAAGTCTACGGGCGCAACGCTGTCGCTGACGGCAACTGCGGTTGAACCGGACATCAGCGTGGCGGGTATCTCAACCCCGTTGACGTACAGAATGATGACCTGCGATTGACTATCGAAGGTGGCGGCCACGTGCTGCCAGACACCCG
>Ga0184639_10000459_pt1 | contig 15693 bp, 17 predicted proteins | sample PLM31_170_b2_FD_133155 | JGI IMG/M metagenome (GOLD analysis project Ga0184639, IMG submission 133155) | Groundwater sediment microbial communities from an aquifer in East River, Colorado, USA - PLM3-1_170_b2 | ecosystem: Environmental > Terrestrial > Soil > Riparian zone | place: USA: East... | reverse complement strand
GCGGGAGATAGCAGTCAGTTCACGCCCGGAACGTCGGCTGACAGCAAGAACGCCAGAGCCATCGCGAATATCCCGTTCTGGGACATCATCAAGCCGTAAGGAGTTAACGAATCTACGGCTGTTGACTAACGGAGGGAAGGAGGTCCAGGCGATCCCTGGACCTCCTTATCCTCCAGGCTCGGGGCCACCGTGTATACAGACGCGGACGGGTGGTACATGTGGCAGTACAAGTACACCGGAAAGGCGGCGACGTTCACAGTCAAGATGACACCACCACTGCCCTACGCCCAAACGACTCAGTCGCAGAGCGTGACGCTGAAGTCCAACGGCTATGTGGTTGTGAACTTCACGGTGCCGTAAGGCGTGACGACGGGCGAACCTGAGCAGCCTCTCCATCATGATCAGGGCGATGGGATTGAAACCCATCGCCCTGATGATTCTTTCTGTTGCACTACTGACTGAGACAGTTACGGTGTACTGGGCGTCTGGTTTGCCGGGGGTAGCAAATACGGCTGCATCTCCGGCGTGGTCGCGTTGAAGGCGGCGGCGAGGCGGGCCACGCGGCGGAGATCGGCTTCCGGCTTTTGCGCGGCGACGAAGCGGCGGGCGGCGGCGTAGCAGCGCAGTGTGGCGCTGGGGCAGGGGCGCAAGCGTGGCCGCCAGCCGGAGGGGGAGAAGTAGCGGGGCAGGGAGAAGTTGGCTATACTGGGAGTGTATGAGCGAGACCGATGCTCCTCGCCGCGTAACCCCTCAGCCCGATCCCATTCTGGCTCGAATGGAGCGCATGTTCTTTCCGCAAGGCTTGACGCTGGAAGATCGTGTGCGCATGGCGGTGCGCGCAGCGAAGATGGAGATGGAGCCGAAGTATGTGGAAATCCTCCGCAAGATACTGCCGGGTGTGAAAGTGCGCCAAGCCTTTGAAATGTGGGATATGGCGCGTGACGCGCTCTACCAGCAGGGGCTTCGGCGGGGATTGTCGCCTGAAGAAGCGATGCAAGATGCAGCACGGCGTCTGTTGGAAACCAGGAATCTAGTATGAAACCGCCTGATCCTGAAAGTCAACGCGCCTTTGCCAAGCGGGTGATTGAGCTGTTGGAAAAGATGGGTATACGCTATGGCATAGGCGGCTCAGTAGCGGCAATGGCTTATAGCGCGCCACGCTTCACGGCAGATATTGACGTGATGTTGGTTGCGGAAGTGGCCGAACTCAGCCGATTGGTGGAGGAAGTGAATTCTTGGCAAATCTATATCGCGCCGCTGGAAGCCATCCTCGAAGCGGACATACCACATGGTTTGCCCTTCAACATCTACAATGGCGCAGCGGGCACCAAAGCTGATCTGTATGTGATCCAACCGGCAGGATTATCCGGCTCAGCCATGAGTCGGCGGCGACGGATAAGAGATGATCAGATAGGTCTTGAAGCATGGTTTCTTGCCCCAGAGGATGTGATCCTCTACAAATTGGACTACTTTCGCCGAAGCGAGGGCATTTCACAGAAACATCCTCAAGACATTGCCAAAATGCTGAACGTCATCGGCGACCAACTGGACCTGGCTTACGTCGAGCGATGGGCAGCGGAAATCGGTGTGCTTGATCTGTGGAAGGCGCTCTGGGATGAGTTTCAGAAGAAATAACGACCGTATCCGACAAGTCAATCACGGCGCGCTCGGGGTTGGCAGATAACGGAGCATCTCCGGCGTGGCCGCGTCGAAGGCGGCGGCGAGACGCGCCACGCGGCGCAGGTCGGCTTCCGGCTTTTGCGCGGCGACGAAGCGGTGGGCGGCGGCGGCGACCGCCGGGCCGGGGTCGGCGAAGCCCAACGCGGCGAGGCGCGCGCGGGCGGCGGCCAGGTCGCCGTTCTCAGCATAAATGGTGGCGATCATCAGGACGTAATCGTCTTTATATGCCTGGCTCAACGAGGCCGGGTCGGTGTCCACGTATTGCACGGGGCTGACCACCCAGCCAATGTAGAGACCTGCGCCGAGGCCGAGGGCGACGGAGAGGAGCAAGGTAATGAGCGAAGCGCGAGACATTGGAGGCGATTGTGCCACAAAGCGAGGGGCCGCGCAAAGATGGTATAATCCGCGCCGGACAAACAAACGCGACGGTGATTAGCCGTCGCGTTCTTGCGCGAGTGTGCCGAAGGAGGGAATCGAACCCACACACCCTTCCGGGTACACGATTTTGAGTCGTGCGCGTCTGCCAGTTCCGCCACTTCGGCGTGGTGCGCGCAGTATAAGTCAAGCAAAAATATTGGTCAAGGCTTATACTACTGGTGATTACACACAAGTGTTCGGACGGCAGTTGCACTGCCGTTCGCGCCCGCAGTGCAACTGCGGGCAAACAGATTTGTGAATAATCACCAGTTATACTACCCGCCAATGAGAACCACATGAAAACACTTGAGCCCCACTCGCTAGATGAAGCCATCCGGCGCATTGTTGCTGAAATGCAGCCGGATAAAATTTATCTGTACGGGTCACACGCTTACGGGCAACCCCACCGCGACAGCGACGTTGACCTATTAGTCGTGCTGAGGAATGCGACACTGCCACCGCACAAACGCGCCCGCGCGGCTTACCGTGCCTTGCGGGGGCTTTTCTTTCCGGCTGAAATCAAGGTCGTCACACGCGAGGAATTGGAGCGGCGTATCCGCTGGATCAGCTCTGTAGAAAAAGTCGCGGTGGAAAAGGGCAGGCTGCTGTATGAACGCGCCGCCGGATGAAATTAAAGCCTGGCTGACAAAAGCCAAGAGTGACTTGGACTCAGCCCGAATTTTAATTGAGCACAAGCCGTGGAATTATGACACGGCTTGTTTTCACTGCCAGCAGGCCGCAGAAAAGGCGCTGAAGGCTTTCCTTGTTGCGCACGCGGCAGAATTTGATCGCGTCCACGTCATGTCGTATTTGGTAGATTTGTGCGCTGTCCGGAATCAAGCATTTAACGATCTCCGAGAAAAAGCTGAACTGCTCAGCCCGTATGCCGTGGAAATCCGTTACCCCGGCGACGCATTAGAAGTACCTCGAGAAGATGCCGAGGAAGCGTACGCTGCCGCAACCGCCATATGGGATTTCGTTCTAATGCAGCTCCCGGCTGACGTGCAGCCTTGAAGCAGGTGCGCCAACTCACATGAGACTCGGCGTTATCGGCCTTCCCCAATCCGGCAAAACCACGATCTTCAACGCCCTCACCCGCGGCGACCGGCCCGTCGGCCCGTTGCACGTGACCGGCGGCGGACGCTTCGAAGTGCAGACCGCGGTCGTGCCCGTCCCCGACCCGCGTGTGGACGCGCTCTCGGCGCTGTTCAAGCCGCGCAAGACGATTTACGCGCAGGTGACGTACGCGGACATCGCCGGGCTGGAAGCCGAGGCCAGCAAAGCCGGGTTCTCCGGCCCGCTCCTCAACCAGCTCGCGGCGATGGACGGGTTCTTGAACGTGGTGCGCGTCTTCGAGAATCCCGCCGTGCCCCACCCCGCCGGTTCGATCAACCCCGCCCGCGACCTGGCGACGCTGGACGGCGAGCTGCTGCTCAACGACATGCTCGCCGTCGAGCGCAAGCTGGAGCGGCTGAACGAAGAAGCCAAGAAGGGGATCGTCAAAGACAAAGGGCTGCACGCGCAGGAGACAGCGTTGTTCACCAAACTGCAGGAGGCGCTGGCCGCCGACCAACCCCTGCGCGATGTGGAATTGTCGCCCACCGAGGAGAAGCTGCTGTCCAGCTACCAACTGCTCACGCGCAAGCCGATGCTGGTCGTGTTCAACACGGGTGACGAGGGAGCCGACCCTTCGGCAGGCTCAGGGCAGGTTCCAGCCAGACTCCCGGCGTATCCGCACGCCCGCTCGGCGGTGGTCGCGCTGCAAGGGAAGCTGGAGATGGAAATCGCGCAGCTGCCGCCGGACGAGGCGGCGGAGTTTCTCAAGGAATACGGCATCGCGGAGCCGAGCCTGAACCGGATGATCAGACTGTCGTACGACCTGCTCGGACTGGAATCGTTCTTCACGGTGGGCGAGGACGAGGTCCGGGCGTGGACCGTCCGCCGGGGGGCGAGCGCGCCCGAGGCCGCGGGCGTAGTCCACACCGACTTGCAGAAAGGCTTCATCCGCGCGGAAGTGGTGAGTTATGACGAACTGGTGCATCTCGGCGGCTACGCCGAGGTGAAGGCCAATGGCAAATTGCGATTGGAAGGCAAAGAGTACGTGGTGCAGGACGGGGATATTCTCAACATCCGGTTCTCGCCGCCGGCCAAATGATCCGAGACGACTACGCTGCCGGGAAGCCCAGCGAAGGAATACCGGATGGTTTTATGGCGTGTGTGAATGTGACTTGTGACGCGCCTTCAATACGCCTCAGCCCTTGCGACCATGCCCGCTGAAAGGACACCCCTGATGCCGTACACCCAGACCCGCTGGAAACTGGATGCGCTCGTCCCCTCCGCCGAAGGCCCGGAAGTCCAGAAGGCCCTCAAGGCGTTCGAGCGGCGAGTCAAGAAAGTGGAGGCGTGGCGCGCGAAGCTCAAGCCGTCCCTTCCCGTCGCAGCCTTCCTGGCCCTGCTCAAAGATTACGAGGCGATGCAGCGGGAGAGCACCCGGGTGGGCGCGTTCGCCCAATTGCGGTTCGCCGCCGACACCCAGGACCAATCCGCGCTGGCCTTCCTGGGACAGATTCAACAATTGCTCGCCCAGGCGCAAAACCGCACGCTGTTCTTCCCGCTCTGGTGGCGCAAGCTGGACAACGCCAACGCCAAACGCTTGATGAAAGCCTCCGGCGATCTGCGCTACTGGCTGGAGGAGATGCGGCACTTCAAGCCGCACACGCTCTCGGAAGCGGAAGAGAAGATCATCAATCTCAAAGACGTAAACGGGGTCCGCGCGCTGGAGACGCTGTATGACACCATCACCAACAAGTTCACGTTCACCCTCGAAGTAGATGGCGAGAAGAAGACGCTGACGGAGGATGCGTTGACGGCGTATGTCCAGCATCCCAACCCGGCTCTGCGTGAAGCGGCGTACAAAGAGCGCCTCCGCGTGTACACCGAGCAGAGCCTGGTGCTGTCGCAACTTTACAGCAACATTGTGCGCGACTGGCGCAGTGAGAACGTGGACCTGCGCAAATTCAGAGGCCCGATCTCGGTGCGCAACCTGGCGAACGACTTACCGGACGAGGTCGTCGAAACCCTGTTGAAAGTGATTGGCAAGAACGCACCCGTGTTCCAGCGCTACTTCAGGCTCAAAGCCGGGTGGATCGGGATGGGGAAACTGCGCCGCTACGACCTGTACGCGCCGCTGGCCGGGGCCGAAAAAGAGTATGCCTACGACACCGCCGTGAATATGGTGCTAGACACTTTCACCGAGTTCTCCCCGCAGATGGGCGTGCTGGCCCGGAAGGTCTTCGACGACGGCCACGTGGACGCCGAGGTGCGCCATGGCAAGCAAAGCGGCGCATTTTGCGCCAGCGCTTTCCCCGGCGTCTCGCCCTGGGTGCTGCTCAACTACAACGGGCGCGCTTACGATGTGACGGTCATGGCCCACGAAATGGGCCACGCCATTCATGCCCTGCTGGCGCAGCACCATACCCTCCTCACCTTCCACTCCTCCCTGCCCCTGGCCGAGACCGCCTCGGTATTCTCCGAGATGCTGTTGACCGAGAAGTTCCTGGCGCTGGAGACCGACCCGGCCGTGCGGCGCGACCTGCTGGCCCGGCTGATTGACCGCACGTACGCCTCGGTGGGCCGCCAGGGCTACTTCGCCGTCTGGGAGAAGGAGGCGCACGAACTGGTGCACCAGGGCAAGACCGCCGACGAGATGGCGGCCCGGTATTTCGAGCACCTCCAGCAGCAGTTTGGGGACTCGCTCGACCTCAGCGACGACTTTCGCTGGGAGTGGATACTCATCTCGCACTTCTACGGGGTGCCGTTCTACGTGTACGCCTATGCCTTCGGGCAGCTGCTGGTGCTGGCGCTGTACCAGATGTACAAACGCGAGGGTGAGGCCTTCAAGTCCAAGTACCTCAAGATCCTGTCCTACGGCGGCGCAGAGCCCCCGATGCGCATTTTGAAGGAGGCCGGGATTGACATTACCTCCGCCAAGTTCTGGCAGGGTGGGTTTGACGTGATTGCGGGGATGATTGATGAGCTGGAGAAGATAGAAGGCTGATCGCCTCAACTTCAAACTCCCAACTTCAAAACTCAAAAGAGCCTCGCCACGACGCGGAGGCTGTTTTGTTTGGAGTCTGGCAATCTGGAGTTTGAAGGTCTACCGGCGGCTAGCGGCTTCCATGAGCGCCTGAATCCGCCCGACCATCTCCGCCGGGTTGGGGTGCAGACCTTCCAACAGCAGGCCGTTGTCGTACAACTGCTGGATGCAATCGTTGACCACTCCTTCTGACTGCCCTGCCGCAACGAGCGCAGAGAGATTCTTGATCAGGGGATGGCGGCGGTTGATCTCCAGTATCTTCTTAGGGATCGTGTAGTCCTTCTCCACCAACCGGCGCACACGCTCCATGTCGCGCTGCCTGGCGTCTTCGGGCGAGACGAGCCGCACCGGGCTGTCCACCAGCCGGTCGGAGGCACGGACGTCGGTCACGCGATCTCCCAGTTGCGCTTTGAAGCAGGCCACGAGCGCATCGAACTCCGTCTGAGGGACTGCCGCCTCTATTTCTCTTTCTTTCTCTTTCCCACTCTCGGGCAGGTCAAGCCCGGCGTCGTCCACATTCTTCAGCGGGAAGCCCTCGTACGATTGCAGGCTGGTCACCACAAAGCCGTCCAGCGGGTCAACCAGATAGAGCACCTCGATGTTCTCTTTGCGGAAGTAGTCGAGGTGCGGGCTGCGCGCCGCAGCCTTCAAATCCTCGCCGAGGAGATAATAGATCGCGCGCTGCTCCGGCTGCATGCGCCCGACGTACTCAGCCAGCGAGGTGACGGCCTCCCCATTCGCGCGCGAGGCGTGGAAGCGCAGAAGCGGCGTCAATCGTTCTCGCGCGGCGAAATCGGTGGCGAGGCCCTCCTTGATATATGGGCTGTATTCCTTCCAGAACGCGCGGTACTGGTCGGCGTCTTTCGCCGCCAGATCCTTGAGCACGTCCAGCACCTTGTGCGTGACCGCGCCCCTGAGGCGCTCCATCACCTTGTTCGCCTGCACGGTCTCGCGGCTCACGTTGAGCGGCAGGTCCTCGGACTCCACCACGCCTTCCACAAAGCGCAGGTACTTGGGTAACAGGTCCTTGCAGTAATCCTGAATCAGAATTTTCTGCGAGTACAATTTCAGCCCATAGTCCTTGCGCAGGTGGAAAATGCCGCGCTCAGCTTTGGCCGGGATGAAGAGCAGGGCGTGAATCTGCACCGGGGCGTCGGTGTTCAGAGACACGCGCGCCAGCGGCTGCTCAAGATCGAGCGTGAGCTGTTTGTAGAAGTCGTGGGCGGCCTCGTCGGTGATCTCGGAGGCCGACTGCCGCCACAATGGGGTCTGGCGGTTGACCACTTGATCGCCCACAACTATCGGGAACGAGACGAAGTCGGAGTGCTTGTGGATGACTTCCTGCAGGCGATAAGTCTCCGCGAACTCTTTGGCGTCCTCTTTCAGCTTGATGTGAATGATTGTGCCACGGTCAGTCTTCTCAGCGGGTTCGAGCGTGTAGCGGTCGCCGCCCGTCGCGATCCACGTCCACGCCGCTGCGTCGGGGCGGTGCGAGCGCGAGGTCACACGCACTTCCTCCGCCACCATGAAGACGGAGTAGAACCCCACCCCGAACTGGCCGATGATGTCGGAGGGCTTTTTCCCTTCGGCGCGCGATTGCAGGAACGCCGCCGCGCCTGAGTGGGCGATGGTCCCGAGGTTTTCGATCAACTCTTCGCGCGTCATCCCGATCCCGGTGTCGCCGATCGTCAGGGTGCGTTCCTGCGGGTTGCCGGAGAGGCGGATGGCGAGTTCGGCCTCCGGGTCGCGCACGTCCCGGTTGGTGAGCATCTCGAATTGCAGACGGTTGAGCGCGTCGGAGGCGTTGGAGATGAGCTCGCGCAAGAAGATTTCGCGGTCAGTGTAGAGCGAGTGGACGAGAATGTCGAGCAGTTGCCGGATTTCGGCGCGGAATTCGATAGCTTCGGGGGCAGGAGCGGTCGTCATTGGATGGCACCTCCAGGGCACGCTGCGCGTGGCGTCCAGCCTCACATCAAAGACGCTCCCGATTTATGCAGGAAATATCAAAAAAACGCAAACGAGTGTCAACGGATGAAACGGATTGAACGGACGAAAAGAAACCCGGTTTCTTGACCCCACTCCGCTTCGCTTCGGGGGCCTTCGGGAAACCGGGTTTCTGCTTTGCGTCAAGTATTGTAGGGGCGAGCAGCCGCTCGCCCCTACAGGCTATTTGATGATGTAGGTGACGCTGACTTGCAGGTTGACCTGAATCTGACCGGTGGACACGGGAACGGGGGCTCCGCCACCGACGCCCACGGCTGGAGCAGCCTTGTAGTCCGCCGTGTACGGGATCGGGCCGCTGGAGTACTCGCCGATGCTCATCGGCGTATCGAGCGTGACCCCGGCGGCTTTGGCCAACTGCTCGGCGCGGGCCTTGGCGTCGGCCATGGCTTTGTCGCGCGCTTCGGCTTCGAGCGCAGCCTGGTCGCTCACGGTGAAGTTCACGCCGTAGATGCTGTTCGCTCCCGCGCCGACGGCCTTACCCAGCACCTCGCCCACTTTGCTCAGGTCACGCACGGTGACGCTGACCGTGTTGTCTACCACGTAGGTGAACGTGTCCTTCGGTTTACCGGTATCGGGGTCGTAATCCGGCTGAGCCGACACCGAGAAGTTGGTGGTCTGGACGTCCTTCTCGTCAATGCCCAGGCCCTTGAGCGCCGCGATGATCGCGTTCATCTTCGCGGTGGCGTCGTCTACTGCCTGCGCCGGGTCGGCATTCCGGCTCTGCACGCCGATCTGTGCAGTGGCGATATCGGGTTTGCCATAGGCCACGCCGTAGCCAGTCACGGAAATGGTGTGCGGCTGTTCCGGGTTATTTCCGCCATCTTGAGCTACCGCCGGGGCTGCGCACGCCGAAAGCGTCAGCAACCCTATGAGGCCCACGGCTAATACCGAAACGAGTTTCACTGTGCGGTTCATTCTTCTCTCCTTCCCCTTCGCTTCGCTACGGGGATCTACGATGTCTGTCCGAAGTTTCACAGTACAGACGCCCGCACTTCCGGTTTGGTTCCCAGGTGTTCCAGCACGCCTTCGAGGTCGCTCAGCGTGCGGATGACCGGACAGCCCGGCTCGGGAAAGATGCCTTTGGGGTCAATGAGCACGGGCTGCAACCCCGCCCCGCGCGAGCCTTCCACGTCGGCGTAGTAGTTGTCGCCCACGTAGACCGCCGCTTCGGGCGCGCATCCGGCCAGGTGCACGGCCCGGAGGAAAATCTCCGGCGCGGGCTTCCAGCTTTGCGCCTGCCCGGCGGAGAGCGTGAAATGAAATTGATCGGCGAGGCCCAGCTCGGCGGCGATCGCGTCGAGCGGGTCCGTGCGGTTGGAGACCAACCCGACGACGTACCCCAACTCGCGCAGGCGCGTGAGCGTGGGCGCCACATCGTCGGGGACGTGGTGACTGAATTCGTATCGCTCGTTGAACATGCGATTGATCTCAACGGCGAGCGCGGTCACATCGCCGGGGACCCCGAGCGCGCGCAGCTGCCGCTCGGCGTGCCGCGTCCACAGGGCCGCGTTTTCGCCCCCGAACTCGGCCAGATCCCCCAGGAGTTCGGGCGACTTGGCCCAGTAGTAATGGTTCCACCGTTCGCCGGCGTAGATTTGGGCCGGAGGCGGAACGTGGCCGAGTTCTTCGAGATATTCGACGAAGGTTTCAAAACCGCCGGGGCGGTTGTGCCGCAGCGTGCCGTCGAGGTCGAAGAGGACGGCGTGTATGTGGTTGTTGGATATGGACATAGGGGGGATTATAAAGGCAGAAGGATGAAGGCGGAAGGATGAATCAGATTTCATCCTTCATCCTTCTGACTTCATCCTTATCCCCCAATTTCACTCATCACCCGGTTCATCGGGACGATGTTGTGGGCGAGGCCGTGGCCCCATGGCTTGTGCCAGACGGCTTTGTTGATCAAGGCTTTGAGGTCGTCCATCGTCGCGCCGGAGCGGAGCGGGGTGAGCAAGTCCATTTCGTACTCACGCAGGAGGCACATGCGCAGCTTGCCGTCGGCGGTGAGGCGCGCGCGGGTGCAGGAGGCGCAGAACGGCTCGGTGACCGAACTGATGAAGCCCACGTCGCCGAGGCCGTCGCCGAGACGGTAGAGGCGGGCTTCGCCGTCGAGCTTGCCGCCGTCCACCGGGATCAGAGTGCCGAGCGCGGCTTCGATCTTCGCCCGCATCTCCCGCGCGGCGACGACCTGCGCCTGCTGGAAACCGGCCACCTCGCCGAAAGGCATCATCTCGATGAAGCGCACCTGCCAATCGTGGTAGAGCGTGAGCGCGGCGAGGTCCGCCACGTCGTCCTCGTTGTAGCCCCGCACGATGACGGCGTTGAGCTTCATGGGCGCCAGCCCGGCGGCCTCAGCCTCCGTGATGCCCTCCCACACGTCTTGTACATCGCCCCAGCGCGTGAGGCGCTTGAACTTCGCGGGGTCGAGCGAATCAATGGAGACGTTGACGCGCTGCAGCCCCGCTTCGGCCAGCGGGCGCGCGAGCTGCTTGAGCAGCAGGCCGTTGGTCGTCATCGAGAGCGAGCGCACGCCGGGGGTGCGGGCGATGCCGCGCACAAGCTCCACGATGTTCGCGCGCACGGTCGGCTCGCCGCCGGTCAACCGGAATTTGTGGAAGCCCAGCTCGGTGAACAGCCGGACAAGCGCGAGCAACTCGTCGTCCTGCATCAGCTCTTTGCGTGGGCGGAACTGCATGGCTTCCGGCATGCAGTAGACGCAGCGCAGGTTGCACCGGTCGGTCAGGCTGATGCGGAGGTAGTGGATGTCGCGTCCAAATCGGTCGAGGGCCATAGCGTGATGTCATTGTAACATAACGCCTTAATTTTTCAAGGTTCGATCTTCTTTATTCTCCACAGGCAACAGCGCGCGTGCCCGGTCACGACGATCAAGCGCGCGGATGCAGCGTCATCGGCAGCCCGTGGCGGGGCCGCAGGGTGATGAGCGGCTCAAGCTCGACGCGATGGCCGGGCATAAGTCGCAGCACGTACCGCTGCGCCACGGCGGCGAGGATGAGCTGCGCCTCGCTGAGCGCAAACTGGTTGCCGATGCACTGGCGCGGCCCGCCGCCGAAGGGGAAGTACGCAAATGAGGCGCGATTCGCAGAGTGTTCCGGCGTGAACCGCTCGGGGTCGAAGACTTCCGGGTTATCCCAGAACGCCGGGTGGCGGTGCATGACGTAGGGGCTGACGAAGATGACGGAGTTGGGTGGTGGTTGTCCTGCAGGATGCGCTTGACGTGGTCAGGGTGATTGACCAGGTAGCCGTGCCAGAGCGCAAAGCGATAACGGGCCACGTCGCCATACTGCCGGTGGACGGCGAGCATCGTTCCCAGAAGATCACGCTGGAAATCGCGCGCGCTGCCCAACAGCCAGTGGCCGCGCGGGCCGGGCGGAGTCTTGCGGGAGAGCGTGGAAATGGGTGTCGTGGAGGTGGCCTGAGACATATTTCGACCGTCTGCGTAGGTCACGCTTGCAGCGTGACGCTCTTGATCGCCCGGGCCGTCACGCTCAAAGCGTGACCTACAGAAAAAGCGTCAGCGCCAGCCCGACCACAAGGCCAAGCAGCGCGCCCGCCACAATGTCGGACAGGTAGTGCACGCCCATCGCCACGCGGGCGAGCGCGACCAGAGGCGCCCAGACCAATAGCAGGAGCGCGAACCACAGCGGGCCGAGGGTGAAGCCCAGCACGACGAGCATCGCCATCCGCGCAGCGTGGCCGGAGGGGAACGAATGCGGGTCGGCGCTGCGGTAAATCATCCCCCACTCGCCCGGCGGCCGCTGACGCCGGAACAGCCATTTGAGCGTCTGCGCGATCACCGCCGTCACCGCGATGCCGATGAACAGCCAAATGACCCAGCGCTGCCACTCCGCGTTTCCAAACCACCACACAATCACCAGCCCGATGCCCCAGAACCAACTGTCGCCGGAGTGGGCGAGGAAGATCGCAGCGCGGCGAAGCAAGCCGGACTTCTCGGCCACCCGCAGCTGGGACGAGAGACGCGCGTCGGTTTCCAGCAGGGTGCGGATCAACTCGTCTTCTTTCGAGATTCGAGATCGCGCTTCAACAGCTCGTACTGCGCGGGTTTGTCCACGTCCATCCCGGCTTCCGCGTACGGGCAGACGAGCGCGCGGCCCGGCACGTGCAGGCGCTCGTGGCACACCCGCTCCACATCCTTCAGGCTGAGCTGGCGCGCGAAGAGCAGCAACAGCGTGTCCAGTCCGATGATGCTGGCCTGCCGGAAGATGCTCTTGCGCGCGTCCACCAGGTCGGTCATCTCGCGCGGCACGTGCGTCAGCAGCCGGGTCGCCACCAGGATCACGTCGCCGCCAGTGAACGCCCCGTCCTTGAAATAGAAGAAACTACGGCGGGAACCGGGGAAGCGCTGCTCCATCGCGGCTCGCGGGATGAGCGAGTAATGCACCTCGTGATCGGTCTGCAACGAGTTCTCGACAATCCAGTCCACGACCGCCGCGGTGATCGCGGGCACGTCCGAGCTGACGATCAGCGCGTATTGCGCGGACGCATCCTGATCCACCACCCACTGCACGCCGGAGGTGACGTTCGGGAGCATGCCGCCCTGGTTGGGGAGGAAACTGATCGTCTTCCGGCAGCGGAGAGGCATGTGATCGTCTTCGAGGCCGATCACGACCACGCGGCGGATGGCCTGCGCCTCGCCCAGCGCGTCCAGCACCCACTGGATCATCGGCTGGCCGGCGATCTCCAGCAGCGCTTTGGATTTGCCCTGCGTGAGGGGATAGAGCGGCTCGTCCGGTTTGGGGATGCCCCCGGCGATTACGATGGCGTCAACGGCTGGCATAGTCAATCCTCAATCCAAATTGCTCAATGCACAAAAACGGAGCGCGCATCCCGCAGCGCATTGTGAATTGTGCATTGCTAATTCAATTTCTGTATGGTCGGCTGGAAGCCCAACCGGTCAATCAATTCGTCCAGCTCGGCGTAGGTGAGCGGGCGGCGCTGGCCGCTCACGGCGATGAGCGCGGCCTCCATCATGTTCGTGCCGAACGAGCGGCCGTCGAGGATGGGCGTCGTCGTCACCAGGTAGCGCACCCCGGCGGCGCGGAACTTCTCCACGTCCTCCGGCGTGGTCGTGTTCGTGCAGATGATCTTGCCGTCGAGGCGCGCCGGCATGTGGCGCTTGACGTAGTGGCAGTCGCCCGCAATCACGGTCGCCCATTGATACCACGCCTCGAACTTCGGCACATTCTTCTCCTGTTTCTCGCCGGTCGGGTACAGCCACTCAAACGGCAGCCGCCCGGCGATAGGCATGACGAGCGCGGCCAGGCGTTTGACGGCGGCCTCCGAGCGGACGGGGATGGACAACCCCAGCCCGAACATGAGGTCGCCGAACACGCACTCGTAGCCGCCGTCCAAAAAGGATTTGCTCATCCCCCACCGGTCGGCGCCCATGGTCAGCATCGCGCGCCGGGGTTTGAGATCCGGGCCGATGTGCAAATCCATGAACGGCACGGCGCGTTTCTCCAGCGTGTTCTTCAACCCGGTGCCGTCCACGACCGGCGTCTGCTTGACGAACCGCACCATCCGCGCAACCGAGTATAACGGATACCACTTTGTGTCCACCATCAGCCCGAGGTCCGCGCCCCCCACCCCGAAGGCGTCCACCTTCCCATCCAGTTCCTGATACAGCCGGGCGGCCTTCTCCATGTCGCCGTCCGTGCCGATGCGCTCGAGGCTCACCTTCTCGCCGAGCAGCGTGACTTCGACGGCCTTGTTGCGTTTGGAGGACCCGAGGCTGATGCTGACGGCGCGTTTCATCCAATACGTTCCTTTCGTCAACGGATTACACCAATGACACGAATGATAAATCTTTTCTCAATCCATGCAATCCGTTGCGAAGCAATCCGTTGACACTAATCTGCCGCCGCCCCCTGCGTCGCCAGCACCGGCTCGTCCCGGCGGTAGCGCCGCAACGCAGGCGTCTGCCACGCGACCCACGCGGTCGCCAGCAGGCAGCCCACGCCGCCGCTTACCACCGAGAACGGCGCGCCAAGCCAGTTGGCAACCATCCCTGCTTCCAGCTCGCCCAGGTTCGGCCCGCCCATGAAGAAGACCATGTTCACGCTCGTCATCCGCCCGCGCAGATGGTCGGGGGTGGTCAATTGCCGGATGATGTTCCGCAGCACCATGCTCACCGTGTCGGTCGCGCCGACCAGCGCCAGGCAGAGGCAAGTGAGCCAGAAACTCTGCGAGAAGCCAAAGATCACCGTCGCCGCGCCGTATCCGACGACCGCCCACAGCAGCGTCCGGCCGCGATGCTCGATCCGATCCACGAGCCGCACCATGAGCACGCTGGCCACCACCGCGCCGACGGACGGGGCCGCGTACAACCAGCCATATCCCTGCGGGCCGACCTTGAGGATATCTTGCGCGAAGATAGGCAGCAGGGCCATGGCCGAGGAGAAGAAGTTGGCGAAGAAATCGAGCAGCATCGTCGAGCGGATGAGGGGCGCGGCGAACACGAACCGCAGGCCGTCGAGCGCCGCCCGCGGGCTGATCTCGCTCTTCTCGCTCTCCGCCCGCTGGGGCAAAGCGCGCATCAACAGCAGCGCGGCGATCACGGCGAGGAACGAGAGCGCGTTGAGGGCGTACACCCATTTCACACCCAGCGCGGCGATCACGACGCCCGCGAGCGAGGGGCCGAGCACGGACGCGGCCTGGAACATGATCGCGTTCAGGCTGATGGCGTTGGGCAGGTGCTCGCGCGGAACCAGGGTCGGGAAGAGCGACTGCCGCGCCGGGTTGTCGAATGCGCCCGCGGCCGCGCTCAGCGCGGTGAGCAGATAGATGGGCCAGACCACCGTCAGCCCGCGGAACGTGATGAGGGCGAGCGCCGAGGCGGCCAGCGTCATGCCCGTCTGCGTGAGGAGCATCAACCTGCGCCGGTCGAGCGCGTCCGCCACCACGCCGCTGACGAGCGAGAAGATGACGATGGGAACGACGCGCACCAGCCCGACCAGGCCCAGCGCGAGGCCTTTCTGGCTTTCGGGCACGAGCAGCGAGACGTGCCACAGGATGGCGGCGGTCTGCATCGTCGAGCCGGAGAGCGAGATGAACTGGCCCGTCCACAGGAGGCGGAAGTTGCGGTGTTGGAGGGCGAGGAAAGGGGAGGGTTTTGAATTCATGTTCCCCAATCCCTCAGATACAAAAAGTCGTATCCCACCGTGCGGTTGCTGAGCTTGGCGATGATGGGCGGCATGCGCTTGAACTGGCTCTGGCGCATCATCGTCAACACGCGCTCGACGAACACGCGCTCGAACCCGGCCTCCACGCACTCCTCGGGCCGGTAGCGCTGATCCACGAGCAGGTACAGCAGTTGATCCACGCGTTCGTAGGTGAGGCCCATCTCGCCCTCGTCGGTCTGGCCGGGCCACAGGTCGGCGGAGGGCGGCTTGTCGAGGATGGGCGCGGGCACACCCACGGCGCGCGCGAGCTGGCGCACCTGCGTCTTGTACAGGTCGCCG
>Ga0184639_10000458_pt1 | contig 15701 bp, 13 predicted proteins | sample PLM31_170_b2_FD_133155 | JGI IMG/M metagenome (GOLD analysis project Ga0184639, IMG submission 133155) | Groundwater sediment microbial communities from an aquifer in East River, Colorado, USA - PLM3-1_170_b2 | ecosystem: Environmental > Terrestrial > Soil > Riparian zone | place: USA: East... | reverse complement strand
GAAAATATTATTTCCGGGAACAACAGCTTTAATAAAAAAGGAGTTGAAGATCTTATCCGGAAGTTTAATGCGGGTAAAGTTCACTGGTCAAGGCTCTGGGCTTTGTTTGTTCTGAACAAATTTCAGTAAGAGTTAAAACAAAATAATTTAAGAGCGGGTTCTTTCTTAGTTTCATCTTTGCGAACAAAAGAGATATTTTTTAATAGCCACGAGATTTATCTCGTGGAATAAATTCTTTGATCTGAAATTGGCTTTAGCCACAGTTAAACAATAAAATCTTGGGCTAAAGCCCGGTTACTTTCTGGTTAGTATTGTCCCACGACTTAAAAGTCGTGGCTATATTATAACAAAACTCTTAACTCGTAGGTTTGGAATAAATCTCACCCCTTCACCACTCTCCTTACCCGCTTCGACAAGCGAAGCGAGGAGAGCTAAGGAGAGGGGATGGGGGTGAGGTCAAAAAGTTAGATTTTTTCTTGAAGCTTTGGTATTTAACATTACTTATGAACACCTAAAAAAGCAAGAAAGAGAGAGGAATTATCAGTTCGCTCTATGATGCAGTAATAGATATTTTGCTTTCAACATGAAGATTGATTTCTTTAAAGATATTTACCGTTTCAGAATATAACCGTCTTAAATCCATACCCACACCATTTATGAGCAAAGTACTAAATGAAGGAATAAGGATTGGACTCCACAACTAAAGGACTGGTTAAAGCCTACCTTCAAAAAGCTGATAGAAAACTGGAAGTAGCAGAAAAACTTTTTAATTCCGGTGATTACCAGCGGTTTTAATTACAGCATATAGACCTGATCCCAAATATTGGACGGATGATTTTAAAAGGAGGAAGACATGACAAAGAGACAGCATAAAAAAATCGTACGGGAGGGAAATTATTTGGCGGAAGTTACTATCGAATTGATTGAATCCGGAGAGGGCTGGGCCCCATATCTGTCTCTGGAAGATGCACAAAAACTGGACGATGTTAGAGAAGCATTGAGACAGGGAGATATTAAAACTGCCGCTAAAAGATCTAAAGTTTTTATTTTAAAACCTGTTGCTGTTTAAAATGAAAGTACACTATCGGATCATTTCTTGTCTCTTCATTACAGAAAAATAAACCTCACCCTTTCACCCCTCTCCTTACTAAGGAGAGGGGTTGGGGGTGAGGACGAAAACACATAGCTAATGCCCAGTAAAAAATTTATTTTCCTGCTCAGCCACCCGATACAATATTTTTTCCCACTTTCCAAAAGATTTTCCTTAATGATAGCAAGGTCTTGAACAATAGTGATTAATGAAACTTTACCTTTTGCAGAATCTAAATTAAATGCCCTCTGAATATATCCCCCTTTCCATTATTACTTTTATTAAAGTAGTTTCTCTTCTACTCATTGTACTTAAAAACAGATATGGTTTGCCATTATTTTTTTCATGCCTTGGACTAAGTTCAATGAATTTTGGTTATTCAAAGCTTCCTGGTGGAATTGGAACCACAGATACTCTTGAGTGGGTAGCTGAATTGTTTTTTTTAATTGTAGCAGTACTAATTTTATTTTACAGGCATAAGACAAAAATCTTCAATGTAAAGCCCAATTATATTTTTAATTTTTTTCTACTGATCGGGATTGTATATGTTGTGTCCATAAGGTCATTTGATCTTTATATGCTCAGTGTTCTGCTGAATGCCCTTTATCCTGTTGTATTTTATCTTTTCATTAATCATTTCCTGTCAGAAAATAGAATTTCCCCTGCGGAATTATCAAAATATATTCTTATCTCAGTCGGGGTAAGTTTATTTATAACCTTAGCTCTTTTCCTTCTGGGCAATGAAATTTATTACTTTGAATCTATGGATGGATTTGCAAGGTTTCGTTTTTTTGGCTCGCTCGGACCCCTGACTTATTCCTATTTTCTTTTGCCTTTTGCAGTTTATTTTATTGTTACATCGAAATGGAAATTATTCCTGTTAATCTTCTTACTTATTCTTGTAACCGGCTCACGTTTGAATTCGATGATTTTGTTTATCGCCTCCTCATTTTTTTTCCTTAACAGGAAAAACCTTTTTACAAAAAAATTAGTTTTGATAGGGATAATAATCAGTATTCCGATAATTGTCATCTTAACGGTAAATCATTTTATGTATTTTAACGGGGGCAGGCTGGAATTCTGGAATGTTGCTATTGTAGAGGCATTTAAAAGTATCCCGACACTTCTATTCGGCAATGGGACAGGTTTTGCAAAGTATATTAATTATGAAATATTTTCCCTCCATGAGAATTTTCCCACCATTCACAACCAGTTTCTCAAGATATCGGTAGATGTGGGTATTTTGTTAGGATTATTTGCATTCTTTTTTTATCCCGTCTATGCAATAAAGAAGTTAAGTAAAAAAAATTCTGGTCGAAATTTATTTAGAATGTATTGCTTAATTAGCCTTATTGTTATTATAGTCAGTTCAACGATTGCAGATAGTTTTAATCCAACATTATATAAAAGTTTTCTTTTGGTTTCATTTCTGCTGCAGAACGAACCGGTTAAAATCATCTCAAGTGCAGGTTAATTATTAAAGATCTTAAGGGCGAGCTAAAAAGTATTTTCAGAAAAACTGACAGAGCCGAATTAGGGTGGATTATTAGTGGACAGATCCTTTTCGGTTTGGGAAGCCTTGTCGGAGTTAAGCTGATTACTTCTTTATTGAAGCCTGATGAATATGGAAAACTGGCTTTGATTCTTACTTATGCAACATTATTTCAGCAGGTTCTTTTTTCTCCTCTTCAGCAAAGCACTATGCGTTTTATCGCATCGGCTAAAGAAGAGGGCAGGTTACCCGATTTTATCAGGATAAGTAAAAAGTTATTTGGCAAAGCAACTATTATAGTTGCGGGCATATCATTTTTAGTGATATTGTTTTTTTTCATCAATAATGATCAAACAATTTCGCAAATCCTGATCATCACAACTTTATTTACAATTTTCTCTGCTTATAAATCAACTTTGGACAGTCTGTTAAATGCACTTTTCCAAAGAAAGTTATACGTAATATTTCAGTCTTCAGAGATATGGCTAAGATACATTTTAGCATCTCTTGCATTGTATATAATATACCGCAATGTAATCTATGTTATGCTTGGTTTCTTTATTGCTGTAATGATCACCTATTTTATCGAAGCTATAAAATTTAAAAAGATTATTTCAAGCCAGCTAAAAACAGAGCAAAATAGTGTTATTACAGACTGGCGTAAGCTTATGATAAATTACGGGCTGCCGTTTTCTTTGTGGGGAATTTTTACATGGCTTGGATCTGCATCGCCGCGCTGGATATTGCAGCTTCATTCTTCAACCTATGAGGTAGGACTTTTTGCAGCTTCTTTTCAGCTTGGTTTTTATCCAATGACTTTATTATCGGGAATTCTTCTTCAATACATGATACCAATTGCATATACACGAGCAGGTAAAGGGGACGATAAATCAAGGATTGAAAATGTGCATCGGCTTATAAAAACTATTTCTCTCATAGCTTCTGTCTTTGTTGTAATTGCATTCTTCTTGTCATTTGTATTTAATGATTTCATAGTTGCTCTTCTTTTAGGCAGTCAGTATAATGAAGCAAAAAACTTTTTTCCGTTTTTTATTCTTAGCTCAGGGTTTTTTATGATGGGACAAATATTATCGGTCAGTTATTTATCGCAAAATAAAAGCAAGAAACTTTTAGTTATTAACATATCAATTGCCCTTATACTTACAATCCTTTCTTTTTTCCTTTCCAAATTATATGCTATAGAAGGAATCTTCATAGCGTACCTAATTTCATACGGTTTATACTTGATAATTATGTTTCTTTATGTCCAAAAAGATAAATTCAAATCCTTATAATAATTTCATTTACCGTTTAAAATTGTTTGTTAAGCTTTTTATTCTGAGAGATTCAGAAAGCTATTACATAAATAAATGGTACTGGGACAAGAGTGAAGAAACTAAAAGGTATAATTACAAATTAGATGATTCTAGTAAAGTCTTTGATCTTGGAGGATATCTTGGGCAATGGTCTGAAAAAATATTTCAAAAATACAATTGTAACCTTTTCATTTTTGAACCTGTTGAAAATTTTTATAATAGTATTGTGAAAAAGTTCAATTCCGAAAAAGTACGCGTTTATAATTATGGTCTTGGTGCAAAAACCGAGGAATTAGTAATGAAAATTGATGGAGTGAGTTCATCAGTTTTCTTCAAGGATTCGAACTCCAAAACAAAAATTAAAATATTAGATATAATTGAATTCATTGAATCTGAAAAAATCGAATATATAAATCTGATGAAAATTAATATCGAAGGCGCTGAATATGAGTTAATAGAACGATTGTTAGCTCCCAGTTATATTACCAAAATTGAAAACCTGCAGATTCAATTTCACATGTTTGTAGAGAATGCAAAACAAAGAAGAAATTTAATTAGAGAAAAATTAAGAAAGACACATTACTTAACATATGATTATCCTTTTGTTTGGGAAAATTGGTCTTTAATAAATAAAAGAAATTAATTTATGAATACCGTTCTTATAACTGGTTCCGCAGGTCTAATTGGTTCTGAAGCAGTTAGGTTTTTTTGTGCTAAAGAATTTAATATTATAGGAATTGACAATGACATGAGAGCAAAATTTTTTGGCGAAGATGCTTCAACCAAATGGAATGAGGGATTACTTAAAAGCAGCTTTTCAAATTATTTTCATCATGATATTGATATAAGAGATGCGGATTCAGTAAAGAAGATATTTCAAAAGTATAAAAATGGTATTAGTTTAATTATTCATGCAGCATCCCAACCATCACACGATTGGGCGGCAAATGATCCATTTACAGATTTTACAATCAATGCAAATGCAACTTTACTTTTACTCGAGATGACAAGGAAATATTCTCCCGAGGCTGTTTTTATTTTTACTTCAACCAATAAAGTATATGGGGATACTCCTAATTTTCTTCCGTTGATTGAAAAAGAAACACGCTGGGAGATTGATGAAAGCCATAAGTATTTCAAAAATGGAATAGATGAAGAAATGACAATAGACCAGTCAAAACATAGTCTTTTTGGTGTTTCAAAAACGGCCGGGGATCTTTTAGTACAGGAATATGGGAGGTATTTTGGTATTAAGAGTGTTTGTTTTAGGGGTGGTTGTTTAACCGGACCTTCCCATTCGGGTGCTCAACTTCATGGATTTCTCTCCTATTTAATGAAATGTTGTATGACTGGCAAAGAGTATACAATATTTGGTTATAAAGGAAAACAGGTCAGAGATAATATTCACAGTTCTGATCTAATTAATGCTTTTGATGCTTTCTTTAAGAATCCCCGAATCGGTGAGGTTTATAATATTGGTGGCGGTAGATTCAGCAATTGTTCTATGATTGAAGCTATCGGGATTTGTGAAGAAATATCAGGTAATAAACTTAATTATAAATATGTTGAAGACAATCGGATCGGAGATCATATCTGGTGGATCAGTGATAATTTGAAATTTAAAAATCATTTCCCTTCCTGGAACTTAAAATACGATGTAAAAAAAATTCTCCGCGAGATTTATGATAAAAATCTTGAAAGATGGGGCTCATAATTTACAATGAAAGAAGATCTGAAAAGCTTTCTATTTAAAAACAATCTCTTCTATTCAGTCTATTCATATATTAAGAGTGAAATTTTGCTTAAGGAATATTGCCGAAGAAGAGAGTATTATAATGATAAGTGTTTAAAAGAAAACATAAGCTATAATGAACCGGATGTTATAAAAGAGATAAGAAAAAGAATTTCTAAAAGAGGCTTTACAGTCAGCAAAAAAAATATAGGTGAAATTCATACTTATGCATTTATCCCCAAACATACCTGGCATAACAATCTTTATGATGATTTGCATGAACTTGGAAGGGTAAGTGAATTTAATTATCTCGATCATGGGTTTGAAATACATTATACAAGTGGTTTCTATGAAAATTTGGTGGAGATGAATAAAAAATTTTTAGACAATTTATTTAATACTCATAAAAATAATCCGGTTGACTGGGTGTTTATATATGCTAGTGGAGTTGAAATAATTCCTGAAACAATCTCCATCATTCAAAATGAAATCGGTGTACCAGTGGTTAATATGTGTTTGGATGATAAACAATCATGGGAATTAAACCGTATCGGCAAACATAAAGGTGGTCAGATTGACATTGCCCCGGTTTTTGACATTAGCTGGACTTCTTCAAGCGTAGCTTGTGAATGGTATCTTGCTGAAAATGGAAGACCTATTTATATGCCGGAAGGCTGTAATATTAATGTTTATAAACCAATTCAGGTTTCCAGAGACATTGATGTAAGTTTTATCGGCGCTTCTTATGGTTTTAGAAAAAAGATAGTTGACAATCTTCGTAAGAATGGAATTAACATACAGTCATTTGGTCCTGGGTGGGAAACAGGGTTTGTTGATTCTTATAAATCCACTGAAATATTTAACAGGAGTAAAATAAATCTTGGAATGGGAGGAATCGGGTATTCTGAAATGCTTACAAATGTAAAAACCCGTGATTTTGAAATTCCCTGTACCGGAGGTGGTTTATATATTACATCCTTTAACCCTGATCTTGCATTGCATTTTGATATTGGGAAAGGAATAGTTTGCTACCGCAATAATGAAGAAATGCTGGAACTAATAAGATATTATTTAAAGCATACAGATGAGGCAGATGAAATAGCAAAAAACGGCTATGAAAGATGTTTGCGTGAGCACCGCTGGTTAAACAGGTATTTGAAAATATTAAAAATCTTAGAAATCCTTAAAGAGTAAAAAGTTTAAACCAGCAAAAAAAAATAATTGAATTGTAAAATTAACAGCTATGATATTCTTTTTTACAAGGATTTATGCAAGACTCCAGGAATTGTTCCATGAAAAGTTTAAGGTGAATATACCCGGTTTAGGATTTTTATTGCATTTGCAAAAGAAAGACAGAATAATATTTATTAATGGTAAAAAAATGTTTTTCAATCATAAGATTGCAGATAATTACGCAAGGTTAGTTAATGGAAGATTTAATGAGCCTGAAACTCATCTGTTTATAAATTCTCTTTTGAGTTCTTCTCCTGATTCTTATGTTCAATTTATAGAAGTAGGTGCAAACATAGGGGAATTTTTAATTGACTATGCTGGAAATAAAAAGATATTGAACAGCCTGTTCTTTGAACCACAGGCTGAACAATTATTGTCATTGCAGAGAATTAAAGAATTAAATGAGTTTAATAATGTTGAGATCATTAACAAAGCTGTAAGCAATAAAAATGGAGTTGTAAAGTTTGCTTTCAAAAAAAATAATACTTCAGATGTTGGCATTACTACTGATGAAAATTCCGAGTCCTTTAAAGTTGAGGCAGTTACTTTGGATTCAGTACTGGGAGACTCAACACAAAACAGTATCATCTTAATAGATGCAGAAGGAGAGGAGCTGAATGTGATAAAGGGAGGGAAGAAATTTATCAGGCAAGCAAAACCGGTTATAATTTTTGAATATAACCATATAACTAAAACCTATTTCACATTAGAAGAAGTTAAGAATGAGTTGGGGAATGAATATACACTCTATCGTCTCAATTCTAAAGGTAAGCTTGATATTGATTTTAATAATACCTGGAATATAGTGGCCTTACCTGATTCGCAATCTTTTAACAGGAATTTATTTGACTGAACCATCTCCATTCATATCTATCTGCATCCCATCTTATGACAGACCTTTTACCCTTATAGAATTACTGAATTCTATTGATAAATCATACTCCGATGATCTTGAGGTTGTAATATGTGAAGATAAAAGTCCAGGCAGGGATTTAATAAGGAATGAAGTAAATAAATTCCGAGAAAACAGTACGATTAAAATCAGGTATTATGAAAATGAAAAGAATCTTGGTTACGATGCTAATTTAAGAGAGCTGATTAAAAAAGTTTCGGGCGAATATATTGTCTTTATGGGAGATGATGACGTATTCATTAAAAAGAATTTCGGAAATTTTATAGAGTTTTTGAAGAATAATAAACAGCTTGGTTACGTACTTAAATCGTACATCCAGGTTCATGAAAACGGTTTAAGAGAAAATTTTTACTACTTTGGTGAAACAACTCTTTTCTCAAAGGGTATAGATTCATATAAGCTTTTATTCAGAAGAAGTGTTTTTATTTCAGGTTTCTGCTTTAAACGTGAGTATTCATTGCCATACCTTATCCCTGATTTTGATGGAACACTATTGTTTCAGCTATACCTCTTAGCAGAAATTTGTATTAATTATCCATCCGCTTATTTTTATACTCCTCTTACTGTTATCACTAAAATCAAGCATCATAAGCCCATGTTTGGATCTTCAGAAAATGAGAAGGCTTTTTATACTCCCGGAGATATTACAATTAAAAATTCAATTAATTTTATGAAAGGATTTTTTAAAATAGCCGGTTACATTGATAAAAAGTATAATATTAATAGTTCTGCTTTTTTTAAAGTTGAGATATCAAAATACTCTTACCCGGTTCTTGCTGTGCAAAGAAAAAATGGGATTAAAAATTTTTTCAGATATAATAAATTATTAACAAGAGAAATCGGGATAAATGTTACACTTTATTATTATCTCTATTTTCTTGCCTTAACAATATTCGGCGAAAAATTTTGCGACCTGGTTATAATTAGTATTAAAAAAATTCTAGGTAAAACACCCCGTCTATAAAATGAAATTATTATTGGTTGGTTATTATCAAACGAAAATATGGGAAACTTCATATTTTGACGCTTTCCGGAAATTGGGTGTAGAAGTTTATCCATTCAAAATTATTGATTATTTCCCTTTAATAAATAATAAACCCAATAGCTCAAATTTTTTCGAATATCTGAGTTCAAAGATTCAGAATAAATTTCACTTTGGTCCTATAATTAATAAAATCAATTCTGACCTGATAAAAACTGTAGATCAATTAAAACCAGATGCGATCTTTTTTTTTAGATCCGATAAAATATATCCTGAAATAATAAAAAAACTTTCGACATCTACAAAAATTTTTGCTTATTGCAATGATGATCCCTTTAGTGATTATTATCCTTCTTACTTTTGGAGACATTATAAAAAGAGCCTTCCCTATTTTTATCATATATTTTCCTATCGGAATAAGAATATAATCGATTTGGAAAGCTGTGGATATAAAAATATATCTCTCCTTAGAGATTTTTTTTCACCAGATTATTTATTTCCTTTAAAGGAATTAAATAAGAGAGAATATCTTTATGATGTTGTATTTATCGGGCATTACGAGAACGATAAAAGGGATCTTAAGCTGCTTTCACTTTTTAGAGCGGGAATTAAACTCAAAATCTTCGGAACGGAATGGAACCGCTCAAGTCATTATAAAGAACTACTTGCATACCAGGGTGAAATAATACCTGTAAGAGATGGATTATACAATCAAGCATTAAATCAATCAAAGATTGCTTTAATATTTCTTTCAAGAATAAATAATGATACTTATACAAAAAGATGTTTTGAGATTCCGGCTACAAAAACATTTATGCTTTCAGAATATACTAATGATCTTGCGACCTTATTTGAAGAAGATAAAGAGATCTTATTTTTCAGGAATGAAAACGAATTGATTCAAAAAATCAAATATTATCTTGATAATGAACTTGAAAGAAATAAAATAGCTGAAGCCGGTTATAAAAGAGTAATTAAAGATGGTCATGATGTTATCAGTAGGGCAAAGTATGTCCTTTCATGCATTGAAAGATTGTAAGTATAATTATGGTGATACACATTGATTAGCAGGAATAAAGGTGTTTTCTGGGCTACATTTTTTGTGTTTACAACACTATCAATGCTTACAATTATAAACAACTACGCATATGATAGACCCAGTCAATATACACTTCTTCTTGCGTTAACATTTATTTCCTCGGTGCTGGTTGTAATTTATTTTTTATTTAAAATGAAATATTACTTGTCAATGATGGGGCTTGCATATTCAGCTTTGGTTTTATTGTTTTCAATAGGTCCCTGGGTATTTAAAATAGATTCATGGATACTAAAGACAAACAGATATACAATTTCTTATTTAGAAGACGGTACACTTGTAAATGTTTTACTTATTGGTTGTCTCGCTCTATCATTACCAATTATTTTTCTTGCAGGTAATAAATTAAAATTTAATTTAGCGACCAATTCCTTTGCGCATCGCACTTTCAATAAAGCTAATTTAACTGCTGCAAAAGAAATAATGGCTATTGTAGCTTTATCCTGGCTTATAATGCTTTATCTTTATTATTCTTTTATCTGGTATCAACCGCATTTATCCGGGAAGACTCCGGTTGGGTTCCTTGCTAGTTTTTCACCATTCTTACATATAGTAAACAATTTTCTTTTTGTTTTGGCAATTGAAAGGGTTTACAAGCTAGGAACTCCTAAAAAAACTATTTTCTTATATGCTCTGTTTATGTCATTACTCTCGCTAAGTTTTGGATATAGAGGAGCTTTTGTTTTTATGCTTATAGGTGTTTTCTATTTTTTGTCTATTTCATCTGAAATAAAAATCTCTTTTATTAAACTTGCTTTTGTTTCAGTTATAGCTCTTTTTGTTTTTCCCTTTCTCGGTTTTGTAAGGTTTGAGGTATACAGCACTCCTGTATCAGATCTTTTTGGATTTTTTATTCAGCAGAATTTTCTGGAAGGAAATATTAAAGGCTTTTTTTATGATGTTTTTCCTCTTGTAGGTCAGAATATAGTCCATACTTCTGGTTTCGTAGCTTTATATGACATGGGGAAGGCATCCTCACTTGTCCCATACTTAGCTTCAATTCTTAATTTTTTTCCAAGACCTTTCAGTGAATTATTAGGATTGCCCGTAGATGTTTACAATACAAGTGCGTGGTATCTTGCAAGGTTCTTAACACACAGTGGAGGAAGCTACTTATTTGCAGAACCTTACTGGCTGGGAGGTTATAAAGCTTTAATCCTGTTCAATATTATCTACGGTATAGTCTTTATTACAATTGATAAATACTTGCAGCTCCGGGTAAAGCAAAACAGAACTATAGCTCATTATTTGACATCTGCTTTACTTATTGTAATAAGCTTTGGATATGGATTCAGCGGTTTCGTGAGAGCTTTATATATAATTATTGCTGTGGAATTGTTTCTCTACTTTCACTATAAGAAAACGCCGGTTAAGTGATGTGTTAAAACTCTTAGTTATCTCTCCCAGCTTTTGGCCTGCTTTAAAAATTGGGGGACCGGTTACTTCTGTTTTTGATCTTTGCAGATTTTTAAGAGAACAGGAGATAGATGTTACAGTTTATACCACTAATGTTTATTCGGAAAATGAAATCAAGGAAAATACTTTTTCTGAAATTGATGGCGTGAAGATTTATTATTTCGGGTATACTAAATACCTGGAATTTTTAGGTGAAACGGGCTGGCAGTATTCTTCACATTTAAAAAGAAAAGTAAAAGAAAATTATCATAACTTCGATATAATTTATATTATAGGTATTTGGAATTTCCCCTCAACCATTGCTATTCGTTTCTTATCTAAGAAAAAAGTTCCGTTTATTGTTGCTCCTCACGGCTCATTGGATCCATTTAAGTTTTCTCAAAAGGGATTTAAAAAAAAATTATACTATAAACTTTTACTCGGGAGTTACATTCGAAATTCATTCATTCATTATTTTACTAATGAAGAAGCAAAAAAAAGTTCAGAGTTTCTTAACATTCCTTTCAATAAAATTGTTGTCATCCCAAACGGGATAGAAATAAAGGAGAATAGCTCAAGTAATAAATTTCTTGAACTTTATCTCCATCTGAAAAATAAATTTATAATCCTTTATCTTGGACGTCTTCATCCGATTAAAGGTATTGAAGTTACAATAGAATCTTTATCTTATTTAAAAGATAATAAGGATAGAATACATCTTGTCATTGCAGGTAAAGGAGAAACCAGCTATGAAGTTAAGCTTAGATCACTTGTTGATGAGCTGTCGTTAAATGAGCTTGTTACATTCACCGGTCATGTAGAAGGTGAATTGAAATCCTCTCTCCTTTCTGCCTGTAATTTGTTTGTTCTGCAGTCTCATTCAGAGGCTTTCAGTATGTCAATCCTCGAAGCAATGGCATACGGAAAGCCTTTAATAATAAGCAGCAATTGCAACTTTGATGAATTCGAGAATGAAAAATGCGGATTTATTATCCCGAATAATCCTAAAACATTAGCAGATAAAATTGAACTGTTGTTTAATGATAAGGACTTATGCAGCAAAATGGGTGATAAAGCCAATAAGCTTGCTGAAGCTAAATATAGCTGGGAAAATATAGCAAGGGAATTCAAGCATGCATTTGAAAAAATTATTGCAGCAAAAAAACTTAACTAAATGAAAAGTTTAATCTCAGTTATAATTCTTACGTATAATGAAGAAATTCATCTTAGCAGATGTTTAAACTCTGTTAAAGAGATAACTAATAAAATATATATAGTTGATTCTTTTTCAGAAGACAGTACCCTTAAAATTGCAGCAAAGTATGATGCAAAAATATTTCAAAACAAATGGATCAACTATTCAAAACAATTTAATTGGGCACTTGAAAAGCTTCCCATTGAAACTGAATGGATAATGCGTTTGGATGCAGATGAATATTTAACAAATGACTTACAGGAAGAGATAAAAAATCGTTTAAGTAATCTTGAAAATGATATTACAGGTGTGGTTCTTAAAAGAAGAGTCTATTTTATGAACAAGTGGATTAAAAGAGGTGGGTATTATCCGACATATCTTCTTAGGATCTGGCGGAATGGACTGGGTAAATGTGAGGAAAGATGGATGGATGAACATATAAAATTATCTTCCGGTAAAACAATTGTTTTTAATAATGATATTGTAGATGACAATCTGAATAATTTAACCTGGTGGACTGATAAGCACAATTCTTATGCAACAAGAGAAGCGATTGACCTACTCAATACCAAATATTCTTTTTTCAGATTTGACAGCATTGCTGCAGATGAAATGAATTCACAGGACAAAAAGAAACGCTGGGTGAAAGAAAATTTCTATTCAAAGCTTCCGTTGTTCATCAGACCTTTTCTTTATTTTCTCTACAGGTATTTTTTCAAGCTCGGATTTTTAGATGGCAAAGAAGGATTAGTCTGGCATTTTCTGCAAGGCTTTTGGTACCGCTTCCTTGTAGATGCAAAGATTTATCAAATAGAATCACTCGCTAAGAAAAATAAGAAGTCAATCCCGGAAATAATTAAAGAACATTATGGAATAGAGATTTATATGAAAGATGTAAGATGGAAAATGTAAAATGGAAAATGGAAGATGTCCTGAAGAGAAAATGGAAACAAGACTCTGCACTTTGCTTTATGCACTATGCCATTAAAAACATTACAAGATAGAGGGTGGGTTTCACTTTAGTTATAATCAATTTTTTTTCTAAGTCCCGAAAGGACGATATATTTATAGAAAATAATTTTCACAAAAAAAATTTTAATCCCTTTAGGGATGACATAGAAAATATAATAGCTCTATATCATCCCTACGGGATTTGAAATATCTCTCCCGATCTTATTCTATAAATATTTCATCCCTATCGGGATTAACTCTACACCCATATAAACTTGTCTTTCGGTAAAAGGAGTCCTGTTGTTAACCTTTAATGTAAAAGAGTAATATAAATTTAATGGAAAAAGTTTCACTAGGCAGCTTTAATAATTCATGGTACGAACCCGGAGGCAGCATTAAAAGATTTATCTGGTATTATAAAAATATTTTCCTGTTTAAATCATCTATTGCCTGGCCCTATTGGTGGAAGAGATTTATTCTAAGAATTTTTGGAGCTAAAGTTGGAAAGGGAGTAATAATAAAACCCAGCGTTAATATTAAATACCCATGGTTCCTTGAGATCGGTGATAATGTATGGATTGGCGAAGAAGTTTGGATAGACAACCTCGGCAAAGTCAAAATCGGGAATGATGTCTGCATTTCACAAGGTGCGCTTCTTTTTACCGGCAATCACAATTATAAAAAGAGCACTTTTGATTTGATGGTAGAGCCAATTACAATTGAGGATGGAGTTTGGATAGGTGCTAAAGCAGTTGTTTGTCCTGGTGTTACAATGCATTCCCATTCCATATTAACAGCCGGAAGTATATTAACAGAGGATGCAGAGCCATATATGGTTTACCAGGGTAATCCTGCAGTTGCAGTAAGGAAAAGAACCCTCACCTAAATTCCCGGATCAGGTGTAGGGACAACAAACTTTGTTGTCCCCGTAGGACAGAATAATATTCTGTCCCTGCAAATAAATTTGTTTTTTTTTATAATTGCAGCTATTATATGTTAATAGATCGTTTCAGGGAAAAGACGGGGCGGCCGGTTCTCCTCAATACATCATTCAATAAGAATGAGCCGGTTGTAAACACGCCGCAGGACGCGCTTGATTGTTATCTCCGCACTAAACTGGATGCATTGGTTTTAGGAAATTGTATAGTGGAAAGGATAACCTCACCTAAATTCCCGAATCAGGTTCGGGACAAGCTCTCTCCTTAGTAAGTAGAGGACTTTTAAAAGAAATCTTTCCCTCTCCTTTATAAGGAGAGGGATAAAGGGTGAGGTAAGCATCCGGAAATTACAAAGCATAATGAACTCATTGAACATTAAAATTACCTACAAAAAACTTTTTTACTTAATTCTCTTCCTGGGTTTACTGGCAAGGGTATATGTAGCTTTCTTTTCAGGTTTGGGCTGGTATGGCCACGATACTGAAATATACCTTAATATGGCTAAGGGAATAATAGACGGAAAACCAATTTCTGGTTTCCCAAATGGCTTTCCGCTTTTTCTCGCAGGGATAATGCTTTTAGCTGAAGGCAGTACACAGGTAATTCTTGTCGTGTTAAACATTGTTATGCAAATTCTTGTTTTACTAATGATAGAAAAGATTCTGACCCGTTATAATGTTGAGGAGAAAGTAATATTGCTGGTAGTTTTAATAATAGCTTTTTATCCTCATATTGTAGGCAATGTAAGATTTATCTATACAGAATCCTCTGCTTTGTTTTTAATTGTTCTAAGTATTTTGCTATACACCTGGCAAAAATATCCGGCATCCGGATTTATTGGCTATTTGTCTTATACATTCAGACCATCACTATTCTTAGTTTTACCCTTTATAATTATTTATGATTTCTTCCGGAAGAAAAAAAAACCAGCATTAAAAACAACTATTGGTTTCATAATCGGGTTATTACTCTTCACTTCCTTAGAGTGGTTGGGAGTTGTAGCTCCCCCCAGCAATCAAAATTATAATACTCTGGTTTCAATTAGTGGATATGGTTATAATTTAGATTTTGAATTAAAAAATCTTACCGAAACCGAAATAAAACAGCCGGTTAAAACATATTTTAATTTCATCGTAAATCATCCTGTTGAATATGCCAAACAAAGAATTTTATCTCTATGGTGCTTATGGGGTCCTTTAGTACAACCTAAAAACTCTGGTCTTGCGGGGATGATATTACATGGTATAAGATTCCCGTTTTTTATTCTGGCAGTATTTGCTTTCTTATTCAGAAAAAAAATGGAATACAACAAGGACTTTATTCTATTGATGTCTTTTCCCATTATCTCTGTTACGCTTATTCATTTCT
>Ga0184639_10000457_pt1 | contig 15704 bp, 13 predicted proteins | sample PLM31_170_b2_FD_133155 | JGI IMG/M metagenome (GOLD analysis project Ga0184639, IMG submission 133155) | Groundwater sediment microbial communities from an aquifer in East River, Colorado, USA - PLM3-1_170_b2 | ecosystem: Environmental > Terrestrial > Soil > Riparian zone | place: USA: East... | reverse complement strand
GCCTCGATTTTCCTCTCCGACCTGATCCGCCAGATCCGCCTGGAAGTTTCGCTGGACTTCATGGCCGTCTCGAGCTACGGCAAGGGCAGCCAGACGTCCGGGCAGGTGCGCCTGACGAAAGATCTGGACACGAGCATCGAGGGGCTGAACGTCATCCTGGTGGAAGACATTCTCGATACCGGCCTCACGCTGCACTATCTCTACCGGATTCTCCAGCAGCGCAAGCCCAAGGCGCTGCGCGTGGCGGTACTCCTCGATAAGCCCGAGCGCCGCGTGCAGGAGGTAAAGGTGGACTACGTCGGCTTCCAAATCCCCAACGAATTCGTCGTCGGATACGGTCTCGACTACGCAGAACGCTACCGCAACTTGCGAGACGTCTGCGTGCTGTCTTTGCCGCCGGAATAATTCCCTCCGGCGAGCGCTGCCGCCCACACATGCCGCGAAGCGTCATCACCGCCACCGACCTGGAAGGCGTCCCTGCGGGCGGCGAAGTTGTAGTCTCGCCCGAAGCGTTGATCACGCCGCTGGCGCGCGACGAAGCCGCGCGGCGCAACATCTCCTTCCGTGTGGTGGAGGAAAAGGCGGGGGCGGCGGGAGCAGGCCGCGTCGTGGCCATCGGCGCCGACCACGGCGGCTACGAGCTGAAGGAGCAGCTCAAGGGTCACCTGCGCGACTGGGGCTACACCGTGCTCGATTGCGGCACGGATTCGGCCGCCGCAGTGGACTATCCCGATTTCGCCGAAGCCGTGGCCAACGCCGTTGTGCGCGGCGACGCCTGGCGCGGCGTGGTGATTGATAGCGCGGGCATCGGCAGCGCGATCGCGGCGAACAAGGTTCCGGGAGCGCGCGCGGCGCTGTGCTATGATAGGGCCACCGCGCGCAACAGCCGCGAACACAACGACGCGAATCTGCTCTCGCTGGGCGCACGGATGATCCCGGCAGAAGTTGCGCGCGAAATTCTGGCCGTGTGGCTGGAGACGCCGTTTGCCGGAGGGCGCCACGCGCGCCGCGTGGACAAAATTCGCGCCATCGAAGAGCGTCACCGCAAACCGTAGCGTCGCCCGGGAGTGTTCTGTTGGACGCGCAGCAGCTCGAGCAACTCGTTCAGGCCGTCACCGAAGAAATCCTCGGCTATCTGGGCGCGCCCCGCAGCGCGGACCTCAAGGGCCTCGAAATTGACGACGTTGTCTGCCCCGGCTGCAATGGGTGCTGCGTCGAGAAATGCGCGCAGAAGACCCGACGCGTCATGGATGCTGGCGCCGACCGCATCTCCGCCGGCGCCGAAGTCACGCAGGTCGACGCGGCCATCGCCGCGGTGATTGACCACACGCTGCTCAAGCCCGAAGCCTCCCGCGAAGACGTAAAAAAACTCTGCCAGGAGGCCGTGCGATTCGGCTTCGCTTCGGTTTGCATCAACCCGTGGTACGTCCCGCTCGCCGCGAAGCTGGTGCGCGGCTCGGCGGTGAAGGTCTGCACCGTGGTCGGATTCCCGCTGGGCGCCACTCTGCCGCAGGTGAAAATCTACGAGACCGAAGAGAGCATCAAGGCCGGCGCGCAGGAAATCGACATGGTCATCAACGTCGGCGCGCTCAAGTCCGGCCAGGATGAGGTCGTCGAGCTGGACGTGCGCGGCGTCGTGGAAGCCTGCCACCGCGGCGGCGCCATCTGCAAAGTCATTTTGGAGACGGCGCTGCTCACCATCGAGGAAAAGGTCCGCGCTTCGGTGGTCTGCAAGACTGCGGGCGCCGATTTCGTGAAGACTTCGACGGGTTTTGGCCCCGGCGGCGCGACCGCGGAAGATGTTGCGCTGATGCGCGCCATCGTGGGCAGCGAGATTGGCGTCAAGGCCGCCGGGGGCATCCGCACGCTCGACGACGTGAGGAAAATGGTCACCGCCGGAGCCACGCGCATCGGCGCCAGCGCCAGCGTGCGCATCCTCGAGCAGGCCCGCGGCGCCGTAAGTCCCGTTGCGCCCCCGCCCGCGGCGCCATCCGCAGGCGCCGCTGCGCGTTACTAATTGCACTGGTTGCAGGGGCGCCGCCCGGCCCGCGCAAGTAGCCCTTTCCCACGCGGGCGATTCTCCCGAGACAATTTCCCGCGGCAGCGGACCGCTCACCGCCCATGGCGGCTCGACGCGCCTGTTATAATGGATTGGAGCGGAGCCAAATTCGCATGGATCCTGTAGAAACCAAGACGCACACGGGGGAAGCCGCGGCCACGGCGGTGGAGAAGCATTCCACTGAGGTGTTGGGGACACTGGCCGAAATCGGCGAGGAGATCAACGCCTCGCTCGATCTCGACGAAGTGCTCTCACGCACGGCGGCGCTCATCCACCGCGTCATTGACTACGAGATCTTCAGCGTGATGCTGCTGGACGAAGCGGCGCAGCGGCTCTACCACCGTTTTGCCATCGGCTACGGCAAAGAAGTCGTCGAGAACTGGCGCATCCCCGTGGGCCAGGGCATCACCGGCACGGCGGTAGCTACGGGCAAGGCCATCCGCGTCAGCGACGTCAGCCAGGACCCGCGCTACATCAACGCCATTGATACGGTGCGCTCGGAGCTCGCCGTGCCGCTGATCTACAAGGGCAAGAGCATCGGCGTGCTCGATATCCAGAGCCGCCAGCTCGACTACTTCACGCGCGACCAGCAGAACATCCTCACGCTGCTCGCCAGCCGCCTGGCTATCGCCATCGAAAACGCGCAGCTGTTCGAGCGCGCGCGCGAGCAGGCGGACACGCTGCTGCTGCTCAACGAAGTCGGCCGCGAGGTCAGCTCGATTCTCGACCTCGAAGAAGTCCTGCGGCGCGCCGCCGAGCTGACGAAGCGCGTGATTGATTACCAGATCCTGAGCATCATGCTCTACGACGAAGCCACGCACATGTTCCGCCACCGGCTGGACGTGAAGTACGGCCAGAGCGTGCAGGGCAAGATGCGCGTGGCGGCGACCGAGGGCATCGTTGGCGCAGCGGCGGCGTTGCGCCAGCCGGTGCTCGTGCCCGACGTGACCCAGGACGCGCGCTACCTGATGGTGAACCCGGAGACGCGCTCCGAGCTGGCCATCCCGATGCTGCACAAGAATCGCGTCGTCGGCGTCCTGGACCTCGAAAGTCCGCAACTGAACTACTTCACGCAGGTGCACGTCCAGACGCTCTCGATTCTGGCGGCGCAGCTCGCTGTCTCCATCGAAAACGCGCGGCTGTACGAGCGGGTGGCGCGCGACGAAGCCCGTATGGAGCGCGAGCTGCGCGCTGCGCAGCGCATGCAGGGCGCGCTGCTTCGCCCCGTGCCGGTGGAGGATTACGGGCTGGAAATTGCCGCCCGCATCCAGTCCGCGCGCGAAGTCTGTGGCGACCTCTACGATTTTCTGCGCTACGGCCCGCAGCATCTCGGCGTGGCGCTCGGCGACGTCAGCGGAAAGGGCTCCGCCGCGGCGCTCTATGGCGCCGTGGGCATCGGCATCCTGCGCAGCCTTGCGCCGCACAAGCTGCAGCCCGCGGAAATGCTGCGGCAGATGAACCACCTCTTCTCCGAACGCCGCATCGAAGAGCGCTTCATGACGCTTTGCTTCGCCACGTGGCACAAGGGAAAGCGCAAGCTGCGCCTGGCGAACGCGGGCCAGTCGCAGCCGCTGCTCTATAAAGGCGGCCGCTGCGAGAGGTTGAACCTGACGGGTTTCCCGCTAGGACTTTATGACGACGTCTCGTATGAGGAGTGGTCGCTCGAGCTCGATCCCGGCGATATTCTTATTTTCCATTCCGACGGCTTGGCCGAAGCGGGCAATGCCGAAGGAGTCCTCTTCGGCACCGAGCAGCTCCGGCAGGTGGTCGAAACGAACGCCGCGTTTTCGGCCGCGGAGCTGGCTGACCGTCTCCTCGCCGAAGTGGCTGAGTTCTCGCGAGGCGTGCCCGTGGCGGACGACCGCACGCTCGTTGTGATGAAAGTGAAGTGAGGCGCGCGGTGCTCCAACGCCCCGGCCGCAATTTCATTGCCCGCTCCGCCAATCCCACAAAATACACGCCCTTCTTCCGCTTGGTTCGCAGGCAACTGCATTGCGAAGGGGTGCCGCTCGAGGCAATCGCCGCGCGCGCGGGCACGCCGGCGTATGTCTACAGCCGCGCGAGCATCGAGCGCTCGTATCGCGCGCTCGATGGCGCACTCGCCGGTCTTCCGCACACGATCTGTTACGCCGTCAAGGCCAACTCCAGCCTCGGCATTCTTCGCGTCCTGGCGCGGCAAGGCAGCAGCTTCGACATTGTTTCGGGCGGCGAGCTCTATCGCCTGCGCCGCATCGGCGTGCCGGGACGGCGCATTGTTTTCTCCGGCGTGGGCAAATCGCGCGAAGAAATCCGCGAGGCGCTCGCGGCGCGCATTCTTCTCTTCAATGTCGAGTCGGAAGCCGAGCTAGCGCTCTTGGTCGAAGAATCCGCGCGTGCCATTCGAAAGGACGGCGCGAAGCCGGCCGTCGCGATTCGCGTCAATCCCGACGTCGAAGCCGGCGGGCATCCGCACATCTCCACCGGCCATCACCGCCACAAATTCGGCGTGGACTGGGCCGAAGCGCGCCGGCTTTATCTTGCGCACCGCGACTCGCGCTGGATTGCGTGGCAGGGCTTGAGCGCGCACATTGGCTCGCAGATCCTGAGCCTCGCGCCGTTTCTGCGGGCGCTGCGGCGGCTGGCGAGTTACGTCCGCGACCTCGGGCGCAACGGCGTCCCCTTGCGCTATCTCGATTTTGGCGGCGGCCTGGGCGTGCGCTATTCGGCGGAGCATCCGCCGCAGATCGCCGCGTACGGGCGCGAGATCGCGCGTGTGGTGCGGCCGCTCGGCTGCCGCCTGCTGCTCGAGCCCGGGCGCGTGCTGGTCGGGCCCGCGGGCGTATTGCTCACGCGCGTGCTCTACACGAAGCGGAACCGCGGCAAAGACTTCGTCGTCGTGGATGCCGCCATGAATGACTTTCTACGGCCCGCGCTCTACGGCGCCACGCATCCGGTAACGCCTGTCGCGCAGCCGCAGCGCTCCGCGCGAAGGACGCGCGCCGATGTGGTCGGACCGGTCTGCGAAACCGGAGACTTCTTCGTGCAGGATTGGCCGCTGCCGCAGGTTGGCGCTGGGGATTTGCTGGTGCTCTGGGGAACCGGCGCGTACGGCTTTGTGGCCTCGTCGAACTACAATTCACGCCCGCGCGCGGCCGAGGTCATGGTCGAAGGCAACCGCTTCCGCGTGATCCGCCGCCGCGAATCCCGCGCCGACCTCATCCGCGGCGAATAAGTTTCCCTCTGTGTCCTCTGTGTTTCCATGGTGCTCTCGCTATCCGTTCGCTCCACCGCGCTGTAGAATCAGCGCTCGCCCCACTTCAGCTTGTTGCGAAGGATTTCGAAATAGGTTTTCCGCGAGGGGCGCACCAGGCGCAGGCGGTGGCTGGCCTGTGAGACAACCACGCGGTCGCCGCGCTTCAGCTCCACCCCGACCTGCCCGTCGAGCGTAAGGTACGTTGTCTCGTCGCCCGAGCGGAACGCGATTTCGAGCTTCGCGGTGTTGGGGATCACCAGCGGGCGGTTCGTCAGCGTGTGCGAGCAGATGGGCGTGATGACAAAGGCCTCGACGACCGGATAGACGATCGGCCCGCCGGCGGCAAGCGAGTAGGCTGTGGAACCGGTGGGCGTGGAGACAATCAACCCGTCGGCCTTGTAGCTGCACACGTAACCGCCGTCGATGTGCAGGTCGAGGTCAATCATCCGCGCGAGCACGCCCTTATTGAGCACGGCGTCGTTCAGGGCGCGGTGGCTGGCGACGCTCTTGCCGTCTCGGAGCACTTCCGCCTGGAGCTGTACGCGCTCGCTGATGCGGTTCCGGCCGGTGAGCACCTCTTCGAGAATGGGGTATAGCTCCCCCAGTGTCACGCTGGTGAGGAAGCCGAGCCCGCCCATGTTCACCGGGAGGATGGGCACGGGATTTTCGCCCGTGATGCGCGCGGCCGCGAGCAGCGTGCCGTCGCCGCCGAGCACGATCAGCACGTCCACGCGGCCCGGGAGCTGTTCGCGGGGGATCATTTGTTCCGGCATGGCCGCGGGCTCGCAGCCGATACACGTCGCCGTCTCCTGATCGTAGAAGACTTCGAGGCCGTGCTCGCCGAGCCACTTCAAAAGCTTCGGCACGACGGCGGCCACGTCGTCGCGGCGGGGGCGGGAGATGATGCCGACTCTTTGAATCATGTTTTCTGCGCTTCGATTCGAGCGCGGGCGCATTTTACTCCACCGGTTCCCGCCGGGCGTGCAGAAAAAACTCCAAGTTCCCTTCGGCGCCGGGCACACAGCTGGGACGCGTTCCCAGGATGGCGAGGCCTGCGGCGCGCGCGGCTGCTTCGACGTGCGCAACGGCGCGCTCATGCAACGCGGGGTCGCGGACGATGCCGCCGCGCGCCACATCCTTCCGCTCAAGTTCAAACTGCGGCTTGACCAGAATGAGAAGGTCCGCTCCAGGTGCCGTGCAGGCGATCACGGCGGGCAGGACCTTGGTGACCGAGATAAACGAAACATCGAGCGTTACAAGCTCCGCCTGCTCGCCGAGGTCTTCCGGCTTCAGGTACCGCGCGTTGCGTTCAATGCGCGCGACGCGCGGGTCCTGCTGAAGCTTCCACGCGAGCTGGTTCGTCTCCACGTCCACCGCGTACACGCGGCGCGCGCCGCGCTGGAGCAGGCAATCGGTGAACCCGCCGGTGGAGGAGCCGATATCGAGGCACGTCCTGCCGGCGGGATCGACGCCGAAGGCGTCGAGCGCGCCTTCGAGCTTCATCCCGCCGCGGCTGGCATACCGCAATCCGCCTACGACTTCGATTGGAGCATCCGCCGCGACGAGCGTCCCGGCCTTGTCGCGTTTCTGGCCGTCGGCCAGGACCTGTCCCGCGAGAATCAGCGCTTGCGCCTTCTGCCGCGATTCGGCCAGGCCGCGCTCGACGAGCAACACGTCCAGCCGCTGCTTGCGCGTTTTGGGCTTCGGGTTGCGCAACGGAGTGATTCGAGTTCAGGCGCGCCGCAGGACGAGGAATTCCGCCAGCTCGCGGAGACGCGCGCTGCGGTCGCCGTACGGCGCGAGCTCGGCGATCGCTCGCGTGGCCAGCTCGTTCGCCATCTCGCGCGATTTCGCGAGGCCGAACAGCGCAGGATACGTGGCCTTTTGCTGCGCCTGGTCTTTGCCCGCCGTCTTGCCCAGCGCCGCCGAAGACTCCTCGACGTCGAGCATGTCGTCCACCACCTGGAACGCCCAGCCGATGTTTTCGCCGAAGCGCCGCAGCCGCGCGACATCGGCTTCGGCGGCGCCGCCGCAGAGCGCGCCGGCCACCAGCGAGGCGCGAATCAGCGCCGCGGTCTTCGAGCGGTGGATGTATTCGAGCGTTTCGGGCGTGACCTTTTTGCCTTCGGCTTCAAGGTCCGCCACCTGACCGCCCACCATGCCGTCGCGCGTGCCCGCGGCGACGGCGACTTCGTGCAGGATGGCCACGCGCCGCGCGGCTTCGACCGGCGCGGTGGCGAGCGTTTCAAACGCCAGCGTCAGCAGCGCGTCGCCAGCAAGGATCGCCGTGGCTTCGCCAAATTGTTTGTGGCAGGTCGGCTTGCCGCGGCGCAGGTCGTCGTTATCGAGCGCGGGCAGGTCGTCGTGGATCAGCGAATACGTGTGGATGAATTCGAGCGCGCAGGCCACATGCAGCGCGGGCGGCAGATCGTTCCGGAAGATGCCCGCCGCTTCGAGGCACAGGATCGGGCGGATGCGCTTGCCGCCGGCAAAGACGCTGTAGCGCATCGCGCGGTGGATAGAAGCGGGCCGCGCATCCTCCGCCGGCAGCAGGCCCTCGAGCGCCGCGTCCACCGCGCGGCGGTCTTCCTCGAAGAATGCAGGCAGCTTCATGCGCGAGGAACGCTCAGAGGAATCGGTTGTTGGCGAAACGCAGGCAAGCGCGGCCCGGCCTCAGGATTCTTCCTCGGTTTCGGGCTCGAAGGGCTCCGCCACCATCTTGCCATCCACCTTCTTCAGCAGGATTTCCACGCGCCCCTCGGCCTGCTCGAGCTGCTTCTGGCAATCGCGAGAAAGCTCGACGCCCTCCTCGAACAGCTTCATGGCCTCATCGAGCGAGAGGTTCGCGTTCTCGAGCCGGCGCACCACTTCTTCCAGGCGCGCCAGCGAGCGCTCGAAGTCCGGCTTCTTTGCGGGTTCGGCTTTCTTGTTCGGTGTCGGATTCACGTTGCGTCTCGCCAAGCGCCGGCTAGCGCTGGCAGCCCGGACAGAAGTAACTCGCGCGGCCGCTCAGCTCGCTGCGCCGGATCCGGCCGCCGCAGCGCCGGCAGCGCTCGCCCTTGCGGCCGTACACGCGAAGGATGCGCTCGAGGCCCTCAAACCACCATGCCCGATCGCGAAAATCAGGGGCCGGATGCGTACAGCATTCTAATGCACGCCGGAGAACGTCCACAATGGTTTTGTGGAGCCGCCGCGCTTCCTGCGGCGCGACGCGGTCCGCGCGACGCCGCGGATGGAGCCGCGCGCGCCACAACGCCTCATTCGAATAAATGTTGCCGAGGCCGGCAATCTTCGTTTGATCCATCAGCAGGAGCTTGAGCGGTCTGCGCGATGCCGCGAGCAGTTCGGTGAAGCGTCGTAGGGTGAATGCCGCGCTGAGCGGCTCGACGCCTAGCGCGCGGATGCCCCGCGAATCGTCGGGTCGCGCGAGCCAGTGCACGCGGCCGAAATGCCGCCGGTCCACAAAGCCCAGCACGCCGTCGCCGAATTCGAAGGCCACGTCGATGTGGCCGCAGATTTGCTTCGTGTCGAACCAGACGAGCTGGCCATCGAGGCGAAAGTGCAGGATCACGCAGCCGCGGTCCAGACGGAGCAACAGATACTTGCCGCGGCGCGCTACCGCTTCGACGCGCCGGCCCTCGATGGCGCGGCGCAGCTCCGCGGGCTGCTGCGGCCGCACGGCAATCGCGTGGAGAACGCGACAGCGGCGGATCTTCTTGCCTCGCACCAGCGGGCGCAGGCTGCGGACAACGGCTTCGACTTCGGGGAGTTCAGGCATGAACCGGAAAATGGGAAACCGACCTAACTCAATTCGGCGATGGCGCCAGCCGTAAGCGGTGCGCGCGGGCATTTTCCTCAGCCGCGTCGCTGAACGCGGCAGGAACGCCGCGGCCTTCGAACCAGGCTGGCAATTGGTCGCGATAGTGCGAACTGCCTAACTGGCCGGATTCACCGAGTGTGACATTCATCAGCGACTTGTCGGGATTGCTGAGGTCGGCGACAAAACGCATCGCCGGCCCGAAGCTCCGCCCCGTCTGTTTGACGGTGTTTGCCGCGCCCGGCTGCTCGAGGGGGCCGACGCCCGGCCAGCGCGCCAGCCAACCCGTCTGGACCAGGGGATGCGTCATCTGAAGAAGGATGAAGCGTCCCCACGTCCATGTCGCCAGATTCGGGCTGCCGCTCTGCGCTTGGAGCCGCCGTACGGCGTCGTCGGCGCTGGCCATCAGCAGATCGTCGTAGCTGTGAAACTCCTTCGGCAGCCACCGCGCGGGCCGTTCGCGCAAGACATTTTCCAGGAAGACGCCGTCGCGGAACCAGTTATAGAGCCGCCAGTCATCGCCTAGATAGGGCCGCAGCAGGCGCTCCATCAGCGCGCGGCGGGTGAACTCCACGAAAGCCATCTCCACCGAAGTCTTCCGGGCGTGCGCGTCCCACCCCTTGAGCGGTGGAAGCAGGTTCTGCGCCGACACCTCTACCGGCCGCGCGTGCTGACTCGCGCGAAGCAGTTCCCGCGCGAGGAAGCGGTGCGGGAGGCTCAAGACGTCCGTCTGGAGGCGAATGAAATCCTCGGGGCGGAAATTATTCTTCTCCGCAAGCAGCTCGTAGATCCGCTCGGTGCGGTAGGGGCCGACCCAGCGGTTGGTCAGGAAATGTGCGTAGCCCGGCCCCACGACGCGCGCGTTTGCCGTGGCGATCGTCCCCGAGGGCGGGTTGAGCGCTTGGGGAAGCTCCTCAAAGGGAACATAGCCCGTCCATTCGTAGTCGTCGGTATCGCCGGGCACGGGCACGGAGCCGTCGCCATTCTTGCGGATGGGGATGTGCGCGGGCACGACGAAGCCGATGTTGCCGTCCACGTCGGCATAAACCGCGTTCTGTGCCGGGCCATTGATTTCGCGGCACACGGCCAGGAACTCGTCCCAGTTGTGCGCGCGGCCCAGCAGAAAGGTGGACGCCGCCAAGCCGCCCGGCTCCGTGGCCGTCCAGCGCAGGGCGTAGGCGCGGCCGCCTTCGCTGTGCACAACTGGCCCGTGGCGCGTGATGACCACGTCGAGCGTTTCGTCGGGACGCCCCTTGACGTGGATGACCTCTTTGCGCACCTCGGCGCGCACCCAGTTTCCCTTGGCGCGGTATTCCAGCGGGTTCGCGGGATTAAATGTTTCGATATACAGGTCCTGCACGTCGGCGCCGTTGTTCGTGAAGCCCCAGGCGATGCGTTCGTTCTGCCCGATGATCACCAGCGGAACGCCCGGCAAGGCGAAGCCGTTGACGTTCCATCCCGGCGCGGTGATGTGGACGATGTACCAGATGCACGGCACGCCGAGTTGCAAGTGCGTGTCGTTCGCGAGCAGCGGCTTGCCCGACGCTGTGTGCCGGCCGTCCACCACCCAGTTGTTGCTCCCCGCAAATAGCGCGGTTTCTTCTTCGAACGCGTCCAACGCGGCGAGCGCTGCCTGCTGCGCACCCCGCACCTCGCGGTCGGACGCAAGCGCGGGCCGCGAGTCTTGCCCTGAGGGTTTCCGCGCGGGCCGGGTGGTGCGCGGATCCCGCGGCGGCGCGGGCGCCACATCGCTTCCGACGATGAAGTGGTCGAGCGGCGACACCACCGCAAAGAGGTCCGCCGCGCGCTCGGCGCCCACGCGCTCGGTCACCTTCGCGCGGTTGAGCTCCCAGCGCCAGGTAGTCGTCAGGTTCTTGTACATGTACGCGCCGACGAGCAGCGTATCTACCGGCGACCAGGGCCGCGGCTCGTAGCGCAGCGCGACGAACTCCCACGGCAGCCGTTTGCGATGGTCCGCCAGGAAGCGGTTGACGCCGCGCACATACGCTTCGAGCAGGGCGCGCCTCTCGGCAGGCAGGAGCTTTACGTCGCGCTCGGCCGCGGCGCGCAGGCCCAGCGTGCGGTTTTCACGGTCGAGCTCGAGCGTCGCGGGCCCGATGACTTCCGAGAGCTCGCCGGCGGCGGCGCGCCGCAGAAGGTCCATTTGAAACAGGCGGTCTTGCGCGACCACGTAGCCTTGCGCGGCGATGGCGTCTTCGACTGAGCTCGCGCGGATGTGCGGCACGCCCCAGGCGTCGCGGTCCACGGTGACTTCCTGCCGGAGCTCGGGCAGGGAAGCCGTGCCGTCGAGCTGCGGCAGCGGGCGAAGCACCACCCAGCCGACCGCGCCCATTGCGGCGAGGACCGCGAAAACGACCGCGAGGGCAAAGTAGCGAAGGAAACGCCGCACGGATTTCACCCCACCCCGGTATTGCCCGCGGAGTCTAGCCCAGGGGCTTGCGAGGCGCAACCCGGCGGATGGACGGGGCCGGCCGCGGAGTCGGCGAAATTCTTGGCGGACGGGAACCGGACCTCCTGCTAGAATCGCGGTCATATGGTGGTGGCCGGAGTCCTCGCATCGCCTGAGGAACACGTCTGGCGCCTGCTCGAGCGCGGGGCTCGCCCAGCTTCGGAAGCTGCCGGGCGCAACGCACCTGGGGCAGAGCCGCGCGCTGAGGATCCGCTTTCTTCGCCCAATCCTGCGATTGAGGTGTGGCTCCTGTGACTGTCGTGCGGCTGCTCGGGGTACTGGCGCTTGTCTGCGTGAACGCGTTTTTTGTCGCGGCTGAGTTTGCGCTTGTTGCGGTGCGCCTATCCCGCGTCCGACAACTGATCAACAAAGGCGACGCCCGCGCGCGGGTGGTCGAGCGGTTGGTCGGCGATCTCGATCGAGTCTTGTCGGGCGTGCAGGTGGGCATCACCATCGCCAGCCTGGGGCTGGGTTTCGTCGGTGAGATCACCTTGGCCGACCTGTTCAGCCGGATGTTGACCTGGCTGCCCGGAAGGCAGGCTCCCCTGGTAGCACACGCCGTGGCGGTCACGCTGGCCTTCGTTCTTTTGACGTTTTTGCACGTGGTGTTGGGCGAGTTGGTTCCCAAGAGCCTCAGCCTGCAACGCTCGGAGCGTCTGGCACTGCTAACGGCTCGCCCGCTACTTTGGTTTCTAAACCTCTTTCGTTGGCCGATTGATCTGCTGGACGGAGCATCGCAGAGGTTTGTTCGGCTTTTCGGCGTGGCGGCGCCACACAGCCATAGGCTGGTCCATTCCGCAGAGGAGCTCCTGATCCAGGTCCAGCAGTCACGAGAGCGCGGCCTGCTGGCGCCCAGTGAGGAATCGTTCATCCAGCGCGCGATGGAGATGGGGAAACTCCAAGTGCGCGAAATCATGGTGCCGCGCCCGGACCTGCACCTGTTGCAGGCGGGAGCCTCGCTCGAAGACGTCATGCGCGTTTTCGCCACGACGCAGCGCTCGCGCCTCCCCGTCTACGAAGGGACGGTCGATCACATCCTCGGCTTCGTGCACATCAAGGACATGCTCTGGGTCCTGCTCGACCGCGAGCGCCGCGTCGAGGAGGGCATGCCCATGCCTGAGTTCGACCTGCGCCGCCTCTTGCGCGAAGTGCTGATCATCCCGGAGAGCAAGTCGGCGGGCGAGCTGCTGCTCGAGCTGCGCGCGCGGCGCGCCGGGCTGGCGATGGTCGTGGACGAGTTCGGCAGCATCCTGGGACTGGTGACGCTCGAAGACATCCTCGAGCAGCTGGTCGGCGAGATTCACGACGAGTTTGACGTCATCGAGCGCCCGCTGACGCTCGCCGACGGCGCGATGGTCTTCGACGCATCGCTCAACGTGCGTGACCTCGAAACGCAGTACAACATTGACCTGCCCGAAGACCCGGACTACGCCACGCTCGGCGGCTTTGCGATGTCGCAGCTCGGATTCATCCCGCGCGGCGGCGAAAGCTTCGACTACGGCGGCTACCGCTTCACCGTCGTCGAAGTGGACCGGCGGCGCGTGGCGCGCCTGAAGATCGAGCGCATCAAGGCGCCGGCCCCGCTCCCGGAGAAAGCGGCGGAGCGCTCGGCCGCCGCTCCCCATCCCCCGCGCGAATGATCCGCCATCTTCTTCTGCGCCTGCTGTTCACGATTCCGGCCATCTGGCTGATTCTGACGATGGTCTTTCTGCTGGTGCACATTGTGCCCGGCGATCCGGTGCAGCAGATGCTGGGCTTTGGCGCGCGCGCGGAGGATCTGGACCGGTTGCGGCACGCGCTCGGGCTCGATCAGCCTCTGCACGTGCAGTACGGCCGGTACCTCGCGGGGCTCGCGCGCGGCGACTGGGGGCAATCGTTCCGCTTTCAATTGCCCGTGCTGCGGCTTGTGCTCGAGCGCTATCCCGCGACGCTCGAGCTGGCGTTGGTGGGATTGCTCGCCTGCGCGGGCATCGGCATTCCTGCGGGCGTTTGGGCCGCGCACCGCCGCGGGCATGCCGCTGACCGCGCGGTCGGTTTCTTCACGCTCCTCGGCCTTTCCGTGCCCAACTTCGCGCTGGGGCCGCTGCTGATCCTGCTGTTTTCGATTGTGCTGGACTGGCTGCCGGTCTCGGGGCGCGGCGGGCCTAGTCACCTGGTGCTGCCCGCAATCACGCTGGGCGGCGCGCTGGCCGCGATCCTGACGCGCATGGTGCGCAGCTCGATGATCGAAGAACTTTCCAGCGACTACGTGCGCACCGCGCGCGCGAAAGGCCTGCGGGCTCCCGCCGTGCTCTTCCGCCATGCGTTTCGCAACGCGCTGATTCCCATCATCACCATTCTGGGCCTGCAGTTCGGCACATTGCTTGCCGGCACGATCGTTACCGAAAACATTTTCTCCTGGCCGGGCATCGGCCGGCTGGCCGTGCAGGCCATTCAGTCGCGCGACTATCCGCTCCTGCAAGGCTGCATCCTGATGATTGCGCTCTCCTACGTGCTTGTGAATCTCGCCACGGACATCCTCTACGCGCTCGTGGACCCGAGGATTCGCCTGCAATGAGCCGCGCATCCGGCATGGCGCAGTTTCTCCGCCAGAGCGGCCTGGGCCGCTGGGGTTTGCTGGCGGCGGTGATTCTTCTTTTGGCGGCGCTGCTGGCGCCATGGATCGCGCCTGCGGACCCCGCCGCGCAGAGCTTGCCCCAGCGTCTGGCCCCGCCGCGCGCAGGGCACTGGATGGGCACCGACGAGCTCGGCCGCGACATCTTCTCCCGTATCCTTTATGGTGCGCGTGTCTCGATGCTCGTTGCCGTGTGCGTCGTTCTGGGCAGCGGGCTGGTAGGACTGTTCCTTGGCGCGCTCGCGGGCTACTTCGGCGGCTGGCTGGACCGGCTCGTGAACGTCGTCCTGATCAACGCCTTTCTTTCGTTCCCGGGGATTTTGCTGGCCATTGCTTTCGCTGCGTTCCTCGGGGCCGGGCTCGAGAAAGTGATTCTCGCGCTGACGATCACGGGCTGGGCGGGCTATGCACGGCTGGCGCGCGCGCAGGTGCTGAAGGTGAAGGAGATGGAATTTGTTCTCGCGGCGAGATCGCTCGGCGCGTCGCACGCGCGCATCCTGCTGCGGCACTTGCTGCCCAATTCGGTCCAGCCGGTGCTCATCCAGGCGACAATCGGCATGGCCAGCGCCATCCTGGCCGAATCCACGCTGAGCTTTCTCGGGCTCGGCGTCCTGGCTCCCGTGCCAAGCTGGGGCGCGATGCTCAACGACGCGCGCGGGCATTTGTTCGATGCGCCGCACATGGTCATCTTCCCGGCGCTCGCCCTGATGTTTGCTGTGCTGGCGTTCAATCTGCTCGGCGATGCCTGGCGCGATTGGCTCGACCCGCGGACAAGGTCGTATCTGGTTACACTGGATCTAACGCGGTAAGCGAGGCAGGAAGACCGAAACTCGAGATTCGAAACTCGTTTACAGCTCCACGAGAACTTCGCCGCCGCGCTGAGCGCCCAGCTGACGCGCGGCGTGGCCCTTGTTGACCGAAATCTCCAGGAAGCCGCTCGACCCCAGAATCGCGAAAGGCTCGCCCGGCGCGCCCTGCGCGAAGGTCTGCACCACCCGCGTGATTTCTTTGCCGCCGACGGCCAGCTTCACCTTTTCGCCGTTCCAGAACGCAATCGGCAGGTCTTCGTAGCGGAAATTCGTCATCAGGTTGCCGAACGAATCGATGCGAAGAATCACGCCCTTCCGCCCCTGGCCGGCGGCCTTGGGCCGCGGCATAGTGAAACGGACGAAGTCGGTAATCTGATCGCCGAAGCTCTCCACCTGCACCGCTTTCGAGAGCCACGCGGCGGCGGGCGCAAAGATCTCGCGGCCATGGAACGTATTGCTGACAGGGGTGAGGAAGTAGTGTTCGGCGGAGATGTGGCGGACGACGAGGCTTGCTTCGCGGTCGTACACCATCGAGAGCACGCCGTTGTCCGGAGCGATGAAGTACTGCTGCTCGCCGCAGACGAGCAGCGGGCGCCGCTGGCTGCCCACGCCGGGGTCTACGATCACCAGGTGGATCGTGCGCGGCGGGAAGTAGCGATAAGCCGCGCCGATGGAAAGCGCGCCGTCGAGCACGTCGAAGGGC
>Ga0184639_10000455_pt1 | contig 15734 bp, 25 predicted proteins | sample PLM31_170_b2_FD_133155 | JGI IMG/M metagenome (GOLD analysis project Ga0184639, IMG submission 133155) | Groundwater sediment microbial communities from an aquifer in East River, Colorado, USA - PLM3-1_170_b2 | ecosystem: Environmental > Terrestrial > Soil > Riparian zone | place: USA: East... | reverse complement strand
GGCCGGCGTACGCTCGGGCAGGTCAAGGCATCCTACGTGTATGTTGTCGTAGAGCTTGCCAAATAGCTCAATGGATACTTCATAGTACGGAATATAGATTATTCCTGCTCCAGTCACCGTTTCGTCGCTGCCTGCAAATGACAGGTTCATCTCATTTGCAATGTATGTAGGAATGATCGTCTTTGATGAGGCAAAATCTAGGTGAGCATCGACAACAATCTTCCTGTTGCTCCCTGCGTCTATGATTGCCATGCTGACCAGAGGCAAATTATTCTTGTATTGAACAGTGGTTGATTCTGTCCTGCCAGCCATAGACATGTACAGGCGCACATCTAGAATAAGTAGATGTTCATCCCTAGACCAAAAATTCGTGGTTGAAAGACTGCATGGATTGAGAGGTTAAAGTACTTGCAGCAACCTTTTGTAAAGTATGGCGCGCAAGTTTGAAGAATGGTTGAATACCGTTCCTGGAGACCTTCGACAGAAAGCTCGCAGGGGCGACGAATCAAACAAACCGTTGCTCAACCAGATTAACTATGTCCTTCTGCATCTTCACCTGTCAGGCAAGCATGACTTAAAGCCAACCCACGCAGAGCTGAAGGATTGGCTGTACAGCGGCCAGCTAGACGTGCTCAGAATGAGTAAGTAGGGCGATTCACGACCTCTTGAATCCAATAATAGTTTCAATGTTAAGGATGTCACGGGCGGGCCCTTACCTTTGATATTGCCGATGTGAATTTCCCGTCAGAATCCGACTCTACCACGATGTCGTATGACTTGTCAAGCTTGTGTGCATAAATTACTTCAGAAATGGACCTTCTCGAAGCGTGGCAGTCTCTGACTTAATGTCGGCAACCATCTTTTGCTGGTCTACGTCGCTTGTAAAAGTATGCAATGCCGCCGCGCGGTCTTCTCTTGGGACATTGTTTGGGGAAGATGGGGTTTCCTTGGGCTTTATCGGAACATCACAGGTATCATGAAGCTCGATGTCGTTGGCCTGATCCCCAAGCCTTTTCGACGCTCTTTTCGTGTTGCGCTTAGACATCGCATACAATGTTACTGGCATTCCATGGAATTTAACATTAATCAGGTACAAGCTCTGCAATCAGCCCCTGGTCCCATCCGTATTTTGCCTTCATCAGCTTTTTGACCTCGGTAGCTGCAGGATCCTTGCTCTCAATCACTCTTCCAGCGCCCGCAAAACTCTTGCTGCCTACACTAAATGAAACTTTAGAATCCTGCATGATATTTTGAACCCAATGAGCATGCTCCTTGCCTTCCGAAATTACATAATACCTATCTTTGTATTTTACAAGCCAGAGCTCTATCGTATGCTGCCTGCCCGTCTTCCATCCTGTAGTAGTAAGGTAAAGGAATTGCTCCTGTGACAATCACTATGAACAACGCGCTGATATCTAATATCCCTAGCGAAACTGCCGGGTGCACTTGCCATTTGGAATTCAAAAATAGGTCCAGATCTACCAACATCAGGATGATGCTCGTTCGCTGCTATACATGCAAGATAGTTTTTGACATCGACAAGCCAGACCAACGCAAAGAGGCTCTCAAGCATAGCAGGGCATGCCACGAAATGACCCGGGGTTTCAGGGCGTAGTAACCATGGGTGCTTTGCAAGCAGATTAACAAAATCTAATAAACACTTCTTACGTTCGGAGCGAGCTGAAAAAGCTGTACAGTATGGCAATGATTTCAAACCTGCCAATGATCATGTTTGTTATTAGCATCAGCTTTGAAATCGGGTCGAGCGCCAGCGAAGTTATGCCGGTGCTCATTCGGGTGGTGGACAGCGCCGAGACCGACTCGAACATGCCGTCTTCAAAGCTCCTGCCTGTAAGGTGGCTCAGGACCGAGCCCGTGAGGACCGAGAGGAAGATGTAAAGACCGATGACGATTAGGATTTCTCTTACCCGCTTTATCCTGTTGACTCGCATCAGCTGCAGGACCTGCTTTACGTTCCCACCAAAGGACATAGTGACGAGTGGAAATGACATGACCGACTTTAAGATGACGCGGCTAGAATCCTCGCCTTTGAGGACCACCTTTTCGACGACATCGCTGCTGGTGACCATGCGGACCGCCAGCCCGTTTCTTGTCACGATGACTGACTCTAGTTTTTGCTTCTGCATCTGCTCAATAGCAGTAACCACGCTTGCACCCTCTTCTAGGGTGACGAACTCTGCATATATGACATGGTTGGTCTTTCCAGCACGTCTTGCTGCTGCATGAATAATCGGCTGCAGACTAGCAGCCTATGCTTTTTCCTAATAACCTTTCTGCTAGTTAGCAATGATGACATCATGTTGATACGACCATGACGTCTATACACCGGATGAGCTGGCGGTCCCTCTTTCAATAGGTTCATATCAGATATTTCATAACGTATACAAACTCTATGGCAATATACAGGTACACCTTCTACAAGAGCCCCAACATTGGCATATTTGTCAAGGCTAACGATAGTATCATACTTATCCCGCATGGGTTTGCTGACACAAAGTCAGAAAAGCTTGCCGAGTACCTTCAGGTAAGGGAATCGCGCGCTTCAATCGCGGGCACCCGGCTCCTGGGTCCCATGTCCGTCATGAACAACAACGGCATCCTGCTCCCGTCGATAGCGTCTGACGACGAGGTCGAGTCCATAAGGCAGGCAAGCCAGCTCAACGTCGAGCGGGCGAACAGCAGGTTCACGGCGATCGGCAACCTAATTGCGACAAACGACAACGGCGCGATAGTGTCGCCCCTGCTAAAGGGCGAAGTCGACCGGCAGGTGCAGGACGTGCTCGGCGTGCCGGCCCACACGATGGCGGTGGGCGGCTTTGTGCAAACGGGCTCGATGGTCATTGCAACGAATGTGGGTGCCGGCGTGCACCCAAATGCCACTGAGGACGAAGTAAGACAGGTTGCCGAGATATTGCAGGTGCCGGCAGAACCTGTGACCGTGAACGGCGGCATACCGTTCCTAACGTCAGGCGTCGTCGCAAACAGCAAGGCAGTAGTGGTTGGCAGCCTTACTAGGGGTCCCGAACTTATCATGCTGAGCAGGGTCTTCAACGCATGATTATTGAGATCCTCTGCGTCGGCAACGAGCTTCTATCTGGCATTACCCTCAATTCCAACGCGCACTGGCTGACAGGCCAGATCGCAGGCATGGGCGGGATCGTAAAGCGGGTAACAGTGGTCAGGGACGACCTTGGCGAAATATCTGCAGCGGTGCAGGATACGCTTGCAAGGAAGCCCGACATTCTGGTGACGACGGGCGGCCTTGGCGCGACGTATGACGACCTGACGCTCGAAGGCATGGCCGCCGCTATCGGCAAGCAAGTTGTCCTTGATAATCGCGCTGTGGAGATGCTGAAGAAGAGCTATGCAGTACGCAAGCTCAACTATGATTTAACTGAAGCGCGATTAAAGATGGCAAAGATCCCGGAGGGCTCTACTCCAATTCAAAATCTGGTTGGAAGCGCGCCGGCTATCATGGAGCAGGCCGGCAGGACAAAGATTTTCTGTCTGCCCGGAGTGCCGTCGGAAATGCAAGCAATATTTGAAAAGCTCGTTCTGCCGCTGGTAAAGGAAGGTGTGGGCAGGTTTGTCGCTAAAGAAATCAACTATAGCGTGAGGGGTGTGACCGAGGCCATGATGGCGCCGGCGCTAGTAAATATAGTCGAGTCGCATCCTAGAGACGCGATCTACCTCAAGACCCACCCCCGGGGCTACTACAGGAAAAAGACGCCGCAGATAAGAGTGCAGCTGATATCACGCGGGAGCGACGAAAAGGACGTGAAGAAGAGGCTGGGCGCGATAGCAAAAATAATCGAAAAGGAAGTGGCAAGGCTGGGCGGCAGGATATGCTGATCATTTTGCTAATTGGAATTGCTGCCGGCGTGGCAAGCGCACTTTACCTAGCCTACAACTCTCACCCATTGCTGCTTAATGGCGCAGTGCACGCGGCTATCTTTGCGTCAGGGCTCGTCGCGATGTATTTCGCAAACAGGCTTAATGCGCACGCCGCCGGCTGGTATCTTGCTGGCGCGCTGCCAGTTCACCTGGCAATACACTACGATAATAGGTGACCTTGCTCAGTTGATTGGCGTGAGCCACATCTTGCTGAACTTTTTGTCCTTGCCGTGAACCACGGCCTCGAACAACTCCTTCAATCGCTTTGTCACCTTGCCTACCCTGCCGTCGCCTATAGCCCTGTTGTCTATTTCGCCAACAGGCTTGACTTCCGCTGCAGTGCCAGTAAGGAACACTTCGTCCGCGATATATAATTCGTCGCGTGAAATGTTGTGCACTTCACACTCGATTCCGCATTCCCTCGCAATCGCTATAACGCTGTCCCTCGTGACGCCGGCGAGCGCGCCAGAGGTTGTTGGCGGCGTCGCAAGAACGTTGTCCTTGACAATAAAGATGTTCTCGGCGCTTGCTTCGACCACCATGCCGGCAGCATTTAGCATCACCGCCTCGTCAAAGCCGGCCTTGATCGCCTCGACCCTGGCGAGCGCTGAATTGGCATAGTTGGCGGTGGCCTTGGCGCGCATCGGCATCGACTTGGGGTCGATCCTTGTCCACGACGACACCATTAGGCGCGCGCCTTTGTCGGCCCCGTCACCCCCCTTCAGGTACTCGTCCCACTTCCAGACTGCAATCGCAACCGACACCTTGTTTGGCATCGGGTTGACGCCCATCTTGCCGTAGCCATAGTACGCAATCGGCCGAATGTAGCAATCTTCCATCCGGTTTGCCTTTACCGTATCGATTGTTGCCCTTTCCAGCTGCTGCTTGCTATATCCAAGATCCATAAAATAGCATTTGCCGCTGTCTAGCAACCGCTGGACGTGGTCGCCCAGCCGGAATATCGCGCTGCCGTTGACTGTCTTGTAGCAGCGGATGCCTTCAAAGACTCCTGTTGCATAGTGTAGCGCGTGCGTCAGGATGTGGATCTTGGCGTTGTCATAATCGACAAGCGAGCCGTTGAGCCAGATTTTCCCTTCTGTCATTTCATCCCACGGGTCTTTGTTCGGGTAGAATGTATGGCCTTTACCGCCTCAGCGACGCTGGAGCCCTTGTCCTCGACGACAATCAGGATCCTTGACGTCTCTTCCTGCGCGTCAAGGTTCAATATGTTGATATCGTGCTCGCTCACCGTGCTGCTGGCAGTCGACGCTATTTTTGGAACGCGCCACATTTCGTCGCCGATGAGCGTGACCACGCCCCGGCCGTAGACGATGTCTGCCTTCGGGTAGTAGGCGCGGAAGTGCCTCTCGTGCCGCCTGACATAGTCGGCGTCGAGAAACAGAAGGCGAGTTATCTCGGTATCGTCTACCCTGTAGGGCGACAGCTTTATGAAATCGTGGTACTGCCGGCCAAGCTCGAGCGACGCTACCAAGTGTGACGCCGCGGCGCTCTCCATCCTCACCATCGAGCAGTTCTTCTTGCCAGTGACTATTTTTATCGGGTTGCCGCTGCCAGCCGGCGGCTTTCTCTGGATCATTGTCACGCAGCTCGGCTTGGCCATGTCCGTTATGACGATCGGGATGTCGAGGTTGTTGTCGTCAATCTCCTTTATTGCGATCGGGTCGAGTATCTTCATGCCAAACATGCCGGCAAGCTTTGCCTCGTTGTATGACAAATATTGTATGAACTCGAGATCTTCCTTCACTATCCTCGGGTCCGCGCTCTGCACTGCGCTATCCTTTTCAAAGTCGATCTTGACGTCATAGCCGTCGTTGAGAAGAATCGCGACATCTGCCGCCGTCCTGTCAGAGCCTCCGCGCTCGTACGTTGTTTCAAGGCCATCAACCGTCCTGCCGATAAAGCCCCCCATCGACACCACATCGCTGTGTTCTACCAGGTCTATCAGTTGGTCGACGTGCCGCTTTGACTCTTCTACCATAAAGTTGGCAGCTTCAAAGTTGTCGTCAGTGATTATTGGCCACTTTTCAATCGATACGTGCGACGACTTTATCCCGGCGCCCTGCATCACGTAATCCATCAAATATGACATTGTGACTTCGCCGCTGTACGCAAGCGTTCTTGACCGTATCACGTCGACAAACCGCCTATTTTCTGCAGCCTGCTTTAGCGAAATTATCACCTGGCGGTAGAATTTGTCAAGGATGTCAAGGAACTCTTGCCGGCGGTGGCTGTCCGTCAGGTACTTGCCGGCTATCCTCTCGTAGACCTCTCTCAACACTTCTATCTCGACAGGGGTTGAAGCAGCATAGCTTCGGCCCACGTTTATTGCAACGTCGGTCATGGAGCTTACCTTGTTGTTGTATTCTATCAGCGGCGCCGAGAAGACTGTGACTACTTTTGACTCTTCTTGCAGTTGCTTTATCCGGTCGATAATCTTGGGGATCAGGGTTCCCTCTACCCCGAGGGCGCTGCCGCCAAACTTGGCAACCGTGATAGAAGTCATCGGTATCTGAAAGCTAGATGCATGGAATTCCCTATATTAAAGATGGGGCAATCCTAGAGATGCGTCTCATAAATAGATCAAGATCGATACTAGATGGAACTTGAGTGACGATGTTGCATCCGGTGCGGCGGCAAGATGGTGTCCACTGGCTTCAAGATTTACAAGTCTCAGCTGTGCGGCACGAAGAAATGCCGGAAGATCTGATGTAGCTAGCTGTCCAATGTGTTCACGCAGGCCTTGCAGTAATATTCTATCTTGCTAATCTTGTCCATGTCCCACATGACCCTGTAGTGGGCCACCCTGTCGCAAACCCTGCACCGGGCTGTGCGAGGCTTGTTGTTGTAATATGACGACGTGGGTATAGAAATGGTCGTCGCAAAGTATTCGACTTTTCTGCTTTTGTTGCTTCTCTTCACGATAGGTCCGCTGATACTGTTACATTGTAAGTGGATAAATATCTGTGTATTCTATCTATAGGCTGGATCGCATATGACTGAGGATAATGCAGAGGAGAGGTTTTTCCGTGAAAGCTATGCCCAAGAATTGCAGAGGAAGAAGCAGGATCCTGAATTGGAGGAAGAAAGGAAGAAGGTAAAGCAGCAGGCAATGAAGACGCCGGGCCGGAGGGGAGAGCAGATAAAGCATGAGGAGATTGACAAAGAGATTGTCCGGCGCTACCAGCTGAAGCGCGATGAGAAGAAGTAGAGATTATTTATCCAGCATTTATATTGAGGGCAGCTGAAGGTTGATTACTAATGTCATACGGTGAAAGACGCTTTGGAGGAGGAAGCCGCTTCGGTGGCGGTAACTTTGGTCCAAAGCCGGTAGAAGTAGGAAAAGAATACGACGTGCAAATTACGGAAACGAGCAGAAAAGGCGACGGCATTGCCAGAGTACAGGGATTTGTAATCTTTGTCAAAGACGGCAAAGTTGGCCAAACCAGCAAAATCAAGGTCACCAACGTCGGTGCCAGATTTGCTACAGCAGAATTAGTACAGCAGCAGTAAAACAAATCCAAGAAAATGTGGCAACTGCCTTTTGGAAAGTACCACAGATGTTTTTTCTTATTTAATTGTTTAATAAAAGCCTGACGCTATATCAGTGATGATTTCTGCCCTTGTCAACAGCCGCTTTCCCTTCGATACAAGGATTGTTGACGAGCCGAACAGCGTGGCAGCCATAAGCCACGTTTACAGGACATCTGGAATTTTACGATCTGATAGTAAAAGTCATTGCTGACACTGAAAATGTCCTTCGGAAGACCGTCTCTGCGGACATTGGTAAGATTCGCAACGTCAATTCTACAGTTACCATCGTTACAGCTTGAGCGCCTAAGCATACATACACTTTTAACCCGCATACACGCAGCATGATTGGTTTTTAGCTTAGGCAAAAGAAAAGTTCTGAACGAAGCTGCCCTAAAAGAGATGGTGATGCCCGGAGAAGGTCAACTTTTTGGTAGAGTCATAAAATTGGTCGGCGGGGACAATATCATTGTCAAGTGCACTGACGGCAAGGTAAGAACCTGCCGGATAAGAGGAAAAATCAAGCGCAGGATGTGGATAAGGGATAGCGACCTGGTGCTGATAGCGCCATGGGATTTCCAGTCTGAAAAAGCCGACATTATTTGGAGATACATATCAGCGCATGCAGAAAAGATCAAGCAGGACGGCCACCTAGCAGGACTAGAATAACTCCTGAAGGGGCTATTTGTAGCGAGGGCGTGGATTCTCTGGGTTTTGTGGGGGAAAGGTCCTCTTTGGCGGCGCGTCATTTTCATGACCGGGATGAGACCTGATGTGGCTCCAATATTCTGAATTTGTTATTGCCTCTTTACAGAGAGGGCAATTGGCATAACCGCATTTATGGTGACCTGCAAAATTAGGATGTATCGTTAGATGGCATGTGGCACATTTTTCCAAGATCTATCACAATATAGGTAAAGCACCTGCAATTAGTACTTTTGGTAACGTATTAGGGAGACTTGATTTCAGAGTATATCTTGTCCCTGTAGTTGAAGAACCTGATCTCTGCCTTGCCGTTATTGTCTCCGTATTGGTGCATTCTTCTTGCCAAGCGCCACGAGTTGTCATCTTGGTAGCCATATGAAGACGAATAGTATGCCCCTTGTATGCTCGCATGCATGGCACGAAGATCCTTGACGGCGGTCAGAAACTGGCGCAGTGATTTGTTGTTTGCTGCTTGCTGCGATTCGTCATTGTTCTGCATGCCTATTGCGAGCAGCTTTTCAGTGCTCCGGCCATAGATGCCAACGTCAAATGAATATTCAAGCCCAGACTCGCCGGCGATTTTTTCGTCCATTACAAACTTGTGTAGTGTGGGGCTGTACATAGACGAAAGAAAAACTGCAAACCTGAAATTTGAAAAAGAGTCCTGGCAATCAAGGAATATCTGCTCAAGCAGCACGACCGCCCTGTCGTTTAGCCTAGCAAGCAGGGTTGCCAGCTTGGGTTTCCTTGGGAGATCCCTTCCGCTGATGCTTGTATCGAAGGTGCACTTGCAGCGCTGAGCCACCATTTGCAGAATCTGGACCGGGATGTTGTAGTTGGCAAGGCGCGTTTCTATCTCAAGGCGCTGTTTGGCAGTCAATTTTTGCTCAGTTGCAGACAAAATAAACACTGTTGTTATGCTGGAGAGCCTATTAAACGCAGCTTGTGTCTGCGCACACAGATTTAATAGCAACGCACTGCACACCCAGTCATGCAAGAGAATAACAGTTTTGCCGTAAGAGTTGATGCAAGCATTAACCACATATGTGATGAATTGAAGCTTACCTCTTTTGTCAGAGCAAAATGCATAGAGATGTCCGTTGAAGTAAAGCCGAAACAAGACACCAGCGTAACAGGGCCTGTTGCAAACGCCATTGCATGTGCTATCGTATCAATAGTTCACGGGGAAGCAAGGAGAAAGGGGAGAGTGGGTCAGCATCTCCCTGACAAGATCATTGGCAAGGTGTTTAAACTGAACAGCGTTGCCGTGGTATACAACAAGCGCCTGCTAAATTCGGTCATGAGCGGCAACCCTGCAAAAATGGCAAACATATCTGGCTAATCACCAGACATTTTTTGGCGCGACATCCTGACCATTACGTTCTTTAATTTATGAATCCCGTAGCCTGTCTTTGACGATATGGTGAGTGGGTCCTCCAGCTGCAGATGTTTCACGATTTCCTGCATCTTTTGCTCATCTACAGCGTCGTGCTTTGTCAGGACAACAAGGACTTTGGCGCTGTCAACTTGCAGTTCTTTCATTACGTCCCAACAGCTTGAATATTTTATGTCGATGTTTTCAAGCCCTTCAGAAGAGTCGACCAGAAGCAGGATCAGATCTGCGGCAAGCGACTCTTCAAGGGTTGACTTGAACGCGTCTATCATGTAGGGCGGCAGCCTGCTGATAAAGCCCACGGTGTCTGTAAGCAGCAATTCCTGCCTGTTATCGCTGAATTTCAGTACTCTGGTGGTAGTTGAAAGCGTCGTGAACAGGCTGCTCGAAGTTTCCTTGTTCTCCTTTGTGAGCACGTTGAACAGGGTGGTCTTGCCTGAGCTTGTATACCCCACAAGCGAGACAACGGGCATCTGGGTTCTTGTCCGTTGCTGGCGGTAGAGCTCGCGCTTTCTCTTGGCTTCGACCAGTTTTTCTTTGATAAAATTCATCCGCCTTTTCAAATCCCGAAACTTTACATCCACGGTGTATTCGCCCATGCCGCCTTTTCCTGGCCTTTCATTGCCTGAAGTCATTCTTGCGGTTTCTCGGACTCTGGGGATCTCATACTGGATCTCGGCAAGCTCGATCTGCAGTCTTGCCTCAGTGGTAGTAGCCCGGGAAAAAAAGATGTTGAGTATCAGCCGCTCCCTGTCTATCGCCTCCACTCCTACAAGCTTGCTCAAATTGTGAAGCTGCCTTGAAGTCAGATGCTCGTCGACAACCAGCTGCTCGATACCATTTTCTTTCCCTTCAACTTTAACAAATTCTCTAATCTCTTCGGCCTTGCCCGAGCCTATCCCGTATTGAGAATGGTTCAGGTATTTTTGGCTAAACACCTTCACAATCTTGCAGTCTGCCGATTCTACAAGACTTTTGCCTTCTTCAAGCCTAAAGCTATCGGGATAGCTGACAAGTATTGTTCGGGTTAACCTGTTGCTGGTGTTCAAATAACTAAGACCAGTCCATGTAGTCGACTGTTGCATACTCGTTCCTGTGCCCTCTTGAACAGATATGGAAAGTGTCGGCGTTCGCAGCCGCTGATTTGAAATCATTGCTGCTCCCTTCTGGGACGTAAATGCCAGGAAAGACTTCGCCGCAGGTCTTGCATTTGAGCATTAGCATCGGCATTTAATATTCTTGATGGGACGGGTCTATATATTATAGGTATGTAACCTCGATTTCATAAGCAAATTGGGTTGCATCGTCATTATATACACTAGACATTCCCCTACTGGGTTTCATCTTAAAACATATTTGTCATGAAAATCCTTATTCTAGCTACCACAATGATCCTGTACATTGGTAGCAGCTGGTCCAGACGAGCACATGATAAAATGCAGTTACTGCGGGCGCGATTTGATAGTACAAGACATCGTTAACAACGGAGTGGCCTTTCTTAGCCATCTCAAGAATGATCACGATATTTTCTATACACCGCAGAGAATGACAGAAACAAAAGTCAAGAAACGTACTGACAGCAAACAGGCTTTAGCGCCGCCAGAGTAGCTTTAGCTATTGTTAAATAGTCGTGCTTTGCAGCTTAACTTGTGGCAGCAAAGAAGAAAGCCAGCGGTAAGAAGAAACCAAAGAAGAAATAATACTCAGAAATTGTGCAACGATTTTTCTCCGGTGCACTTTTCCCTTTTTCACTCTAACAGAACGCTCCTGCAGGTTCCCTCAGCGGCGAAAGCCTACATTCTTATAGTTCAGGCACGGGTAGGTAATGATGAACAGGATTTTTTCTTCGATTAGGACTTATGATAACCTCTCAAATATTGCTAGAGCATGTCATGACTGTGGCCAGCCGGCAACAAAAGACGCCTTGTTTGACGTGGGCAATGGAATCGCAGTCGTAGAAAGGTACTGCGACCAGTGCGCAAGAGCAGTTGAGAACAACAACAGGAGTTCTGCATAACCGTGAGTTTTAGAAACTCTGTCCAGCCCCGCGTTGGATCAGGTGCCCCAAAAAATGAGCAGGAAAGGACCATTAGCGATCGCGACGGCGCGGCGCATCTGGAATATTTCATGAATGGAAGCTGGCGCCACAGCAGCGCAAGATGCAAGCTTCGGGTAAACAAAGCCTGTAACAAGTAACAGGGTACATGTTTACATAATTGGTGAATACGTAGGATATATCTGGTTTAAGCCGCTTACAGTCAGGCCCGGCTGTGGGCCTCCGCCAATGACATAGATCTTGTTGTCCACGGTTACTGCGGCAAGCCCGTGGCGTGCATCAGGCATAGGAGTTGCAGAAAACCACTTGTCAGTCACGGGGCGATAGCTTTCGTTGTTCTTAAACGTGCCGGTGGGGCTTTCGCCGCCGAAAACATAGATATTGCCATCGAGGTCAGATGATGCAGCAGTAAGCCCACCTCTCTTTGATGGCATTGACGCTAACTTGGTCCAATTGTCTTGCTGCGGGTCATACACTTCGTTGGAATTGAGATTGGATGACAAGCTGTCGATCCTGCCGCCAATGACGTATAGCTTATCGTAAAGTACTGCTGAAGCAAGGTGCTGGCGCGGCGTGGGCATGGACACTTTTTGCGTCCAACTGTCTGTCTTGGGATGGTATGCTTCGTTTGTCGCAAGCGGGCCGGCTGGAGAGCTAAAGCTGGAATTTACGCCACCCACTGCGTAAAGGGTGCCGTTTGCAAAATTAGCAGTCAGCGCTCCTCGTGGCGTGGGCATTGCGGCAAGCTCCTGCCATTTGTTTGCTTGTGGATCGTAGGCCAGCAGCTTGTCTGTAGGTTCAGTATCGGCAAGGTAGCCGCCTACTACATACAGCGTGCCGTTGTACGAAGCTGCCGCAGCATGGTGCAGCGGCCACGGCAGCGGAGCAGAAGCATTCCACTGATCAGCCTTTGGATCATAAACTTCAACTGTTGAGACAGCGCTCCCCGTTATGTCGATCCCTCCAATTATGTAGATCTTGCCGTCAAGCGTTGCACCTGCAACTTCTGTCCTATGGGTGGGGATCGGCTTGCCTTCAGACCAGGCGGGTGGTGAAACAGGTTCTGGCAGGCGGGTAATAACATCGGGGTTGACAGCATCTGAATTAGTCATGATTAGTATTGTTGATATTGCTATAGCGGCCGCTGCTATGCTCAATCCTATGATAATGTAAAAGTGGCGCGCTGTCATAATCAATATGACATCTGCTATACTAAATTAGTTATCCGATCAGTGTGGAAATGATTTTTGCAGCTCGCTCCGCCCCACCCGCGTCTATTATGTTGTTCCTGCAGCCAATCTTTTCTTCAATCAACGATTCAAGCCGGAAAATATCGCCGTACTTGAAGCCCAAGCGCGCGGCTCCTTCCTCCTGCTCAAAGTGGTTCTTTATCGGGATGAAAATTCCCGGTGTGCCGTACGCTATTGACTCGTCCATGGTGGACCTACCGGCGAGCGAGATCACTAGGTCGGCCGAGTAGATCAGCTCGTGTAGGTTGTCGACAAACCCGAGGTTGCGAAAGCCCGACGAATCTTGTAGCTTGAGCGATGGCCCTGGCACTATGACAAGCTCGCTATCCAGCCTGCTTTGCAGCTTATTGTGCGCCTCTACCACTTTTTCAATCAAGTACCTGCCGCCGTCTGTTCCGCCCACGCTTACAACAATCGTGTTTTTGGCAAAGCCAAACTGCCTGCGCAGATCGTCGCGGCCAGCGCTGACCTGCCTCACTATCGGGCCAACGTAGCGGACATTGTCCCTGTCGTCGCCGGCGTCAGGAATTATGACATAATCGCACGCCTGCATCATTTTCCGCATTGACCTGTTCATCTTTTTTTCTATCATTGATGCCGGGCCGCTCGTGAAATGCGTCTCAGTCACGTCGGTTATCAATACGCGCCTCCGGCCCATCTCCACGCCAACTGCAATAGAGGCAAAGTCCTCGTCGCTTACGATCAGGCCGGCACGCTTGTCCAGGATTTCTTTTGCAATAATCTTACATTTTTTGTAGTACGAGTAATAGTCCATGAGCCACCTAAACGAGTGCTGGAGCTTGCCGGATTCGACGACGAATTTTTCCGGCCGGTAGACGTCTATCGCGCTAAAGCCTTTTCTTGCGATCAGGCTTGCCGCGCCTTCGCCGCTGACAAACGTGATGTCATGTTTTATTTTTTCCGCAATTGCAATGTCGCGGGTCGCGTGCCCAAGCCCGATCGGGCTCGTGAAAAAAGTAATCACGTTGTGATCAGCTTGACGTGGTCCATCTTTTTGTTCGACTGGAACTTCTTTGTCATGTCCTTTACTTCGTCCGCGTCGCCCTTTAGCAGGAAAATTTCAAGGCACCTGTCGCCTTCTATCTTGTTGTGTATGTGAGTGGTTATCAACTTGTCGTAGCCGTGCCCCATCTCGGTTACTTGATCATCGGACTTTTCGTCGTGTATCGCCAAGAGCACCGCGAAAAGGTGGCCGGACAGGTTCTGCCGGTCTTTTTCTTCAGCAAGCAGGTTCCGAATTCCGGCGCGTACGATCTCTGACCTGCCGGAAAAGCCGAGGGTTTTTTGCAGCTTGTCTATTTCTGTCAATATGTCGTCATTGAGTGAAACGCTGACTATAGTCAACGCAGGATATTGTTATTAAGATATTTATAAAGAATTCCATATTTGTTATTAATAAAGGTATATATTCTTAATAACTTACGATGATGATGTGAACCAGAGCCGGATAGCCCTTGCGGCCATAGCCATCGTGATCCCGCTTGCCATGCTGGCTACTGTTTATACTGGCGGGCCGGCGCAGCAGGCCAGCCAGGAGCAGGAAAAAATCACACTTGTTGCGTCGTTTTACCCGCTCTATGAATTTGCTTCTCGCGTAGGCGGCGACAGGGCTGAAGTGTCAAGCCTTGTGCCGGCCGGCATAGAGCCCCACGACTGGGAGCCCACGTCAAGGGACGTGTCAAAGGTGCGCTCTGCAGACATGCTGGTAATCAACGGCGCCGGCTTTGAAAGCTGGGCTACCGACATGGAAGCCAAGGACGTAGTTGACACGAGCCAAGGCATTGAGCTCGAGCATGAAGAAGAAGTTGAAGAGGACGGGCACGGCCACGAAGGCGGAGCCAACCCGCACATCTGGCTCGATCCTGTATTGGCAAAACATCAGGTTGAAAAGATCCGCGAAGCTCTGGTCAATGCTGACCCGGAGAATGCTGATTATTACAATGGAACCGCGGCCGAGTTTGCAGCAGAGCTTGACTCGCTTGACGCTTTCATACAGCTAGAGCTTAGTAACTGCGAAAAATCAGACTTTATAGCGTTCCACGACGCCTTTGCACATTTTGCAGAGCGATACGGCCTGACGCAGCACAGCATACATGGCGTTTCGCCGGAGGGCGAGATCCTGCCGCAGAGGATGCAGCAGGTGATCGAGCTTGCAAACGAGCTTGGCATTGATGTCGTTTATTCAGAAGACTTTATTGACAGCCGTCTGGCAGACACCATCGCTGGCGAAATTGGCGGTAGAGTGCTCGTGCTGAGCCCCATTGAAGGAATAGACCAGGAGGAGCAGGAGCTTGGCATAGGTTACATAGACAAGATGGAGCAGAACGTCACAAACCTGAAGGTGGGGCTGGAATGCAGGTAGTAGAGATCGACAAATTATCTTATGCATATTCCGGCAGCCTGGTGCTGGACAACATCTCCTTCTCTATAAGGGGGGGCGACCTGCTTGGCATGATAGGCCCAAACGGAGCCGGCAAGACCACGCTTTTCTCCTGTATGCTGGGGCTGCTTGGCGGCTACACCGGCACGATCAAGATTTTTGGTCGGGACACTAAAGAAGATAGCAAGGCTCTCAAGAGCATAGGATACATTCCGCAAAGAAAGACAATTGAGCAGAATTTTCCGGCGACGGTCGAAGAGATCGTGTCGCTTGGCATCACTAGCGGCAAGATAACCAAGGAGAAAATAACTTCAGCCCTTGATACCGTCGGGCTGCTAGAGCAAAAGGACAGACGCGTAGGCGAATTATCAGGCGGCCAGCAGCAGCGCGTGCTTATCGCAAAGGCAATAGTGAACGACCCCAAGCTCCTGATACTTGACGAGCCGGCGACAGGGATCGACCTTG
>Ga0184639_10000454_pt1 | contig 15736 bp, 15 predicted proteins | sample PLM31_170_b2_FD_133155 | JGI IMG/M metagenome (GOLD analysis project Ga0184639, IMG submission 133155) | Groundwater sediment microbial communities from an aquifer in East River, Colorado, USA - PLM3-1_170_b2 | ecosystem: Environmental > Terrestrial > Soil > Riparian zone | place: USA: East... | reverse complement strand
CCCGCGCGGCTGCGGCGGGAGGTGTACGACCAGGGCAATCAAAACCCGCCGGACCGCTTCCTCCCCGGCAAGCTGCGCCGCGCGGAGCACGGTCCCGCCACGCACGACCCGGCGGTCGACGAGGCGTACAACTATGCCGGCTCGACCTGGCGGCTCTACTACAACATCTTCGGGCGCAACTCCCTCGACGACCAGGGCATGACGCTCGTGCAGACGGTCCACGCCGGCGTCGACTACGACAACGCCTTCTGGGACGGGCGGCAGATGGTGTACGGCGACGGCGACGGCGTGGTCTTCCAGCGCTTCACGCGCGCGCCGGACGTCGTCGCGCACGAGCTCACGCACGGCGTGGTGCAGTACACCTCCGGCCTCGACTACCAGGACGAGCCCGGCGCGCTGAACGAGCACTTCGCCGACGTGTTCGGCAGCCTCGTCCGGCAATATCGAAAACGCCAGAGCGCGAAGCGCGCCGACTGGCTCATCGGGAAGGAGATCCTGGTGCCGGCGCGGACGCGCACCGCGCTGCGGAGCATGCAGGCGCCGGGCACGGCCTACCAGAACGATCCGTATCTCGGCGACGATCCGCAGCCCGCGCACTACCGCGACCGCTACCGCGGCTCGGGCGACTACGGCGGCGTGCACATCAACTCGGGCATCCCCAACCACGCCTTCTACCTCGCGGCGACCGAGTTCGGCGGCTACGCGTGGAACGCCGTCGGCAAGGTCTGGTACCAGGTCATGCTCAACCTGCTGCCCAGGAGCGACTTCGCCGAGTGCGCGCGGCAGTGCCGCGTGGTCGCGCGCTCGATGCGGCCGAAGCTGGGCACGCGAATCACCGGCGCGGTTGACGGCGCCTGGAAGGCGGTGGGATTGTAGCGGCATGAAGGTCCGATTCCGCCAGACCGGAGGGTTCGCAGGCCTCGCGCGCGGCTGCGACCTCGACGCCGCGGCCCTCTCCCGCGCCGAGGCCGACGAGCTCGCGCGGCTGCTCGCGACCGCGAAGCTCGAGGCGCTGAAGCCGGCCCGGGCCCGCGGCGCCGACCGGCAGCAGTACGACCTCGTCCTCGAGCGCGAGGGCCAGCCGGCGATCGAGGTCCGCTTCGACGACGGCGCGCTGACGGACGAGCTCGCCGCGCTCGTGGCGTTCCTCCGCAAGCGCTCGAAGCCCGTGGCGCTCCGCTGACCGGCCCACCGCCCCGGGCGGTATCATTCGCACTGAAATCGGGGCGCCAAAGAAGCGGGCCCCGCGACCGGGGAGGCCGAGCATGCGCCTGCAAATCCTGCTGTCGCTCGTCGTCGCGGCGATCGTCGCGCCCGCCCACGCGCTGACGCTGATCACCGAGGAGAACCCGCCGCTCAACTACACCGAGGGGGGGAGGGTCACCGGTTACGCGACCGACGTCGTCACCGAGATGGGCAAGCGCGCCAGGATCCCGCTGAAGTTCGTGGTGATGCCCTGGGCGAAGGGGTACGTGGCCGCGCAGGCCGGGCGCGACAACTGTCTCTACTCCACCGCGCGCCTCGAGAACCGCGAGAACCTCTTCCAGTGGGTCGGCCCCATCGCGTTCAACCGCTGGGGCGTGTACGGGCGGACCGACTTCCCCGGCGCGATCCGGTCGCTCAACGATCTCAAGCCGCACCGCATCGGGGCGGTCACGTTCGACGCCAAGGCCGACTACCTGAAGTCGAAGAGCGTCGTGAACCTGCTGCTCGTCGACGAGGACCGCGAGAACCCGCCGCGGCTCTTCCTCCCGAAGACCGATGCGAACTACATCGACCTGTGGGTGACGAGCCTCTTCGGCGCCAAGCAGACCGCCGCGGCCAGGCTCAAGGACATCAAGCTCGTCTACACGATCCGCGACGTGCCGAGCTGGCTCGCCTGCAGCCCGTACGTCCCGGGGGAGGTCATCGGCAAGTTCTCCGGCGCGCTCAAGAGCATGGACAAGGACGGCACCCTGCAGAAGATCGCCGACCGTTACGACAGGAAGTTCTAGGGAAGGCCTCTCCCCTCCTCTCTGAGGAGGGGTGCCCGAGCGAAGCGAGGGCGGGGTGGTGGTGGTCGACCACCCCGTCGCGGCTCGCGCGCGACACCCCTCCTCATCCGAGGAGGGGAAGTAGCGCGTGCGCTACGTCACCGCGCCGATGACCGTTCTCTGCTAGGGTGCCAGTCCGGCTTCCCGGCCGCGGAACCAGGCCCCCCTCCCGGCGGGCTCCAAAGGAGGCACCGTGAGCGACCGCCTCGATGATGTCGAGGGCCTCGACACCGTCCGTTTCACGCGCGGCACGCACGAGGTCTCGAACCAGCCCCCGCCGCTCGTCGGGTCCAACGCGTGGACCGGCGATCCGGTCCTGCGCGCGACGGTCGCGCGCGAGGGCGGCGGCTGGGTCGACGAGCAGGCGGCGAGCCTCGGCGAGCTCGTCGGCGGCGAGCGCATGCAGCTCCTCGCGGCGCAGGCGAACCGCATCCTCCCGGAGCTCAAGACCCACGACCGCTTCGGCAACCGCATCGACGAGGTCGAGTACCACCCGGCCTACCACGAGCTGATGCAGCTCGCGTTCACGAACGGGCTGCACTCGCTCGCCTGGACCGCCGCCGGACCGGGCGGCTTCGTCGCGCGCGCCGCGCTCAACTTCCTGTGGAACCAGGGCGAGAACGGCACCTCGTGCCCGGTGACGATGACCTTCGCCGGGGTCCAGGTCCTGCGGGCGAGCCCGGAGATCGCGCGCGAATGGGAACCGAAGCTCGTGGCGCCGGCGTACGACCCGCGACCGCTGCCGGTGTCCGAGAAGACCGCGGCGACCGTCGGCATGGCGATGACCGAGAAGCAGGGCGGCTCGGACCTGCGCGCGAACCAGACCCGCGCACGGTACCTGGCGAACGATCTCTACGAGCTCCGCGGCCACAAGTGGTTCTGCTCGGCGCCGATGTCCGACGGGTTCCTCACGCTCGCGCTCCTCGAAGGCGCGCTCACCTGCTTCTTCGTGCCGCGGAGCCTCCCCGACGGGACGCGCAACCGGTTCGTCATCCAGCGCCTCAAGGACAAGGTCGGCAACCGGTCGAACGCGTCGGCCGAGATCGAGTACGACGGCACGCTCGCCCAGCTCGTCGGCGACCCCGGGCGCGGCATCGCGACGCTGATCGACATGGCGCATCTCACGCGCTTCGACATCGTGGTCGCCGCCGCCGGCATGATGCGCGCCGCGCTCCACCAGGCGCTGCATCACTGCACGCACCGGGTCGCATTCGGCCGCACGCTGGTCGAGCAGCCGCTGATGCAGAACGTGCTCGCCGACCTCGCGATCGAGAGCGAGGCCGCGATGCTGATCGCGTTCCGGCTCGCGCGCGCGTTCGACCGGATGGGGCACGACGAGCAGGAGCGGCGCCTCACCCGGATCATCACGCCGATCGCGAAGTACTGGCTGTGCAAGCGCCTGCCGATGCTGATCGCGGAGGCGATGGAGTGCCTCGGCGGGAACGGCTACGTCGAGGAGAGTCCCCTCGGGAGGCTCTACCGCGAGGCCCCGCTGAACGGGATCTGGGAGGGCAGCGGGAACGTGATCTGCCTCGACGTCCTGCGCGCGATGCAGAAGGCGCCGGACGTGCGCGATGCGCTCTTCCGCGAGCTCGGACCGGCGATCGAGACCGACGGCCGCGTGTCGCGCTACCTGGACGTGATCGGCACCGAGCTCGGCAACTCGCACGGGCTCGAGGGCCGCGCGCGCCGCGTCACCGAGACGCTCGGGCTGATCCTCTCGGCGGCGCTGCTGGTCCAGCACGCGCCGAAGGAAGTCGTCGACGCGTTCTGCACGGGGCGCCTGGGGCGCGACGGCGGCAAGGCCTTCGGCACGCTCCCCGGCCGCGTCGAGTGCGCGACGATCATCGAGCGGGCGCGGCTGCGGGCCTGATCGCCACTCCCCTCCTGCTGAGAGGAGGGGAGCTTCTTACTCGCGCCTGAGAAACGCGATGTCGCCGTAATAAGCCTCGGCGTCCTCGCCGGTGTTGTCGCTGTCGGTCATGATCGCGATCGAGCGGACCCGCGGCGGCTCCTCGCCGAACGCGCGCTTGTAGTCCTCGTAGACGTTGCGTCGCTGCTCGCGCCACTTGCGGAGGTTGGCGGCGCCGGAGTCGGCGACGATCATCCGGATCCGCGAGGTGTGCACGTTCTCGATCACCGTGCCGACCGGCGCTCGGTTCTCCCAGATGTACATCAGCAGCGCGTACGGGAACTCCTGCTGCGTGAACGCCTTGAACTGCTCGGCGAACAGCCGCTCCTCGAGCGGCAGCTTCGACTTGTCGCCGTCGAACGCGATCACGATCCGCACCGGCGAATCCTCGGTGTGGCGCTGGGTGTTATCGGCGCCGGCGATGAGCGCGGACACGTTCCAGCGCCACTGGAGGATCGGGTACTCCCTGAGGTCGATCGAGATCGGCAGCACGAGCCCCGAGGCCGAGCCCCGGGCGCGGGCGAAGACGACCGTGCGCCCCTCGTGGTCTATGAGCCGGTATTGCGTGGGCCGCTTGAGATTGCTCAGGTGCCACACGCGCCAGCCGGACGGCAGCACGTCGCCGGGCTTCGCCGCCGAGAACTTGCCGACCGCCGGCAGAGGGATCTCCGCTGGCGGCTTCGGGGGCTCGAGCGCGCAGGCCGCAATGAACGCGGCCGCGAGCACGGCAAACCGTTTGCTCATGGTCGAACTCTCCTCCTCCCTGCCGCGAGCGTAACCGATCGGCCCGGGTTCCGGAAACGCTCCGAGGCGCGCGTCAGGCCGCCAACCGGTGGAGTCCGCTCCTAGTTCGTCGCCACCCGCACCGCGCTCCAGGCGCCGTCCGCGCTTTCCATGCGCGGACCGGCGACGCGGCCGACGAACGCCTGCTGGACGCCGCGCGCGTCGGCATAGGCGAACCGGATCTCGTCGCCGGAGAGCCGCGCCGCCCGCAGCGGGAAGCGGCCGCCCTCGGCGATTGCCCGGCCCGCGAGCCGCTGGTAGCGCTGCTCGAAGGCGAGCTCGAACGGGGCCCCGCCCGCCACCGTGACGCGCCAGCGGCCCTCCACCTTCGCCGGCACCCGCCAGAGGAAGAGCTCGCTCGCGCCGAGCTTCAGCGTCTCGTCGGGCTCCCAGTCGCCCATGCGGAAGACGTGCGACACGACGCGGGTGCCCGGCCGCATGTCGAGGATCTTCGGCCGCAGCTTCACGTTGAGCGAGGCGAGAAGATAGAGCGTCACCACCGTCGCGCCGCGGAAGTCGGCCTCGAAGAGATCGGCCTGCACGAACCGCACGCGGTCGGCGACGCCTTCGGCGCGCGCGTTGCGGCGGCTGACCTCGACGAGGTCCGGGCTGTACTCGATCCCGAGCCCGCGCGCGCCGTAGCGCGTCGCGGCGACGATCGGGATGCGTCCGTCGCCGGAGCCGAGATCGACGACGAGATCCTGCGGGCCGACGCGCGCGAGCGCGAGCATTCGATCCACGGCGTGGTCGGGCGTCGGCACCCAGATCACGTCCTTGCCCTCGACGACGGGCGGTTGCGAGTACTGCTCGAGCTGGGCTGCCGCAGCGCACGGCAGTGCCACTGCGCTAGCGACGAGGAGGTGGGAGATGTTCATGCGCACGGCGCCAAGCTAACCGCGTTCGGCCCCGTCGATCAAGCCGATCGGAATATTCGGTTGGCAAGCCGGCCGCGGCGGCCGTATCTTCCCATTCATGGCGGTCGCAGCATAGACTGCCACTCGACGTTGAACCTGAAGGAGGTCGCTATGGCAACGAAAGGCAACCGGGGCTTCGCCCCCAACATCGACATCGGCATCCCGGCCGAGAGCCGCCAGCAGATCGCCGAGGGACTGTCGCGGCTCCTCGCCGACACGTACACGCTCTACCTCAAGACCCACAACTACCACTGGAACGTGACCGGGCCGATGTTCAGCACACTGCACCTGATGTTCGAGCAGCAGTACACCGAGCTCGCGGCCGCGGTGGACCTCGTCGCCGAGCGCATCCGCGCGCTCGGCTTTCCGGCGCCGGGCACGTACAAGGACTACTCGCGGCTGTCGTCGATCGCGGAGGTCGAAGGCGTGCCGAGCGCCGAGGAGATGATCGCGGACCTCGTGAAGGGGCAGGAAGCCGTGGTGCGCACCGCACGCGCGGTGTTCCCAACCGTCGACCGTGCGAGCGACGAGGCGAGCGCCGATCTCCTCACGCAGCGGATGCAGCTCCATGAGAAGAATGCCTGGATGCTGCGGTCGTTGCTCGAAGCGTAGCGAGAGCAGGACCGCGGCGCCGAGCGGCGCGTGCGCGCGCCGCGCCGGGCATTTTTTCAGTCGCGACTAACCTCGCCGCCTCGTCCGCGGCGAGGTCGTCTCGCTGGCGTTTGCTATTTCTTCCCGCCGACGAGGACCAGGATCACGCCGACGGCGATCGCGCCCGCGCCCGCCCATACCGGCACGTTCACCGTCTCCTTCTGCTCCACGGCGAGCCGCAGCGGCCCAAGCTTCGCTTCGTGGGTTTCCTTGGTGTAGCTGAAGCTGCCATAGACGAGCCCCAACACTCCGGCCACGATCAGGACGATCCCTGCGATCTTTGTTGCGGACATTTCTCAGCCTCCTCCGAAATACCGGTCGAGCGCTCCGCTCAGTCGATCTTCGCCCCGGAGCGCTTGATGACCTCCGCCCACCTGGCGGAGTCCTTTCTGATGAGCTCGGCGAACTCCTCGGGCTTCGCGACCGCGTCGATGCCGATCGTCAGCGCGCCGCCCGGCCGGTTCTCGACCACGATCGGCTGCCCGATCTGCTTCGCGAGCTCCGCGCCGAGACTGCGCGCGACGTTGTCGGTCGCGCTCCCGGCCGCCTGCGGCACGAGCAGCCTGATCGGACGCTCCGGGTATTGCGCGGCCGCGCCGGTCGCGAGCGCCCAGGCACCCAACAGACCAAGAACGGCGGCAATCCTCGCTCGAAGCCTGTCCATGCTCTCCCCTTTCATGCGCCTCGTCGAGGCGGCGAGGCGATCAGCGCAGAGCGTCACCGTAGCTCAATGGCTGCGCCGTCGATCTCCGCGCTCACGAACTCAATGGTGTCCGGAGCAGCTGAACGTCCTTGACCCAGACCTTGCCTTGTCCCTCGATGACCAGGTTCAGCTTGATCAGGTCGGGCCGCTGGCCCTTCTTCAGCAGGAACGCGGTCTCATAAGACGCCCAACCGGTCGTGCCCTTGACCGCATGGTGCAGACCCTTGGAGAAGAATTCCCCGCGCTCCGGGAAACGGCACCACATCTCGAGAAACGCACGACCCGTCAGGGCTTCGGTTCTCAGCGTTGCCCGGTAGGTGAGAAGGCACTGCTCCGCTTGCGGCGCTTCGACCTCGAATAGCCGGATCGTCTGCGCCTCGCTCGAATCGACGACCCAACCATCCTGCGCGACCGCAATACCGCCCCGACTCACCGTCGCATCGGTCGTCCGGAACACCCGGATCGTCTCGGGCGGCCCCGAGGGTCGCGGAGCGCTGAAGATCGACTTGAGCCAGTCAAACATCGTCGTGTCTCCCCCAGTACGGGCCTCGTTGCTACCCGACGCGTCACCGTCTCCTCGCGCCCGACGCCCAACCGGAGAAGACTGGCATAGGCACCAGAGAGCTGCCACCCCCAAGCATAGACGTGTCCCAGGGTGCGCCGGCCTGATGGCGACCGCGCACATGATCGGGGTCCGGACGCTCGGCCGCCCCGGCGGTAGACTCGAGAGCCTCCACCTCGCCCCGACGCGAGCTCGCGATGGCGCTCGCGGGGCTGCCGTCGGTGAAGGAGGCGGCCTAGACGCCGTGCACGGTCAGGGCTTAGTGGCGTCCCCGCCCGACGACCGAATCCAAGCCCTAATTCCTGCCCCTCGTTTCCCGTTTCTCGAGGAGATTGACGAGCCGCTTGCCGTTCCGTAAGCGATAGATCGAGAAATCCCTCGTATCCATGGTCACGATGGAATAGACCCCCAGCCGCTCCGCGAGGGCGAGCAGGGCCAGGTCGGCGAAGTCCGGGTCGAGGTCCCGGTACTTGACAGCGAGCTGCCGGATCCGCGAGAGATCCGAGGGGTCAAGGTTGTGTATGGTGACCGCGCCCTTCGCGAGCCAGGCCGCCAGATTGTCGAAGCAGGCGGGCGCCAGTCGCGACGTGATCCAAGCCGCTTCGGTCACGTTCGCGGCCGACGTGGCGAGCTCGCCCCGAAAATCCTTCACGAAGCTCTTGACCCTCGCGTGCCAGCGATCGTCCGCGTCGAACAAGGCGATCAACGGCCCCGAATCGACCAATACCTTAGCCACGGCGCGGTTTGCGGCGCCCCTCCTGCGCGAGCAGGTCCCGCGCTCGCAGCGTGGACAGATCGCTCCGTCCACTGCCTGCCCGACCGAACAGATCCTTGCCGAGATCCCACGGCGTCGGCGGCCGCCGGCGCGCAAAGCGCGCAAGTTCCGCGCGCAGCGCCGCCCGCACGACCTCGCTCTTGGTGAGGCCATGGGCCCGGGCGGCGCGATCCAGGGCGGCGTGCAGCTCCTTGGGTAGCTTGACGGTGGTAAGCATGCAATGGGGTCGTCGATAATACCGACGGTATTATACGTGCCCCGCGCCGCTTCGCGTGGGCGGGCAGGAGGATACTGTCGAGGAGCCGCGCGACCTGAGCGGCCGCGCGCCACGAGATGCTCGAGGTTCGCGCTGAACTCTCGGGCGAGGAGGTTTCGCCGCGCGGGCTGCTACGAGCCCAGCTTGATCGCGTCGTCCTGGACCGCCGCGAGCGGCTGCAGCGCCTGCTTCTCCGCGCCGAACCCCGCTGCCGCGACAGTCTCCTGCGCCGCGCTCCAGCCCATGCCCGCGAGCGCCCCGGTCATCCCGTAGCGGTACGCGAGATCGCCGCCGAGCGCTGCATCGTCGGACCCGCAGAGGTGCGCGTCGAGCAGCTCGTTCATGAGCTTCCAGCTGTCCATGTTCCTCCGGCCCGAGCGCGCGTCGTCGAACGCGTCCACGAGCTGGCGGAAGTCGAAGAGCTCGACCTTGTCGTTGCGGAGCGCGTCGCCCGAGCTCTGGCTGAACCCCGACATCGCCTCGGCAACGACCTGGAGCGTCAGCACCGACTGTTTGCCCTTGTACCAGTCCTCGAACACGAGGCGATCGCTGCCGCCGGTCTCGAGCACCAGGTCCTTGCCGTCCTTGCGGAAGCGCAAGTCCTCGTAGCGGATGCCGCCGCCGAGGCTCAGCACCCCGTCCTGGCGCTCGCCTTCGATGTGGTCGACGCCGTCGCCCTTGTTGAAGGCGATGACGTCGTTCCCGCCGCCGAGGTGCAGCTCATCCTTGCCGCGGCCGCCGGCGAAGAAGTCGGCGCTGCGCCCGCCGGTCAGCTCGTCCTTGCCCCGGCCGCCGTCGAACACCGTGCTCCCGTCCTTGTCGACGAGCTTGTCCTTGCCTGCGCCGCCCTGGAGGATGTCGACGCCACTTCCTCCCTGCAGCGAGTCGTTGCCCTTGCCGCCCTGCAGGAGATCGTCCCCGGCGCCGCCCGCGAGATCGTTCCGGCCCGAATTCCCCTCGATCCAGTTGGCGGCCGAGTTGCCGGTGCCGTCGAGGTTCTTCCCGCCGAGGAGGTGCAGGTCCTCGACGTTCTCCGGCAGCGTGTAGCTCGCCTTGCTGTAGACGGTGTCGTGGCCTTCGTCCGGGCGCTCGATGACCTGGTCGACGCGGCGAGTCCGATGCCCGTGGTCGTGGTCGTCGTCGTCGTCCTCCGAGCGGTCGCGATGTCCGCGGGTGGCGTCGACGAAGTAGGTGTCGTCGCCCTTCCCGCCTTCCATCGTGTCGAACCCGCGGCGCCCGTCGATGACGTCGTCGCAGGCCGTGCCCACCAGGTGGTCGTCCCGGTTGGTGCCGATGATCTCGTCGCCCTCGCAAGCGGAGGCCTCGTTGACGATCTGCTCGATCGCCGCGGCGTCGAGCACGGTTTCGTCACCGCTAAACGCGATCGACTCGACCCGCGACGCGCCGGGCAGGAACCAGTCCTGCAGCGTTAAGCTGTCGCCCGTGCCCTTGAGCGCGATCACCAAGTGGTCGCCGTTGCGCTGGAGGGTGACGTCGGAAAGCCTGAGACTTCCCGTGAGCACCACGCTGTCGAGGCCGCCGTCGTCGGTCGCTACGTCTGCGCCGTAGCCCACCCCGAAGAGGTAGGTGTCGTTACCTGTGCCGCCCTGCAAGAAATCGGCCCCGGTGCCGCCGTCGAGCAGATCGTCGCCATCGCCAGCCTGGAGGGTATCGTTGCCATCGCCCCCGAAGAGGCGATCGTTACCGCCATCGCTGTCGAGCGAGTCATCGCCCGGGCCGCCGTCTATCGAGTCGTCGTCCCCGAAGGTCTGGATAATGTCGTCGCCTGCGGTTCCCGTTATGTTTGCCATCTGCGTTCCCCTGCCTCTCTACTTAACCGTCCCAGCGCTCTAGCCCGTCGCCTGCTCAACACGCCGACGGCTTCCGGTCACTCGTCTCGCCGCGGTCGTATTTCACACTCGCACCCTGTTGATCTGATGGGCCTCTTCGCAGCCCCTGCCTACAAGGTCGGTCGTTACCTCTACCTAAGCAATTCCCCGGCCACCCTCACCGCTCCCGTCCCGCCTCGTGAAACGCCTTCCTGACCGGCGACAGCAGGTACTCGAGCACCGTGCGCTCGCCGAGCTTGATCTCGGCGGTCACCTGCATCCCGGGCGCGAGCTCGTAGCGTCGGCCGTCGGAGTCGAGGTGTTGCGCGTCGAGGTCGACGAGCGTCTTGTAGGCGGCCCCGAGCGCGCGCTGGGCCTCGGATCTCGCGCCGCTCGGACCCGGGGCCTGCTCGGCCGCGTCGGCGCTCACGCGCGTCACCCGGCCATCGAGCATGCCGTACTTCTGGAAGGTGAACGCGGTGAGCTTGACCTTCGTGGGTTGCCCGGCGTGCACGAACCCGACGTCCTGATTCGACACCCATACTTCCGCGCGCAACAGCTCGTCGGCCGGCACCAGGGTCATGATGATCGTGCCCGGCGCGACCACCGTCCCGGGCGTGTGCGTCGCGAGGTCCTTGACGAACCCGGCCTGCGTTGCGCGGAGCTCGAGCAGCTCCTGCCGGTGCTCCTGCTTGGCGAGCTCCTGCTCGAGCCTCTGACGCTGCGAATACGCCTCGACGCGCTCGGCCTGCAGCTTCTGCAGGTACTCGGACTGGATCTGAGCGAGCCTCTTTTCCGACTGCGCGATGGTCGCCCGGGCGCTCTGGATCGCGTGCTGCTGGGACCGGAGGTCCTGCTCCTTCTCGATCCGCTCGCGTTGCTTCTCCTGCGCCAGCAGGGTGCTCGCATAGCCCTCGCGGGAGAGCTTCTCGAACGCCTGCTCCTGGGCGCGGTAGTGGGGGAGCGTCTGCTCGAGCTTCGCCTTCACTTCGAGCGCGCCTGCGTGGCTCTGCCGGGCCCGCTCGAGAACGCTGCGCTCCTGCCCGAGGGCGTCGTCCAGCGCACGGCGGTTCGCTTGCCACTGGGCGGCGACCTCGGCATACAGCCTCGGCGGATCGCCGGCCTCCTGGCCCAGCGGCGCGCCGGCGAGCTCGGCGTCGATCCGCCGGAGCTGAAGACTGCGGAGCGCAAACTCCTGCCGCACGACGCTCAGGTCGGCCTCGGCGAGCTTGGCGTCCATGCGCATGAGGAGCTGCCCGGCCGCGACGCGCTCGCCCTCGCGGACCAGGATCTCGCGCACGATGCCCTGCTCGGCGGGCTGGACGATCTTGAGGTAGCTCGCCGGCACGAGCTTGCCTTCGGCGACGGCCACCACGTCGAGCTTGCCGAGCGCCGCCCATACGAGGAGCGCCGCGAAGAGGATCGCACACGCGCGCAGGACGAACCGCGGCAGGGGCGATACCGGACGCTCGTCGATCGCGAGCGCCTCCGGCGCAAAGACCGCCGGTTGGGGCAGCGCGGGCAGGAGCTTGCGGGGGAGCGCGGGCAGGCGGTTCATCTTCAGGCTTCGGCGAGGAGCGGCGGTGCCTCGTCCTTGGCCGGACGCGGCACGCCGAGCTGGACGATCTCGTCGACCTTCAGCCCACGCGGCAGCTGGTGGGTGATGAAGAGGATGGTCGCGCGGCCCTTGAGCCGGTTGATCGTCTGGGAGAACGCTTCCGCAGTCGCGTGGTCGATGTGACTCGTCGCCTCGTCGAAGACCAGGATCCGGGGCCGCTTCAGGAGCGCCCGGGCGATGGCGAGCCGCTGCTTCTGCCCGCCGGAGAGCCCCACGCCCTGCTCGCCGATCAACGTCTGGTAGCCCTGCGGCAGCCGCTCGATGACCTCGTGCATCTCGGCCATCTCGCAGGCGCGGACCATGTCCTCGAAGCTCGCGAGCGGGTTGGCGACGGCGAGGTTGTCGTAGATCGTGCCGGAGAAGAGCCGCGTCTCCTGCGGCACGACCCCGAAGTACTGCCGCAGCTCGTTCGCCGCGAGGTGGCGAATATCGCAGCCGTCGATACGGATCGTCCCGTCGCTCGGCGCGTAGAAGCCCTGCAGGAGCTTCGCGAGCGTGCTCTTGCCGGAGCCCGACGGGCCCATCAGCGCGACGGTCCGGCCGGGCGCGACGGCGAGCGAGAAATCGCGGAAGAGATACGGATGCCGTTCGCTGTAACGAAAGCTCAAGCCCTGCATCTCGACCTCGCCCTCCCGAGCCAGCTCGCGCGAAGGCGCGACCGAATAAGGCTCGGGCGGTGCGTCCATCACGTCGCCGAGGCGGTGGACCGCGATCGCCGCCTGCTGGAAGTTCTGCCACAGACCGGCCAGGCGCAGCATCGGCTGCGAAAGCCGCGCGGCGAACATCTGGAAAGCGACCAGCATCCCGATGGTGAAGCCGTCGCCCTGCATGACGAGGAGCGCACCCATCACGAGGATCGAGATGGTCATCGCCTGCTCGAGCGCCATGGTGAGGGCGCTGTACCCATTCGCGGCGGAGCGGGTCGCGAAGCTCGCGGCGAGGTAGCGCGAGAGGATCTCGCCGTACCGGCGCTCGAGCTGCGGCTCCATCTGCAGCGACTTCACGGTCTCGTGGCCGGCGATGAACTCGGTGAGGAACGCCTGGTTGCGGGCGCCGGCGAGGAACTGCCGGTTGAGGCGCTCGCGCAGGAGCGGCGTGACGGCGACGCTCAGGGCCGCGATCAGCACGAGCAGCGCAAGCGCGATCAGGCTCAGCTGCCAGCTGTACCAGAACATCACCGCGAGGAAGATCAGGGTGAACGGCAGATCCAGGACCACCGCCACGGCAGCGCCGGTCAGGAACTCGCGGATCGACTCGATCCCTTGCAGGCGCGCCGTGAGCGTTCCCGTCGGGCGGTGCTCGAAGTACGGCACCGGCAGCGAGAACAGATGCTTGAAGACCCGCGCGGCGAGGACCGCGTCGATGCGGTTTCCGGTGTGGAGCACGAGGTACTGCCGGGCCCAGGTCATCCCGGCGTTGAAGACGAGGAACAGCGCGAGCGCCACACCGATGACGACTAGCGTGTTCAGGGTATGGTGCACCACGACCTTGTCGATGATCACCTGGGTGAAGAGCGGCGTCGTCAGCCCGATCAGCTGGAGGACGAGCGAGGCGATCAGCACCTCCCGCCAGATGGCGCGGTGCTTGACGAGCTCCGGCAGGAACCAGCGGAAGCCGAAGCGCCGGCGCTCGCTCCGAGGCGTCGCCCCGGCGTCGTCCTCGGCGCGGGCTGCGCGGGTCGCAAGGAACGCCTGCGGCTCGAAGACGCTCTCCCATTGCGAAGGCGCGATGGTCCGCGGCGCTTCGCTTCCCGCCTCGAAGTAGAGCAGGCGTTCGGCGTCCGCGTCGACGAGGATCGCCGGGCGGGCCGGCGCCGTTTCGCCCGCTTCCGTCGGCTTCACAAACGCGAGGCACGGAAATGCTCGCCGCTCGAGCGCGCCGTCGACCGGAACGCGACTCATGCGCAAGCCGAAGCTTGCGGCTGCGCGGACGAGCGTCTCAGGCGGGTAAGGCGGCGGAAACTGCTGCGCGAGCAGCGTCGCGTCGAAGGGCAGCCGGTGCAGCCGGGCGAGGCTCTCGAGTGCCCAGAGGAACTCCGCCGGGGCGAGCGTCACGCCGCCTCCGCGAGAGCGGGCGATCCGCGTTCCTGCCCGAGCTTGTGTCGACTTGTTGGCACTTTGCTTTGCCGCATGGGCGAGTGAGAACGAGCGAGCAAGCCATAGGCCAGAGCGCCGGGAAACGAGGGCGTCGCGGGTTGCCCGCGGGGCCGCTGCAGATCGCCAGAGAAGGAGTTCACGGAGCGCCGCGGGCGCATGTGACAAACGTCGCGTCGCGCGCAGCACTCATGTGGCGGAGAAGCGTCACCACTTGCCGTCTTTCGTCAGGTGGTGACACGTGCGCACTGCGGCGCGCCATCGGAGCGTGAGAAATCTCACCTCCGGGCGTCGTGTGAAGAAATGCCGCTCGCCGGCCGATCGGTCGCCGCCGTCCGACCGGCGGTTAACGCGTTCTCAAGCGCTCGGGTGCGACCCGCATGGAACTGTGGCATTTGCCCACGGTCCAGCGCATATTTTCATTTCTGAACAATAGGTTAGGCAAAAAACTCCACCCCCTTGCTGGGCTCGCATCTTGCTGCCCACTCGACGGAATCACTCTGGGAGAGGACGCGGCTCGTCACACAGCCGCGCAGATGATGGGCTCGAGCGGGAAACGCACCGCAAAGCCGTCCGCCCGGGCCAGCGCGCCGGCGGGCGCGCGTTCGCGCGCCCGCTCGACGGCGCGCATAGGCAAGCCGCCGGTCGCACGCGCGGCTCCGCGTCCGGTTCCGTTCGTCCGCCGCGCAGTGCTGGAGGAGCTCGAGCCGCGCCTCCTGATGTCGGCGGACCTCAATCCGCTGGCGCACGACGCGCTGCTCGCGACGCCCGCCGCCGGGGGCGCCGAGTTCCGCGCGCTCACCGATGACGGACGCCCGAGCGCGGTCACGACCGGCGCGGTCGCGCCGATCCAGCGCACGAACGAGATCGTCTTCGTCGACCCGCGCGTTCCCGATCGCGAGCGGCTGCTCGCCGAGCTCACCGCGCAGGGAGCCGAGGGCCGTCACTTCGAGATCATCACGCTGGACCCGAACCGCCCCGGCATCGCGCAGGTGACCGAGGCGCTCAAGGGAAAGGTCCAGGTCGACGCCGTCCATTTCATCACGCACGGCACCGACGGCGCCGTGCAGCTCGGCGGTACGTGGCTCGACGCCAAGGCGCTCGCCGCGAACTCGGAGGCGGTGGCGAAGTGGGGCGAATCGCTCAAGGCCGACGCCGACCTGCTCTTCTACGGCTGCGATCTGAGCGCGACCGCGAGCGGCCGTGCGCTCGTCGACTGGATCGCGGAGCTCACCCGAGCGGACGTCGCCGCGAGCACCGATGCGACGGGAAGCGCGCGGCTGGGCGGGGACTGGGATCTCGAGTACCGCGTCGGCGAGATCGAAACGCCCGTCGTGGTGAGCCTCCCGGCGCAGAGCGACTGGGATCACCTGCTCGCGGCCGTGACGGTCAGCACCGTCAACGACACGCTCAACGGCGACACATCCTCGATCGCGAACCTCGTCGCGACGCCGGGCGCGGCCCGCGCCCACCGCGTCGAAGCGGCCTTGCTGCTCTCGGGCCACGGTCTCTGATACGGCTGGCGGCGCCGGAACCCTGCCCGGCGAGCCTAGACTGCTGCCCAGTGAGCGACGTCCACGCCCCCGCTCACCGCCATGGCCACGGCT
>Ga0184639_10000453_pt1 | contig 15737 bp, 14 predicted proteins | sample PLM31_170_b2_FD_133155 | JGI IMG/M metagenome (GOLD analysis project Ga0184639, IMG submission 133155) | Groundwater sediment microbial communities from an aquifer in East River, Colorado, USA - PLM3-1_170_b2 | ecosystem: Environmental > Terrestrial > Soil > Riparian zone | place: USA: East... | reverse complement strand
GGGCTGGGGTGGGGGCCTGCTCGACCGCGCCCGGCGCGGGGCAGCCGAATTGGTTCGTGGGCTGCGCGCCGGGTCAACAGAACACTGCCTCGCTGGCGCACAGGCGCTGGCCGGCTTGGGGAATGGGCTGACCCCGGCGGGCGACGATTTCATCGTGGGCGCGCTGTTGGCGGTGTGGGCCGGGTTGTACGGTTCGGGCGCAGAAGCGCTGTGCCAGCTCATCGTCGAGGCGGCGGCGCCGTTGACCACAACTTTGTCGGCGGCCTATTTGCGCGCGGCGGCGAGAGGGGAATGCCTGGCGCACTGGCACACGCTGTTCGAAGCGTTGCTCCGCGCGGAGGCAGAGGCGATGCGGACGGCGACCCAATCTCTGATGAATATCGGCCACACCTCGGGCGCGGACGCGCTGGCGGGGTTCCTCGCCGCGCATCGCGCTCATCGGCTCCACCCCATCACAGGATGAGTCGCGCAACTGGGCGGATCAGCCAGAATCATTTACAATCCCCATCCCAAGGAGAACCCCTATGGCAGATAACAATGGAAAGAAGCTGGCCGTTGTCGCCGTCGGCGGCAATGCGCTCATCAAAGACTCCAAACGTAAAAGCGTCCTCGACCAATATGCGGCGGCGAGCGAGATGATGGCGCGCGTGGCCGATATGCTGGAAACGGGCTGGAACGTGATCGTCACGCACGGCAACGGCCCGCAGGTCGGCTTCATCCTGCGGCGGTCGGAGCTTTCGCTGCACGAGCTGCATCCCGTCCCGCTCGACTTCTGCGGCGCGGACACGCAGGGCGCGATCGGCTACATGTTCCAGATGGCGCTGCACAACGAGTTCCAGCGGCGCGGGATGCAGAAGCACGCCGCCACGGTCGTCACGCAAGTGCTGGTGGACCGGAATGACCCGGCTTTCCAGAATCCCACCAAGCCCATCGGCTCGTTCATGGACGAGGCGGCGGCGCAGAAGCACAAGCAGGAAAACGACTGGTCGGTGATCGAAGATGCCGGGCGCGGGTGGCGGCGGGTGGTCGCCTCCCCAACCCCGGTGCAGATCGTCGAGCAGGGGGCCATCATGGCGCTGGTGAACGCGGGCTTCGTGGTGATCGGGGTCGGCGGCGGCGGCATCCCGGTGATGAAAGACGCGCAGGGGAATCTGGTCGGCGTGGAGGCGGTGATTGACAAGGATCTGGCCTCCGCACTGCTGGCTGCCAGCATCAACGCCGACCTCTTCCTGATTTCGACGGAAGTGGAAAAGGTGGCGCTCAACTTCAACAAGCCCAACCAGCGCTGGCTGGATCGCATGACGCTCGCCGAGGCCAGGCAATATCTGGCCGAGGGGCATTTTGGCAAAGGCAGCATGGAGCCGAAGATCAAAGCCATCGCCGGCTACCTCGAGCGCGGCGGGAAAGAGGCCCTCGTGACGAACCCCGAACACATCGTGCCCGCGCTGCGCGGGGAGACCGGCACACGCATCACGCCGAAATGAACCCCCATCCCCGGCCCTTCCCCCGTCGCGGCCCTTCGACTTCGCGGCGCGCACGCGAAGCGTGAGCGGAACGCAGTGAAAATGAATGCATGACATCAACTTCTGCGTGCGCTGTGGGCACTCGCTGGAAACTCGTGAAGCATTTGGGAAGGTGCGCCCGGTCTGTCCGCAGTGCGGCCGGGTGCACTTCATGGATCCCAAGGTGGCCGTGGCGCTCGTCGTCGAGCGCGATCGCAAGCTCCTGCTCGTTCGGCGCGCGAACGACCCGGAGCGCGGCAAGTGGTCCATGCCCGCCGGGTTTGTGGATCGCGGCGAGGATCCGGCAGAGGCCGCGGCGCGCGAAGGATTGGAAGAGACCGGCCTGACTGTGCGCATCACGCAGCTGATGGAGGTGTTGGGAAAGGGGGACGATACGGAAGGGGCAGACATTCTGATTGTGTATCGGGCGGAGGCGGTGGCGGGCGAACTCACTCCCGGAGACGACGCCTCCGAGGCGGGCTACTTCGAGCCGGACGAACTGCCGGCGCTGGCGTTCGCGTCCACACGCAAGGTGATTGCACGATGGAAAGCGGGTGACAGGTGACGGGGGCTTCTCTACTCGTCGCGCGCCACCCAATCGTTGCTTATCCTCCCGTGTTGGCGTATAATCTCGCCGTGACGTTTTGCCCCAGGTTTCCCCGCATTTGAGGGAGGTTAGTCTCAGCATGCCAACTGGTACGCCGCCCGTGCTCGGCAAACAAGTCGGCGACCTCAGCAAGCTCGCCGCCGACGTGAAAAAGCTCCTGAGCAGTCAGAAGGAGGTTCTGACCAAGGCCGGGCTGAACTTTCCGCCGGGGGTGATGGATGGACTCTCCCAACTGCGCGACACGCTGGACAAGCTGCAGCCTCTGATCACCGCGCAGGAGGCCGAGAACGCGCGCCTGCGCGCGCTGGCCGACACGGCCGCCGTCGTCAACTCCTCGCTCGACCTCACCACCGTGCTGAACGAGGTGATGGACACCATCATCCGCCTGACCAGCGCGGAGCGCGGTTTCCTCATGCTCAAGAACGACAAGGGCGAGCTCGAGTTCCGCATCGGGCGCGGCGCCGACCGCGAGTCGCTGGACAACAAATCCGAGTTCCACGTCAGCCGCACCATCGTCCGCACGGTGGCCGACAGCGGCGAAGCCGTGGTGACGACCAACGCGCAGGCCGACCCGCGCTTCTCGGCGCAGGAAAGCGTGGTCGGGTACAACCTGCGCTCCATCGTCGCCGTACCGCTGAAAGTGAAGGGCGTGGTCACGGGCGTAATCTACGTGGACAACCGCATCCGCACCGGCCTGTTCGGCGAGCGGGAGCGCGACCTGCTCTCGGCGTTCGCGAACCAGGCCGCCATCGCTATCGAGAACGCCCGGCAGTTCCAGCAGGTCAACGAACTCAAGACGCTGCTGGACAACGTGTTCGCCTCCATCGCCTCGGGCGTGATCACCACCGACGTGCAGGACATCATTGTATTGTGCAACCGGGCGGCCACCGGCATCCTGGGCCGCTCCGAAGAGCAGTTGAAAGGCCGGCCGCTCACGGAGGCGTTGCCGGCGATGGGCGACACCTTCACTTTGATGCTGAACAAGGTCAAGGGTGACCAGCGGCCCGTAGTGGGACACGAAGTCCGGCCGGTGTTCTCCGACCGCGGCGCGCTGAACTGGAGCCTGAACGTAGCCCCACTCGTCAACGCCGGCCCCATGAAAAAAGACGGCGATCAGGGATCGCACGGTCTGACCATCGTCGTGGACGACCTGACCGAGAAGAAGCGCCTGCAGGGCAAGTTCGAGGTCTTCAAGCGCATGGTTCCCCCGGCGGTCGTCGAGCGGTTGAACCCGGAGACGCTCGCGCTCGGCGGCATCCGCCGCGAGCTCAGCATCGTCTTCTCAGACATTCAGGGTTTCACCGAGCTGAGCGAGAGGTTGCCGGCGGAAATCGTGGTGAAGGTCTTGAACCGCTACGTGGGGACGGCGGCGGAAGCGATGCTCTTGCACGAAGGCACCGTAGACAAGTACATCGGCGACGCGGTGATGGCGTTCTTCAACGCCCCCGACGATCAGCCCGACCATCCCATGATGGCGATCCGCGCCGCCCTCCGCATGCGCGACGACATCTACGCGCTGCACGAGGTGATGGAGTTGGAGTTCCGCCTACGGTTCCGCATCGCGGTGCACCTGGGCGAGGCGGTGGTAGGGTTGGTGGGCACCAAAGACCGCCTGGACTACACCATCATCGGGGACACGGTGAACACCGCCAAACGCCTGCAGGAGAACGGCATCCCTGGCAAGGTGATCCTGAGTGAAGCCGTGTACGCGCGGGTGAAAGACCACGTCATCGTCAACCCGCTGGAGGCCATGAAAGTCAAGGGCAAGGTGCAACCGGTTCAGGTTTACGAGCTTGTGAATCTCAAGTAGGCTCAACCCGACCTGCTTTCAAGGGCCCGCGCCGGACTCGGTCGCGGGCTTTTCCTTGTCTATCGGTTTCGTGGTCTTGGGTCTTGCCGAAGGCCGCCGCCCACGCCCACCGGGGGCCGGGCTACGCCTCGCAGGCCTCCGGAGTTATCGAATGCTTCTGCTGAGTTGGATCTACACGGCGGCGCTCGTCGGCCTCGCCGTCTTTGGTTACAACATGCTGCTCATGCTTGGGCTGACGGCGTGGCACCGCCGCCAGCCCAAGCCGCCGAGGCCGCCCACGGTCTGGCCGCCCGTCGTCGTGCAACTGCCCATCTTCAACGAGCGCTACGTCGTCGAGCGCTTGATTGACGCTGCCGCCGCGCTCGACTATCCCCCGGAGCGCCTCGTCATTCAAGTGCTCGACGACTCGACGGACGACACGGCCGCCATCGCGAAAGCGCGCGTGGCCCATCACCGCGCGCGCGGGCGGAAGATCACATACCATCACCGCGCCGACCGCCGGGGCTTCAAAGCCGGGGCGCTGGCCACAGGGCTGCGCGCCGCGCCCGTGCCGGTCGAGTTCGTCGCGATCTTCGATGCGGACTTCGTCCCGCCCCCGGATTTCCTGCGCCGCACGCTTCCGGCGTTTCAAGCCGATCCGCGCCTGGGGATGGTGCAGGCCCGCTGGGATCATCTGAACGCCGAACAGAGTGTGCTCACCCGTGCGCAGGCGTTGGCGCTGGATGGTTACTTCACCGTGGATCAGGTCGCGCGCAGCCGGGCGGGTTTACTGATGAACTTCAACGGCAGCGCGGGCGTGTGGCGGCGGGCCTGCATCGAAGCTGCGGGGGGCTGGCAGGGCGACACGCTCGCCGAGGACCTCGACCTCTCGTATCGCGCGCAGCTCAAGGGTTGGCGTCTGGGGTATCTGCCCGACGTGGCCGCGCCCGCCGAACTGCCGGAATCCATTCTCGCGCTTAAGCGCCAGCAGTTTCGCTGGGCCGCCGGGTCGTATCAGGTTCTGCGCAAGCTCGGATCGCAATTGCTCACGGCGCGTATGTCACCCTTCCACAAAGCGCAGGGCTTTCTGCACCTCGCCGGATACGCCGTTCAGCCGCTCATGCTGATGGCCTTGCTGCTCAGTCTGCCCGTCGTGCTGATGCGCGGGCAGTCGCCGCTCAACCTGAGCTGGCTGGGGTGGGCTGGACTCGGGCCGGTGCTCGTGGGCGCGTGGGGACAAATTACGTTGCGCCGGGACTGGCCGAAGCGGGTACTCTACTATCCGATCTTGGTGATGATTGGGATTGGCTCGTCGTTGTCCGGCACACATGCCATGTGGGAAGCGTTCACAGGACGCCATCACGAGTTCGCGCGCACGCCCAAGTTCTCGTCTGCGAGTCAACGAGAGTCCGCGTACGCGCTCCCGCTGGACTGGACGGCGTGGGGCGAGCTTGTCCTCGCGCTCTACGCGCTGGCGACGAGTCTGCTCGCCATCGAGCTGGCCCCCGACCTCGCGCCGTTCATCTTTTTGTGTGCGCTGAGCTTTGGTTACACTGCTGTGTTGGGATTCTGGCAGAGCGGAGGGGTAAGGCGTGCAGAGCGGGCGCAGGAGAACTTGTGATGCGTGTTATCGGGACAAGTCGCAATACCATTGCGCCATTCGTGGAGCGCGAATGGTCTGCCGAAAACGCCGACCGCTTTGCGGGCGCGGTCGCGCCGCCGAATTGGGAATGGCGCGAATACTGCCTCGCCGCGCACGACGGCGAGGAGCTAATCGGCGCTGCTATTTTTCGTGTGCGGAGCGGTGTGGCGCATTTGAAGAACGTCATTTCCAGCCGCGCGCGGCGCAGCCAGGGCATCGGCGGCGCGCTAGTGGACGAATTGGTGCGGCGCGCGCGCGAACTGGGCTGCCACAAGTTGACGCTCGTTACGTATTACGAAGACAAATCGGTGCGTTTCTACCAGCGGCATGGCTTTGAGATCGAGGCCGTCCTGCACAATGATGCCTTTCACATTCACCGTTGCCAGATGGCGAGATTTCTCGACCAGGGTTAACGCAGAGGGCCGATCCGTTGACCGGCCTCCAGTTCCCACAGTTCCTACAGTTCCTTCCCCATATACAACTCCCCCGTCTCAAACCCCTGCTTCCGATAGTATTCTCGCGTCCCAATCGCCGAGATCACAACCAGACGTTGGTATCCCGCCTCGCTCGCGCGGCGTTCGGCCTCGCGGATCAACTGCGCGCCCAGCCCCAGGTGCTGGGCCTCGCCCCGATCAGCTCCCTCGCCGATCCGCACCACGGGCCCATACACGTGCACCTCGCGGATGATGGCCGCCCCGCGCAGCTTCTCGATCCCGGTCAGCGCCACCGCCTCCGGGGTCGGCAGCGAGAGCCGCAGGAAACCCGCAAGTTTGCCGGTCTCCGTCACAAAACTCAGAAAACACTCTTGCCCTCCGGTCGTCGCATAGCTCTCAATCTCTAATCTCCAATCTCCATTCACCTTTTCTCCCCTCACCTCCCGGCACCGAATACACTGGCATGGCCTCCCCTCCGCCGTCAACTTACGCTCCACCACTTCGCGCAGGTTCGAGGCCGTGCTCCCGGCGACGACGTGCCCCGCCGGGATGTCGCGGATGACGCGGTTGAGACGCACGTATTTCGGGGTGTGCGCCATGCACTCAGCCAGCAGCCAGATCAGCTCGTCGTCGGCGTAGGGGCGGTACTCGCCGCGCTCCCACCATTTCACCAACTCGGCCTCGCGCACGAGCGAGCATGGGTAAATCTTGAGTTCGTCGGGGCGCAGGCCGGGGTCGCTCCACAACTTCTCGAAGTCGGCGAGGTCGCTTTCAGGCGTCGCGCCGAGCAGGTTGGGCATCCAGTGCAGGTGGAGTTTGAATCCGGCGGCGCGCAGCAGCTTCACCGCCTGCCGTGTCTGCTCAACCGTGTGCCCACGCTTGTTGAGGTCGAGGATGTGGTCGTCGAGGCTTTGCGCGCCGAGCTGCACCTTGGTCACGCCGTACCGCCGCAAGCGCCGCACCTCCGTCGCGTCCACGTAATCGGGCCGGGTCTCGATCACCAGCCCCACGTTGCGGCGCGCTGCCGTCTCGTTGAGGCGCTGGGCCTCTTCCAGCGAGTCCGAGTCCACCCCATTCATGGCATCCAGACAGCGGCGGATGAACCACTCCTGATAATCGAGCGGGTAATACGACCATGTCCCGCCGAGGATCAGCAGCTCAATCTTGTCCGTCGCATGGCCGATGTTCTCCAGCGCGCGCATGCGGCTGGCGGTGGTCTCGTAGGGATCGAACCTGTGGTACTCCGCGCGGATCGCGCCCGGCTCGTCGGCGAGATAGCTCTTGGGCATGCGCACGTCGGTGGGGCAGAAGATGCACTCGCCGGGGCACGGGAACGGCTTGGTCAGCACCGTCACCGTCGCCACGCCAGAGATCGTGCGCGTGGGTTTCATCTGCAGGCGGCGCAGCGTCTCGCGGTCGAACGTCAGCCGCCCGTCGTCGCAGAACCGCCGATATGCGGCGACGATTTGATCTTTGGCGAACTGACCCGCCGCGCGCGGATACTTGCGCAGCAGCCGCGCCATGTCCGTCGCGCCAAAGGGCGACAGCCCCGCCGCCTCTTGAATCAGCCGCAGCAGTTGCGCTTCATCTTCGGACGTGAGCGTTTTGGTGTGCTTCGCGTACCAGGCTTCTGTTCTCATCGCAGAAACAAACCATGGGTTGCACGGATGACACGGATTTTGGTGATCGGAAGAAAAATCTGTGTCATCCGTGAAACACTTACACCCCGTTCGGGCCGCGAGCCCGCCGGGGCGAGACGGCCTGCGCTGCAAGTGCAGGTGTCTGTGGTTTCAAATATAATCGTCTATGATGGAATTGACAACCGCCCAACGGCTCACCGACCTCAACCGCCGCTTCTACGAACAGCACGCCGAGGCCTTCGCCGAGGCGCGACCGCGCCTCCACCCTGGCGTCAAGCGCGTCCTCGCCTGCATCCCCGCCGGGGCGCATGTGCTCGAACTCGGCTGCGGGGACGGCAAGGTGGGGCGCTGGCTCGCGGCGCACGCGAACGTAGCCTCGTATCTCGGATTGGACTCGAGCGCGGAGATGCTGGAGCGGGCGCGACGAACCCCGACCCCCGACCCCCGCTTGCGCGCCGTCGGGAAGCTCCCCGACAGGAGAGGGGAGTTGTCGCCTTCCTTCTCCCTTCATCCTTTATCCTTCATCCTTACTGACCTCACTTCCCCCGACTGGCCCCGCGCCCTCCCCTCTCATCCCTTAGATTGGATTCTCGCCTTCGCCGTCTTCCACCATCTCCCCGGCTTCGACGCGCGCGCCCGGATTCTCCGCGCCCTCGCGGACCACCTCGCCCCCGGCGGCATGTTCGTCATGTCCAACTGGCAATTCACGCGGAGCGAGCGATTGAAGCGGCGCATCGTCCCGTGGGCGGCGCTTGATCTCGACGAGACCGATGTCGAGCCGGGCGACTACCTCCTCTCGTGGGAGCGCGGGGGGCAGCGCGGACTCCGCTACGTCCACGTCCTCGACGAAGCCGAGGCGCGGCGGATGGCTGAAGCCGCCGGACTCGCGGTGATTGAAGTCTTTCGGTCTGATGGCGTGACGGGCGATCTCTCTGATTACGTGCAAATGCGAAAGTCAGGGTAAACTAGGGTCAACGGATGAAGCGAATGCATCGGAGATGGATAGAAGGCGTTCAGTCAATCCGTTGCGAAGCAATCCGTTGACAAGGAGTCCTGCATGTCCAAATACGTCGAATTCCCCCTCGAAGGCGGCGGCGCGATCCTGATCGAGTCTCCCGACGAACCGTCGAAAGCCCCGACCGGCCTCGTCCCGGCCACGCGCGGCGAGGCGCTCAAGGAGATGGCCGAACAGGCCAGGCAATCCTTCGACGCCTCCGTCGAGAACGTGCGCAAGTCCGCCGACCTGCTCGTGAACAAGCTGCGCGCGCTCAGCGACCCGCCCGACGAGATGGAAGTGAGCTTCAGCCTGAAGGCGAGCGGCGAGCTGGGCAACATCGCCATCGGCAAGGCCGGGGCCGAGGCCAATTACACCGTGACGCTCAGGTGGCGTAAGGAAGAAAAGAAGGAAGAAGGAAGCGGGAAGAAGGAAGAAGAGAAGTGATTCAAGTCTTCAAATGCCCCTCCTGCGGCGCGAGCCTCTCTTACGAAGGCGGCTCTGCGCCAACCACCACCTGCCAGTTCTGCGGCGCCACGGTCGAGGTGCCGGAGGAGCTGCGCACAAAATCTAAGCCGACACCGCTGGCCCCGTCCGCGCCCGGCCTCGATCTGGGCGGCATGCTGCCCGGCCTGCCGCTCGACAAGCTGGCCGAACTCAAACAGTTGGCGCGCAGCGGTCAGAAGATCGAAGCCATCAAGCTCTATCGCGAGTTGTTTCCCCAAGCAGGGTTGGCCGAGGCGAAAGAGGCGGTGGAGAAACTGGAGGCAGGCCAGCCGCTGGTCTTCACTTCGATGACGGTTGAGTCCTCGGGCGCGGCGGATGCCAACCAGTCTGCCCGCCTCGCCGAGGTGCTGGAGTTGGCGCGCGCGGGTCAGAAGATCGAAGCGATCAAACTGTTCCGCGGGATCACCGGGATAGGGCTGAAAGAATCCAAAGATGCGGTGGAGGCGATGGAGGCCGGGCAGTCTGTGGACGTTTCCCAATTCCCGGTTCAATCTCCGCGCGCGAGTACGGACAGGGCCACCCGCCTCATGGATGTGATGGAACTCGCGCACGCGGGCCGGAAGATCGAAGCCATCAAGCTCTACCGCGAGATTTACGGAGTCGGGCTGAAAGAGGCCAAAGACGCGGTGGAGGCGATGGGGACGGGCGCCGGCAAGCCCGTGACCGCCGAGCTGGCCCGGCGCGCGGTTCGGACAGTGGGATGCGCCACGACGGCGCTGATCCTGCTGTGCGGGGTGGGCATCGCCGCCTTCGTGCTGGCGATGGTGTTCGGCGTCACGTTCCGCATGTCCGGCTCGTACCGGCAGGCGCTCGCGGCGGCCCAATCCGACCCCGCCGTCGTCGAGGCGCTCGGCGCGCCCGTGGCGGCGCGCTGGGGCGTCATCAGCGGATCACTGTCGTGCAGCGGCAGCGCGTGTCATGCCGATTACACGATTCCCATTCACGGCTCAAAGAAGAGCGGCCGCCTCAGGGTCACTTCCTATTCGGAGGGCGTGACTTTTGGAAACGATGGGACGTGGACGCTCTCCGCGTGGGTGGTGGTGGACGAGGGCGCGACGCTCACGCTCACGACCCCGCCGACTCCGGCCCCGACCCTCAGCGCCGCCCAGATTGACGCGACGGCCGGGGCCGTGGCGCGCGCCACCCGGCAGGCGCAGGACACCGCCGACGCGCGGGCGGCGGCGACCGCGCAGGCCATACGGGTTTCGACGGCCACCGCGGGAGCCGAGACTACCGCGCAGGCCCGCCTCGACGCCACCGCGACCGCTCAGGCGCAGGCTATCGCCGATGCCATGATTGCCAGGCAAGCTTCCTGGCCGGCCGTCATCACCGAAACATTCAACGACAATCACCTCGGCTGGCCCGTTGGGCTGAGCGAGGACGAATTCATCGCCGTGGACACGGCGATCACGGATGGAAAATACGCCTGGACGGTCAACCCCAAGAAGGGTGGATCGTACGAGAACCTGATCCCCGAGGCCGGAGGGGAATTCACGGATTTCTATGCGACTGTGGACATTCAGTTCGTGCGAGGCAATGACGACGACGGCTACGCCTACGGTCTGGTGTTCCGTCGCGTGGAGGACGATTACGGCTTTTTTGGCGTCGAGCGTGACGGGCGCTTCCGGGTGATGGTGGTGCATGACAGCGGCATCTACACGTTGATTGACTACGATGCTCCAGCCGTCCTACCCGGCCAGCCCAACCGCCTCACCGTCCGCGCCATCGGCTCCGATCTCGTCTTCCAGATCAACGATCAGGTCGTGTGGTATCTGAGCGATGACAGCCTGGACCCCGGCGAGATCGGCCTCGGCGTTGACGCACTGAGCAACGGGGGCGAGGCGCAAGTCGAGTTCGCGAACTTTGAAGTGCACGCGCCCAAGTAGTGTCAACGGATGGAACGAAGCAAACGGATAAAGTTCATTCCACCCGATCTATCCGTGCCATTCGTTTCATCCGTTGACCCAGGATAACCTCATGCCTAAACTCTCTTTCCTCTTCGGCACCGTCGGCACGCCCCTCTCCACGCCCAAGAATCCGGGCGGCACGGTGGGCGGCATCGCGCGCACGGCGGCGCTTGGCCTCGGCGCGCTCGAACTCGCGTGGGTGCAATCCGTCCGCGTAAGCGAGGAGAAGTGCGCGGAGATCAAGGCGACTGCAAAACAGCACCGCATCGCCCTCTCGGTGCACGCGCCGTACTTCATCAACCTCAACGCGAACGACGCCGAGTGGCCGCGCAGCCGCAAGCGCTTGATGGACGCCGTGCACTACGGCAACCTCGCGGGCGCGACCGACATCGTCTTTCATCCCGGCTCGTACTTTGGCCGTGACCCGCAGGAAGTGCTGGAAGTAGCGCTCCCCCGCCTGCGCGATTGCGTGAAGGAGATTCGCGACTCAGGCAACCCCGTCACCCTCCGCCCGGAGACGATGGGCAAGAGCGCGATGCTCGGCTCGCTCGAAGACACAGTGGTGATGGCGTCTGAGATCGAGGGCGTGCTGCCGTGCATTGACTTCGCCCACCTGCACGCGCGCCCCGGCGACGGATCGGCGAACTCCTACGACGAGTGGATGACGATGCTCAAACTGGTGAAAAAGCACCTCGGGGCCGCCGCGCTCAAAAAGATTCACATCCACCTCTCCGGCATCGAGTACGGCCCAAAGGGCGAGAAGCACCATCTCCCGCTCGCCGAGGCCGACCTCAAGTACAAAGACCTCTTCAAAGCGCTCCGTGACTCCAGGGCCTCGGGCCGCCTCCTCTGCGAAAGCCCGAAGATGGAAGACGACGCGCTGACGATGCAGAAGGCGTGGACGAGAATAGCGAAGTAGATTTACCACCAAGACACGAAGGCACAAAGTCCCTTGAATCTTCGTGTCCGGGTGTCTTCGTGGTGAACCTGAGCGCTCACAATGAACAGGGTTTATTTCGGCGACAACCTCCCCATTCTCGCCTCGCTGCCCTCGGCATCCGTCGCGCTGATTTATATTGATCCGCCCTTCAATACCGGCAAGGCGCAGGCGCGGACGCAGATCAAAACGGTGCGGAGCGACGACGGCGACCGGACAGGCTTCAAGGGCCAGCGGTACAAAACGGTTCGCATCGGCCAGCGCGCGTTTGCGGATACCTTCGGCTCGTCAGAAGACTTCCTCGCGTTCCTCGAACCCCGGCTGGAAGAAGCCAAACGTCTCCTCACGCCGGACGGCTCACTCTACTTCCATATTGACTACCGCGAAGTCCATTACTGCAAAATCCTGCTGGATCAAATCTTTGGGCGCGAGAGTTTTCTAAACGAAATCATCTGGGCCTACGATTATGGCGCGCGGACGAAAAAGAAGTGGCCGCCCAAGCACGACAACATACTGTGGTACGCCAAAGACCCGGACAACTACGTTTTCAATTACGACGAGATTGAGCGCATCCCCTACATGGCCCCCGGACTCGTCGGGCCGGAGAAGGCGGCGCGCGGGAAGACGCCGACTGACACTTGGTGGATCACCATCGTCAGCCCCACCGGGAACGAAAAGACCGGCTACCCGACTCAGAAGCCGCTGGCCTTGCTCAAGCGCATCATTCAGGCCTCGTCGTGTCCCGGCGATACGGTGCTAGACTTTTTTGCCGGAAGCGGCACGACGGGCGAAGCCGCGCACCAACTCGGGCGCAAGTTCATCCTGATTGACAACAACCCGGAAGCGCTGGAAGTGATGGCTAAGCGCTTTGCCAAAACGCCAGGGATAGAGTTCGTGAACCTTGACCGGAAGCTCTTTCACGAGAAGAGCTGACATGCTTCACAGAGATACGAGATGCTTCACCCCTCCACCTTTTCCATCGTCGCCTGCGACTTGAACGAACGCGCCTGGGGCGTGGCGGTGGCCTCCAAGTTCCTCGCCGTGGGGGCCGTGGTGCCCTTTGCGCAAGCGGAAGCTGGCGCGATCGCCACGCAGTCGCATGCCAACACCACTCCAGTTGTATTTTGGCCAACCATGACGCAACCCACATCCTTAGGCAAGACCCATCTCCAATCTTTAATCTCTGCTTCCCGTTTCCTGCCCTACCTTGCCCTCGTCTTCGGAATCGTGGGGCTTGGCTTCTCGGCGATATTCGTGAAGTGGGCCAACGCCCCCGGCGCGGTCAGCGGCTTCTATCGCGTGGCGATTGCGGCGGGCGTGATGGCGCTCCCGGCGGGCGTGCAGGCGCAACGTCGCGCGCCGCTCTCGCGCCGCCACCTCGCGTTGGCCGCGCTGGCCGGGCTGTTCTTCGCGGGCGACCTCGCGACGTGGAACACCGCCGTGCTGGTCACCTCCGCCGCCACGGCCACCCTGCTGGGGAATACTGCTCCTCTCTGGGTAAGCCTCGGCGCGCTCGTGCTGTTCAAGGAAAAACTAAGGCCTGCGTTCTGGGCCGGACTGCTGCTCGCCATGCTTGGAGCGATGGCGATCCTCGGTCGTGACTTCCTCACGCACCCCACCCTCGGCGTGGCCGATCTGCTCGCGCTGCTCGCCGGGCTCTTCTACGGCGCTTTTTTCCTCGCCACCGAGCGCGCGCGGGACAATCTTAGTTCACTCGTCACGTGGTGGGTGGCTGCCGTCTCCAGCACGGTGGCGCTGTTGGCGTTTAGCCTGATTCTTCGGCAGCCGCTGTGGGGCTACTCGCTGACGACGGTTGCGAGCCTGATTGCGCTCGCGCTGGTGACGCAGGTCGGCGGCTACATTTCGATCAACTACGCCCTCGGCCACCTCCCGGCCTCGGTCGTCTCTCCAACGCTTCTCGGCCAGACCGTGCTCACCGCGCTGCTCGCCGTCCCGCTCCTCGGCGAGGCGCTCACCGCTGCGCAGATTGTGGGCGGGCTGGCGGTGCTCGCCGGGATCGCCATCGTCCACCGCGCAAAGGAAAACCATGCCGCGTAAAGCCGCGGCGCTCGCCGCGCTCCACGCTCAAATCCGCGCCTGCCGCAAATGCCTCGAGGCCGGCTACTGGATCGCCCCCGGCGCGGTGGTGCATGGCGCTTACATCGCAAAAGTGATGACTATCGGGCAGGCCCCCGGCCCGACCGAGGCAGTGGTCAAGCGCCCGTTCAATGCGGGGGCGGGCAAGCGGCTGTTCGAGTGGCTGGGCGAAGCCGGTTTCGACGAGGCGACCTTCCGCGCCACGCAGTCCATGACCGCCGTGACTAAATGCTATCCCGGCCAAAGCGCGGGCGGCCACGGCGACCGCGTCCCGTCGAAAGAAGAACAGGCTTTGTGCCGTCCGTGGCTCGATCAGGAATTCAAATTGATCAATCCTAAACTCGTCATCCCCATTGGGCGCCTCGCGATTGGCCTGTTCTTCGACGCGAAACTGCCGCTGGAAAAAATCATCGGCACGCAGATCGAGCAGGATGGGCGCGTGATCGTTCCCCTGCCGCATCCCTCCGGCGCGAGCACGTGGCATCAGAAACCGGAGAACCGTGCGCGGGTGAAGAAAGCCATCCGCCTGATCCGGAAGCAGCGAGAACGGTTGGGCCTATGACCACCACGCCGCTCGAAGCCGCGCTGGAGGCTGCCGCCGCCGCCGGGGACATCCTCCGCCGCAAATTCCCGCACGCGCGCGAAGTCAAAAGTAAAGGCTGGCGCGACATCGTCACCGACGCCGACTTCGCCGCGCAGCAGGCCATCGCCGACATTCTCGTCCCGCGCTTCCCGGATTTCGCCCTCCTCTCCGAGGAAGGTCGGCTCGATGTGGACGTGAGCGCGCCCGTTCCGACGTGGGTGATTGACCCGCTCGACGGCACGACCAACTACGCGCGCCAGTTTCCGTCGTTCGGCGTGTCTATCGGGCTGGCGCATCGCTGCGAGATTCAACTCGGCGTGATCCACGACCCGTTGCGCCGCGAGACTTACTATGCGGAAAAAGGGAAAGGCGCTTTCGTGCGCCGGGAGAATGGGCGGCGGTCGCCGCGTCCGCTGCGCGTCAGCGCACTCACGGACTTCGGAGGCGCGCTCGTGGGCGTAGACTGGGCGCGCGATCCCGCTTTGCGCCAGCGCGTCGTGGACGCCCTCGGGCGCGTCGCCGCCGAATGCCGCACCGTGCGCGCCATCGGCAGCGCGGCTCTCGGGCTGGCGTACGTCGCCGCCGGCTGGCTCGACGGCTACTATCACCTCGCGCTGCAGCCGTGGGACGTGGCCGCTGGTGCGTTGATCGTGACCGAAGCCGGGGGCCAAATCTCCGCGCCGGACGGGAGCGCGTGGCAACTGGGCCTCGGGCAAGCCGTGGCCAGCAACGCAGTGCTGCACGAAGAATTCTTGCGCACATTGGGGCTTGGATAAACGCCGTTCATTTGCGTCTGGAAGCCGTCCCTCTGAAGGAGATGCTATGCCTCGCCGTTCACCCTCTCGCCGCACGGTCGTTCCTCTCGGCGCCATCGCCGTAGTCCTGGCTTTGCTCGGAGCTGTCTATGCCTGTCAGAGCAACGGGGTTGACGCGACCGACACCCCGCCCACCATCGCCGGCCAAAACCCAACCCCCACGTGGTATCAGTTGTATTTCACTGATCCCGACACAACCTCCAATCTGGATAACCCCACCGGCGGCATCCCGGATAAGGTTGCAGCCAGCTTCGCAACAGCGCAGAAGACGCTTGACGTGGCC
>Ga0184639_10000452_pt1 | contig 15742 bp, 18 predicted proteins | sample PLM31_170_b2_FD_133155 | JGI IMG/M metagenome (GOLD analysis project Ga0184639, IMG submission 133155) | Groundwater sediment microbial communities from an aquifer in East River, Colorado, USA - PLM3-1_170_b2 | ecosystem: Environmental > Terrestrial > Soil > Riparian zone | place: USA: East... | reverse complement strand
TCGCCGTGAACGCGGGCCTCGACGTGATCGTCCGCGAGCCGGACGTCTCACCCCTCCAACTCCAGGGACCGAAGTCGAAGGACGTGATGGTGAACCTGTTCGGCGAGGACATCCTGGAGCTCGGGTACTATCACTTGCGGGAGACGGAGCTCGACGGCATCCCGCTTGTGATCACGCGCACGGGCTGGAGCGCGGAGCGCGGATACGAGCTGTACCTGCGAGACTCGAAGTTCGGCGAGGCGCTGTGGGACCGCGTGATGGCCGCTGGGTCGGAGCACAACCTCCGCCCGATCGCGCCGTCCGAGATCCGCCGGATCGAGGCGGGCATCCTGAACTACAGCTCGGACATCATGCTCGACAACAATCCGTACGAAGTCGGACTCGGCTGGACGGTCGACGAGGACAAAGAGGCCGACTATCTCGGGAAGGAAGCCCTCCGGCGGATCAAGCGGGAAGGCGTGACGCGCAAGCTCGTCGGGGTCGAGGTGGACGGCGAACCCCTCGGCGCCTGGATTCCGGATTACTGGGATGTCCATGCGGACGGACGGAAGGTGGGGCACGTCACCTCGTTGACGTACTCCCCGCGGCTCGAGAAGAACATCGGCTACGCACTCGTCGACATCGGCTCGGCGAAGATCGGCACGGGGCTCCGGGTATCCACATCGCGGGGAGTGCGCGAGGCGAGCGTCGTGAAGAAGCCGTTCGTGGACCCTAAGAAAGACATCCCGAAGTCGTGAGCCTGCGATGAATCTTCAAGTAGCGCCCCCGTGGTCGTTGCGGCGATGGCCCTCACCCTCGAATCGCGGATCACGCTGAACGACGGGCGAACGATCCCGGTCCTCGGCCTCGGCGTCTGGCAAGCCGCTCCGGGCAGGGAGACCCGTCAGGCCGTCGCATACGCCCTGGAAATCGGCTATCGCCTGATCGACACCGCGAGAATGTATGGAAACGAGAAGGACGTCGGGGCTGCCGTGCAGCAGAGCGGGATCCCGCGGGAAGAGATCTTCATCACAACGAAACTCTGGAACGACGAACATGGGTACGAAGCCGCGCTCCGTGCGTTCGAGAAAAGCCGCCAGGCTCTCGGGCTCGACTTCGTGGACCTGTACCTGATCCACTGGCCCGTCCCCCGTCTGCGACGCGAGTCGTGGAAAGCCCTACTGAAGCTCCGTGACGAAGGCCACGCGCGCTCGATTGGTGTGAGCAACTACACGATCCGGCATCTCCAGGAGGTGTTGTCCGCATCTCCCATTCCGCCATCCGTGAACCAAGTCGAATTGCATCCGTTCCTCTATCAGCGCGAACTGCTCGAGTTTTGTCGGAGCCACGGGATTCAGGTGGAGGCGTACAGTCCCCTTGCCCGGGGACGTCGGCTCGACGATCCGGTGATTCGGGAAATCGCCGCGCGACATGCACGGACACCCGCTCAAGTCCTCATCCGATGGAGCCTTCAGCACGGACTCGTCGTCATTCCGAAATCTTCGCGCCCGGAACGGATTCGGGAGAATGCAGCGGTCTTCGACTTCGAACTCAGGCCGGAGGACATGGGGCGCCTCGATTCCCTGGACGAACGCTCGCACGTCGCTTGGAACCCTGACGATTTGCCTTGACCGGATTGGGACCACGCTTCCGGGGCGAGGTTTAACGCAAAGGTTCCGATTCCCTGCCGTGGTCCGGCCCCGCTACGAGCTCCCTCCGGGACTTCGGCCCGCGTCTCTCGGCGATCGCCGCCGTTTCTATGCATCGCGGATGGACTACCGGTCCGCCACGGAGTGGATGGCCCGACCGGAGGGCTGCCGGGTCTACGCCCTCATTCTCGGTCGTCACTCGGGGATCTATCCGCGACGGTTCCGACAGTTGAAGAACGTGCCGCTCATCGTCGACGATGTCGAGGACGTCCGGGATCTCCGGCCGTATCTCTTGCGGTACCTCCCGGAAGGCGTCTACTACGACCGGAACGTGTATGCGCTCCTCCCGGAAACACGGGCGGCGAGGATCGACTATGCGCACGCGTGGCGAAGTCGTTTATTCCGCGGTCAGCAACTCGCGTTTGACCTGGATCCCGAGAACCTCGATTGTCCGATTCACGGGGACATCGAGGCGAAGAGGCGGCGGCACCAGGGCCTCTCGTTCTGCGATTGGGAGTTCGGAGAGATTCGACGCCAGGCCACGGCCCTGTTCGACGAACTCTCGCGGCGATGGAACCGGCTTCGGGTCGTATTCTCGGGTCGCGGTTTTCACATCCACGTGTTTGACGAAGCAGCCTTCCGATTGACTCGGGCTGAACGATTGCGGATCGCCAAGAACTTCGCCCGCCGCTACCCGATCCTTCTCCTTGCGTCCGGAGTAATAGACCTTCTTCTTCGCGGCCTTCTTGGATGGTTTCTTCTTCGTCGCCATCTCGACCGCATGCCTCCCTCGGGATTGAAGCCTTTCGCTAATGCGAGTAACTCGCCTTATCGCATTCCTCGTTCAGGTGAGTCGAGGGCGAGCGCTTTGCTTCGCAATCCGCCTCTCGTCGTCCGGCTTCCGCGGGGCCGTTCCGTCCGGAAGTTGTGCCCCCTCGCGCTCGAGGAGCTTCCGTTTCGTCTCCGTTCCGCCTTCGCTGGAGTAGTTGCCCAGCCCTCCGGATTTCGGAACGACCCGGTGACAAGGGATGACGACCACCGCGGGGTTCCGCGCGCAGGCAGTGCCAACGGAGCGACTCGCTCCTGGCCGGCCCAGCTTCTGCGCAATCTCCCCGTACGTGATTGTCCGACCCGGCGGAATCGTCCGCAGGAATTCCAGGACTTCTCGTTCGAACGGTCCGACCTCGAGATGGAGGGGGATGTCGCGGAGATCGCCCCTTCCCGTGCGCACATGCTCCAGGATTCGCGCGAGGTACGGATGCTCGGAGCCTGCGCTCTTGCGGGGCGCGTTCCGCGCGAAGCGCACACTGGCCACGCGATCACCGAGCACCTCGAGTTGGACGTAGAGACCGAGCTCCCGGCTGAACTTGGAATACAATTCGAGCGCCTCGCTGTGTGGGCGACCGGATCGCATCCGGACGAGCGGGAGCATTGCCCGGATTACATGGTGCTCCGCGCGATTCAGGTGCTGTTCGAACGTGCTCCGGGCGATTCCGAGGGAGAGGCTCACGTCCTCCGTCGTGACGTTCCGCGGGAATTCATAGTAACCGGCCTGGAAGGCCGCCAGGAGCGCCCGGGCCTGTTTCTCCGTGAGCTTCGGAAGGAAGAGCGGAGACGAGAGCGCGCCGCGGGCCCCCTGTCGTCCCGCAGGGCGTCGTTTCGAGACGAGGCGCGCACCCGGGAATTGGTCCAGGAGAGTCCGCGGGTCTGAGCTGTCCCCGAGGACGAGGGTGATGAGAGCCTCACCTCGCTGCCATCGGATCGGCGGGAGGATGTGCGCATTCTGTTCCTCCAGGGAGGCGATGACGTCCTCCTCGTCGGTCCCTCCATCGAGCAACAAAGTCTCTTCCTCGCCAGAACGGGCGTGGTACAGAATCTCGCGACCCGAGTCCCGGATCTCCGTCGTCCGTTCGATCCCGTCCGCGTCGCCGACGCAGCGCAGCAGGAGGAGTCGGCCGAGGGGATACGCGTCAATCGCGAGGCCGGGCCGTCGCTCGGTCAACTCCTGGAGCGGGCCAGGGGCCCGTGTCGCGAATGTGAGGTGCGTGGTCGCCATTCCGCCTCCCGGTTCCGCCACGGTTGCGGCCTCATGTCGGTCGAAGGCAATAGGCTTTGGCTCGATCTGTTCCATGGAGGGGGGAAGGCGGTCGAAGACGAAGGACATTGGGCCGGCGATCGCCGGTCCGCAAGCTCGCACGTCAGGGACCGCGGACCGTACATCGCAGTTTTTGGAGCGTTTTGTCACTTAGTCTGTGGGCGAGCCCCTTACTTCGTCTTGCTCAACCGGTCGAGGACGAGCATCGACCGAATCGTGATCAGCTTGCTCGGTTCGTTGACGTTCTCGAGGGCAAACGGCGTGGGCCGGCGCTTCGGATGCTTCTCGTACCACTCCGCCATCTTCCCTTCCAGATCCGGATGGACCGCGTCGAGGTTCCATCGGCCGTCGCTGCGGCGTTTCTTCTCGAGGTGCGCCGTCGCATGCTTCAGGCGCCGGTCATCCCCGTAACCGAGGGCCGTCATGAATTCGAGGCCCACGAGGAGATCGTAGTAGTAATGAACCGGGTAATGGAAGCGATACCAGGGCTCGTAATGCGATCCTTGTTTGTGCAGTTCTCGCTCCAGGTAGAACTCGGCCCCGAGCTCGACGGCCCGCTTCATGTCCTCCGTCCACTTCGCCCTCGGGTAGACCGCGAATGCACTCATGCCCTCCCAGGAGTCCAGATTCCGGCCGGTCCCAAAACAGCTCCAGCCACCTTTCTTGTCCCGGTTCTTGGCCAGCCAATCGAAGGCACTTCTCACCTTCGGATGATCGATGTAGCCGAACCGGACGAGGGCCCGCGCCGTGTTCCCCGTCGTGCACAGATGGCCCTTGTTCATGCCTTCCGGCGCGAAGCCTCCGTCCGCCTTCGCGAATCCTTCGAGCCATCGCTCGCAGGCCTTCGCGATCCGGGGATCTTCCTTGGTCAAGCCGAGATCGGCCAGGATGAGCATCATCCAGTTCGTGGAGAGATACTTCGGACGATACAGGCTCCCGTCGGGCCCCCACGTGCCGTCGCGATTCTGTTTTGCGAGGATTTCCGCAGCCCAGCCCGCCTTCGGGATTCGTTGCTTCGCGGCCCGGACTTCTGGATCGTCCTCCGGTTTCCCAACTAGCTGAATTAGGGCGAGATACCGCATCGCGGGCTGTTCCTCTTCGAGCAACCAGTTCAGGGCCGCTTTCGACGTCATTGACTCCGCCTTGGCATCCCTTCAGGCATCTCGATATTTCATCCTTCGCACCGGTCGGGCAACCCCCGATGGTGATTCCACTGAAGGGCAGAGCGCTTAGTCCTTTACATCTCAGGTTCCGAGGCTCGTTCAGACGGCCAAGACCGCGGTCACGTTCGGCAAGTCACCTGCGACTTCGCGCCAAGTCTCTCCGTAGTCCTCGGTTTCGAACAAGGCCGTGTCGCGGGCCACCACGACACCGCGGCCTCCGGAAAGCGCGGCCAGCTGGTGCGTATTGATGTTCCGATTGAGCGTTTCCGGAAGCCCGCGGACTCGGATCCATATTCGCCCTTCGTCCTCGCTTCGGTACAAGCGCGCACCCGCTCCGCGATCGTGCTTCGCGGTGGACGCGAGGTACACGTCTCGATCTGGGAAGCACACGGTGGCCCGCTGGTACAGGTACGGCATCCCGTTCGGGCGTCGGTCGAAGGTGTCCCCATGATCGTGGCTGATGTGAAAGCCCTCCGCGGTGGCCGCGAAGACGGTGTCCGGGTCCGTCGGGTGGGCGGTGACCTGATGCACGTCCCGGTCCAATCCGTTTCGCAGGCTCCGCCAAGTCTTTCCGCCGTCCATCGAGCGCACGATCCAGCCGACGTGGACGTTCGCGTAGATCGTCCCGTCCGCCCCGACGGCCAGGGATCGAAGCTCCGGGGGCGCCCCATAGGGGGTGTCCCATAGCGGCCTCTCCGGAACCGTTTTGAACGATTCAAGGAAGCGCAGGCCTCCCTCTTCCACCCAGGTGAGCTGGGCATCCTCCGTTCCGACGAGAATCCGACCCTCCGACGAACGGGCCAGGCAATACAGCTCGACGTCGGATCTGGCCGCCATCTTCCAGGTCGTGCCGGTCCGCAGCCAGACCTCCCGTTCTCCCACGAGGAGGGCGATGAGCCCGGCCGAGGCGATACCCGCCGTCACGGGCTTCGCGCCGAAGGGGACGCCGGGTACCGGTCGCCCGTCCGAGAACAACGGACCTTTGTCCGTCAAGAGCCAGACTTCGCTCACCACGAGGACTCCTCCATCTTTCTGGATGCCGATCGAGTCAACAAACGGTCGATGAGGAGAAAGCGCTTCCGGTTTACGAAATTGACGAACATCGTCTAATAATTCGGCCGTCGAACCCTCGCGGCCCCGACGGCCGCCCGCGTCGCGCCATCTGTGGACCCTCGTCCCATTCCCAAGGAGATGTACGAACGACTGCGATTCGACCCATGGCTTCAACCCGCGCCGCGTTTTGGCCTTCGAGGTCGTTCGGGGAATCGCCCGACGAGGTCGCGGTAAATCCGCAAGGCCCGCTCGCTCGAATGCCAGTCTCCCGAAGCCTTGAGGGCGGGTAACTCCTCCTGGCTGGCGCGCAGGCTCAGATATTTCGCCGAGTACGGAGACAGCTTGGCGAGGGCCCGCAGGGGTTTCAGCTCATCCTCGCGAGTGCCGACTTGGTCCAGGAGGTCGAGCAGGGACCGGCCCATCAGCACCCGGATTAATTCCTCAAAGTCCGACAGGTCCCCGTCGTGTCCCTCCACGAGGGAACGCAGGTAGCGGTCTCGGTCTGGCGGCAGGATGTGGATCGGAGGCCAGCCATGACGGAGGAAATGAAGGTTCAGGAGCAGCCGGCCGACCCGGCCGTTGCCGTCGCTGAACGGATGGATCGACTCGAACGAGAAATGCATCCAAGCGCCCAATTCGAACACGTCCTCTCCGAGCATGTCCCGCCGTCCGTATTCGTTTTCCCAACTCGACATCATCGGCACGACCCTCTCCATGCGAGGCGGCGCATGCTTCATCCCCGCGATGCGGACGTTCACCCGTCGCCATTGTCCAGGGTCCGCCTTGATGCCGCGGAACACCTCGGCGTGAAGGTCGAGCCCGGTCGTGAGTCGGATTGGCGCCTTTCTCCTATCGAGAAGATTGGCGAAGGCCGCAGCGTGCTGGATTGTCTCGAGCACGTCCGGCACCGGGCGATTGCCGACGGACTTCTGCTCCAAGAGGATCCTCTCGACGTCGGTTCGGCTCAGCGTGTTGCCTTCGATGGCGTTCGTGCCCCACGTATTCAGGGCTCCCGTTCGCTTCCAAAGGCCTTCGGGCAAGGCGTCGAGTGCGGCGCGGGTCAGCAGTTCCTGGCGGAGAGTCCCGAGTATGTCTTGATTCATTCTCCTTCTCGTATGCCATATTGCCTATTTGAATATGTATGGTGTAGTCGTTTACATACAAGATAAACCATATTACGCTCCAATCCGTCTCCGGTCCAAGGTCCCCTTAGTCCACGCTCTCCCAACTCTCCGTTATGTAGGTGTGGTCGATACGGGTCTGTATGGCGGCGCGCGGTCGGCCCGACCCAGGACAGAGTCGATGCGATTGGGCCGCCATCGACCCTCTCCTCATGGAGTACCATGACGTCGAATGGGGAGTGCCCGAACACGACGATCGGCGTCTCTTCGAGTTCCTGATCCTAGACGGAGCCCAGGCCGGGCTGTCGTGGTTGACCATCCTCAAGAAGCGCGAGAACTACCGGAGGGCGTTGGACGGCTTCGATCCGAAGAAGGTGGCCACTTACGGCCCTCTCGAAGTACGCCGACTCTTAGCCGACCGTGGCATCGTGCGCAACCGCTTGAAGATCTCCGCCACCGTGCGAAATGGGAAGGCGTTCCTCGCGGTCCAGGAGGAGTTCGGGAGTTTCGACAGGTATGTGTGGCGGTTCGTAGGGGGACGTTCGAGGAGGAACCATTGGAAGACCATGCGGCAGATTCCCGCCCGGACAAAGGAGTCGGATGTACTGAGCAAAGATCTGAAGAGCCGAGGATTCTCCTTCGTCGGATCCACAATCTGCTACGCATTCCTGCAGGCCGCTGGCCTCGTGAACGATCACGTCGTAGGCTGCTTCCGGTATCCGCAACTCTGACGTCCGATCGAATCCATTGTTCGTGTTTTGGCACAAAGCATATGGGCCTCCCGCCGGCACGCCGATGCGATTCTATCCGGTCTTGATCGATGGCGACCGATTCTTCGTCGAACTCCTGTAACTTCGGTCCGACTCGAATACCTCGAAGTCTCTACGTTGAATCTTCAAGCCTCTTCAGGATCTGCAGAGCTCTTAGGGTGATCATCTTGCTCGGTCTCCCGCTTCTCTCAAGGGCGAACGGTCTTTGCGGATTCTTGTTGTACGGCCCTACATCAGGCCCTTCTAGGTCGGGATGGACGGCATCAAGACTCCATCGCCCGTCCGATCTCCGCTTCTCTTTGAGATGATCAATCGCGTACCGCAGACGCGGGTCGTCCCCGTATCCGAGGGCCGTCATGAAGTCGAGGCCTACGAGGAGATCGTAGTAATAGTGGACGGGATAGTGAAAGCGGTACCAAGGCCCGTAGGGCTTCCCTTCTTTGTGCATCTCTCTCTCCAGGTAGAATTCCGCGCCGCGTCGCGGTCAACTGCTCCACGAATCGCTCGAGCCCCTCGGTTGAACGTCTGGATCCGAGAACGCGTCACTTCACCGAAGATTCTCTCCTGACGCATCGCTCGCTGACACATCCGTCCTTCCGGAGCAGTGGCCGTGGTCATCCCCCGGACGTCGCCTCGAGGAACTCCGAGATGAGTTGCGCTGTCTCCTGTGGCTTCTCGACCATCGGGAAGTGTCCGGCATCCTCGATGGCAGCGAACCGCGCTCCAGGGACCAGGCGCGAGGCCGCCTCCGCCGACTGCCACGGGAATTGGACGTCTTGGCGTCCGGAGAGGACGAGGGTCGGCACGCGGATCCGCTCGAGGTCCAGGGAGACGGACGCGTCGCGGCGCCGGAGCCCGAAGCCCGTGGCCATGAACGCCCGGCGACGGTCGCGCGGCTTCCACGCCGCGACGATCGCGTTTACCCAAGCGTCGTTCGCGAAGCGTGGGTCGTGGAAGACCGCCTTAATCAGGAGCTTCCGGACGCTCTTCGGACCGGGCGGGCGAACAAAGCACGGGAGGAGGAACGGAAGGTACATCCTCGCGGTCCGTCCCGGGAGTTTGGGGGTCAGCCCGGCTGCGTCGAGGACGACGAGCTTTGCCACGCGGTCAGGACGGTCGAGCGCAAGCATGATCGCAAGGGACCCGCCCATGGAATTGCCCACGACTGCGAGTCGCGGGAGACCGAGGGCGTCGATGAACGCCTCCACCGCACGGCGATACGCAGTCAGCGTCCGCTCGTTCCCTGGGAGCAGGGAACTCCGGTTTTGGCACGGGAGGTCCGGCGCAATCCAAGGATGGCGGACGCCAAGGACACGCGCAACAGGGAGCCACACCTCTGCCCATGTGGGCCACCCGTGTAGCAGGACCAGGGGGAGTCCGGTCGCGGCGCCCCCCTGAAGGTATCGGAACCGGACGCTGCCGGCTTTGAGGAATCGTTCCGCGACTCCCTGAGGCAGGGGTAGGCCAGGGTTCGTGACCTCGTCAGAGGCGGCGCGCGACCCAGCGGTCATGCTCCGCGGCGCGAAAGCCGTTCCAGGGAAGAACTTTCTGTCTACGGCGAGGCGGGATGCGGCGGTTCCACCGGGAATGTCGCGCACGCCCTTGCTGCAGGCGATCGAGGGTTCTCACTCGGCGCGCCACGATTTTAGTTTGCAGCAACACTCGATTGCGAGCCGGTGGAACCGGGAAAGTGGACCGGTGGGATTCGAATCGCAATCCTCACCCGACTCCCGAATCGTTAGTAGATTGATCCCCTGTGCCCCACCTTCAAAACGAGGATCCGGAGGCTGGCCTCATGGATGTCCAGGATTACGCGGTAGTTGCCGACTCGCAGCCGGTAGTAAGGGGAATTCACGAGCTTCTGGACGAACCGGTGGGGTTTCTCCCGCAGTTCGCCGACCTTCTCGAAGATTCGGTGAGCCACGGAACGGTCGAGTTTCTTGAGCTGGCGTGAGGCCGAGTCAGACCAGATGATCTCGAAGGCCATCAGAAGCCCATCTCAGCCTTCAGCTGCTGATGGGTCCGATACTTACCTGCTTTGACCTCCTTGAGGGCCTTTTCGATTTCCTCCCTCGTCTGGTCGTTCAGCTCGTGAAGATCCTCGAGGATTCGCTCTAGAACGTCCTGATAGGTCTCTCGAGGATGGAGCTTCATGGATTCGAGGGTCTTTCTCAATTCGTTGCTTAGCTGAATCGTAGTCGTGGCCACGTTCCGACTATGGTGGTCGAGGCTAATATAACTTGCTATAGCCTGCCGTAGGTGGTCGTCTGTTGGCTCCAGTGGACCGGGTGGGATTTGAACCCAGAACACCAACCGATGCGAGCCAGTCCGAGCGCAGACCTGCTGAAACCCGAGGTGCAGTCCTCGGATGCTGCTCAAAGATCAAGATGGCTTGAGCGCTTTCGCCCACGTCTCCAAGTGCTTGGAGGACAGCCCGTAGTCGCCGACTTTCAACCTGGCAGAGGACTCATACAGGTTCTCAAGCTGGTTCACAAGTTTTACGAGGCTGGACCTACCTATCGTCTGCAACTCGCGATGCCGGCTGTGCAGGAAGTGCCCCTTCAACGCGTCGTCGTCCAGATGGTTGAAGAACTCTTCGAGCTGCCTCGTCGTAGGCTTGCCACCCGGTTTGATTCCGGCGAGCTGGCGTACTTCGGCGCAAATGGGGCAATCGCACAGCAGCGACGGTTGATCGGAAAGAAATGCCCGCACCTCCGTCACGCCAATCTGCAGTTTCAAGAGGTCAAGGTAGTACCTCGCGGGGAAACCGCCGCCAGTTGGCTTGGACGTGACCACTTTGGATTCGCCGTATCCCAGCCCCGATGTAACTCGAGTGGCCCCGACGGCACCGAGGCACAGAGAGTAGTATCCACCATACATCAGGTGAACCTGGAGTCCGCCGACAGACAGCGCCTTCGCTGCTATCTTAAGCGCACGGAGTTCTTCCTCGCCGCGCTTCGCTTCCGACTCTGCAGATACCCATAGAACAAATCCTGCGACCCCCCTGAAGTCCCGTCGTATCCGGTCCCACTCTGCGGTCTTGATACCGCTAGACGTGGTTGCGATCACTGCCTCCGCTTTCGGCCGAGTCTTAGTGCGGAGGGTCTCTCGCACCAAGGCTTTGTTCACCTCGTACCACGGATCATCAACATCTGTAAAGTGGAAATATGGGCACACCACCGAGCGAGGCTCCAGCCCACCCGGCGGTGGGCTCTCACCGAGCATGCGTTGATACTTGCTGAGCGAAGTTTGAGACGGAGACTTCGAGCGCTCCACGTCCAGCTCCAGGTCTACGACCCTACTAGCAAAATCCCTTAGGAGACGTGTCTGATTTCCACCATCGCCCAAGAAGTCCGTCGGTCGAATGGGGCGCCGCCGCACGATCTTGGCGAAGTCCCGAGGGTAAAACTGGAGTAGCGTCCCGTATGACTTCTTGACTTCCTTCTCCCCCTCGATTAATTCACTGTTCTGGGAGAAGATGTATGTCATCGGGTCGACGATGAATGGCTTCGAGAGCCTGGAGAGCAAGGTTGTCACCCAAGTTCTTCCCCACACGAGAATATGGGCCGGGACCACTAACCCGTGGTAGGTGTTCTTGTACGAATCAAGGGCTGCCTGCTCCTGTGCGGATCCCAAGCGAATCCACAAATCAGGAGCGGCCAAATCGGCTCTCCTCCGCCCTCGGTTCGCCCTCGAGATAACCACGAACTCGCTCGAGGAGACTGCGATGGATGATTGTTGAAGGTTTGGCCCTCCGGATAACCTGTGCCGATCCGTTGACTGCGATGGACCCAATTCCATACTGCTGGAGCAGGTCGAAATCCAGTCTATTGATGAAGCGACCCTCGACGGCGACGTATACTAAATCGGCACAAATGCGATAGATCATCGCCTGGCGCAAGCCCGCACGCCAGTCTTCAACCTTGGCTTCGACGGCAGTAACTTCTCTCGATTTTGGGTTCAGCGCAACGAGGTCGATTCTCTTCGGACCCACAGGAACTTCTCTCCTCACGCGAAGCCCTTGTCCCTGAAACATTCGGTCTACGCGGCGGACCAATGTGCTCTCTTTCATACTCGATCCCTCGGGATTCCGACGTAGATCGCCTGCGGCCGCCCCTTGAAGTCGGTGTCTGTGGATATAACCTTCGCGCCCGTAGCTGTCGCAATCGCAATCAGTACACAGTCAGTGAGACTGAGGTCGTCGTCTCGTTCTTCAGCTCGAATCTTGCCAGCGAGCAGAGCGGTCACTTCGTCGAGAACTGGGATTTCATCACTAAGACCACGGACCGTTTGCAGGTCCGTTTCGAAGCCATCGAGTTTCTTCTCAATGTAGTGCTTGCGCATCTCGGCCAGCACCATCGTCGGGGTTATGACGACTACCACTCTGCCGACGGGTCTAACTAGATTCTTGATTCTGACGCCCTGCTTGCTGCCACGGAGATACTCGATCCAGGCGGAGGTATCCATGACGTAGCGACGCAAGTGGACAGCCCACCCTACTCTGCGTCCTCGAACGCAGGCAGGTCGGGCCTGGACCCAAGGCCGAGGACTTGATCCATGATTTTGGACTTCTCAATCATTTTTGGATACCGATCGTACACGTACTTCAGGAGGTCGTTCAGCGTGACTCGATTGAACCGCTTCTTGACGCCGACAATCGCGTCACGTTCATTTTTTGAGAGGTCTCGGAAAAGGACTTCGGCGACTTTCTTGCCTTTCGCAGAGAGCGTATAGATTTCCACCGTCTTCGGCTTCGTGCGGGCTTCGCTAGAACGCGAGGCCGCAACAACAAGCCCATCGGCGATTTCCTTGAAAGACTCGAGCTCAGCTGTTTGCGCCTCGACCAAACCTTCTCCCTTCAGCATTTCGAGTATGTCGATGACCGCTCCGGAGTAGGGCCCGTAGTCATACGCCTCGTAAAGAAGCTCCCCGCCGGTTTGCTTCTCGAATCCACCTTCGCGAAGAAGAAGAAAAACCAGCTTCTCGATTCGGGTGATCCCGCGGATTCCCTCGCCAGTTTTCCCCGTGGAGCCCGGCGCGTAGATCAGAGTCATGATCAGGTCGGCGCCCGATTCGATTGTCATGTTTCGTTCCTCCCGCTCCGTTTCAGCTCTTCCGACGTGTACATGGTATTTAACCGTGGACAACAGGGCTACGAAACTGATGTTTCGTTCGCAAGGCGATGCTTCCGGCCATTCTAGTCTGCCTGTCTGGATGGCATGTATCAAGAGGCATCGCTCGCGTCCACCACGATTACTTTCTTGCCCCTCCACTCTTTTGGGAGATACACTTGGTTCCCTCTGCCATAGTTTCGTACTTCCCCCATCGTGACCATCATCGGATTCCCTTTCTCGTCAAGGGCCGCCAGCGCCCCTCCGCGCTTGCGAACCTCGATCTTCATCCAGACCACGAACGGGCAACGTACATGTAGTAAATATCATTTCACGATAGTAATACCATGTGTTTTCGATATGAGGAGCACCGTTGAGGACTTCTCCGGCTGGATGGCGCGGTTCGGGAACAAAAGGAAGGTCAATGGAGAACGGATTCCTGCGGAACCGCTGTCTCCCCGCACATCGGTAAGACACCTCAAGAAGACTAGGACGATTCTACGAGATCTAGGCTACCTCGTTTACATTAAGAATCCCATCCCACGCCGTCCGAACCAGTGGCTTGTCAACCCCGATAAGGACGTCCGCTTCTTATCGGTCGAGGAGATCGAGAGTTGGTTCGATGCCCACTTCTCCCTTGGCGATCGTACACCTCGCGATAAGGCCCGCTGGAACGACTACGCCGGGGCCATACGGAAATTCGCGGAGTTCATGCACTATGGAAAGGGCGTGTGGTCCGAGGAGAAGCTCGAGAAGATCCGGCGCCGGATCCTCTTCTACGACGTCGACTACCCGGAGCTCGAAATCGTTGAGCCTGCGAAGGCCCACGGCTTCCAGCGGTGGCTCGAGGCCCAGCCGGGGTACTACGTCCATGGGATCATGCTCTACCTGATGCAGTGGCTCGGGATGCGCTATCTCGAGGTAGTCCACGCGAAGGCCTCCCTAGATGGCCCCACCCTGAAGATGGACTTGGCCAAGAATTGGGTCACGATCTGGGGAAAGGGGAAGGGCGGGCTGTCAAAGCAGCGATCTCTGCCGCTGCGGGCGGAGGTCGCGCAGAAACTGAACGACTTCCTCCAGTGGCGGCGAGACAACGCTATTGTTTCCGAGTTCCTCTTCGTAACGACCTGGGGGTTGCCCTGGAGCGAGTCGTCTTGGGGCTTCAACAAGACCGTCCGGATGCTGTGTCTCCCGAGGTTCAACCGGCAGTTCTCGACCGATGCCCGTCCCGAACCTGTCTTCTCCGAGGATGAAATCCGCAAGATGACGACGCACAGGATGGGCCGACATGTCTTTGGTACTGTCTACGCACCGCAGCTGCCTGCGAAGACGCTGATGGAGTATATGGGCATCACGAAGTTCTCGGTGGTCCAGCGGTACATCAACTTCAGCAAGATCGAGAAGGTGAAGCAGTTCGAGAAGGCGACGCTCCACATTGTAAGGGCCGATCATCGATCCCGTGACAAGGGTTCTGCATCCAAGGTGACCGAACTCATCGACCAGCTCGTAGATTTTGCACCGCGTGGTAGGGAAAGGGCTTGGTCCGCATTCATCGAGGGACTGAAGGCTCTGTTCGCAGAGGAGGAGTCTCTTTCAGCCGTCGAGGAAGCTCTGCCGTGACATTGCGCCTGCATCGATCGACGTTTTGGACGCAGCTGAATCACGTTCTCCACAGGTCTACTCTTGACCGAAAGAGTTGGCCGCAGCGAGGAGTGCATCGATGACCGCGTCGTAGAGCTTCGGCAGCAACGCTTTGTATTCCATCTTTAGCCCATGGCCTTTGAACCCGAGGTCGTTGAATGAACCCATCCCGCCAAACACGTATGCAGTTGTGGCTGACGCCGCGGCTTGTCGGGCTAGGAGCGAGTAGCCGCGAGATGGCAAGAGGTCGGGGTGGTACCGGATCTCAGGCCCTCGGGAGTCAAGAAGTGCGAGCGCCCTGGAGAAGTCGTCAGGGAACCACTCGAGTTTTGCCCGGGTCGAAAAATCAAGAGCACGTTCGAGCGCCGCGCGAAGAGATTCCGCCGCCGCTGTCAGCTCCCTAGCGCCCTGTGGAGGGGAATGGGCAATTGTAAAGCCAGTAACGGAGACCCTCCACGGTTTCTTGCCTCCTTCATGTTTCCATCTTGGGATCCAAAGGCCGAAAGTACCCGCGAAGTCCACCAGTATTGCCCAAGGTATCCCGCCGGAAAACGAGGCTGCATCGACCTCGGGAAGGTCGGGTCTAACGGGCAGTTTCACGACCTGAAGTCTTAGCACGCCTGCTCTGCGTAGTCGGAGGAACCATGCGGACGTGCCACCAGGCGCCCGCAGATCCTCGAAGCGGCCCTGTTCAGTTCTCCGAACTGCGTCCGATGCCGATTCGAGCGGTGTGTCACTCTCGCGGAAAGCGAGCGAGCTCACGTGTTGCAAGGTCGAGTTTGTGCTGAACAACTCAGCGGGCGCCGACTCCTGCGCTGATGCCAGATATGCGTTGCCGTGAGCGGCAAGCGCGATGGCGAAGGCTAGTTCGCCGTTCATAGTCGGAGCAAATCGCCTTGCAAGATAAAGAGTGTGATTACAGGACGGCCTTGAGGGCAGTTTTTCAGGAGAAATGGTTTAGTACATTCAGAGCACGTTTTCTCGGACCTGCCTTATAATGCAACCTCAGGTCCGAATAGGCGTCCACTCCATATGAAAGTGGACCGGGTGGGATTTGAACCCACGGCCTCTACCATGCCAAGATAGCGATCTTCCAGCTGATCTACCGGCCCGCGAGCCCGATGTATTGGAGGGTGGAATATGAACTCTTGCCGGCCGAC
>Ga0184639_10000449_pt1 | contig 15759 bp, 17 predicted proteins | sample PLM31_170_b2_FD_133155 | JGI IMG/M metagenome (GOLD analysis project Ga0184639, IMG submission 133155) | Groundwater sediment microbial communities from an aquifer in East River, Colorado, USA - PLM3-1_170_b2 | ecosystem: Environmental > Terrestrial > Soil > Riparian zone | place: USA: East... | reverse complement strand
GTTGCAAGCCTGACCGCGACGTTCATAGCCGGCGCCGCGGCGGTAGTGGCTCGCGTTCAGGGCTTCATCGTAAATGTCGGCTCGATGATGATGCGGCGATGATGAGGCGATAATGGCCGAACTTCTAAATCTCAGTCACATAATTGGCCCCCAGTTCGAAGGACTGGCGATGCCCTCGTTCTGGCTGCCGCTCAACGATCTAGGCAACGGCGAAGTCAACCTTGTTCCGCTGCGCGCCGGAGGTTCCCCGACGCCGACTTTCACGCGGGCCACGACGGCTTGGACAAAGGAAACCAGTTCGCTTAGTTTGCCGGGTGTTGTGGACAATTACGCCAGTATGCCGGACAGCGCAGCGAACAGTATTGTTGGTGACATTGATATCCGGGTTAGAGTGGCATTGAATGATTGGACGCCTCTTAATTTTACACCATTGTTCGCTAAATGGGGATCAGGGACCGCCTATGCCTTTGCGGTACAGGCCAACGGTATTATTGATTTTCAATCTCAGGATCAGATTGGATCAACTGTTCCCGTTGGTGCGGCAGATGGATCAACTAAGTGGGTAAGGGTAACTCAAGATGTTGATAATGGGGCTTCCGGGCACGACACAAAATTTTATACGTCGGATAACGGCATAGTATGGTCTCAGCTTGGGAGTACGCAGACACTTGCGGGCGTGATTTCTATAGATGACACGGCGCGACCCGTTTACATAGGCGCAATTGAAAACGCCGTTACAGGCGTTCCAGAGCGCTTTCTATTAGGGAAAGTCTACTACGCTGAACTCCGCAACGGCATCGACGGCCCGATCGTAGCGAAGTTCGATCCCAGCGAAACGACTTCCGGCGCTACATCTTTTGTTTCCTCTACCGGCGAAACCTGGACGATCAATCAGTCCGGCTCCCCGAAAGCGGAGATCGGGCAGTGGTGGAGAGAAGTCGCCTCCGGCGTGCCGCGCTCCTGCTACCTCGGCTTCAACAACACCGCGGTCGGTGCTTACGGCGGCTACCTTGCCGAAGATGCGAGAACGAACTTGGCGCTTTGGTCGCGAGACATGACCAACGCGGCATGGGTGAAGATCAACGTAACGGCCGCCAAGAACGCGACCGGGATAGACGGCGTAGCGAACTCGGCCTCCACGCTGACGGCAACGGCCAACGGCGGGACCGCGTTGCAGACGCTGACTGCCGCTGCATCTAGCCGAACATATTCGGTATGGCTGCGTCGCAAGACCGGCACCGGGACTGTCACGATACAGCAGACGGGAACGACGCTGGACGTGACCGCCTCGTTGAACAGCCTGACGTATACTCGCGTCGAGTTGAATGCTTCGATCCTCAACGCTGTCTTCGGCATCATCTTCGGCACAAGCGGAGATGCAGTTGAAATTGACTTCAATCAGTTCGAGGCCGGTACGTTTGCCGCTTCGCCGATTCCGACGACCACAGTGGCGGTGGCGCGCAATGCTGATGTGCTCACTTACCCTTATGCCGGAAACGCTCTTACTTCAGCAGGGGCTGCATCGGCGGATTTATTCCTGAACAACACATCAACCGGCGCGATTCAAACGGCGATAGCACTATCCACCACAACCGGCCCTCTAAACATTGCAAGTGCTGGTGCGGCTACGACAATTCGTATATCCGACGGCACGACAGATACTGCAAAATCGTCACTTACAGACATGACGACAGCAGTGCGTAAACGCGCATCTTCTTGGGGCGGTTCAGTCCAGGCCATAACCGGCGACGATGTTGCTGTGACTAGCGGCGCTTTCGATGGCACGCTTGGAAGCACAGCTATAGGCATTGGCTGCGCAACAGACGGTACTTTATTTTGGTTCGGTACTGTCAAAAACGTCCGCATCTGGACAAAGCAACTTTCTGACAACACTCTTCGAGGTCTAACCTCCTAACCAACTATGGCAACCTCAGAAGTAGCAATCGCAAATCGTGCTTTGCAGAAGCTCGGCGCAAAGCGCATCGAATCGTTGACGCAAGATCATCCGAATGCCCGTTCGATGAACGCGGCGTATATCCTCGTGCGCGATGCAGAGCTGCGCCGCTACCCCTGGAGCTTCGCCATCAAGCGCGAAGCGCTAGCTGCCGACCCGGCCGATACGCTGTGGGGCGGTTGGAATCGCTTCAGCCTGCCAAACGACTTCCTGGCGCTTATTCGCGACGACGAGACAGGCCAAGCGCCGGACTGGCGCATCGAGGGTATCTTCATCGTCACCGCCGATGCCGCGCCGTTGAATATCCGCTACATCGCGCGCATCACGGACCCGAACTTCTTCGACGCGCTGTTCATCGAAGCCTTCGCCGCGAAGCTGGCGCTGGAGTGCTGCGAGGAGATCACGCAGAGTTCGAGCAAGAAAGAATCCCTGAAAAGCGATTACGACTTCGCCATCAACCAGGCGAAGCACATCGGCGCCATCGATAAGCCGGCATTCGTTTTCGCGGAGGATGATTGGATAAACGCGAGGCTATAGAACGTGGGTAGAGCGTCGGAAGCACAGCACGCATTCAACGCGGGGGAACTATCCACCCTGATGCTTGGTCGGCAGGATTTGACCAAGTACGCCTCGGGTCTGTTCGTCTGTCTGAACACTATTCCGCTGACGCAGGGTGCTTGGACGCGCCGCCCCGGCCTGGCGTTTCTGCACCAAGCGAAGCACCACGATAAAGTTTCCAGAGTCTTCCCGTTCCAGTATTCCGTGACGCAGACGTACACCTTGGAATTCGGCGAACAGTATATCCGTTTTTTCACGGCACACGGCATTCTCACGCAGGCCGGGCAATCCATAACCGGTATCAGCAACGCGGCCACGGCGGTTCTGTCGTACTCCGGCGCCGACACCTACGCAAATGGTGATCGCGTTATCGTAACTGGCGTCGCCGGCATGACGCAGGTCAACAACCGCGAGTTCGTTGTGACGAACGTCAACGCCGGCGCGAACACATTCGAGCTTTTCGACACCGACGGTACCGCAGTCCACAGCACGAGCTACGGCGCCTGGACTTCCGGCGGCACGGTGGCTGAGATATTCCAAGTAACGACCGCGTTCGACGAAACTGACATCTCGGATGTTCGCATCACACAGTCGGCGGACACGCTGTTCATCATGCACCCGGACTTCCCGACGCAGAAGCTCGTGCGGGTTTCCGCGCTGTCGTGGACGCTGTCCGATGTGGCTTTCACCGACGGGCCGTACGACGCGCTGAATACGACCGCGACCACACTTACGCCGAGTGCGGCCACAGGCTCCATCACTCTAACCGCGTCCGCAATTACGGGCATCAACAACGACACCGGCTTTCAGACAACGGACATCGACCGGCTGATTCGCATACAGGAAGGTTCAGTATGGGGCTACGTCGTGATAACGGCTTGGACAAGCACGACGGTTGTAACCGCGACAGTTCTTTCGACGTTGACGAACGTGAGCGCGAAAGTGAATTGGCGCATGGGTATCTGGAGCGATACGACCGGCTTCCCGTCCTGCGGCACGTTCTACGAAGACCGGCTATTTCTGGCCGGCGCGGCGACGTTCCCGCAGCGCCTCGACGGCTCGAAGACGGGCGTCTACACCAGCTTCTCGCCGTCCAGCACTGCCGGCACGGTGGCAGACGATAACGCTGTTGCGTTCACGATGAACGCCGACGATGTCAATGCTATCCACTGGCTGTCGCCGAACGAAAAAGGCTTGCTTGTCGGCACGAGCCGCGGCGAGTGGCAGGTAAAGGCCAGCTCACTTAACGAAGCGCTGACGCCGACGAACATCTCGGCGAAGCCGTCGACTCGGCACGGCAGCGCGGACATGGCACCGGTGCAGGCCGCCAGAGCGGTGCTATTCGTGCAACGCGCCAACAGGAAGCTGCGCGAGCTGGCGTACGTGTTCGAAGCCGACGGCTTCCGCGCCCCGGACATGACACTGCTCTCCGAGCACATCATGCGCCCAGGCGTGACCGAACTGGCGTACCAGGAACAACCGCAGGCGATCGTGTGGGGCGTGCGCAGCGACGGCGTACTGCTTGGCTTCACCTACGAGCGCGATCAGGATGTCATTGCCTGGCATCGGCACGAACTCGGCGGGCAGAGCGATGTCGACGGACTACTCGTTCCCGTTGTCGAAAGTGTGGCGGTCGTGCCCGAGCCGCTGGGCACGCGCGACGAGCTTTATGCGATCGTAAAGCGGTACATCAACGGCGGCACGAAGCGGTACATCGAGTACATGAGCAAGATTTGGGAAGAGGGCGATGCGCAGGAAGACGCCTTTCATGTCGATTGCGGCTGGACGCAAATCGACTCTCCGGCCTCCGCTATCATCACCGGCCTCTGGCATCTCGAGGGCGAAACGGTCGGCGTCTACGCGGACGGCGCCAAGCTGCCGGAGCAGACGGTAACGAACGGGACGTTGACGCTGGACAACGCCGCCATCATCAAGACGCTCGGCTATCTGTATAACAGCGACGGGCAAACGCTGCCGATCGAGGCAGGGGCGCAGGATGGCTCGGCGCAGGGCAAGATCAAGCGCATTCATCGCGTCGGCTTCTGGCTCATGGATACGCTCGGATTGAAGTACGGCCCGGATGCCGACAACTTGACGGAGCTTGTCGTGCGTCAGTGGGGCGACGACTTCGGCGTCGTGACGGCGCTGTTCACAGGTGTTGTGCGCGAACGCTTCGAAGGCGACTACGACAAACTCGGCCAGATATACTGGCGCTCCGACGGGCCGTTTCCCGGCACAGTGCTGGCCGTCATGCCACAACTTTCTACAAGTGATGACAGCTAACCGCATCGTCATTCCGTTCCAGCGATGGCACCTGTCCCGGTTGCAGGGTAAAGGTGCTGAAACGCTCGCTGGGGAGTTCGCGTACATCGGCATCGACGAGCAGATCATGCTCGAAAAGCTCGATTCGTGGACGGGTATGCGCGACGACGAACCTGTTTTCTGCGCCGGCACTGTACAGCACTGGCCGGGCAGGAGTACGGTGTGGGCGTACATCCACAAAGATGCCGCACCACATATGCTGTGGATTAGCAGGATCGTGCTAAATCACTTGGCTAAAGTGCCGGGCCGCATCGAATGCACTGTGCGCTGCGATTTTGAAAAGGGACACCGCTGGGCAGAGATGCTCGGCTTCTCTGTGGAAACGCCGCTGCTTCGCGCCTACGGGCCGGAGGGCGAAGATCATACCGGGTATACGAGGTTTAACTAATGGCAGCCGCGATTCCGTTCATCCCGTACATCGTCGCCGGCATAATCGCCGTCGGCGCCATCCAGCAAGGGCAGGCTGCGCGCGCTTCTGGCAAGTACAATGCCGCGCTCGCGAATCAGAACGCGCAGATCGCCAAACAGGAGGCCGATGTCTTGGCGCGCCAGCAGGATCGCGAGAACTACTTGCGCCTGGGCGCCATTCGTGCTGCGCAGGGCAAGGCAGGCGGCGTAGCCGGCGAGGGGAGCGTGCTGGACGTGATCGGCGATGTAGCTGCACAGGGCGAACTGGAGCGGCAGAACATCATCTATCGTGGTCAGTTGAAAGCACGTGGCTATCAGGCGACCGCAGGTATTGAGCTGGCGGAAGGCCGGAATGCCGCAACCGCAGGCTACATGCAGGCCGGCGCTGCATTGTTAGGCGGTGCCGATCAATACTACAACAGACCCGTACAGAGTGGATCGGTAAATATCTAACATGCCAAAGCTACCTACATACTCAGCAACGCTCGGCGCGCTCCCGATAGACAGCGGCCGTCGCGCTACGCCTGAAGCATTCGGCGCTGGCATGGGCGCGGCACTCGGCGACCTGGCGCACGCCGGGCAGCAATTCTACGCCGGCGTCGAGGAAAAGGAAACCCGTGCTGCGCTGATAGAATCCACAGCCATTCGCGCCAAGTACGCGAATCTGTTGGACGAGGCTGAAACATCCGGCCAAGACCTAGATAAGCTCAAGCTGGCAATGAACGACGACCTGAGTCGGGTCGGCGAGCAGTTCGCTACGCGCAAGGGTCAGGATACGCTGGACATGCACACGTCGAACACGAACCTCATGTTCGATCAGCAAGCGAATGCGATTGCGGTGCGCCGCGCTACGTCAGACGCCCGACTCGGCGCGGCCAAGTTCCTGTCGAGCACTGCGGCGATGCTGCAATCGAATCCGCTTTATCTCGGCACTGCCGAGCAGGACGCCGAACTTCTCGGTAACACCTTTATCGGCGTCTCGCCGCAGCAACGCGCCGCGATTGTAGACGGACTGAAATCCGACCTGAACATGACGGCTGCGTTGTCGTCTGCCAGACTCGATCCGCAGGTTACGCGCGTCATGCTGGACAGCGGCGCGTGGACGTTGACGCCGGAGCAACGTGAAACTGCACTGAACAAAGCGGAGCAGGAGATTCGCGCCGGTCTTGCCGCCGAGAGCTACGAGCGCGAGGAAGAGCGTCGCCGCCTTGAACAAGCGGATAGCGAAGCTCGCGACAAGTATTTCAAAGGCATCATCGGCGGCACCGCGACATCACGCGAGATTCTGGATGACGCAAACCTATTGCCGCCGACCCGCGAGCACTTGATAATGCTCATGGAACGGCGCGCCGAGGAGGGCGCCGGCGGTGTCAAGAAGTCGAACCCCGTCACGATGCGCAATCTGTGGCTCGACATCCACGCGCCGGAAACAGACCCGCGCAAGATTTACGTCGGAGACAAAATCTTCAAGGCGGTACAGAAAGGCTTGCTCAATACGGCCGATGCCGACCGGCTTAATGCACTTGTCGCCAATCAGCGCGACGAGAACAACCGCACGATCGGCTCGCGCCTCAGTAGCCTGATGGGTGTTGTTGGCCGTGCGCTATCAGCCGACCCGAAGTTCATCATGCAGCCGGCACTTGTGGCCGAGATTCAGATGGACTACCAAGACCGGGTGTTCGACAAGGTAGAGGAGCTACGGAACGCCAAGAAGAACCCGAACGATGTGTTCGATCCGGCGAGCAAGGTCTACGTCGGCTCGCGCGCGTTTATCCAAGGCTCGATCGACGCTGTTTCGGAAAGAGCACGAGCAGTAGGCGCTCCGGCGATGACCAAGCCCGGCGAGACAGTGACCAAGGACGGCAAACTGTGGCGTTTTAAAGGCGGCGACCCGGCGAAGAAAGAGAATTGGGAACAGGTCGAATCCGGTAACGTGCAGAAAATCCCGAGGTAAACGTGGCTGAAGGTCCGAAAGGTCCGTGGGAAGACTATGCGCCCGCTGCGGCGCCGGCGGGACCACCCGGTCCGTGGAATGACTTCGCGCCTGCTGTAGTCGCGGCTGACGCACGCCGCGCCAAGAGCATCTCGGACGCGGTTGTTGCCGGTTTTCAGAACAGCGCGACCGGCCTGGCGCTGCGCGGCGAGCTGCCCGAACAGCAGCTCGGAGAAGACGCGCCTTGGTACCACCGCCTGGCAGCCGGCGCAGCCGGGTTGGCAGCGGACCTGCCGCTGTCGATCGCCGGCGCTGTCGGGGGCGCTGTCGCCGGTGCGGCCGTGACCGGTCCTGCCGCTCCCGCGGGCGCTGTCGTCGGCGGTGGCGCGGGCGCATTTGCTGCTCCTATGGCGCTGCGGGAAGCCTTGATCGAGGCGTACAGCAACAACCATGCCGCGTCCTGGGCCGGGGTGTGGGAGATCGCCAAGGCCGCCATCCTGGGTGGCACGAAGGGGGCGGTTATCGGCGGCGCTACGCTGGGTGCGGGCCGGATCGTAGCCCCTATCCTGGCCCCTGCCGGCCGCATCGCTACCGGCGTTGGTGCCGCCGGCACCGAGTTGGCCGCATTGACGGCGACCTCTGCTGCGGTCGAAGGCCACATGCCAACTTGGCAGGACTTCATGGACAACGCGATCCTGCTGGGGGGCGCGAAGGGTGCCATGCACGTCGCCAAGGGCTTGCGGGCAGTCTACGTCGAGACGGGCCGCCGCCCGGAGCAAGTAGTCGCTGACGCCGCCCGCAACCCGGAAGTGCTCAAACAGCTCGTCGAGACGCAGGAGATGCCGGAAGCCTACCGCGCGCTTGCGCTCGAGGAGCGCGCGAAGGCAGCGTTCGACCAAGACAAGCGGCCTGAGGCTGTGGCCGAGATGTTGCGGCAGGCCGCCGACCCGGGCGCGCCGATCAACAGGGAACCTGTTCGCTACGAGTACATAACCGACGAGCCAACGGCGCAACTCGTGGTGCGTGCCGTAGCCGAGGCTTACAAGGCTGATGTCGAGTTGCAGCGCCGCGGCACCGTGCCGACCGAGAAGTCGTTCGCCGACGGTGTGCGGCTCGCAGAGGAAGGCAAGCTCGATCCGCGCAAGGTCGGCGCCGGCGCCAATGATGCCGAACTGGTCGCCCGCGCTACGCTGACGAAGGGTGCCGCCGAGCGCGCCAGAAAGATCGCCGACGAGCTGGCCGCGAAGCCCGAGGAGCAGGTCACACTCCAAGACAAGCTGAAGTTCGCTGCCGCTATGGAGCAGGTCGGAATGTTTTACGGCGAGCTGGCTGGTGCTGGCGCGGAAGTCGGCCGGGCGCTTCGCATGCTGCGCGAGATCAAGCGCAATCCGGACAGGCTCGGCGACGCAGAGGCGCTTATCAAACTCTACGAAGGCCGCGGCCGATTCACCGATCTGGCGCAGCTTGCCCGCGCGATGAAAGACCCGGAACAGATGCGCAAGTTCGCCGAGGATTTGCAAAAGGCGACGAAGATGGAGATGGTGATTGAAGGCTGGAAAGCCGCCATCCTGTCCGGCCCGCAGACGCACTTGGCGAACGTTCTCGGCAACTCGATAAAGTGGGCGGTAGAGATTCCCGAGACGGCGCTTGCTGCCACGCTCGAGGCTACGCGCCGCGCCATAAAGGGCGACCCGATGTCGCTCGCTTTGTACAAAGCGAAGGCGCTCTCGCCGCTGTACGGCGTGCGCTTCGGGGCCAAGGATGCACTGACTATCGCGGCCGAAGTCTGGAAACAGAAGGGCGAGCACCTGGAAAAAGCCGACGTGTTCAAGTCGGCCATCCCCGGCAAAGCTGGCGAGATCATTCGTACGCCCTTTCGCGCATTGCAAGTGGAAGACGCGCTGTTCCGCACGTTCGCCGAGCGCGCGAAGTCTTACGAGCTGGCTGTCGAGCGTGCCGGCAAGGAAGGCTTCGGTCCGGGCACTCGGGAGTTCAACGAGGCTGTCGTGCGCTACACCGAAAAACCGCAGCTCGGCCTGACTAAAGAAGACGCACAGGCCGTCACCAAGTTGATCGAGGAGCATGGCGCCGAGTCAGTCTTCGCGCAGCGCCTCGGGCCGCGCTGGGAAATGATCCAGCGCGCGATGGCTGGGCACCCGATGCAGTTCGTGATACCCTTCGTGCGGACGCCGGTGAACTTGGTGTCCTGGGCCATGCAGCACACGCCCGGTATGAATCTTATGTCCGCCCGCTGGTTGAAAGACTTCAACGCCGGCGGCACGCAGCGCGACCGCGCACTCTCACGCATCGCTATCGGCACCGGCTTGGCGCTTATCGCGATCGACATGGCCGAGGACGGGATGGTGACAGGCAGCGGGTTGCTGGAGAAAGAGCTGCGCGGCACGAAGAAAGGTGCCGGCGAGCAGCCGTACAGCATCAAGCTCGGGAACAAATACTACAGCTATCAGCGCATGGAGCCGGTAGCGAAGGTTCTGAGCATGGCGGTTGACCTTGTCGACTTGATGAAGGCATCCAAGGACATCGAGGACAAAGGCAAGATCGCGGCTATGGTGGCGCTGCTGTTTGGCAACGCCACGATCAGCACGACGTACCTATCGGGTCTTGCTGGCGCCATGAACGCCGTCGTAGACCCGGAGCGTTACGGAGAAGGATTCCTGGAGGGCTACGCGACTTCGCTCATTCCGAAGATCGTCGGACAAACCGTGGCGATGAAAGACCCGCATCAGCGTGAAGTCGACGGCGTGATGGAGGCCATCCAGAGCCAGCTTCCGTACTTCCGCGAAAAACTCATGCCCAAACGCGATGTGTGGGGCGAGCCGGTGGCGAACAACAAGTGGTTCTCCGTCATGCCGGTGCAGATGACCGAGGCGAGCCAGGATAAGGTCAAGACCGAGGCTGTGCGCCTTCAGGTCGCAATCGTCGATGCGCCGAAGTCCATAACCGAGCGCGGGCCGTTCAAGCCCGGCGAACAGCGTATCGAGTTGACCGCCGAGCAACGCGACATCATGCGCCAAGTATCCGGCAAGAACGCGATGGCGCTGCTTTCGCCGATCGTGAACTCCCAGGACTGGGAGCGCATCCCGGACTTCGCGAAGGCAGAGGTCTACAGGCGCATCTTCGAGGGCACCCGCAAGCAGGGCCGCTACGCCGCGCTCCCGCCAGACGAAGCCAGCAGGGTCAAACTGCGCGAGAAGATCGTCGAGGAAATCATCCGCCAGCAGCAGGAAGTGTCTGGAAAATAAGACCTTTTATTTACCGTGGTACACTGGAAGTAGGGTAAACACATGACAGTCTCAAGCGTAGACAACCGCAAGGAATTCATCGGCAACGATGTAACGACATCGTTCGGGACAAGCCCGATGGTGTTTTTCGACACGTCTGACTTGGATGTCTACGTCGTCGTCACGGCCACGGGTGTTGCAACTCTGCTCGTGGAGAACACCAGCTACAGCGTAACCGGCGGCGCCGGCAGCACGGGCACAGTCAACCTGGCCGGCGGTTCGGCTCCGTTCGGTGCACCTTCATCGGCACAGACGCTATCTATTGTGCGCGGGATGCCGTTCACCCAGCAAACGGACTTCGTCAACAACGATCCGAGCGACGCGGAAGTGGCAGAAGATGCGCTTGACCGTTTGAAAATGGAAGCGCAAGAACTGCTCGATCGCGCAGATCGCACACTTAGGCAACCCACTGCTGACCTTGGCAACATCACTACGCTGCCCACTGTGGCAGATCGCAAATCCAAGTATCTCTCGTTCGATGCGTCCGGCAACCCTGTCGCTTCGTCTGGTACGACAAGCGCTTTTGTTGTCACGCCATTCATGGAAACTGTTTTGGATGATGCGAATGCGGCTGCAGCGCGCAATACTCTGGGTCTGACGAATCAACGTCTGTGGTGCGGCACGGCTACCGGAACAGCCAACGCGCTTGTGCTTACACCCGCTGTCGCAGCCGAAGCGTTGACAACCGGCCTTGAACTTGTGTTCAAATCCAGCGCCTCGGCGAACACCGGCGCAACCACGATTGCTGTATCCGGTTTGGTCGTTACGCCAGTCCAAGCAAATGGTGCTGCGCTTATTGCTGGCAACATAGCGGCAAGCAAGTGGTACCGGGTTACGTTTGATGGCACGAACTTCCAACTTGAAGCAGTCGGCAGCATCTATGCCATCTTTCAGTTAGTGTTGGCGAAGGGCGACTGGCTCCTCGGTACAGCGGCGAACACTTTAGCTAAATTGACTGTCGGCGCGAACGACACGTTCCCAATCGCCGCATCCGGCGAAACGACCGGCGTGAAGTGGGGTACAGTCAACAGCTTCACCGAAGACACGGCGCCCGACACAAATGCAGACTACGTTGTGACGTACGACACCAGTGCTGCCACATCAAAGAAAGTGTTGCTCGGACTCGCAACTGGCCTGACATTGACGGCTGAAACCGCTACTACTTCTGGCACGACTATCGACTTCACAGGTATTCCTGCATGGGTCAAGCGTATCACAGTGTTATTCGAAGGCGTTTCACAAAGTTCCGCAGACACTATCGGTATTCAACTAGGCGATGCAGGCGATATTGAAGCCGCCGGCTATGTCAGCTCTGTCGTTAATATCAACACAGCAACTCCCGGACACGCCAGCGCGACGGATCGGTTTTTAGTGTGCAGTACGACCGGCACTGGTGATGTAGTGTCCGGCGCTTTCACAATCTCTCTAAAAGATGCCGCAAATTTCACATGGATTGCAGACGGCACAGTTAAGCGCGTTACGACTGGCACTTCAATATCCGCTGGGGACAAATCTCTCAGCGCTGCGCTGACACGGTTTCGTCTCCTCACAGCAGGTAGTACATTCGATGCTGGCTCTATTGCTTTGCTTTTGGAGTAAGTCATGCCTACTAGAAAAGAAGTGAACGTACTGACCGGTGAGGAAACATTAGTCGAACTCACCCCGGCCGAGATCAACGCACTAGCTGCCGATGCAGCGGCTTTGATCGAGCGCAATTCCTCGGATAACAAAGCGCAACGCGCTGTTGATGATATTGACAGGTTGCGTTTCGAAATAGATTTCGGCGCGGAGAATCGCTTGCGTGCATTAGAAAGCAAAATGCTTTTGAGCCGTGTCGACTACAGGAATTTCTTGAAACAAACACATAGGGATGCGCTGTAGTGCAAACGCTCGAGCAAATACAACAGCACATTCCCCTGCCGGTGCAGCATGGCCTCGACTGGAGCGCAGTCGGGGCGGCAGCGGCATCGTTCGCGGGGGTTATCCAAGGCCCACTGGCGGTGGTAGCGTCACTACTGTCGATCGTGTGGCTCGGCTTGCAGATTTACGGTAAACTCAAGAAGAGGAGATAAGCGTGAAATTCATTCTGTTTCTATTCATAACCGGGCTGAACGGTTCGGTTGTCGACTTCGGCGAGTACGATTCACTCGAAGAGTGCCAAGATGCGCACGTTGAAGTCGTAGCCAACGTCGCGCAGTACAACGCGAGCGCGGAAGTCAAGATCGACCAATTCACGATTGCCTGCTCGCAGCTAGTGGCTGCGCCGCAAGGTACAGAGCTGTAATGCAGGCGCGCCGTGAGTTTGCCGTTGACACCGGAGGGAATAGCCGCAGTCTACGAATGCTTGCGAGCGTTTCCGCCGTTCAGCAAGTGGAAGCTGCCCCCAAGCGATGAAGTAGAGTTTCAAGTAGCCTTGGATAACACCGTGCATGGCTGGTACGTGTACGACACTAAAACGAAAAGGCACTCTATTTCCATTAGCAAAAACGGTGTTTCACAGTTCGGCACTCTAGCGATGATAACTGCTCACGAGATGATTCATTTGCACCAAGTCCTGAAAAAGACTGCGTCGTCGAAGACGCATCACAACGGGGATTTTCGCCGTATCGCAGGCCAAGTGTGCAAGTGCTTCGGCTGGGACAAAGGGGTATTCGTCTGATGCCGTACTTGGATGACAGCGACTTGTACGCCGCCTATCGCGAGCGTAACAAGCCCGAGAGCAAGGGCCGGGCGAAGCAGGACTTGATCGCTCCGAAAGAACACGGCCAGTTCCTCGAGGAAGTCACCGGCAACAACCCGCTCGTCGGCACGGCCGTCATGGCGTTCGCGCCCGGATACTCGGCTGCGAAGGCGCTTGGTTTAATGAAAGCGCGATCGTCCGGTTCTGTCAACGAAGTGCTCGAAGCCGCGAAGGGTTACGGCCGCGGGTTGAAGCGGTACGGAAGGAAGCTACTGACGTGACCTTCACCGGAACCAAGAACTTCTCGCCCGCGGAAGTCGCATGCAAATGCGGCTGCGGTATGCTGCCGGAGGCGAACTTCATGCAGAAAGTGCAGATGGCGCGCGACATCGTCGGCTTCTCGCTGCCGGTGTCAAGCGGCGCGCGCTGCCCCGCGCACAATCAGCTCGTAAGCGAGACCGGCCCGGACGGCCCGCACACGACCGGGCGCGCGATCGACTTCGCGGTGCGCGGCGCCGACGCACTCAAACTGATTCTGGCCCTATCGCGCTGCGGCTTCACCGGCATCGGCGTGGCGCAAAAGGGCGACAAGCGATTCATTCACGCGGACGATCTGCCGGCTACACCGAGCAGACCCCGACCGCACATCTGGAGTTACTAGCATGGCGTTCCCTCTCGTAGCACTGTTCGGCACCATAACGGAAATCATCGGGAAGATCATTCCCGACCCGCAGAAAGCGGCCGAGGCCAAGATCAGGATGTTCGAACTCGCACAGGCCGGCGAGTTCAAGGAGCTGGACGCGAACCTGCAAATCTCGCTCCAGCAGATCGAAGTCAACAAGATCGAGGCTGCGCAGCCCGGCATCTTCAAAGGCGGCTGGCGCCCGGCGACCGGCTGGATTTGCGTCTTCGGCTTCGCCTATACCTTTTGCGCGCGCCCACTGCTACCGTGGGTGCTGACTGTGACCGGTGTGGCTGAAGTCCCGGCCTTGCCTCCGATCGACACGACCGAGATGATGGTGCTGCTGGGTGGTATGCTCGGCCTTGGTGGCATGCGTACGTTCGAGCGCAAGAACGGGAAGGCGTAATGCCCGCTGCCGCAGAACGCGCTTTGAAGGCGCAGGCCCACAAGAAGGGCTACAGCGGCGAGCGCGCGAACGCTTACGTCTACGGCACACTTCGCGGCATGGGCTGGAAGCCTAAGCGCGAACGCGGGCATGCGGCCAAAAATCTGAAGCGCGACTAGCTTTTCAGCCCTGGCGGCAGCTCTTTCAACGGAATATTAAGCAGCTCCGCTGTAACGCGGTCCGGCCCGCCGCCCTGCGCGATCTGTCCAACGATCTTGCCAGGGACCGGCCGAATTACCATCTTGAGCAGACCACGGCAGCGCGCGCAGCTTTGACCGTGGCGCATCTCCATCTTCACGGAACTAGTCGATTCGTCCCCACACCTTTCACACCGGTAATCATAGGTCGGCACGGCGTTGGTCCCTTTCGTAAGCCTTCAGCCAGTCTCCGGCGATCAGAAGCAGAAGATAAGGTATCGCGGCCAAGACCAGAAGCGTAAGTAGGCCTGCCGCGCTCACGAGCAGCAGCGTGACGAAAAAGTATTTCTTCAGTGTTCTCATTTTAAACCTTTAAGCCAAGCAGCAACGGCTTCTAGTTCTTTTATAGTAGCGTCTCGCTTCACGGCGTTTGCGCGCCATGAAATTACAGCAATGTTTCCTACAACATAGCCTTTGATTGGATCAATACGATCTAAAGACGGACTATTCGGGTGCGCTTCTCTGTCTACACGTCGGCCGTACGCAAATGGCACGCCAAACACGGGGCACTTGTCGTTTATCGGCCAGATAGTTAGAATGTCTGTGTGAATTATTGCAACTGTTTTTCGGTTACGTTCGCGCGCTTTGTATATCATACGCCGAGCCACGCCTTCTTTAGACCCCACTAATTTCTCGTAGCCAGCTTTAGCTATACGAGCATAGCGTTCGGGATATTTTTGCTGCCATTTAACGGTATAGGCTCGTGATCGTCCTGGATTTTTCTTATACCATTCGCGTTGTCGTTCTGCTGTTGCCACTTTTATTCTAGTCTCCTAGTTATGCCACCATTACCATCGACAAAGACAATCTGCTTCTTCAACAGCGCCTTTTTAACATCCCAAAACCGCTGATTGAAAGCCTTATCGCCGAGGAAGTCGCGGCATGCCTCGCGCCAAGCAAGTTCTTGCACTGGCGCGTTGTTAGGCGACATCGCGCACAGCGCCTCGAACCCGCGCTTCTGGTTGCCGGTAAGCTGCCCGGCGGCGCCCGCCAGCGTGATTACGGCCGACTCGACCACGCAGCTTGTCAGCTCGTCGCCGTCTTCGTCCACACCCACCATGACGGGAACCAGTTTGAACCCGATCGGCGGCGTCAACTCGATGTCGCGCTGTTTCGTGGCGATGACTTGGTGATTATCAATCTCGATCTCAGTGTCAACTGCACCGAGAAGAGCGCTCGAGCCTCGTGCTCCGCTTGTTTTCTGTTTTCCAGGGTGATGTATAAGTATAACACACGCACCAGTGCTTTCGATAAGCGCAGCCACCGCAGAATTGAAGG
>Ga0184639_10000448_pt1 | contig 15768 bp, 12 predicted proteins | sample PLM31_170_b2_FD_133155 | JGI IMG/M metagenome (GOLD analysis project Ga0184639, IMG submission 133155) | Groundwater sediment microbial communities from an aquifer in East River, Colorado, USA - PLM3-1_170_b2 | ecosystem: Environmental > Terrestrial > Soil > Riparian zone | place: USA: East... | reverse complement strand
CGGTTCGGTTTTAGTAATCTCATCAAAAGAAGAATTTGACCTGAATCTTGTTCCTGGTGTTACCGGTTTTAATTTTCTTATTGCCATACTTAATCTCTATACTTGCTCAAATAATTCTATTGTTTCGCCTTTTTTAAGAGTAACAATAGCTTTTTTATATTTTGGTGTTCTTCCTTCAAATTTTCCGCTTTTTCTGAACTGAGTCTTTGTTTTGCCATGATGCTTAATTGTTTTTACATCAACAACGTGAACGTTAAATCTTTTTTCAATCGCTTTTGCTATTTCAATTTTATTTGCTTTAAGATCTACAATAAAACCGAACTTGCCTGGCTGTGCCGCGGTTATATTGGTCATCTTCTCAGTTATCAAAGGTCTTATCAGGATATTATGCATATTAACTCTCCACGGCAGTATTGTTTACAAAAGTTTTTGTAATTACATCAACAGCACTTTTCTGCATAATTAAAACCTGGTTATTCAGTATATCATAAGCAGATGCTTTATCAGCTTCAAGAACTTTTACTTTAGGAATATTTCTTCCTGATTTATAAACTGTTTCAATCTTACCATTTGTTAAAAGAAGAACTTTCTTACCGGTTATATTGAGTGCTTTCAGCATATCAGAAAATTCTTTTGTCTTTGGCTGTTCAAAATTAAAATCCTCAACAATTAATATTTGCTCATCTTTTAACTTATAGCTGAATGCAGAAATTCTTGCAAGCTTTTTAACTTTTTTTGGTAAATCCTGTCTGTAATCCCTTGGACCTGGACCAAAAATTCTTCCTCCACCAGACCATAGGGGAGAACGTGTTGTACCGGCTCTTGCACCGCCTCTCCCCTTCTGTTTCCATGGCTTTTTACCGCCTCCTCTTACTTCGCCTCTCTCTTTGGATTTATGAGTTCCCTGCCTCTGGTTAGCAAGAAAAGCTTTAACAGAAAGGTATATTGCATGATCGTTTGGTTCTATTCCAAAAATATCTTTTGGTAATTCTATCTTTTTACCGCTTACTTTACCATCTATATTATAAATATCTAATTTCATTTTAATAGATTATTTCTTTATCAGTTCAACAATTGAATTTATTGCACCGGGAATTGCACCTTTGACTAAAATTAAATTTTCTTCAGGCACAATTTTAACTACCTTCAAATTGGAAACAGTTACATTGTCATGTCCCATTCTTCCTGCCATTCTTTGTCCTTTAAATACTCTTGAAGGATAAGAACTTCCACCAATTGATCCGGGAGCTCTTAGCCTGTCACTTTGTCCATGAGTTGTTCCGCCAACTCCACCAAAGTTATGTCTTCTCATAACTCCCTGGAAACCTTTACCTTTACTTACTCCTCTTACTTTAATATTCTCTCCTTCTTTAAAGAGATCAACTTTAACTTCATCACCAATTTTAAACTCACCCGCAAAAGGAAATTTAAATTCTTTTAGTACAAGACTGGGAGATAAATTATTTTTTTTGAATTGCCCTGAAACAGGTTTAGAAACTTTCTTTTCTTTCTTTTCACCAAAACCAAGCTGAAGGGCTTCATATCCATCTTTATCTTTTGTACGGAGCGAAACTACTTTGCATGGACCTGCCTGAATAACAGTAACAGGAACAAGCTCTCCCAGACTATTAAAAATATTTGACATTCCTATTTTTCTTCCGATTAAACCGGACATCTTTTTCCCTTTAAAGCTTAATTTCTATATCAACACCAGCCGGAATATCCAGCTTGCTTAATGAATCAACTGTTTTATTGTTGGAGTTATGAATATCAATTATTCTCTTATGCGTCCTTGTCTCAAACTGCTCTCTGGATTTCTTATCCACATGAGGTGATCTTAAAACCGTATAGACAGTGCGTCTTGTAGGTAAAGGAATAGGACCTGAAACCACAGCACCTGTGCTTCTCACAGTCTTAATAATTTTCTCTGCAGATTTATCAATAAGTATATGATCGTAAGATTTTAATTTTATCCTTATCTTCTGGCCGGGCAATTTTTAACTCCTTAATATTTAGGACACAAAAAAGGGAGTTTCATCTCCCTTTCTGTTTTTAATTTTATGACTATTGAATAATCTTAGTTACAACACCTGCACCAACAGTTCTGCCACCCTCACGAATAGCGAAACGTAAACCTTCTTCCATTGCTATTTCAGAAATCAAATCAATAGATAACATCACTCTATCTCCCGGCATAACCATTTCGGTTCCGGTAGGAAGAGAAGCTACACCAGTTACGTCAGTTGTTCTGAAATAAAACTGGGGTCTGTATCCATTAAAGAAAGGAGTGTGTCTTCCACCTTCTTCTTTTGAAAGGATATAAACTTCTCCATCAAATTTCTTATGAGGTGTAATAGAACCTGGTTTTGCAAGCACCATTCCTCTTTCAATTTCATCCTTATCAACACCTCTTAAAAGAATACCTGCGTTATCACCAGCCATTGCAGAATCAAGTTCTTTCCTGAACATTTCAATACCTGTAACAACTGTTTTTTTATGAACTCCAAGACCAATAAGTTCAAGCTCTTCCTGAATTTTTACCTGGCCTCTTTCTACTCTCCCGGTAGCAACTGTACCGCGACCGGTAATTGAGAATACGTCTTCAACAGGCATAATAAAAGGTTTATCAACATTTCTTTCCGGAATCGGTATATAGCTGTCAACCGCATCCATTAATTCCCAGATACAATTGTAACGGGGATCATCTTTTGGTGCATTTGATGTTGAAGCTTCAAGAGCTTTAAGAGCAGATCCTTTGATAATTGGAATTTCATCACCAGGGAATTCATACGAATTTAAAAGATCTCTTAACTCAACTTCCACTAATTCAATTAATTCAGCATCATCTACCATATCAACTTTATTCATGAAAACTACAATCTTGGGAACCCCTACCTGGCGTGCAAGGAGAATGTGTTCTCTCGTCTGAGGCATTGGGCCATCGGTAGCAGCAACTACAAGAATTGCTCCGTCCATCTGTGCAGCACCTGTAATCATGTTTTTAATATAATCTGCGTGACCGGGGCAATCAACGTGAGCGTAGTGTCTCTTTTCAGTTGAGTATTCTACGTGAGCAGTTGCAATCGTAATACCTCTTTCTCTTTCTTCAGGGGCATTATCAATGCTATCGAATGTTCTTACTTCTGATAAGCCCTTTTTATTAAGAGCCATTGTGATGGCAGCTGTTAAAGTAGTTTTACCATGATCCACGTGGCCGATAGTTCCTACGTTAACGTGAGGTTTACTCCTATCAAATTTTTCTTTTGCCATCTAAATCTCCTTTAATTTTATTTTCTTTATAATTGTTCTTTATTAAACTGACACTGTTTTTTTACCGAGCGATTTTTCTGCTATCTCATCAGCAATAGATTTAGGAACTTCCTGATAAACTGTAAACTGCATTGTATAAATTGCACGTCCCTGGGTCATAGATCTAAGGATAGTTGCATAGCCAAACATTTCTGCCAGAGGAACACGTGCTTTAATTACCTGTGCATCTTTACGTGCTGAAAATCCTTCAATCTTACCACGACGGGAATTTAAGTCTCCCATTACATCGCCAAGATATTCTTCAGGTGTTACTACTTCAACTTCCATAATCGGTTCAAGAAGAACAGGTTTAGCTTTCTTAGCACCTTGCTTAAATGCTATTGAACCTGCCACTTTAAATGATATCTCGTCGGAATCAACATCATGGTAAGAACCATCAAAAAGCTTTGCTTTAATATCAACTAAAGGAAACCCGGCTACTACACCATTTCTCATGGCTTCCTGGATTCCGGCTGAAACCGGAGCGACATATTCTTTTGGAACCACACCACCAACAATTGCATTTTCAAATTCATAACCTTTACCTGGTTCATTCGGTTCTAATTCAATCCAAACATGTCCATATTTTCCACGTCCACCGGATTGTTTAATAAATTTACCTTCAGATGAAACTGTTTGAGTAATTGTTTCTCTATAAGCAACCTGAGGTTTACCCACATTAGCCTCAACTTTAAATTCCCTCTTCATTCTATCAACGAGGATTTCAAGATGAAGTTCACCCATCCCGCTGATCAATGTCTGTCCGGTTTCATCATCAACATTTATTCTAAATGTCGGATCTTCATCAGATAATCTGTTTAATGATTCTGAAAGTTTATCCTGATCTGCTTTGGTTTTAGGTTCAATGGCAATTTGAATAACAGGTTCCGGGAAAATAATTTTTTCCAATAAAACAGGATCATCTTCAGAGCAAAGTGTATCACCAGTCTTAGTATGCTTAAGCCCAACTGCTGCTGCAATATCACCAGCTTTAACTTCATCAATTTCTTCCCTATGATTTGCATGCATCTGAAGCAGTCTTCCGATTCTTTCCTTTCTACTGCTTACAGCATTAAAGATATATGAACCTGATTTTAGAGTTCCTGAATAAACTCTGAAGAATGTAAGCTTACCAACATAAGGATCATTCATAATTTTGAATGCAAGAGCCGTGAACTTCTCGTTATCAGCAATTTTCCTTTTTACCTTATCATTTATACCAATATGATGAGCTTCAATTTCTTTATAATCAGCCGGACTAGGTAAGAAATCAATAACTGAATCAAGGAGTTTCTGTACTCCTTTATTTTTAAATGAAGAACCACAAATAACAGGAATAATTTTCAAGTCAATAGTAGCTTTTCTTAATACGGCTTTAATTTCCTGTTCACTTATTTCTTTACCTTCAAGATATTTTTCAAGTAAAGTATCATCAACATCAGAAACAGCTTCAAGCATCTCGGTTCTATATTTATTTGCAATCTCCATCAAATCATGAGGAATCGCGATTTCATCAAAAGTAGCACCTAAAGTTTCTTCATGATACATTCTTGCTTTAAATTTGATCAGGTCAATAATACCTGAAAACATATCACCTTCACCGATAGGTAAAGTGATTGGGACAGCGTTTGCAGCAAGCCTTTCTTTCATCATCTGGATAGCATTATAAAAATCAGCACCTGTTCTATCCATTTTATTTACAAAAGCAATTCTGGGAACACGGTATTTATCAGCCTGTCTCCATACAGTTTCGGATTGGGGTTCAACACCGCCTACTGCGCAGAATAATGCCACAGCTCCATCTAATACTCTCAATGAACGTTCAACTTCAGCCGTAAAGTCTATGTGCCCGGGAGTATCAATTATATTAATCTGATGATCGTCCCAATGACAGGTAGTAGCAGCACTGGTTATAGTAATACCACGTTCTTTTTCCTGTTCCATCCAATCCATAATAGCAGCGCCTTCGTGCACTTCACCTAAACGATGTGTTCTGCCTGTATAAAAAAGTATTCTTTCGGTTGTAGTGGTTTTTCCGGCATCTATGTGAGCCATAATCCCAATATTTCTAACCTTATCTAAACTTAATCTTGCCATTCTCTTCTTTTATTAATTATTAATTACCATTTAAAATGTGCAAATGCTTTATTGGCTTCAGCCATTCTGTGTGTATCTTCTTTTTTCTTTACAGAAGAACCTTCACCTGCCGAAGCTGATATTAATTCTGAAGCGAGTTTAAGTGACATTGCTTTATCTTTTCTTTCACGCGAATATGTTTTAAGCCATCGCATTGCCAAAGCTATTCTTCTTTCAGGTCTAACTTCAGTAGGGACCTGATAAGTTGCACCACCAACTCTTCTGCTTCTCACTTCAATAACCGGTTGAACATTTGCAATAGCTTTTTTAAAAATTTCTAATCCCGGTTTCTTTGTTCTTTCTTCTATAATATCAAATGCTTTATATACAACATCTCTTGCTTTTGATTTTTTACCATCATACATCAAAGAATTAATGAACTTAGCAACAATAAGATCATTATATTTTGCATCTGGTTTTATATATATTTTTTCTGCTCTTTTCTTTCTCATACTTATTTGGCTTTCGGTTTTTTAGCTCCGTATTTTGATCTCCCTTTTTTTCTGTCTTCAACTCCGCTTGTATCTAATGTTCCTCTTATAATATGATAACGAACCCCGGGAAGATCTTTTACTCTCCCGCCTCTTATAAGTACAATAGAGTGTTCCTGCAAGTTATGTCCTTCACCAGGAATGTAAGCAGTTACTTCAATACTGTTTGTCAATCTAACCCTGGCGACTTTTCTTAAAGCTGAATTTGGTTTTTTAGGAGTTGTTGTATAAACTCTTGTACAAACACCTCTTTTTTGAGGGCAAGACTCAAGAGCAGGAGCCTTGCTTTTCGTTTCTATTTTAAATCTTCCTTTACGTACTAACTGATTTATTGTCGGCAAAAAAATAACTCCTAAATTTTCAATTTCTAAAAAAATTTCAGACTCTAAATATAGCTTTTGGGTTTAATTATGTCAAGAAAATCAAATATAATCCGGTCTAATTAATAATCAGACCGGATAAATGATAAATTAAGTAGCCTGAACTTCTTCCTCTGGTTTGGTTTCTTGCTCAAGTATAGCAATCTCTGTTTTAAGAATAATATTCCTGTATTTCTTTAAACCAGTACCAGCAGGAATTAAATGTCCCATAACAACATTTTCCTTAAGACCCAATAGTTTATCTACTTTTGCTTCGATAGCTGCATTTGCCAGAACTTTTGTAGTTTCCTGGAAAGAAGCAGCAGATATAAAGCTTTCAGTTGATAATGCAGCCTGTGTTATTCCAAGCAGTATATGCTCAAATGTTGCAGGTTCTGCATCTCTTGCCTGGAATTGTTTCTTCTCTTTCTTTTTAAGATCTGCATTTATTTCCCTGGCTTTACTCTTTAACAATAACTGTCCATCCTTGAATTTAGAATCTCCTTTATCTTCAATATAAATCGTTGTCATTATCTTATTATTCTCATCAATAAATTCGATCCTATCAACTATATCTTCTTCAAGGAATCTTGTATCACCAGGTGAAACGATTTTAACTTTTTGCAGCATCTGGCGAACAATTACTTCAATATGCTTATCATTTATTTTAACACCCTGCAAACGGTAAACATCCTGTATTTCATTTACAAGATATTCCTGAACAGCACTTGTACCCTTAATCTTAAGAATATCATGAGGATTAATTGGTCCATCAGTGATTTTTTCACCAGCAGGGATTTCATCTCCATCCTGTACAAGAATATGCTTACCCAATGGAACATTATATTTCTTTTCATCGGAACCATCAGGAGCAGTAACAATAATCTCTCTTGAACCTTTTTTCTTGGAACCGAATTTTACTACACCTTCTATCTCAGAAACTATTGCAGGTTCCTGTGGACTTCTGGCTTCAAATAATTCTGTTACTCTTGGCAGACCACCTGTAATATCTCTACTCTTAGCCTGCTGCTTGGATATTTTTGCCAGTATTGTACCCGATGAAATAGATTCTCCTTCTTCTACAGATAAATAAGATCTTGTAGGAAGGTTGAAGGATTTTTTAGTTCCATCCTCACCTTCAACAAGAATACTTGGAGTAAGATTTTTATCCTTAGATTCAATTACAACTTTCTGTACATGACCAGTTTGTTCATCGGTAACCTGTTGTAATGTTACTCCATCAATTAAATCAACAAATGATACTCTACCAGCTATATCTGTTAGAATAACAGCATTATAGGGATCGTGATTATACAGTGGTGCACGTTTCCTGACTTTACTATTATCATTAACCATCAATTCAGCACCATAAGGAACATCATATTTTTTTATCTGGCGATTATTCTCATCATATATTCCGATAACACCTCTTCTACCCGTAACAACTTTAATGCTTCCTAAGAAATCGGTTTTTTCAACAAAGGAAATCCTTTCAAACCTAACTGTTCCTTCAACGATGGTTTCAACCTGAGATTGACTTGCAATTCTCGATGAGGTACCGCCAAGATGGAAGGTTCTTAAAGTAAGCTGAGTTCCCGGCTCACCGATTGACTGAGCAGCAATAATTCCTACAGCTTCACCAATTTCAACAATCTTACCTGTTGTAAGATTTCTTCCGTAACATTTAGCACATACTCCGCGTTTTGATTCGCAAGTGAGAACTGTTCTTATATAAACAGATTCGATATTTGCATCTTCTGTTTTTTCAGCAATATCTTCTGTTATCATATCACCGGCAGCAACAATTAACTCATCATTTCTAGGATCATAAACATCTTCTTGTGCGGTACGACCAGTTATTCTTTCTGCCAGCGGTTCTCTTTCCTGCTCAACATCTTTTAATGCAGTTACTTCTATACCAAGAATAGTTCCGCAATCAAGTTCACTTATTATTACATCCTGGGAAACATCAACAAGTCTCCTTGTTAAGTAACCTGCATCCGCTGTTTTTAAAGCTGTATCTGCAAGACCTTTTCTTGCACCGTGTGTAGAGATGAAGTATTCAAGAACAGAGAGGCCTTCTTTAAAGTTTGCAACGATTGGATTCTCAATAATTTCACCTGCCTGACCAGATAATGTTTTCTGAGGCTTCATCATCAAACCTCTCATTCCCGCAAGCTGACGAACCTGTTCCTGAGAACCTCTCGCACCTGAGTCAACCATCATATGAAGTGAGTTGAAACCACTGTTGTGCACCCTGATTTTTTCCATTAATGCGCGGGCAACATCATTAGTTGTATGAGTCCATACGTCAATTATCTTATTATATCTTTCAGCATCAGTAATAACACCTTGCTCATGTTCATTAAGAATGCTTTCAACTTTTTTATTAGCCTTACCGATTAAAGTTTCTTTTTCTTCAGGAACTATCATATCAATGTAACTTACCGATAAACCACCCGCAGTTGCATACCTGAAGCCAATATCTTTCAAATCATCTAAAAATTTAGCTGTTACTTTGTTCCCCATCTTTATGAACATTTGACCAATGAATCCACCGAAAGTTTTCTTAATCAATAATTGATTGAAGAATCCCATCTCTTTAGGTACAATACTATTAAAGATTACTCTACCAGTTGTAGTTTCAATTAATTCACCATCAATTTTAACTTTTAATCTTGCATGCAATCCAATAACTCTGTTATTGTAAGCTATGATCACTTCTTCAGGAGAACTGAAAAGCATTCCTTCACCCTTATCCCCTTCACGAAGCTTCGTAAGATAATAGCATCCTAAAACTATATCCTGTGTGGGGACTACAATAGGACTTCCATTTTGTGGAGAAAGAATATTATGACTGCTTAACATTAATAAAGAAGCTTCAAGCTGTGCTTCATATGAAAGAGGAATGTGAACAGCCATTTGATCACCATCAAAGTCAGCATTAAACGCTGTACAAACCATCGGGTGAAGCTGAATTGCACGGCCATCAATTAATATGGGCTGAAATGCCTGGATACCAAGCCTGTGCAGAGTTGGTGCACGATTAAGCATTACAGGATGTCCTTCAATTATTTTTGCAAGAATATCCCAGATTATCGGATCTTTCCTGTCAACAACTTTTCTTGCACTCTTAACAGTTTTATTATACCCTCTCTCAATAAGCTTTCTGATTATAAATGGTTTAAAGAGTTCAACTGCCATATCTTTTGGCAGACCGCATTGATGCAGTTTTAATTCAGGACCAACAACAATAACTGATCTTCCTGAATAATCAACTCTTTTTCCAAGCAGATTCTGGCGGAAACGTCCTTGCTTACCTTTAAGCATATCGCTTAAAGATTTCAGAGGCCTGTTATTATCACTTCTTACTGCACTGCCTCTTCTTGAATTATCAAAGAGAGCATCAACTGCTTCCTGAAGCATTCTCTTTTCATTTCTTAAAATTACTTCAGGAGCTTTTATATCTATAAGTCTCTTAAGGCGATTATTTCTTATAATAACTCTTCTATAAAGATCATTAAGATCGCTTGTAGCAAACCTTCCACCCTCAAGAGGAACCAATGGTCTGAGTTCAGGAGGAATAACAGGAATATAACTTAGCACCATCCATTCAGGTCTGTTAGGAATTTTCCCTTCTTCTTCTTTAAAAGCTTCAATCACGCGAAGTCTCTTAAGAAGATCTGATTTTTTCTGCTGGGAAGTTTCAACCTTAAGCTGATCTCTTAATTCTTTAGAAAGTTTTTCTACATCAGTTTTCCTAAGAATTTCTTTTACAGCATCGCCGCCTATCTTTGCAACAAATTTCTTTGGATCCTCATCATCAAGCTTTTCATTTCCTGCAGGAAGAGAATTAATTACTTCGAAGTATTGATCTTCAGAAATAAGATCCAGCCTGCTGAGTCCTGTAGGACCAGGATTAATTACGACATAAGATTCATAATAAATAACCTTTTCAAGTTCTTTCAAACTTAAACCGATTATATTACCAATTTTCGAAGGCTGAGCACGGAAAAACCAGATATGAACCACAGGGACAGCAAGACCTAAATGACCCATACGCTCACGTCTTACACTTTTTTGCGTAACTTCCACACCGCATCTGTCGCAGATGATTCCTTTATATCTTATTCTTTTGTACTTACCGCAGAAACATTCCCAATCTCTAGTGGGACCAAAAATCTTCTCACAAAATAAACCATCCTTTTCAGGTCGGAAGGATCTGTAATTAATTGTCTCCGGTTTTGTAACTTCACCATATGATCTGGATAAAATATCATCAGGACTAGCCAAACCGATCGTAAGACTAACAATGTCTCTCATTGCATTTTCTTGAATTCTAAAAGCCATTTTTTATCTCCTAATTTCTAAGTGAAAAAATATTCTTCGTGTTAATTAATTTTTATATCCAGACCTAAGCCCTGGAGTTCCTTAATCAACACATTGAAAGATTCAGGAACATTCGGTTCCTGTAAGTTTTCACCCTTAACAATTGCTTCATATACTTTTGCTCTTCCTGCAACATCATCACTTTTTACGGTTAAGATCTCCTGCAGAATATGAGCCGCACCATAACCTTCGAGTGCCCATACTTCCATTTCTCCAAACCTCTGACCACCGAACTGAGCTTTACCGCCAAGTGGCTGCTGGGTAATAAGAGAGTATGGCCCAATTGACCTTGCATGAATTTTATCATCAACAAGGTGACTAAGCTTTAACATATAAATATATCCGCAAGTAACTTTCTGATGGAATTTTTCACCTGTTCTTCCATCATAAAGATCTGTTTTGCTGCCTTCAACAAGGTTAGCTTTCTTAAGCCATTCTTCAACATCTTCCATCTTAGCCCCATCAAAGATTGGTGTTGCGAATTTAAGCCCAAGGACTTTACCTGCCCAGCCAAGAGCAGTTTCATAAAGCTGACCGAGGTTCATTCTTGAAGGTACACCAAGCGGGTTCAAAATTATATCAACAGGAGTTCCATCAGGTAGGAAAGGCATTTCTTCTACAGGAACTATTTTTGCAACAACACCTTTGTTACCATGGCGTCCAGCCATTTTATCACCAACTGCAAGCTTACGTTTTTTGGCAACATAAACTTTTGCAAGCTGAACGATTCCCGGAGGCAATTCATCACCTGATGTGATTTTTACTTTCTCTCTTTTATACTCTTCTTCTATATCAGAAAGAAGATCAAAATAATTTTTATATAAAACAGATATATGACTGTTCACTCTTTTTGATTCAAACCAGTCAAGAGTATAATCGAGTTTGGTAACATCTTCCAAAGAAGAAAAGGTTGTATCCTTAATAGTTGTATTACTTCTCAGAACAACACTTCCATCAAGATCTCTAATACCTGTTGTACTGTTTCCTTCAGTAAGCTTGGTTAATTTTTCAACCAGCTTTTCATAGTTAGAGGTTAAATTCTGTTTATGCTCTGTTTCCAGAGAGTCAAGCTGTTTCTTCTCCGTCTTTTTAGCATCAACATCTTTTCTTTTTCTGCTGAAAAGCCTGGTTTTAATAACCGTTCCTTTTAATCCCGGAGGTGCCTTCAATGATGCATCTTTCACATCACCGGCTTTATCTCCGAATATTGCTCTTAACAGTTTCTCTTCAGGTGTAGGATCTGTTTCTCCTTTAGGAGTAATTTTTCCTATAAGAATATCCCCCTCTTTTACTTCTGCACCTTCACGAATAATTCCATTCTCATCAAGATTTTTTACAGCTTCCTCACTAACGTTGGGAATTTCACGGGTTAATTCTTCTTCACCTCTTTTAGTTTCTCTAACCTGTAATTCAAATTCTTCTATGTGAATTGAGGTATAAACATCTTCACTTACAACTTTATTGCTGAGAATAATAGCATCTTCAAAGTTGTAACCACGCCAGGGCATAAATGCTACAAGTACGTTTCTGCCAAGAGCAAGTTCTCCCTGGTCTGTTGAAGCACCATCAGCAAGAACAGAACCTTTTGTAACTCTGTCTCCTTCTTTAACAATAGGACGCTGATTAATACAAGTTTCCTGGTTTGTACCTTGAAATTTTGTAATCCTGTAAGTAACTCTTCTCAGATTATTAAAACTTGTAATTGCTTCAATACTATTCGGATTGATATCATATTTGACGACAATTTTATCGGCATCAACATATTCAACAATACCATTATCTTCTGCTGTAATGATTGCTCTTGAATCGGAAGCAATTTTTTGTTCCATGCCTGTTCCAACAAGCGGAGCTTCGGGTCTTAATAGAGGCACTGCCTGACGCTGCATATTAGAACCCATAAGAGCTCTGTTAGCATCATCATGTTCAAGGAAAGGAATTAAAGCTGCTGCCGCACTTACAAGCTGCGATGGAGCAACATCCATAAACTGAACATTCTCCGGTGTTACAACCGGAAATTCTCCTTTGAACCTGGACTTAACACGTTCATTTAAAAATCTTGATTGTTCACTTAAAGGTGCATTTGCCTGGGCAATAGTGAAATAATCTTCCTGCTCTGCAGTTAAATAATTAACATCGTTTGAAACTTTTCCTTTTTCAACTTTCCTATATGGAGTTTCCAGAAAGCCATACCTGTTTACTCTTGCATAAATTGTTAAGGAAGAGATTAACCCGATATTGGGACCTTCAGGAGTTTCAATGGGACATAATCTTCCATAATGGGTATAGTGAACATCACGAACTTCAAAGCCCGCACGTTCTCTTGTTAAACCTCCAGGGCCCAAAGCAGACATTCTTCTCTTATGTGTTAATTCGGCTAAAGGATTTGTCTGATCCATAAACTGCGACAGCTGGTTTGTACCGAAGAATGCATTAATAACACTTGTTATAGTTCTTGCATTAACAAGGTCCTGAGGAGTAAAGCTTTCGGTATCGCGCATATTCATTCTCTCTTTAATTGTCCTTGCCATACGCACCATACCAATATTAAACTGCTGCATAAGCTGTTCACCAACAGTTCTTATTCTCCTGTTACCAAGATGATCAATATCATCAACGGATACATTGCCAACTCTAAGCCTGATGATATGTTTCATGATCGCAATAATATCTTCCGGTGTTAGAACAGTAATATTTTCATCAACCTTTAATTTAAGTTTATCATTCATTCTATGGCGACCGACATCACCAAGGTCATATCGCTTATCATTAAAGAATAATTTTTCTATTAATGCAGAAGCTGTAACAAGATCAGGGGCTTCACCGGAACGTAATTGTCTGTATATTGCTAAAAGAGCTTCCTCTTTATTATGAGAAGTATCTTTTCTTAATGTATTAACAATTAAATCCTGATCAGGAGAAGTTTCTGAACTAATGAATTTAAGTTCTTCAACTTCTGCTTCCTGCAGTCTTTCTACATCTGCTTCTGAAAGGATACTGTCTTTTGTAAGAAATATCTCACCCGTAGAGAAATCGAAAACATCACTTGCAATCGTACGTCCGATATAGTTTTCAATTTTTACTTTTTTAACTTTTACAGTTTCAACAAGATCAAAAAGCTTTAAAATCTCTTCATCTGAAGTATAACCAATAGCACGTAAAAGTGTAGTTGCCGGAAATTTCTTTCTTCTATCTATATATACATGCATTACATAGTTTATATCGGTAGCAAACTCAACCCAGGAACCGCGCAAAGGAATTATCCTTGCAGAATAAATCGGAGTTCCGTTGGGATGCAGTGTTTGGGCAAATGCAACTCCCGGTGAACGATGCAGCTGAGATACAACAACTCTTTCTGCTCCATTAATTATAAAGGTTCCTTTGTCTGTCATATAAGGAAGATTTCCAAGATATACTTCCTGTTCAACGCTGTTAACAAATTCTTTAGTTTCAGGATCCTTAGTAGAAAGACGTAATTTTGCTTTAAGAGGAGCTGAAAAAGTTAAACCTCTTTCTAAACATTCCTGCATTGAGTAACGCGGCTTTTCGATATTATATCCTATAAAATCAAGCCTGTAATTCTCTTTATTATCAAAAATCGGAAAGTTTGAATTAAAGACTGCATTTAAACCTTTATTCTCTCTCTTACCGGCAGGAATATTAAACTGCACAAAATCTTCATATGAATCTGTTTGTATACTTAAAAGATTTGGTGCTTTAAGCACTTCAGGAATTTTACCGAAGGAGATTCTTCCGTTACCATTATTATTATTACTCAATTTAATACCTCCAATATATTTTCATTTTCTAACAAACCGGACTTTTTTCATCGGATTCAACAACAGAAAAAGCGATAGGGCGGATTTATTCAACCTATCACTTTTTCAGTAAAAAGAATGTAATTTAAATCAAAAAGAAAATTAATTGACCTCGACTGTCGCTCCAGCATCTTCAAACTCTTTTTTAAGTTTTTCAGCTTCTTCCTTAGATATACCCTCTTTAACAGTGTTTGGTGCGCCGTCAACAAGATCTTTGGCTTCTTTCAAACCAAGACCAGTATGAGCTCTAACGACTTTAATTACATTAATCTTCTTTTCACCCGTTGCTTTCAGAATAACATTGAATTCTGTTTTTTCTTCAACTGCGGCTCCGGGTGCACCTGCAGCAGGAGCACCTCCACCTGCAATCATTACAGGTGCTGCTGCTGTTACTCCAAATTTCTCTTCAAGTGCTTTTGTAAGTTCGGAAGCTTCAAGAAGACTAAGTCCGGATATTTTATCTACAATTTCAGCTACTTTATCAGACATTTTATTTCTCTCCTACTTTTATTTTATAATTTCTTAAGCTGCTTTCTGTTTAGCTATCTGGTCAACAACATTTGCAAGATCTCTTGCAATAGCATTCAATGCACCAACTATACCTGATGCCGGGGATTTCAGACTACCCAAAATACCAGCTATCAAATCATTCTTAGATGGTAGTGATGCAAGCATATTAAGCTTACTTCCTTCGTAGAACTGTTCATCTATATAACAGGCTTTTAATGAAAGTTTTTGACTTTCATCGTGATACTTTTTAATAATCTTTGCAGGTGCAACAGGATTATCAGTCGCAAAAACATATCCTGTCATTCCCACCAGGTGATCGGCTAATTTATCGTACTTACCAAGTTCATCAAGAGCTCTTTTGAACAAAGTATTTTTAATTACTTTGTACTTAACTTTCTCCTTACGAAACTCACCCCGGAGTCTGCTGATGTCTTCAACATTAATCCCGGAGTAATCTGTAAGATAAACAGCCGATGAATTTTCGATCATTTCTTTTATTGAAGAAATAACCTCTGTTTTCTCGGTCTTATTCATATTTCTCTCACCAGAAGTTTTAGTTTATCTCTATTTTGTAGAAGCATTATAGAGTGCGTAATTCTTTTTCTGTTCAATGAACAGCAATTTCATCTTTATTGATCTTCAGTCCCAGACCCATGGTACTTGATAAAAAAACACTTTTTATATATTGTCCTTTAGCTGAAGATGGTTTCAATTTAACTATAGTATTAAAAAAAGCTTTTGTATTTTCGACTAATTTAT
>Ga0184639_10000447_pt1 | contig 15784 bp, 13 predicted proteins | sample PLM31_170_b2_FD_133155 | JGI IMG/M metagenome (GOLD analysis project Ga0184639, IMG submission 133155) | Groundwater sediment microbial communities from an aquifer in East River, Colorado, USA - PLM3-1_170_b2 | ecosystem: Environmental > Terrestrial > Soil > Riparian zone | place: USA: East... | reverse complement strand
TTCCGTCGGATGCTGAAGGAAGCCGGTCTGCCTCGCATTCGGTTCCATGATCTGCGCCACTGCCACGCTACGCTGCTACTGAGACAAGGCGTCCATCCCAAGATCGTTCAGGAGCGTCTTGGCCACAGTACTCCGGCGTTCACGCTGCACGTCTACTCGCATGTGTTGCCGGGGATGCAGGAGCAGGCCGCGAGAGTTTTGGAAACGAGTCTTTTCGGGCACGGTGGTCAATGAACTCCAGACACTGGAGGCGGACTCCCAAGGGGAGCACGTCTGCGGGTAGGGATTGTACATGAGTCTAACAGCTTTGACACGGTGAGTTCCATCCATCGTATATGATTAGTCGCTCAGCATCGAAACGATTCTTGCTTGCCGGGGGTGCCTTGGTCCTGACCATGGTCCTGCTCTGCTTTCCCATGGCGTCAAGAGCAGTCGGCGCGCCGGTTTCTGCGAAGTTCCTAATCGTTCCGGGCAAATCCATCGGTCCCCTCAAGATAGGTATGACACGCAAGCAGGCAAAGCAGGGGATGATGAGCACCTTTAAGGTCCGTGCGCGGCTTGACCCGGTGACAGAGGGCCTCTGCTGGTTCTCCGGGAATCTGTGTGCGACGTTCCTCGCTGGCAAAGACTCTCTTGTGACTGCAGCGGTGAAAGGAGATCGGCGGTTCATGATCCAGGAAAGAGTCCGAATCGGGTCCGATACTAATGACGCTGTGGAGCGGCTGGGCCAGAGGCTCGGCAGACCTGGGGTCATCAACACGTCCGATGGAGCTTTCGTCTCCTGGCTGGGGTTGCAGATGACCGTGACGAGTCTTGGCTCTGGGAAGTTCGTGGTCAGCAGTCTCATGGTCACCCCCAAGCGGTGAAGGGGGTAGACTGTGAGGTCTACCGTTGTCCGTCTGCGGGAGAACTATCACCTCAAGCTAGCATTCCTACTTCTCAGTCCCTTCGGTAGAGTGATAGCTCTTCTCCCTATCAGGTAGCTCTAGCCAGGCGTCTATCTTGGTATCGCCCCAGTTTTTGCTGCTGGAATTCGAGCTAGCGGGCACCCGATTTTTCAAGGCCCCCAAATTCGCCTGCTGTTTGCAACTCGGTTTTTTCAGGCAGAAAACACTGTTTTGCGCAGGCGCCTCTCGAATGGCAATCTACTAAGAGGTCGTGGAATTGATTCCGTTTCCCATTTTTACCTCCCGAATGATTCCGAGGTGGGGGCCACGCCCGAGCAATTTCAAATAGCGGCGGAACGCACGCCTACCTTTTGACTACGAGGTAGAATTAGGCTCCGAGTAGCGGTGGTCGCAACGGTGCACCATCGGGCGCGCAGGCAGCATCAGCAGATCCGGGCGAGCCGACTCCGACCACCAATCCGCGAATACATCATACGCAGACTCGCTGAACAGAAGTATCGGGAAAGACAGGTAGACACGGCAGTCGTCCCATTTGCTGGTCCGGTTAGCAATTACCAGGACTACCGACTATCATGCTGTGCTCACCGGTGATTCGGATATTCTCCCTGCGATCCGCGTTGCTTATCTAGAGTTCACGAGGAACGTGTTCGTTGTGACTACGCATCCGGATGAGATGAACCCACGCCACCGGCAAACCTCATTCTCCCTCCTAGATTTCCAATTTTGACTTTGAGCCATTCTATATGCAGGACAAGGAGAATGCTGCGCGTTTGATGCGCGGTGACTATGTGTACAGGTGCGAGGAATGGGGCTTATTTTCGCCTTGTCTAGGCCGGTTCCGAGGGGTCAGAGACCCCGCTGCGTGAGGCATCGGGCAAGGTAACAGGCGCGGTGAGCGGCCGAGTACGCCCGGGCAAGAACTGTGGATGGGGGTTCGGAGAAAGGGGGATCGCCATTCCGACAAGTGCTGAAGGTTTCCATAGCATGGATGATCTAGAGAGCCTCGCCCTGCTGATCCGGCAGCGCAATGAGGTAGAGGTGGAGATAACACGGATCATTGGCCGCCCGGCGCAGCTTGGGCATATCGGGGAGTATGTCGCAGCAAGAGTGTTCAGGATCGCTCTGGCCTCTTCTGCTGCCGAGAAGGGTCACGACGGCCAATTCGAAGATGGCCCGCTCAAGGGCCGGACGGTTAACATCAAGTGGTATGCAAAGCGCGAGGGCATACTCGACATCCTGTCGATGTCCTTACCCGACTTCTACCTGGTGCTTGCGGGACCTCATGAGCCTGCGGGTTCCTCCAAGGGTACTTCCCGCCCATGGCTGATAACATCGGTCTTCCAAGCCGATTATGCGGGTTCGATTCCCGTTCCCCGCTCCACACCAAAGTCGGCTCTAGACACGCACTTTGTCGAATCCACGCAGCAACCCACCTAGCCTAAAGCGACCGCCAACCGCTTAACTACCGTTGCAACAAAGTCTAAGCTCAGGATTTCTTGGAAGAGCCACCGCCTCCCATGAGGGGCCGCGATCAGAAGCTTTGGACAATTGGATAATAACCGCCGAGGGTTCCTCGAGGAAGGCATCACTTTCCGATAAAGGATTCAAGGAATGATCCTTCTCCACGTCTTCCCACGAGTATTCCAACAGGTGTGGGGACGCTAACGGCGCAGTGTACGCCTTCCCTGGAACGATGCGTTTCATTGAAGCGGTCCACCTCGCAGGGAAGGAAGGTTCTCGCGGCGTAGTGATGGCTGAGGGCAGCACCGCGGATTTTCCTTCTACTAACGAGATAACCTCATCGTCACTCGACCTGAAACAAGCACTGCCATAAGTAACTAAAAGGTGGACACGATGCATGGAACTTAAACCCGAAGCCGTGGTGTGGGAGGGAACGGTAGACTTGCTGCCCGAGTTCAAGCTTGAGCGTAGCAAAATGGCTCTTCTGATTATAGATATGCAGTACTTAGACGCACATCCTGATTTTGGGATTGGTCGGCGCGCGAAAGAGAATAAGACATTTCACAAATTTGTGTACTATTTCGATGCTGTTAGGGAGATAATTCCGCGAATTCAAGCTATGCAGAAGGTTAGCCGTGAGCGGGGGATTGAAGTCATTTTCGTCAGAATCGCCAGCTACGTGAAGGATTGCAGAGATGTTAGCCTTGCACACAAGCGACTCAATCTTCTTGCCCCCGCTGGCTCAAAGGAAGCTCAGGTTCTGGAGGAACTTGCGCCTTTGGAGAACGAAATTGTCCTGAACAAGGGTTGTTCTGGAGTCTTCAACGGCACCGCCATTGATCAGATATTGAGGAACATGGGAATCGAGACCCTGATTGTATGCGGTGTCGTAACAGACGGTTGTGTGGAGACAGCCGTACGAGATGCGTCGGATCGCGGTTACAACGTGATCCTTTTGAGTGATGCTTGCGCTACATCCAGCCCTGAGGATCATGCTCATGCCCTGAGAATTCTCAATAACAGCTCCTGCAAGCTAAAGACGACCCAGGTGATGATTAATTTGATTGTTTGCGATTCGGAGACGACCAAGGCTATGGCGAAGAGCATATAACTTGGTTTACTCCCATCAAATGAATAAAGGGGGAAAGACGATGTCGAAGCACGATCTGACGGAAGATCGGTTGAGCGAAGAGAAAATGAGTACACCTGATGCGGGCCGATTGATCCGTCGACGTGAGCTTCTCAAAGACGGCGCGGCGCTCGTTGCTACAGGTACTGGGTTGGCAATGCTTGGGCAATTAACGACGCGAACGCAACGGCTATTTGCAGCGCCGAGGCAATCGGCCAGGGATACCATTGTAGTCGGCTGGCATCAGTTGCAGCAGAGTTTGGACCCCATAAAGCAAAACGATCTTGGTTACGCTGTACAGGTCTCAGAGACGATGTGGCGGCTAGAGGGCGGGTCGCCGCAGATCAAGCCCTCTCTGGCGACGGATTGGCAGACTTCTTCGGATGGTAAGGAGTGGACATTCAAGATTCGACGGGGGGTGCGATTTCATGATGGCACTCCTATGAACGCCAAAGACATTCAATTTGCCTTCGACCGTTGGATGAATCCAAAGAATCCGCTTCACGATCCACCTTACGGCGCGGTGTCGTACCATTGGAGAGCATTGCAAAGGGTGCAAGTGATCGACAATTACACGTTCAAGATAATCTTGAAACGAGTCGATCCGGCTTTTGATTCCACCATGCTCTATCCTTTCATGGGTATCGTGAGCCCTACAGCTCTGAAAAGGCTTGGCAACCAAGGCTTCGGGCTTAAACCCGTATTCACGGGGCCGTGGAGAGTAGCAGAGTGGAACAAGGGAACAAGACTCGTCTTCGAGCGATTCGATCGCTATTATGGTCGCCGGCCACTCTCCCGAAGACTGATTTTCAGGCCCGTCATAGAGGACGCAGTTAGGTTGGGACAGCTTCAGTCAGGAGAAGTTGACGTAATTTCTCAGGTACCTCCGCAATTCCTGTCTGCCATTCAGAGCGATCCTAACCTCCGGCTTCTTCAAGCGGAAGGCAACCATATATGGTGGATCACTCTTAATGTACGCGATGGGCCAACCGCTGATAAGCGCGTCCGACAAGCGCTGAACTACGCAATCAACAAGGAGGCAATAGTTCGCGACCTTCTGAAAGGTGGCGCGACAGTTGCTGCTGGCCCGATAATGGTACCTAGCTGGGCTAGAGATCCTACCCTCCGTCCCTATCCTTACGATCCCAAGAAGGCAAAGGAGTTACTTGATGCTGCGCGTTACCCGGATGGTTTTCGCATAAGATTCTGGGTTCCCCAAGGCGGGTCAGGAATGCTCGCCCCTACCGAAATCGCAACTGTAGTTCAGGCACAACTCAGAGAGGTCGGCGTTGTTGCCGAGATTGTGCCTGAGGAATGGGCCAGCTACTTGGACCACTATAGCAGCGAGGGCCTCTCCCCCAAAGGGAAGCCAGCTTTTGCTATGGCTGAGATGTCATGGAACACACCGACCCCTGACCCTTACCTTTCAATTCCTGACAATCTGAGTAGCGCCGGTCACCCGCCGCATGGCTACAATTCCGGTTACTATGCTAACTCAAAAGTCGATCAGTTACTGAATGATGCTAGCACCACCATTGATCGGGGACGCCGCAAGAGTTTATACTTTCAAGCACAGCGGATCATTTATGACGAGGCACCCTGGATTTTCATGTTCAGCGGAAAAAATCTTATGGCCACCCGTAAGAACGTAACCGGCTTGGAAGTTAGCCCGTGCCCGTGGTGGTTCGACTTCACTAGAACACAAAAGGGATGAATCTGGGCATCTTGACGGGATATGCAAGACGATGAGAATGCTGGCGGCGCGTCGAGTAAGCTGCTGACCGAACTTGAAAAACCTTCCTAGCCGGAGGTATATACGACCCAGCACTACAAACTAGCTTGCAGAATACCAGTCTCAAGAGCCAGAGCATCAAGTTGTGCATGCGCCTCTTGAGTGACCGTAATATCAAGGGCTCCTACATTCTCCTCTAATTGGCTCACTTCTGTCGCTCCGACGAGTGCCGAAGATACTCCCGGTCGTCCAATGACCCACGCTATTGCAAGCTGTGATGATCGGACCCTGAGGTGAACTGCCAGACCAGAGAAGCGTTCCGCGACCTCGAGATTTCGAGAGGTTAGGATAGGTTTCATAACTTCGGGCATCGTCTTTGCACGGGATTTCTCCGGATGCTCAGTTCCCCTTCGGTACTTCCCCGTCAACAGCCCTGCAGCCAAAGGATAGTAGGCGATAATGCCGATACCTTCGTCGAGGCAAAGCGGCACCAACTCAGACTCGATCGCTCTATCGATGAATGAATACGCTGGCTGAACAGAGATGTATCGAGCACATCCGTGTGCTTCGCTCATATGTAGAGCCTTCATTACTTGCCAAGCAGCGTAGTTCGAGCACCCTATATACTTCACTTTCCCCTGACGCACCAAATCGTCTAGCGCCTGAATCGTTTCTTCAATAGGAGTCTCCGAGTCAAAACGGTGAATCTGGTAAAGGTCGATGTAATCCGTCTTAAGCCGGCGGAGGCTCCCCTCGACTTCTCTCATGATATGCGCTCGAGAGCACCCAGTGTTCTCCAGCCCATCTCCCACGGACATGCCGACTTTGGTCGCTAGGACGATTTGGTGTCGACAAGAGGCCAAAGCTTCCCCTAGAAAAGTCTCTGAGGCCCCGTCTGCATAGCTGTTTGCTGTGTCAACGAATGTGATCCCCAAGTCAATTGCCCGCTTGATTATCTTGATAGAGGTTTCGCGATCAGCCCTCCAACCGAAACTGTTCGTTCCGAGACCTACTATAGATACTTGGGGTCCGAATTGGCCCAGTCTTCTGAATCTCACCGTCGCCCCCGATTCGAGCTGCATGTGTTGTTCAGATTTAGGTTTGAGGAATCCAAGACACTACACTCAGGGCTATTCATACAAATCGAAGACCTATATATCTGATGAAGTGTACGTGGCCAGTTTGTAAGAATTAAATCCAGCCACAGATTCAGGATCCAAGAAGAAGATATCTATTTCGTCTTCCAGTCCACGAGCTGCTCGTACACATGGGCTACCCGCAGCAGCAGAGCGTCAGAGAAGTGAGGACCAACCAGCATCATCCCAATTGGGAGTCCCTTCGAAAGACCGCAAGGGACAGTCAGTGCGGGATGGCCCGTAATATTAGCTTGGGGAGAATTCTGGGCTGCAACCCCCCAAAGCCTTCGGAGAAAAGTCCGAGAGAGGATCTCGAGGCGATCACTAGACGGAGTGTACACAGGAGCCTTTATTGGAACGGTCGGCATCAACAAACAATCAACCTCGCCGAAAACTTCGCCATATGCTCTGCTGTAAGAACGTCTCAAGTTCTGGGCCCTTCCGTAGTAGAGATACGCTCGAGAACCTAGAAAGGCCTCGAATAGCAAACTCAATTTCACTGTTGGAGGCAGAGAGTTGATTCGACTCGGGAGGAATTTGCCTAAGGCAGTTGCCAGATTCGTATCGTTGTACCCCTGCAAAAATGTGGCTCCGTACGTCTTGATCATGAGAGCATTTCCAATCCAGGCAAACGCTGGAAGTATCTTACCAATGGAAAGATGGATGGGCAGAGATACCTCTCGGACATTCACCCCGGCTGCTCGGAGTGTATCCGCGGCACAGCGAACAGCAGACTCAACATCGGGCTCCGTCGCGGGCCCAAACCCTTCCTTCAGCAGACCGACGCGCAGACCCTCGATTCCCTTCGACATCTCGATCTTGAAGCTACCTGCTTGCGGCACTCCTGTCTGCCGAGGATCATAGCCATCCGGTCCTGCAACACATTCAAGCGCCGCTGCCACTCCCTCAACTGTGCGCGACATTGGCCCCACATGGTCAAGTAGAGGCTCCAATCCAACTACCCCGGTATATGGAACGAGGCCGAAGGTAGGCTTGAGGCCAACCACTCCGCACCAAGCAGATGGCATGCGTATGGATCCCCCTTGGTCTCCTCCAATTGCCAAATCCACTGCTTCCGAGGCAACAGCTGCGGCTGAACCAGATGAGGAACCACCGGTAAGGTGGTCTGGTGCATGTGGGTTTAGACATCGACCGAATGCCGCCACCCCTGTACCAAATCCTTGGCCCATGCGGGAAAAGTCGTCCATGTTAGTTTTTCCGGTGATATTTGCTCCCGCACTTAGGAGCCTTGTCACAATCGTCGCATCGATATCAGGAATGAAATCTTCCATGAACTTAGATCCCAAGGTCATTTGAACACCAGCAACACTTATGTTGTCTTTTACGCCGACAGAGAGCCCAGAAAGTGGGCCATTTGAGGCACCCTTTACAAAGCAACGAGTGATAAAACAATTGTATGGATCCTCCTCGTGAGACGGGCGCCTTCCTGTATCGCGGCTGGTTGGAAATAGTGGAGGGCGGTCTTCCTCCTTTGTCGGGAAATCTAGCATCGCCGTCTCCAAACGTGCGATCGCCTCAGCATAAAGTTTGACTTCGTCTGCACTGATTTGCATTCCAAGAGATTCAGCAATTGAAGCCACGTCCTCAGGAAGAGCAGTGACCGTTGTAGAGTCTTGGATGTTGCTGGGCTCAGTTGGTATCTCCATCTTCCCCGCCTCCGCTCATATGACCGTTGCGGCTGAATGAATTGGTCCGAACCACTGAACAAGAAGTAGAATGGATTGGTTCCGTCCTCGAATCGCTCCGGGATTGCTTCGCAACTTGCGCGGTCCAAGCAAAGGGGGGACTCTACCCTTATTCAGGCTTTATCGTGTGCCTAGCTGGCTGGTCCTGTCGAAGTTCGGCTCAGGTTTGTTGCGAACCAAAGACTCTCGCCTTCAGGGGAACCTCTCCAGGCCGCCCAACCTCTATTGTTAGCCACAGTTCAGTGGTCTGTTAATTTTCCTATTCTTTTCACCGAATGCATGAGCTTAATGTCCTACGAGGAGAGCAGCCCATCATCCTCTGAGGTCAGATACTCGAAGCCGTCTGATGTTAAGTGAACTGTTTTTTCTAGATGGACACCTGCGAAGCCAATTTCGGAGAAAGGCATCTCAATACAGAGCACCATTCCAGGTTCTAGTGAGTAGTCGGAAACACCAGGAAAGAATTCTGCAGTCGTAATCAATGGGAGTTCATGCACCTCAACGCCCAACGAATGACCAACAATTTCCTTTCCATAGTTTGGGCACCCAGCTTTCCTTGCTGCTCTCATAGCCGCTTGGGCTATTGAAGACGCCTTAACGCCTGGCTTCAGCAGATTCAAAGCTTCACGAATGCCCTTCCTGATGGCATGGTAGTATTGCACCTGTTTCTTGCTCGGATCGCCTACGTAGCCGCTTCTTCCAGTGTCACCAAAATATCCCTTGAATGAACTTGCTGAATCAAAGTACCAAGCGTCCCCCCTCATTACTGTCCGAGCCGGGTCGGAAACGTATGAACTGCCGCTGCGTAAGATGAACCATTTCGGGTGGCCTCCCTTTCTTATGACGTTCAAGTAGAAAGACTCTCGGATGTATGAAGGAACTACCCCTTCAACTACCAGATTCGTCGAGGACATGGCAGACAGCTCATTCATCCTCGACGCATGCCGAATTCTCACTAGTTCCTCCGCCGTTTTTACCATTCGTATCTCTCCAATGGCGCGAGCACCAGGCAGGAAGACCGCGCCGGGGAAACGCTCGCGTAAGATGTCTGCATCTGTGTACGTTATCCCCGACTCGTCCAGGCCGATCTTTCCGCCAGCGAGATCAAGATCTACCATTGCATCAGAGAGAGCTTCGTGCAGTTCGTTCCTGTATGGCGTACTGTTCCACAATTCCGCAAGTTGCCTGTCCTCAAGGCCTATCTGAGCGTCCTTCGGAATGCTCCTCGGAAGTCTTCCCTGATCGGGTGTTGCAATGCTGAACGGCCCGAATGCCCTGATATCTGAAATCCACGTCGGATGTGTGACGAGCCACTGGAGTGACTCTCTTGAAGTGAGCAGAACTGGCTTGCCGCGATCTCGGCGGGGAAGGATCATTGCCCGGCCGGGTTCGAAGTCGCTGGCGTAGATTACATTCGGGGTGGAGGTAAAGATGAGTGCATCCAAACCGTACCTTTCCATTCTCTCCTCAGCGCGATCACGATTAAGTAGCATTGACTAACCCCTGTAGGATCTAACGTGGCCTTCCCTGTATGCTTCCGAGGACATCACGTAGACAGAAAGTGCACTCCGTGTGTGAATCTCGGAACCCATTGAGGAAAGCTCTAGGATGTTAGCCTCAACCAAGGACTCGTGCGCAGCTTAGAGATCAGGTAGGAACAAAGCAGCATCTACGTAATTGAGGTTCTGGTCTACGAAAGGGCCTTTGTTTCCTCAGGCACCAAGAAACAGAACTGCCTCTCAGTGAAATTTCTCCGCAACAAACTCGCCTCGAGGCCGACTCTTGCAGGATCCTCACTATCGAAGATGACCCTCTTGAAGAAATTGGCAATTTCAGTCATCTGAGGTTCACGCATCCCATATGCGGTACAAACCGTTGTGCCAAGCCGAAAACCATATATGGGACGGTCGATTTTCCTGCTCACTGAGAAAGGCGAAAAGGCGATATTTGCTTGGCGCATCCTTCCAATGAACTCCAGATGTCGTTCAAGATTAGAACAATCGACCAGCACCATGTGCGTTTGGGTATACCCGTGCTCATCCCCGACTAATTGGAACCCAGCTTCTTTTAGAGCTCTGCCGAGCGCTTGTGCATTCCTAACGACCTGAGGAAAAAACTGGTGACCAAACTCGACGTGTTCAGCCATAGCAATCGCGAGTGCCGCCAATCTGGCAGTATTGTTACCAGAAACATGGCCAAACCATGTGGCGTCAATCTTCTCGTCTAACGTCTTGCTGTTGTGGAGTATTAAGCCACCCAAGGATGCGCAGAGTGTCTTGCTCGTTGAGCCTATTAGAATGTCCGCTCCCTCTTGCAAAGGGTGCTGGAAACATCCGCCTGTAATTAGACCCAGTATATGTGCGCCATCGTAGATGATGGTGGCTCCAAATCGCTTAGCGATAGCAGCCATCTCCCTGAGCGGGTAGGGAAATAGAAAATAGGATTGCCCAACGACTATAACCTTTGGTTGAATGCTTTTAACGAAATCCTCATAAGCGTTAAGGTCGACATTCAAATCATCGTTGACAGGTACTTCAAAAATGTTCAGATTTCTGAATCCTGCGTACCCTACCTCCTTAAAGGTTGGGTCGGCGGTTTCGAGGGTCAGCAATCGGTCTCCTGGTTGAGTGAGAAGGCGAAGAACATATCCGTTGGCCATTGCGCATGATAAGAAGCGATACTCAATGTACTCAGAGCCGAACAGCCGTTTGCACAGCTCAAGAAGAATGCGGTCGATTTCGTCTACCATCTCGAGACCGGTGTTCGATCTACGTCCGATAGATCCATAAACCACCCTACTAACTAGGAACGATGAGAGGGCTTTGCGAGCTAGAGGACTGATGGCTCCCTCTGCCCCGTGCAGGCTGATACACTCGGTCGAATACCACCGATCATGCTCACTAATAGCTTCCAACACTTTGCGGGCGGTGATGGAGGGGAATCCTGGTTTTCCGGTTGACATCATGCCTCCTCCAAGGGGAAAATGGTAAAACGCCTCAAACGATGAGCACACCACGTGGCGTCGTAGTTAGAATCTCGTTCCCACCACGGGTTACCACTATAGTGTCGGAATGTCGAACGGTTGCGCCAGGAAATGATAGCCCGGGCTCGACGGCCAAGACAATACCTTCTTCAAGCAACATGTCTTCCCTAGCTGCCAGAGACAGCGGTTCATGAGGACCCAAACCTATGCTATGGCCAATACGACCAGGCAAGATTCGCTCGTATCCAGCATTCCGCATTACCATGGCTGCAGCTTCGTATACATTGGAACATCTAACCCCGGGCCGAATTGCGCTGAATGCTGCCTCACGTGCTGCTATCACAACATCGAAAGCGCGGCGAACGTCCTCTGACATAGATCCAATGGCAAAGGTTCGTCCGTTCTCAGCAGTGTAGCCGTCGCATGTAGCCCAGATTTGAGGTAACACAAGATCTCCCTCGCGTACCTGTCTAGATTTGGGAGTATCGGACTCCAGAGCTAGACGAGGCCCACTGTGTACCCAACACCAAAGACTACTCCAGATTCCACCTTCACTACCAGCGAATCCAGCAGTTTCGTGATCGGGATACTCTCGACACCACAGAGTACGCATGGCAATTTCGGCCTGTGCAGCAATTTCTGCTTCTGTACGACGCTCAACTATGGCTTCGGTCGCTGCGAGCATTCCAGCATCAGCGATCTTTGTTGCTCTCCGTAGTCGGGTGATCTCTTCTTTGTCCTTAACGAGTCTTGCTTGGTTGATTAGGGAGGATGCGTCTAGGAAAGTCGCCTCAGGCATGATTTCGGACCAGAGCCGGAGCAATTTCGCGGAGACGTGATCCTCCTCTATCCCTAGAAGACCACGATGCAAGCCACGCTCGAATATAACCTGCACCAGAGCATCGTTCGGATCTTCGGATAGGTAGGGTCTGTCTCCCCATCGTCCGAACAATCGGATATCTCCTATCATCGACTCCGCGTGAGCATGGTCGAATCGTATTGACCAGACAATAAGAGTAGGTTGGCCGTCCGCAGGAAGAACAACCATAGTCGGATGGCTAAAAATGATCGGGTTAAAGTCACTCAGGTAGAAAAAGGTTTGGGGTTTTGTCGCTATAATTGCGTCCAGATTCTGTGCTCGCATTGTCTTTTGCAGGCGTAGAATCCGAGCATCGTGAACCGACTTTACCATCCTTGGACCGTCCCCCGTGTTCATCTATGGGCTTTCGAGCAATTTGGTCGCAGATAATCTGGTTTCCGTTCTCATCATCCTTGGGTCACCAGGCAATCGCCACATATCCCAAAATCCTCAGCTAATGCCAACGCTGTCCTAAGCAGTGAAGTAAACGACATATACCATTATCAGTTCGTAATGCTCTCTTTCTCTCTCAATTCTCTTTGAGTTCAACGTCCAGTAGATCTCGCAGTAAGTCTCCTGCCAGATTGAGATTGAATACCAGCAGAAAAATAGCGAAGCCTGGGATGATTACAACGTGAGGAGCGATGCCGATGTATGTCCGGCCCTCTGCAAGCATAGATCCCCACTCGGGCAGCGGGGGCTGCGCGCCCAAACCCAGGAAGCTCAGCCCAGATGTTTCCAAAATGAGCCACCCTACATTGGTCGTGAAAGCCACGGTTATGTAGGGTAGCAGCGAAGGGAGAATTGCCCTGCGCAGAATGCGAGGAGTTGTGGCTCCCAGTGCAATGGAAGCTTCTATGAATGGCTGGTGCCTGATTGTTAGAACGATACCTCGCATGACGCGAACGAAGAAAGGAACGTTTGTAATGGCCACAGCTACGAGCGCGTTAAACAATCCAGGTCCCCTAGCAGCCACAATAACCAACGCAAGTAGGATGTAGGGGAAAGCGAGCAATAGATCGGTTGTGCGCATGACTATGGAATCCAATCTACCACCAAGATAGCCACTGACCATGCCCAGCGGGACGCCTACTCCTATAGCCATTAGACTAGCAATTGCGCCCATTGCAATTGAAAACCGCCCCCCCCACAACGCGCGGCTCAAGAGGTCTCGACCGTACTGATCAGTCCCGAGGGGGTGACCAGAGGTTCCTGGAGGGCGAAGGTTGATCGTTAAGTCTTGAGCCAATGGGTCTGGAAGCCCGAGGAACGGGCTGAGGAAAACTAGTGCAATTACTAGGAGCACGAAGGTTGCACCCGCCAGTCCTACGCCGTCCCGGGCGATCCTGCGGAGTGAAGATCGGAACCTCGCTTTCGCAACGATGGGCGATTTCGGTAAATTTTCTCTCCTAGACACGGCCCGTTCAACCATATCTGATCCGCGGATCCAAAGCGAGTTGCAGAACGTCGGATGCGGCATTCACGATAACGTAGACTAACGCGATGAGGATTACACACCCCTGAGATAAGGGAAGATCTCTTGTTAGAATCGATTGCACCATCATTGATCCCACGCCTGGCCATGAAAACACGACTTCGACAAGTGCTGCGGCACTCAGTAAATACCCGATTTGAAGGAATATAAAGCTGGTGACTGGAATGACGGCATTTTTCAACACGTGACGCCAAATGATGACCCTACTATTCAAACCCTTGGCTTGCGCGGTTCTGATGAAATCCTTCCTCAAAACCTCGAGCGTGCTCGCCCTCATCATTCTAGCAACGACCGTAAAAGGGGCTCCGGCTAGAGCCACGGCCGGCAAAATCAAATGGATTAGGATATCAGGAATTGTCGGTTCTTCAGTAACTGTGAACATCCCACCTGCGGGCAACCAGTGCAATTTGACAGAAAAAACAATGATCAGCAACATCCCGAGGTAGAAAGGAGGCAATGAGATCCCTACCATTGTGGGAGCCATTAGCAAACGTTCTATAGTCGAGCCGCGGAAAACCGCTGCTTGTACGCCAACCAGGATTCCCAAAGGGATAGCTAGAGCGAAGCTACTCACAACCAAGAGGAGTGACGAGTGAAATCTCCCGAGGACCTCGGGGAGAACAGGTCGGTGGAGGTGGATGGAATTCCCAAGATCGCCTCGAATCGCTCTGCTCAACCAACGCGCATACTGCACATAGAGTGGTAATGTCAGTCCGAGATCCTGCCGAACTTTGGCTAGAGTTTCCGGAGTGTGGTTCGGGCCCACAATAACGATTGCGGGATCTCCTGGCACTAGATGCATCATCCCAAAGACGAGCAAAGACACTCCAAGAGAGATTGGAAGGATAGCCAGAATCCGCCTTACAACGTACCAGATCATGAGTTTAGACTAAGGCAACTCGTCAATTTTTAGTGTCAGCAAGTAGCAGTCAGAGTGACAGATGGCTACTCCACTCCTTCATGAATAGCATCCTCTGGTTAACTTTCTCGCAGCGTCCTCGCAATTTCCCCCCATTTCACGACCGATCTGTTGACGTGGCTGATTAGTGGCCAAGGTAAGATGTGAATAACCCATGCGAACCGGGCAATTCAACTGGCAGATCAAATATCTTGCAGTACTTCCGGATGCTTCGTCGTCAGCGATAGGCGATTATGCGATCAGGAACCGCAAGAGCAATCATATACTGCTATCTGCTCATCTTTGCTTCTATCCCGATCCTCCTTACCAGCAATAGCCTGGGGCAAATCTCGTCGCAGACTAATCCTGCGCAAATTCAACCTATGTGCACAGCTGTGCTGCCGTTCGAGGTCCCGTTTTTCTACCTCGATGCGAATAGACTGTCCTTGACTGTTACAGACATGGTCGAGGAAGCTTTCTTCAACACGGGCCGCTATGGGTTAATTGACCGGCGGGCGCTTCTCCAAGTGCTTCGGGAGCAGCGGATGGGAGTAACGGAACTTGCAGATCCTCGGAGCGCTGCGCAAGTTGGGAAAATAGTTGGCGTCCAGGTGCTCGTCACCGGCTCGATCAACGCCTTCGAGTTACAGTACGTTGACACCGTCTTGGGACGCTCACTTTACCGAGCTGTGGCTCGGCTGACTGCCAGGGCGGTAGATGCTGAAACGGCCGAAGTCGTGGGAATCGCGCGCGCTGGGGGAGAGGCACGTGGCTTTCATCCCCCTGCTCATGGAAGAAAGGCCATCGGTGAAATCGCCTTGGAGCAAGCCGTTAAGGAACTGGTCGGGAAATTGGATGCCACGCTTCAAAAGGGAAAGTAAAAACTACGCCCTCTCAGGGACAGATACAGCTTCTTCCACGGCCTCGAGATAGGTGCTGAGTTCCAAGAGAAGCTGCGTGACACTCTCCGTCGAGACGATGGAAAGACCCTCCGTGTAGCGTGTCGACACAGTCTTCTGCCGGGGGCGGCCTCTCTCGCGCACGTCCTCGAGCGCGCGAATGACGATTCTCAGAGTGCTCAGACGTCGTGCGACCCACTTAGCGTCAAAGCGGAAATAGTTTAGTACCGGCGGATCGGGTAGCTCAAGCCCATGGGTTTCCGGCCTGAGCGATAGCCGCTCCCAAATAGGCTCTACCAAGCCTTTGAGCTTTGGGCTCAACTCAAGGTCGCGGTAAATTCTCCACGATAACGCTTGGAGGTATGTCTGGACAAAAGATCCTTCGCGGTCGCTCAGCTTCGAAACCTGAGAGGGCAACCACACCAGGTTTGGGACAAATGAGTAGGTCACCCTCTCGCGCGAGGCATGACCCTTCGGGACAAGTCCACGCCAGACGTGAGACGCCACGAAATTCGTCCTCATGTAAGGAATCCCCTTCATCCTGTCTCCCCGGCAGGTAGGATCTCGGACCGCGAAGG
>Ga0184639_10000446_pt1 | contig 15797 bp, 19 predicted proteins | sample PLM31_170_b2_FD_133155 | JGI IMG/M metagenome (GOLD analysis project Ga0184639, IMG submission 133155) | Groundwater sediment microbial communities from an aquifer in East River, Colorado, USA - PLM3-1_170_b2 | ecosystem: Environmental > Terrestrial > Soil > Riparian zone | place: USA: East... | reverse complement strand
TGCGCGCGTTGGCGCCGAAGATCACGCATCTCGCGCGGCTGGAAGGGCTCGACGACCACGCGCGCGCCGTCGAAGCGCGCTTCAGATAGGAGAACGCCGATGGGACGAGAGAGCAAAATCGAACGCAAGACAAAAGAATCCGTGATCAGCGTCGAGTTGGAGCTCGACGGCGCCGGCCGGGCGGAAATCGAAACCGGCATGCCCTTTTTCAATCACATGTTGGAGAGCTTCACGCGCCACGGGTTGTTCGACATCCGCATCAAAGCGAAAGGCGATATCGAGGTCGACTATCACCACACCGTGGAAGACGTGGGACTGGCGCTGGGCCAGGCGTTCAAAGAGAGTCTCGGCGATAAACAGGGCATCCGGCGCTTCGGCGAAGCGAGTTGCCCGCTGGATGAAACCCTCGCCAAGGTCGTGGTCGATATCAGCGGCCGGCCCTATCTTTCGTACAACGTCAAGATTCGCCCTGGGCGGGTCGGCGATTTCGACACCGACCTGCCGCACGAGTTTTTCGCCGCCTGCGCCAATCAGCTGGGCATGAATCTTCATATCGACGTCATCCGCGGCGAGAATCCGCACCACATCATCGAGGCCTGCTTCAAGTCTTTCGCGCGGGCGATGGACATGGCGACGCAACTCGACCCGCGGATTCAAGGCGTGCTGTCGACGAAGGGTAGCCTGTAACGGGTCAAGGTTCAAAACGTTCAAGCCGTTCAAAAGGTTCAAATCGTTACCGGAATGATCGCGATCATCGATTATGGCATGGGCAATCTGCGCAGCGTGCAGAAGGGTTTCGAGCGCGTCGGCTTTCAGGCCGAGGTCACGCGGGAGGTGAGCAAGATCGCCTCGGCGCGCGGCGTCGTGCTTCCCGGCGTCGGCGCGTTTCAAGCCTGCATGGAAAATCTCCGGCGCTTCGAGCTAATCGAGCCGATCCGCCGCGTCGTGCGCGAGCAAAAACCTTTTCTAGGAATCTGTCTGGGCTTTCAATTGCTATTTGCCGAGAGCGAGGAGTTCGGCTTGCAAAAAGGGCTCGACCTGTTTCCCGGCAGAGTCGTCGGCTTCCACGCCGGCAATGGCCTCAAGGTGCCGCACATGGGCTGGAATCGGATCGAGAAAAAGCGGGACACTCCTTTTTTAGACGGGCTTTCGAACGGCGACTATGTTTACTTCGTCCACTCGTTTTACGTCGTCCCGGAAGATTCCTCGCTCGTCGCCACGACGACGGAGTACGGCCGCTCGTTCGTCTCGAGCATCGCCACCGAGCGTCTGTTCGCCTGCCAGTTTCATCCCGAAAAGAGCCAGGAGTTGGGGCTGCGGATACTTGCGAACTTCGGCAGGTTCGTTCAGGGCCGTTGAATCAATGCAAATTGCAAAGTGCAAAATGCAAAAGTCAAAATTGAGGATCAGCACGCTTCGGCTTCACTCTTCTCATTTTGCATTTTGCATTCTGCAATTTGCCCTTTGCATTGAAGGATTTCGATGTTGATCGTTCCCGCCATCGACATCAAGGACGGCCGCTGCGTGCGCCTGTTCCAAGGAGAGATGGACAAGGAAACGGTTTATTTCGAGAATCCTCTGGATGCCGCGCGCCATTGGGTCAGCGAAGGCGCGACCTTTATTCACATCGTCGACTTGAACGGCGCCGTCGAAGGCCGCCCGGTGCACACGCGCGAAGTCGCGGCGATCTGCAAACAACCGGGACTTTCAGTCGAATTGGGCGGCGGGCTTAGATCGCTTGAAGCCGTGGAGGCCGCGCTGAATTTAGGTGTGACGCGCGTCGTCATCGGCACCGCCGCCTACGACAACGCCGATTTCTTGCGAACTCTCTGCAAGAAATTTCCCGAGAAGATCGTTGTCGGCATCGACGCCCGCGGCGGCAAAGTCGCCGTCAAAGGGTGGAAAGAGACGACCGCAATGGACGCCGTCGCTCTTGCTCAGCGTTGTGAGCAGGACGGCGCCTCGCGCATCATCTACACCGACATCAGCCGCGACGGCACGCGGGAAGGCGTGAATCTCGACGAGACGCTCAAAATCGCCCGAGCCGTCAAGATTCCCATCATCGCCTCCGGCGGGGTCGCGACGCTGGATGATATACGCGCGTTAAAGCCGCTTGAGAAAGAAGGGGTCGAGGGGGTGATCGTGGGGCGGGCGTTTTATAGCGGCACCTTGACGTTTCGCATCGCAAACAATCTCGCCATTAGTCAATAACAAGTTTTCGTGGTCCGAGACCCTTTCTTCCCCGTCACAATTGCCTAGTAGGTTTTAACTGCTATCTAAAATTTATTTTTGTGTACTCCGCAATTTTTTCCGCCGCCTTTTCAACAGCATCGTCAAAACTGCCCCCGAAAAACCCACTACCAATCCTACCTTCTGTGTGAATGGTCGCAAGTTCGTTATTTGTCGAATCGAAGTATTTTGTTTCGATCGTTAGGGACCCTTCGCCCGCATTTCCAATACCGCCCCAAAACCACCGAGTAAATTGGTTTCCAGGGTCAAATTGGATAAAGCGATATCTAATATTGAGCTCTTTCCCTCTCTCAAAAGCCTTTTCGCTATACAGAAATTCGTCGAGTTTCTTTTGGAAAACTGCCTTAAGTTCCGTAGGTACACTCAATGGGGAATTTGCTTCCGAGGCGTTGACCGCTGAAACTCGGATTCTTGTTTCCGAGGGTTTGAGTATCATCGTTCGACCCGTACCACAGCCCATGAGGAAACCCGTGATAGTGGTCAATGCAAGTAGATGTATAAACATTCGGTTCACGCTAATTCTAGAATTCATAGTAGCCCTACCTATCATTGCACAGATTTAGCTATACCACGGACCTATCCTATTACGAGTCTGCGCTACTTGTAGATGCTGCGCTAACGATCATAGATTCTGTTACTCCGGCACCAATACAATCGGTGATGAGACCGTGCTAGAAAGCTCTAACCTAGGGAAGGCAAGCGTGAATTTTAAGGGTGTTGAGTGTTCCACTTCCTTTGCCTGGACTTCCAATACGAGTTTGTCCAAGACCCTCGCTCCGGCAGGTAATCCAAAGAAATAGAACCCTCCCGCTATCTGATTCGGCTTCACGAGAACGCGGCCCATGTCGAAATTTTGAAAATGATCATCAATGCTCTGATTAACATCCTTCGTGTGTAACGCTGAGACGGAAATAGTGACAGGCCAGAATATTAACGCAAATGGGCCCATTACTAGCGTCCACGCCGTAGCCCGGCCGGCCGTGTCCCGCGCTGCGGCTTCTCTGGCGACGTCGATTCCAGGAATCTGGGGGAGGGCTTGACCGTTTAAATTTGCTGTTACGTCTTTCTCGGTGACCAGCACGTTTGACGTACCTCGATTGTCGAGGCGCAGCAAAAGCGGCAACACCCCATGGGGGATTAAGTCGGTATCAAAAGCCTTCCGGGACTTGTCAGCGGAGGCAAATTCTTCTACGGAGATCTCAAAGTTTGCGTTTGTTTGTCTGACGGTGGGTTGCTGCGCCTTGAGCAAATCCAATACACTTGTTGTTGGCTTGAAACTAGCACAACCGATGGCGACGATCGCTAAACCTACAACGAAGCCGAGGCATGTTCGATGAATACCCAAGGCTCGGGGTTCTCCTATTGATTATAATCGCGCAACTATCAGACACTACCAGGCTTAGACATTAAGCCCATATGTAGGTGCAGTCCTGAGATAAGTCAATGTCGGATCGATTACCTCCGGTAAGGTCTGATTAAGGTCGGTTGGTCTGCTACTGAGCAAGAGCTGGCAACAGTGATGTTCATTATCGTTGTAGTCGTTCTATTTTCCACAAGACAGTGTGTGTTGGTGTCGATAACCGCCCGGCTTAATCTCAAATCCCGGTGGCTTCTCTGTCTTATCCTGCTCCCAGCCTTCGATGCCGAAGTCGTGGGCGACGACTCTCTGTATACTTCACCTCGCGTTCTAAATTTTCAGCTGGGTTCCAAGACTCTTAAGGCAAAACCTTTGTGCCGTTGTATAAGGCGGAAGTCGTCGCGATTATAGGTGATCATAATCGCTCCGGCTTTTCTTGCGCAAAGTGCGATTAAAACGTCGTTCAGCAGTGCTGGGAGTTTTGAGCGCCAACTTTTATCCTTCACGCGGATGGACGTTACGATCGTGGAGGCTTCAGTCCGGTCCTCGAAACTCGGCGTTATGACGCGACCGGTTCGTATCAGAGGACGGACGAACTGCTGAATGAGTTCTCACGTTAAGGAGTCTTGAGCGTTGACGTTCAGCTCGTAGGCAACCACGGCAGAAAGATAGGTGGCTGGTAGCAGCGGAAAAAAGGACTGACGAAACTGATTTCTCTTGGCCTGGGACCGGAAAGCTTCGAGGTAGACGTTGGTGTCCAGTAAATACTTCACCGATAGATCGTCCGAAAGCGGCCTTCTTTAAGGAGTCTATCCAATGATTCCTCGATTTCTCGGTCATCGAGCGTTTTTTCCAGGGCCTTTTGGATCGCCTCGGTGCTCGTCTTAACGTTGAATAGATGGCGAACCTTCTCGATTAAGGCTTCATCCAGATGGTAAGTTTTCTTATTGACGGTGGCTTTCATGTACGACCTATCACTCGTATGGCGGTAATTTATCAAGCTCGCCAATGCCCGTCAATGTTTCCGTAGAACTATGGTAAGCCGCGTTCGCCTGCTATCCTCCACAAATACAGCGTGTGAAAGTGAACAAAGCCGCCGGTTTTCGTTTCCGGTTCCAGCTGCTTCTCGGTCCTATCCGGTTCCCAGCCTTCGATGCCGAAGTCGTGGGCGACGATGCGGGCGCCGGGCTTGAGCATTTTCTTGAAATTCGGCTTCATCGCCTCGTTGAACCAGGGGAGCATATAAAGAGTCACGACCGTGGCGCGTGAGATGTCGGCCTTCAGGGCGTCTTCGTTGCGGAATTCGACCAAGTGCCCAACGCCCTCGGCTTTGGCGGCCTTGCGGGCTTTGTCGAGCAGCCAGCCGTCCATTTCAATCCCGACGGCGCGCACGCCGTACTTTTTCGCGGCGCGAATGACGATGCGCCCGTCGCCGCTGCCGAGATCTTAAACCACGTCGCCTTTCTTAACTTCGGCGAGCTCCAGCATGCGATCGATGACCTCGATAGGTGTTGGAACGAACGGGATCTCTTCGTTGGGGCCGAGGATTTGCGCTTGCACGGCCCCGCTTGTCACGACGGCCCAGCCCATGATCAGGAGCGCGCATACTCTTTTCATGAAAATCATTCATAGCATGCGCTCATGGTTCGGGAAAATGGTCCGGGTGATTACCTCGGTGCGCGCCGGGATCGGTCTCAACAAAGCGGGTTTGTGATTTTGTCGAAAATACGGCTATATAATGGAATGCAGAACGTCAGCTCGGACACAACCCAAAAACATCCGCCGCTCTCTTTGCCTTTTTATTACGGCTGGCTGGTCGTCTCGCTGTGTTTTTTGACGACCCTGACCAGCGCCGGAGTCCGCTCTTCGCCCTCGGTGCTGATTCATCCGCTGGAGGCCGAGTTCGGCTGGAGCCGCGCGCTGATCGCGTCCGCCATCAGCATGAATCTCTTGTTGTTCGGCGTCGCCGGGCCGGTCAGCGGCTATTTGATCGATCGTTTCGGAGCGCGCAAGGTGATGATGGGAAGCCTGCTGCTGCTGATTTCCGGGGTCAGCGGCACCATCGCCATGACCGAGTTCTGGGAGTTCTTTTTGGTCTGGGGAATCATCGTCGGCCTCGGCGCCGGTGGAGTCGGCTCGGTGCTCACCGCGACGGTGGGCAATCGCTGGTTTGTCGCCCGGCGCGGTCTCGCCCTGGGCATTCTCGCCAGCGCGAGCTCGACCGGGCAGCTCATTTTCCTGCCGTTTTTTATGGCGATGATCGCTTATTCCGGCTGGCGCATCGGCTCCATGACTCTCATCGTTGTAGCGCTGATTTTGTTGCCGCTGATTTATCTTTTCATGCGCGACGATCCCGCGGATATCGGCTTGGAGCCTTATGGAGCCGGCCAGGCCGGAGCCGGCGGCTCCGGCGGCGCCGCATCGCTGCGCGGCATGTCAGCGAAGAACGCGACCATTACTGCGCGGGAGGTTTTGGGCCACCCGACCTTCTGGCTGTTGTGCGGCAGTTTTTTCGTATGCGGCGGGACGGCGAACGGGTTGATCGGCACGCACCTGATTCCGCACGAGGTCGAGATCGGCATACCCCAGATCGCGGCGGCGTCCCTGGTGGGCATCATGGGCGCGCTTAACATCGTCGGCACGACATTCTCCGGGTGGATGGTCGACCGGGTGCAACCGCAAAAATGGCTCGCTCTGGTCTATGCGTTGCGCGGATTGTCGCTGCTGATCCTGCCGTTTGTCCATAACTTCTCGGGCCTGGTGGTCTTTGCGGTGATCTATGGACTGGATTGGTTTGCCACCGTGCCGCCGTCCATGGCGATCACCGCCGATACCTTCGGGCGGCAAAACGTCGGCAAGGTGTACGGCTGGATTTTTATGTCGCACCAGATTGGCGCAGCGTTGATGGCTTTGGCGGCGGGCGCGGTGCGCGACTACGTGGGCGACTACAGCTTTGCCTTCTTGTCAGGCGGCGCGATCGCGATGATCGCGGCGGGTCTGGCGCTGCAGATAAAAGTTCCGCCCAAGGAAACGGCGCCACCGGCCGGGGCGCAGACGGCGGGAGCGTAGCGAGCGAACCGCTCGCAGTTACTAGTTTTCAGTTTCGAGTTCCTAGTTGACCGGAAACTAGAAACCGGAAACCAGGGACTAGAAACTCAATCAGACTCCGTGAAGTTCGACACGCGCCATTGGGCGCCCTCTTTGCGCGCGGCGACGAGCCATTTGCGCGTGAACGAAGTGCCGTCGTCGGATTGAATCGTGCCCTCGTAGAGAAACGAGGCCCTGCCATCGCGCTCTTTTTTTTCCAATAGCTGGTAGTTCACTTTGGGCTTCCGCGTCGAGGCGTCGATCTGCTGCCCGGCGGTGAGGCGGATTTCTTCGTTGATCTTTTCCAGCGCGACGCTCACGGCATACGCTTTGGCCTGCGGCAAATCGATCTTGACGTAATGCTGGTCCACAAATTCCTCGACGACACCCTGGGCGGTGCCGAGATCGCGCCCGCACGCGCTCAGGAAGAGCGTGCAAGCGAAAAGGACGAGAGTCGCGCGTAGGAGTTTTTTCATCGTAGTTCTAGCTGACATGTTGCGTGAGCCATTCCAGCGCTTCCGCGATCGCCCGCCGCATGACCGCCGGATCGGACAGACGATGATCGCTTGCCGGTAAGATCGACAGGCGTTTTGAATGGGCGAGAGCCGCGTAAAGTTCGTGGGCTTCTTCGACGGGGACGACTTCGTCGGCATCGCCGTGCAGGATCAAGACCGGGCAAATAATTTTCTTGACGGCTTCGGGAACGTTGAGTCTTTCCAAATCATGAAGCAGCGACCGGTTGATGCGCTGGCCGTTGTGGTGGGTGAATCCTTGCGCGCGCCACTGCTCGGCCTGCGCCGGGGTCAGAACGCGGTTCGGGAATCGTTCGGGATGGAACGGCGCGGAGATGGTCACCAGGGCGGCGAGACTCGGCTGCTGGGCCGCGAAAAGCAACGCCACCGTGCCGCCCATGCTCGAGCCCAGGATGGCTATCTTGCCCGGGTTGCGGCTTTGAACCAGCGCATGGGCCGCCTTGAGATCTTCCACCTCACCGCTGTAGGTGATGTCCTCGAACTTGCCGCTCGACTCGCCGACGTAGCGAAAGTCGAAGCGCAACGCCATGATGCTCCGTTGCGCCATGGCCCGGCCGAGATAGACGAGCTTTTCGCTTTCTTTGTTCGATTCCATGCCGTGGCAAAGTATCACCGCGCCGCGCGGTGTTCCCTGCGCCGGCTGGTGGAGCACGCCGGAAAGGGTGTCACCGTGGGTATTGGCGAACGAAATGCGCTCTTCGTTCATGGGCAATTACCGACAACAACCGTCAAGTGACGCATAGCATAACTCAAGCAAGCCCAAAAGCGCGCCGCGGAGCTGGCACAGGTTAAGGAGGATGCTATAATAACGGATAATTCCTATGCAGCGCTGTTGCCTTTTTCTCGCTACGCTCTTGTTCAGTTATTCTTCCGCGCTTGCCGTTCCAACCGTCAACGATCCGAATTTGACCGTCACCCAACTCGTGTCGGGGCTCAACGCGCCCACGACCATGGCGTTCATCGGCCCGGGAGATATTCTGGTCCTGCAAAAGGACAACGGCCAGGTGCGCCGCGTTCTTTCCGGAATTCTCCAGGCCGGTTCCGTGTTGGATGTGAACGTCGCTAACGACTCCGAGCGGGGCCTACTCGGTATCGCCCTGCACCCGAATTTTTCGGCCAACCACCTTGTCTATCTTTACTTTACCGAAAGCAGCACGGACGGGGGCCCGCCCACTTTTAACCGCGTGGTTCGTTACACGTGGGATGGGATCAACCTTATCAATCAGGAACCGATCATCGATTTGCCCGCGACCCCGGGGCCGAACCACGACGGCGGCGTGATCATCTTCGGACCCGACGGAAAACTTTACATCGTCATCGGCGACTTGAACCGCAACGGCCAGCTGCAGAACAATTCCAGCGGCGCGGCGCCGGACGACACCGGGGTAATTTTGCGGCTTAACGACAATGGCACGGCCGCCGCTGGCAATCCATTCGGCGGTTCTGCGGGATTCGAGAAATACTTCGCCTACGGTATCCGCAACTCCTTCGGGATGGCCTTCGATACGGTGAGCGGAAAGCTGTGGATCACCCACAACGGACCCGATAGCTTTGATGAAATCGATCTCGTGGACGCAGGTTTCAACAGTGGTTGGAACCTGGTCATGGGGCCGGCGGGGAGTCCCAGCGGTCTTTTTGTCCTCCCCGGCTCTCATTACGCCGACCCGAAGTTTTCATGGCGTAATACCGTCGCGCCGACGGGGATCGTGTTTCTCGACTCGGCGGCGCTCGGCGCGCAGCATGAGAACCAGGCCTTCGTCGGCGACGTCAACAACGGCAATCTTTATCGCTTCCCGCTCAACGGTGCGCGCGACGGCTTTGTGTTGACTGGCGGACTCGTCGACAAGGTGGCGGACAACGCAGGCGAGCTCAACCAGGTGATTTTCGGCACGGGCTTCAACGGCATCACCGATTTGAAGGTGGGGCCGGATGGATTCCTCTATGTCGTGTCGATCGGCGCCGGCGCCATCTACGTCATCAAGCCTGCTACCCTCGGCGGGCCGCTTGGCTTCGGCGTCGCATCGCTACCAAACGGCGAGGTGGACTTGGCTTACGATGTCGATCTCAACATCGGCGGCGGCACCCCGCCCTATGACGTGACGGTTATAAAGGGCAAGTTGCCGGACGGGCTAGAACCTGTCGGTGAAAGTCTTTCTGGATTGCCTACGACGGCCGGGACGTCGTTATTCACTTTGCAGGTGACCGATGCCGATCAAGCTTCAACCACCAAAAAATTTAAGATCAAGGTCTTCAAGGCTCTGAACATCACGACCAACAGTCTGAAAACGGGGAAGGTGAACAAACCCTATAACGCGACCCTTAAGGCGAATCGAGGGAAAAAGCCGTTCACCTGGTCCCACCTGGGGAATCTTCCCGCGTGGGCGACGTTGAACCCGGCCACCGGTAAAATTACCGGCACGCCGCTTGCCGCTGAGAACACCGATGTCACATTTCAGGTGACCGACGCTCTCAGCGCAGCCGACGAAATGCCGCTCACAATAACAATCAACTGATACCGCGTCGTATCCGTCGTTCGATTTAGAGCGAGGCGCGAGCACGAACCGGGTCCGCCCGCGCGTGATTGTGCCCGCTAATCCTTTTGCTGCTTTTGCTCCCCCTGTTTCTGCTGCTGGGCCTGCTTCTGTTGCTTCCCTTCCTGTTGCTGCTTTTGCCGTTCGGGCTGTTGCTGCTGCGCTTGCTGGCGGCGCTGGGACTCTTGCTTCTGTTGCTTCCCTTCCTGTTGCTGCTTTTGCCGTTCGACCTGTTGCTCCTGTTGTTGTTGGCGCCGCTGCTCGGCTTCGCGCACCCGCTGCTGGCGCGGCTCGGGTTGTTCCTGGTGCGGTTGCGCCACTTTCTGTTTACTTTGCTGTTGTTCCTGACGCCGCAGTTCCGTCTGTTGCTGACGGGTTCGTTGGCCCTCCGACGGCTGCGTTTCCTTCGCTTTCGACGGCTGCTGGTCCTGAAGCCCCTTGACGCCGCGGCCGGTGTCCGCCTCCTGGCGGCGCTCCTCTTGCCGCTGTTTCTGCCGCTCCCGCGGACTTTCCGGCAGGTTGCGGCGGTTTTCTTGTTCGCTCTTGGCAAACGGCAGCGGTTGGTTCGTTCTGGTCTCCGGAGTCTTGAGGCTCGCTTTCTGCATTCTCTGGGCGATCGCCCCGGCGTTCTCGTTGCGGTCGCCCAAGTTTCGCCGCCGCGCGTCGATTTCCTTGACCGCGTCGCCTCGCGGCTTGCGGGAAAGATCCTGGTCGCTCGCGAAATGGTGCTCCATTTTGAGATTCGCGCCGCGCACAATCTCGCGGGTGACGACCGGGGTCGCCTGGCCGCTGTTCACGACCTGCCGGACCACGGAAACATCGCGCACCGTTTCGTACCTTCTGTGAACGTTGTAAAGCCTTTCCTTATCCACCACCACGACTCGGTTCACGTTGATGTACTTATGCACCTCGATGTTTCTAATGACGACCCTTTCATTGTAAATGACCGTCCTCGGTCCCCAATAGCGCCGGCCATAGTAAGGTTCGTGTACTGAAAGTGGACACCAGCCGATATAGCGGCCGTGATTTATCCATACGACCCGCGCCGGATACCAGGGCACGACGCGCCAGCCCGCCCTGATCGGCGGCCGCCAATACCAACGCCCCCTATAATAGATCCAACCGCCGTGGTGATGGGTCACCCAGCCAAAGCGCTCGTAGGGGACCCATAACTGCTCGCCGTACCAGGTCGTCCAGCGGCCGACGGTAAACGGAGACCAGTCGGGCGCGACGTTGCGCGGCGTCCAGTAATTGGCGGTCTCACCGTTGTAGTTAAGCTGCTCCCAATTGCCGCTTTCCGCCAGCGCTTGAGTCTCCGACTGCAACTGAGGGGGCAGATAGGGGGAGGGATTCTGCTCCGCTTTAATGGCTTCGCCGTCCATCTGACTGTTCCACGTGTCCCAGCGGGAATCGAGGTAACGGCGGGAAGAGGCGACGGAATTTTGATCCGCCACCAATGAGTCGGCACCGGCCTTGAGGTCGTACTGGTTGTTCTTGCCGTCGACGAACCTCGCGCTGCCGTTGATGCCGGTCACAACCGCCGATGAGTCGCCGACGTAAACGTCAAAGGCGCTCGGCTGGTTGGAGAGCACTTCCCCGTAGGGAGTCTCTACTTTGATCGCGGTGTCCGAGCTGCGATTCTGGATCCGCGCCGTCCCGGAGTTGACGTACACCGAGGTGAGGTTTTCCTTGACGCCGTCGATCTGAATCTTGCTGTTATCGTTAATTCTGATCTTGGTGTCGTTGGGGAAGGTCAGCTCCGAGCGTCCCTGTGTGTCCGAATAGAACACGTCGCCGTCTCCCACCGGGATGTCGCGCGCGGCCAAAGCCCAGTCCTTTTCTTCCTGCAGATAGCGAAACAGGTTCTTTTCCAGAAAGGTGATCCGTCCGACGACCGCTTGCTCCTGTTCCGGCTCGTTTTGCGGCTCACTTCCGGCTTGGTTCGCCTCCGTCGGCTTTTCGGCGTAGCCCGAAAGTGCGACTAGGATTACCAAGACTGCCAGGGAGATCAGATTCTTTGCGCGCTTCATGATTTTCGTCCTTTCTCTTCTCTTTAGACGAACTAAAATAAGAAATATATGCCGCTCCAGGCCCTTTTATGGGCCATCGTTAGGCTATAACCCTTACCGAGAGTGCAACCCTCAAGCAACGAACGCCGATAAAACTTGCAACGATGAGATCATTAGCCCTTCGACTCGAGCCAGGGCCTTGGCCGGGGGCTCTCGCTCAGGATTCCGCCCCACGGGCGTGCTGGAAGGTGCCAAGGGCTTACCCGTGGGGCTCCACTTGGTCGGCTTATCACCGTGGAAGCGGTTCAACAGATAAGCTAGTCGGCGAGCGCTGTCAAGGGTACGACGGGCGTTGATCTAATCGATTGCGGATCGGTCCGGCGGCGCGGACCGCCCACAAACAATCGCCTAGGCGAACCGTCAGCCGAGCGATGGCGCGAGGTTTGTGCTCCGTGATAATGCAAGACAGTATAGTGGCAATTTGACAGCCTAAAAGGTCCTCACTACTTCCACGGTGGTCTGATAGTGGAGGGATCTCTTGATAAGCGGTTCCCCACTTTTTGCACATCATGGACCAGCTCGTGGCGCCGCGATTGGAGCGGTGAGGTCGTGGCAGCTCATTTTTCAAGAGCCAGATAGGGTACAACCCGGTGGGGTTTTTTTGTTGGAGCGTCGGAAGTGAAAAGCAAAGAACAAAAAACCTGGTAGAGTAATTTTTGCAATCGGGACTGCAATGTCGCTCGCGTTTTAAGTGGCACACCCAAGATCATAGACTGGGACTTCGGCTACCCTAAGAGGCGTCTTTGCAAGGAGGCTCTCTGCCCTCTGCCAGTCCCCGGCGGCGTAGTACTCTTCTCCGCAAGCCTGGCAGACCTCAGCCGGAAAATTATGGATGACAGCGATCGGCTCCCCGGCTTGATTGTGCTTCTCCACGGTCACGAGTTGAGCGCGGGTTTCTCCTTCCTTACAAAAAACACAGTTCATCTCTCTTTCCTCCTTGTCCGGTGGTCCGGTTCGTATACCTCTGGGTCATATTCATGGACAGTGACGTAGGCGTGACCCTCTCTCTCGCCCTTACGAAGGGAATTTCAAAAGACATGCAGGGAGGGCGCGTTTTTTCTGTCACGGTGAGGCTTGACGACGATCGCAACATCCTGATCGAGCGCGACAAGGAAGCGTAGAAGCCGTTCAACGGAAAATTGCCGAAACTCGCCGCGCAGCATTTTGGATATATCGGGTTGGCGGACGCCGAACAGGTGGGCTGCCGCGACTTGTTTGAGGCCGCGCTTTTTGATGATCGTATCGATCTTAATTACGAGTTGCGCCTTGATCAAGTGTTCTTCCGCATTGGGCACGCCGATGTCCTTGAAGACGTTGCCGCTTCCCCTTTCGTATCCTTTCTTGCTCATGGGATCAGTTCCTTTGCCATCTTATCGGCCTCGCGCAATCGTTGCTTAACCAAGTCCATGTCTCGGCGCGGTGTTTCTCGTCCGGACTTGGACTTTTTCTGGAACGCGTGAAGGACGTAAACCACGCCGGCGTGGCGCAAGGTGTACACCGCTCGGAAGGTATCGCCGCGATAATCTTTGACGACTTCCACCACCCCCGCCCCGCCGAAGCCGGTCATCACCTTGGCGTCGCGGTGCTTGCCCCCGCACTGTGCAACGTACAGGGCATAACCGATGTGGTCCCGCACAGGGTCCGGGAACTCGCGCAAATCTTTGCGGCTTGAACCAACCCAGATGACCGGTTTCAATGACGGCGCATCGGCCATGAGCGGTGATTATATAGTGAAATCACTATGTGCTGTCAAGAGGGAGGGAAGCATAAAAAGTGGGCTTTCTGAGCTGTTTGACAGCTAGGGGCGATCTATCCTATAAACTTGCCAGCGTTAGTTAGACATCATTGTCCGGCCCGTGGCTCTGGAAAAGGAGCGGTGAGGGTGGCGGCGACCCGTTTTTCGAGAGCCCGATTGGGATAAGCCCGGTCGGGCTTTTTTGCTGGAGGGGATTCCGAACTGAAAAGCAAACTATCAAATCCTTCTCTGACACGGAAGTGACACGGAAGTCGCGGAACTTTGTTCCAGGTTCACAGTCGGAGGTACACCATGAAAATATTCTTGCTGATAGCAATACTGATAGCTCGGGTGCCTTCAGCTTTGGCAGGTGAACTGCAATTTGGACTAATTTATCCGTCCGATTTCAAAGCGGAACGCCCTCTGCAACCCGGTAATGGTTGGTCATTAGGGACCTTCGTTGTGGTCAACCTTGGGACGACGAACATCAACCTCAATGAATTGTCGTTTACCTCCTCAATAGTATCCACAACGACTTCCGTTAACCCGGCCGTAGATATGCGGTTTTCCAAATCGTCCCTTCCCGTCCTATCTCCTGGTCACGCTTATGGGTATATTAACAATGGGTTCAACCAACCCCTTACGCTCGCGTATTTGCAGTCTATCTTCCCGACCACAACCAATCTGATTATTGACGCCGCCAATGGATTAAATGCAGACTTTACCAATCCCCTAGGCAGTGGCGCCGTTTTTCAGAACAGCGAAACCTTAGTCGATTACCAGATGAGCATCGACGGTGCGACTGCGGCATGGCGAACTAGCTGGGAGATGGGTTCTCCCTTAGTTCCACCGTTCGAGACTCAAGGAACTGTGGGACACACACTATCAAATAGAGTAACGGTTGGAACTGGAGAAATCTTCAAGATCGAAACTACCGGGACCGAGTACTGCGGCGATTTCGATTTCACCAAGTTCAACGCTTCCAGCAACGTCGATCTATGGGTAAGGTTGGACAGCAACACTCAACTTACCGTCTCGCTCACGTCAAATTTTCTTAGCGGCACTACGTTCCCGATGACCGGGTTTTTCTATTTGACCAAAACGAAGACGGCGTCCTTTGTGGGCGGTGTCCTCTTCGTGGATTTCTCCTATGCGACAATCCTGGGGACGGCAACGTTCAACAAGTTGGGAGAAGTCACGAAGCTACAAGGCACCTTTATACAAAAGGAAGTGCTGAGGGTAGGGTGCTTTTCCTCGGGGACTTTCAAGTCGGTACAGAAATTGAACTGACGCCTCGTTCAGTTCATTCCCTGAGCCTGCTGCTGCTTCGGTGTTTTACAATCCGCATAGCCGCAGCAGACGAGCTGCTCCGCGGTTTAGTCCAACACGTTTTATCCCCCCGTCGCTCCTGCCGGGATCTTTCCCGAACTTGATTACTCCCACGCTTTAGGGATAAAACGCTATACGTTCGACTGCCGAGACAGCGATGAGTACTACGGCGAAAGGAGATGCATTTGAGCAACGGGTCTACGATGCTCTCGCCGAGGAGCTTCGCGACGAACGCCTGTTCGCGTCTCCCAAGAACGCGAAGATCTTTAAGAATAAGGCGTATTACTCCCGTGATCGGGGAGCATCCATCACTACCGACGTGTCGATCGAACTTTTCCTTCCGGGTCGGGAACGGGCGTCTCTGGTCTGGATTTTTGAGTGCAAGGACTATGCGAGCACTGTTCCCGTCGATGACGTAGAGGAGTTTCATGCGAAGCTCCAGCAGATCGGTGAGGACAATACAAAGGGAACGTTTGTGACAAGCGGTGCCCTCCAAAGCAGCGCACTTGCTTACGCGCAGTCTAAAGGAATCGGCGTCGTCAGGTTGCTTCCGAATGATCAGCTTGTCATCGTCATGGAGCGGTTCACGATACGGAGTCTTGAGAAGGCTTCGGTAGTGGACTGGTCAGAGTTTGAGACTGCGCTGATCACTCCGCAGCACCGGAGTAGACGAGGGTTCTTTGGGGCACAGGACGACTATTGGTTTCCGAATTGGTACTCGTTGCTTTCGCACGAACTTTCACGAGATAAGACAGCCTAACCAATCAGTTGAGACCGACAGCGCGGGTCACCCAAAACGTTAAGCATCCTAAGAAGAGGCGACTACTTGCCTGACACCGAGAATTGGAAATTCATCAATACGTTCGCGCCGTGGCTCTCTCCCATAGGCACCCTTGCGGCCGTCGC
>Ga0184639_10000445_pt1 | contig 15810 bp, 11 predicted proteins | sample PLM31_170_b2_FD_133155 | JGI IMG/M metagenome (GOLD analysis project Ga0184639, IMG submission 133155) | Groundwater sediment microbial communities from an aquifer in East River, Colorado, USA - PLM3-1_170_b2 | ecosystem: Environmental > Terrestrial > Soil > Riparian zone | place: USA: East... | reverse complement strand
GGCGTCGTGTATTCGCAGCTCTTCGGCAAGGAGGAACACCACGTGTACGAGTTCGACGACGAGGAGCTGCGGGCGATCGACCGCGCCGGGCGGGATGCCGTCGAGGTGGCCTTCGCGTTCCACGGCGTGCGGATGTACCGCGACGCCGCGCGCTTCCTGACGTTCAAGCGGACGGGCGCCTTCCCAAACGCCACGGGCGCGGTCGGGCTCGCGTCCCTCGGTCAGGTCCTGCGCGAGGACGCGCGGTTCCCCTCGACCCGCGAGGGCCTGCTCCACGACCAAGGCTGGAAGGTCTTCGACCTCGACGACGCGACGCGCGTCCACGCGAGCGAGGTCCTCCGCCAGCTTCCCAGCCGCGCGTACGGCTCCGTCGACGAGATCCTCGCCATCGCGCGCTCCGTCGATTCACGGTTCCAGGGCGGAGAACACAGGCCTCGTTGAGCACGAATTCCGCCTCGCATTCTTGTAGTAGCACACGCTACAAAAGAATTAATATAGCCCGCCAGAATACGCCGGTTTCAGAGGTCACAACGATGTCGCTCTGTGGTACGGACTATGCCGTTGGCGCGGTCCGAAACATGTATCGCGAGTCCCGTCAGGACAACGCGATGGTCACGATGCCCTCGAAGCTGCAGAAGGGTCTCCCCCGCCGCACGGGCTCCCTCTGCCCCGAGTGCCTGAAGGTCATCCCCGCGACGCTGTACATCGGTGACGGCGCGCTCAAGATGAAGAAGACGTGCAAGGAGCACGGGGAGTTCGACGAGGTGTGCTGGTCCGACGCGGAGATGTACCTCCGTGCCGAGAACTGGGCATTCGACGGCGTCGGCCTGGAGAACCCCCAGATCGTCGACGCCAAGGTGTGTCCGTACGAATGCGGCCTGTGCAACCTGCACTACAGCGCGACGGCGCTGTGCAACATCGACCTCACGAACCGCTGCAACCTCAAGTGCCCAATCTGCTTCGCGAACGCGAACGCGGCCGGGTACGTCTTCGAGCCGACGTTCGAGCAGATCGTGTACGAGTTCGCGGTCCTGCGCGCCCAGCGGCCAATCCCCGTGAGCGCGATCCAGTTCGCCGGGGGCGAGCCGACGATCTACCCGCAGTTCCCGGAGATCGTGAAGGCGGCCAAGGAGATGGGCTTCGCCCAGGTCCAGGTCGCGACGAACGGCATCCGGCTCGCGACGGAGGAAGGCTTCTTCGAGAAGGTCTGCGAGGCAGGCCTCAACACGTTCTACCTGCAGTTCGACGGCCTGCGCGAGGAGAACTACATCCGCGCGCGCGGCCGCCCGCTCCTCGACGTCAAGATGCGCGTGATCGAGAAGGTCCGCGAGCGCACGCAGTCCGGCGTCGTCACCCCGACGATCTGCCTCGTCCCGACGATGGTCAACTCGTTCAACGACGACCAGGCCGGGGAAATCCTCAACTTCGCGATCAAGAACCGCGACGTCGTGAAGGGCGTCAACTACCAGCCTGTCAGCCTGACGGGCCGCATCCCCGAGGAGGACCGCCGGAAGCTGCGCTACACGCTCAGCGACCTCGCGTACGACCTCGAGGAGCAGACGGGCTACCTCACGCGGGACGACTGGTACCCCGTGCCGTTCGTCGCCCCAATCTCCGAGCTCGTGTCCGCCCTCACGGGCACCGCAAAGCCCTCCTTCACGTCGCACCCCGCGTGCGGCCTCGCGTCGTACCTGTTCATCGAGAGCGGGAAGGACCCCGTGCCGATTACGCGCTTCATGGACGTCGAGGGCCTCATGGAGGACATGTGGCTCCTCGCGCAGGACACGAAGGAGAAGAAGATCAAGTTCACCTCGAAGATCAAGGCGCTCCAGCTCCTGAAGCGCCACTTCAAGGCGGACGAGGCGCCCGAGGGCATGGGGCTCGGTAAGATGCTCAAGATCCTGAACCGCATGTTCACGAAGGGCGACAAGGCCGGCGCGGCGCAGTTCTCCTGGTCGACGATGTACGTCGGCGGGATGCACTTCCAGGACAACTACAACTATGACATCGAGCGCGTCAAGCGGTGCGTCATCCACTACGCCACGCCGGACGGGAAGGTCATCCCCTTCTGCGCCTACAACACGGGCCCGAACTTCCGCGAGGAAATCGAAAAGAAGTTCGCCGTGACGATCGAGGAGTGGCGGTCGCGGCATGCTTGAGGCGCCCATCACGCTCCGTCCCTCAGTCCGGGACAATGGCATCATGGCGATCGACGACATGCTCTGCCTCCATTGCGGCGCCTGCGTCGGAACGTGTCCGACGAACGCGATCTTCCTGAACGAGGTCTACCTGACGTTCAACGAGGACTGCACGCAGTGCGGGATGTGCGTGAAGGTGTGCCCCGTCGGGGCGATCGACTACCCGCGCGGGCATAAGCTCCACACGATGAAGTAGCTGCTCGAGCTCCCGGCGAATGGGTGGACGCGCGGGCGCTCCCTATGGCTTTAACCTCTCCTGAGCGAATCTGCGATTCGAGGGGTTGCAGGTGGACGCGGTCGAGCAACGACTTGTCGAGGTGGAGCGTGAGCAATGGGAACGATTGGGCAAGGATCCCAAGGTCGAAGGACACTTCGCGAAGGACTTCCTGTTTCCGTCGATGCTCGCGGCCGGGGGGCCTTGACTCGAGATTAGGCGCTGGAGGAATTCCGCAAGGGGGAGCTCGCCATTCGGCAGTTCCGGCTCCACGACCTTAGGCTGTTGAGGCCCGTGGAAGACATCGCCCTCGTCCTCTACCGCGCCGAGGCCACGATGATGGCCGGGGTTCGGGAGCTGCCTTGGCATGCGTTCTCTACCGCCATCTGGGTCCAGCGGGCGGGGGAGTGGAGGAAGGTGTTCTATCAGTCGACGCCGGTCAGCAAGACCCAGATCCCTTCTGCGGTCGTTGCCGCCGAGTCGACTTGTTCCCGTGGCCGCAGCAAGAGAGCCGGGCAAGCCGAGCCACTATGGGAGGGTCCCGTAGCCCGCTTCCCGGAAGTTCCTGTCGAACGAGAGGGCGACGCGAAGGTCGAGCCGGTTCATGAGGACGAAGGACGAGCAGTCCGTGAAGGACCATCGCTTGTCAGGCCGGTCGAGGAAGAGGGCCCAGGTGGCGTCAAACGCAGGTTCATCGATCCGGAGGAGTCGGAGGGCGGCCGAATCCTTGATTGCACGCCCCGCGGTTGCCGCAACGTCGTGCCGCCCGGATTGAAAGAGCATGGTCGTGACCGTCTCGTCGAACACATAATCGGTTGTCACAAGACGGTAGGGCGCCGCCTCCGTGCGCTGGCCGGAAAGGAACGACATCGCTTCCCCGTGCTTCCGGTCCTTCCGGTTGAACCGGGCGACGAAGAAGGTCGTGTCCACGAAGGCGTGTTCCACGTCTCATCGCTTCCTGTAGAGGACCCGATCGTGGGTCCGCTCGTCCGTGCGGCCCAGGTCGAAGATCAGAGCAGGATCGAAGAAGGGATCGTCCTCCCCGATGCGACCCCATCTCTCCGACGACTCGCTGAGGAGCTCCCGGTTGCGCAGGGCGAATTCCGACAGAGCCTCGACCGCGTCCCCTTGGGACAGCTTGCGGCCGGTGGATGCCTCCAGTAGGCGCGCGGCCTTCGCAAGCTTTTTCTTTTGTGCCTCGTCAAGGCGAATTGTAGTCATCCTCTCGTATACATCTATGCGTAAAATGTATATGAACCTCACGGTCCCGTTCCCCGATCCAGGAGATGTGGGACGGGTAACCCTCGTCGGAACGCGGGCCGCGGACCGGGAGGGGCTACCTTCTTATACGTTCGACGGATGAACGCCGGTCAGGGCGGCGGGACCATGCGATCTTACGAATACGACGTCGTCGTGGTCGGAGCAGGCCCCGCGGGCTCGATGACCGCGCGGTACGCCGCAATGCATGGCTGCCGCACCCTGCTCATCGAGAAGCGCCAGGAGATCGGCTCCCCCGTGCGGTGCGGGGAGGGCCTCGCCCGGCACTACGTCGAGGACACGAAGCTCCCCTTCGACCGGAAGTGGGTCGGCCGCGAGGTGAAGGGCGCGAAGATCTTCGCCCCGAACGGCACGGACCTCACGATCGAGGAGGCCCACGCCGGCAATGAAGTCGGCATCGTCCTCGAGCGGGACGCGTTCGACAAGGCCCTCGCGAAGGAGGCCGCCAAGGCGGGCGCGGACATCTGGGTCAAGACGACGTGTACGGCCGTCCTCAAGGACGACGGCTGGATCCGCGGCGTGCGCGTGAAGCGCCTCGAGGACGACATGACGATTCGCGCGAAGTGCGTCGTCGCGGCGGACGGCTACGAGAGCCAGGTCGGGCGGTGGGCGGGCTTCAAGACCCTCCTCCGCGCGGGGGACATCACGGGGACCCTCCAGTACCGGCTCACGAACATCGGGCCCGGGCACGACTTCCCCGACTACTGCGAGTTCTGGCTCGGGACGTGCGCCCCCGCGGGGTACATCTGGGTCTTCCCGAAGGACGAGTCGACCGCCAATGTCGGCATCGGCGTCTCGCTCGACCGACTCAAGAGTCGCTTTGATGTCAAAGGCTACCTGGATCGTTGGATCGAGAAGGACCCGCGGATGGCTCGCGCACAGCCCCTCGCCTGGGTCACGGGCGGCGTGTCGACGGCCCCGCCGATCAGGAAATCCGTAGGGAACGGGATCGCCCTCGTCGGGGACGCGGCGCGGATGATCGACCCGATCACGGGCGGCGGGATCGGGAACGGGATGCTCGCCGGCATGATCCTCGGCAAGGTCCTGGGGCCCTGCAACGAGGCCGATGACTTCAGCGAGGCGGCCCTCCTGCCGTACGACAAGGAGTGGCGCGCGAAGCTCGAGGACGGGCTCTACCGGAACTGGCTCGCGAAGAACAAGCTCGTCTCCCTGTCGGACCGGGAGTTCGACGACATCATCAAGACCCTCGCGGAGGTCGGCGTCACGAAGCTCAGCGTGCGCGCGATCCTCCAGGTCCTCAGGGACACGCACCCGGCCCTCGTCGCGAAGTTCGCGGAGCTCATCTGAAGCCGCAGCGGTCCCGCGTTCATCTTCGCCGGCCGCACAGAATCTTCTGAAAAACATACGTATGCACCCCGAGGGGGCCGCGCGGCCTTTCATCCCTGATAACGTCGTCACCGGGCTTATATGCGGGAATCCTCGTGGACGCGCTCCGTGCGGACGGAGAGCTGGCGGAAAGCGCGAGCCCTCTTCTGGTTCGGGCTGACCGTCGCATTCGTGCTCGTCATCCTCGTGTGGGCGGGCATCATCGACATCCCGGGCGTACCAGCGTCGCCCGTGAATATCGCCGCGTACCGATCGTGGGTCTTCGTCATCCTCATCCTCCTCTCGACGAAGGCGCTCCTCGAGGTCCTCAAGCCTGTCTTCCGCATGGCCCTGAAGAGCCACGTCCGGTACGAGGCGGACATCTTCGCGTACTTCCAGGCCGTCTCGTACGCGGTCTGGGGCACCGCCCTTGGCCTCGCGGGGTACGTCATCATCGGCGGCGGCGCCCAGGAGTTCGGGTTCCTGGGCACGGCCCTCGTGTCCGCCGCCTTGATCTACGTCATGCAGGAGCCGCTCCTCAATGTTGTCGGCTGGCTCATCCTCGTGACGATGCGCGTGTACAAGCTCGGGGACCGGATCGAGATGAACCAGTCGAAAGGATACGTCGTCGAGATCACGCCGATGAACACGACGATCCGGGAGTTCGGCGGCGGCCTCTACGGCGACGGCTTCACGGGCCGCTACGTGACGATCCCGAACAGCCACGTGCTCAAGGGGAACGTGTTCAACTACACGAAGGATACCCCGTTCGTCTGGGACCAGCTCCTCGTCTCCGTGACGTACGAGAGCGACCACAAGCTCGCGGAGAAGCTCGTCCTCGAGGCCGCGGAGGACGTCGTCGGCCCGATGATGCGCGAGAACCGCAACCTCCTGCGATCGAAGTACGAATTCGCGGACCTTTCCGACTACATCTCCGAGGAGCCGCGCGTCGGCTGGGCCTTCGCGGACTCCTCCGTGAACCTCACGCTCGGCTACTTCTGCCCCGTGTTCGCGAAGGGTCACTACCGGACGCGCCTCGTGAAGCGAATCATCGAGAAGTTCGGCGAGGAGCCGAGCATCGCGTTCGCGTACCCGCACATGCACATGGTCGCGGACGTCGCGAGTCCGAAGGAGAAGCTCCCCCTCGCGCGCTAACCACCGCATCCTTTATTACGGCACGACCTTCTCGGCGCAACGATGGCCGCCCGTCTCCGGTCCCTCGCCTCGATCGGACCCGACGACATGGGCCACGAGGCATCCTGTGCGGGCTGGGTCGAGGACGTCCGGAACCTCGGTGGGATCGCGTTCCTCATCGTCCGGCAGCGGGAAGGGACGCTCCAGGTCACGGTGAAGAAGAAGGGCCACGAGGCCCTCTTCGACGTGGCCTCAAAGGTCGTCCGGGAGTCCGCCATCGTCGCCCGGGGCGTGGTCCAGTCGAACAAGGAGGTCCGCAATGGCTGGGAGCTCCTCGCCTCGTCCTTCGAGGTCCTCGCGGAAGCCGCCGCGCCCCTGCCCCTCCCCGTCGCCGACAAGGTCGGCGCGGAGATGGACACGCGCCTCGACAACCGCTTCCTCGACCTTCGCAAGCCGGAGCGGCGCGCGATCTTCCGCGTTCGGTCCGTCGTCCTGGACGCGATCCGCGCGCACCTGCGCCGGCAGGGTTTCGTTGAGGTGCAGACGCCGAAGCTCGCCGGCGCCGGCGCGGAGGGCGGCGCGACCCTCTTCGAGACGACGTACTTCGGACGCCGCGCGTACCTGAGCCAGAGCCCTCAGCTGTACAAGCAGATCCTCATGGCGACGGGCCTCGACCGCGTGGTCGAGATCGCCCCCGCGTTCCGCGCGGAGCCCTCCGACACGGTGCGGCACGTTACGGAGTTCACGTCGTTCGACGCGGAGATCGCGTGGATCGAGGGCCTGGAGGACGTCCTGCGGATGCTCGAGGAGACCGTCGCATATGCGATCGAGGCGGTCCGCTCGGAGGCGAAGGCCGAGCTCGACGCGCTCGGCGCGAGCCCGAGGGCCCCGAGGCTCCCGCTCAAGCGCCTCCCGTACCCGGAGGCCCTCGAGGTCCTCCGTTCGCGCGGGAAGCGGGTCCGAGACGGGGACGACCTCGACACGGAGGCGGAGAAGCTCCTAGGGCAGGCGCTTGCGGAGGAGGGCCACGAGCTGTACTTCCTTACCGAATACCCGACTGCGATCAAGCCGTTCTACATCATGGCGAAGCCCGACGACCCGGAGGCCTCCCTCTCCTTCGACCTCGAGTACAAGGGGGACGAGATGGCATCCGGCGGGCAGCGCGAGCATCGCGTCGAGCCGCTCGTCGCGCGCATGAAGGACAAGGGCCTCGACCCCGCGAGCTTCGAGTTCTATCTCAAGGCCTTCCGGTACGGCATGCCGCCCCACGGCGGCTGGGGCTTCGGTGTCGACCGCTTCGTGCAGAAGCTCCTCGACCTCCCGAACATCCGCGAGGCGATCCTGTTCCCGAGGGACCGGAACCGGCTCGTGCCCTGAGCCGTCGGCCGCGCGGAGGCAAGCTTTAGTAGCCCGCAGGCCGATTCCCTCCGAGGTTGGGCGCGGGATGAAGGAGTTCAAGGTTTTTGTGATGGATCGTCCGGGCGAGCTCGCACGGGTGACGGACGTGCTCTCGAACGCGGCGGTGAACATCCGCGCGATCGCGAGCGAGGCGAAGCACGAGTCGTCCTTCCTGCGGATCGTGACGAACGACGTCGCGACGACGGAGAAGGCGCTCCGGACGGCGGGCATGAAGTACGAGATGAGCGAGATCATGACCCTCGACCTCGTCGACCGGCCCGGGGAGCTCGCGAAGATCGCGAAGCGCCTCTCGCGTGCGGGGATCAACGTCCACTCGTTGTACCTGCTCGGGTCCAAGAACGGGCGGACGGAGATTGCGATGGTCGTCGACGACCTCCCGAAGGCCACGATGGCCCTCAAGTGATTGCGCGGTTTCACTTTTACACACCCCCCCACGCAGCCTCTATATAGGCCGCGCCCCAAAAGAAGTACTCGTGATACCCGATCGGCGGAGGGCGCCAGCCTTAAGGCCCTGCCGGCGGTTACGCCTCACGCGTCAGGAGGCTAGTGGGAGCCGACCTCTGTCGGCTTAGGGATGGGACCATGGCGGACGCCCGCAAGCACGCCCGAGTCTCGGCGCCAGCGGTCGCTTCCGAGTTCTCTGCTCTTGAGTCGGGCGGCGCCGCAACGGTGGGATTCCCCGACACACGTTCTCCCGCACGCGAAGGCAAGGTTCCGAGGGCGCCCCCCGTGACCGTGCGCCGCGACGTGTGGAACAAGCGAGCCACGGACGAGGAAGTTGTCGTTGCGTACAAAGAAACGGGATCCGTATGGACGGCGGCGAAGCGTCTCGGGCTCGTCGGCCAGAGCGTGCACGAGCGGCTGCGCCGACTCGGTTATCCGATGGCTCACCAGGAATGGACCGACGAGGAAGAGCGGGAGGCACGCTCGCTCGTGGGACAAGGAGAACCTATCGGACAGATTGCCGCTCGCTTGGGACGCACGTACTGGGCCGTCGCCCTGAAGCTGTCGCGACTCGGGGTCCGTTCACAACGCACGGATTGGAGAAGGAAGCCGAAACGCGGGGCGGGACTCACGAAAGAACGAGTAGCCGCGTTCGCGAAAAAATTGGCTCAGGGGAAGACGTCCGTCCGGCGTCTGGCCCGGATGGAGGGAGTGGCGATAACGCCGCTCGTCGACGCGCTGCAGTACTACGAACCGGAGCGGTGGCAGCGATACGTGATGGATCACTCGGAGCTCGGAATCGAGAAATGCCCAGGTTGCGCCCGGGAGTTCGTGCCACTGACGAGAAGGCAGGAGTTCTGTACGGTTCGCTGCCGCGAGACGCACCGGCGGAATGTTGCCTACTTCGGTGGGCGGAGATCCGAGGCGATTGGCCTTCGAGAAGGAGTCTGTCAGCTCTGCAGGAAGAGGGTTGAGAAATGGCTTTCCGCGCACCACGTCCTGGGCAAGGAAAAGGACCCGGAGAACGAGGCCCTCATCGCGCTCTGCCGTGGATGCCACGACGTCGTCACGCGGCTCGCTTCGAGGCCCTGGATCGAGAATCGGGAGGTTGTCGCCGACTTGATTGCCCTCGCCTTGGCTCGGCGGGGCAGGGTGAACGCGTTCGTGTCTGTCGAGCTTGAGGATTGGACGGCCGAAGAAGTCCGGGACTATGTCGAGTCTCTGAATGAGACGACAGAGGAAGCGGTGGACAGCCCCGTGGAGAATCCGTGAGGGCGAGGGAGCCTCGACGCCCTCGCGCATATTGTCGTTCTGGACGACGCCCAGATCGTCGAAACCAACGTGTGGAAGGACCGCGGGCCGCCGGGCGTTTCAATCGGGATCCATCGAATCGTCGCGTCCGAGGTGGACTCAGCGTAGGCGTGGCTACATCCGGGGGGGTGGGGGGCTCCTCGTAGTCCGGCTCCGGACGTGGGGGCGTCGGGGTCGGTTCGGGCGCTGCGGGTTCGGGCAGGGAGGTCACCGGTGGAGCCTCCTTGGGCTGCGCGGCTGTTGCCGCGGCCTTCGAACGCTCCTCGTCATCCTTGTCCTTCAGCCGACGCCACCAGAGGAAGAAGACGATCCCCAGGAGGGCCGCCACGATCACCGCGAGGATCCACCACGGGAACCCCGCGGGCGGTTCCGCGCCGACGAAGAAGCTCACGCGGAGTTCGCGCATGTTCCCCGCGCCGTCGTACGCCCGGAGGACGAGCGTATGCGGCCCGTCCGTGACGTTCGCGAACGTCCGCGTCGTCGCCGTGCCCACGGCTACGAAGGACCCGTCGTCGATCGCGATCTCGTAGCGGTCCACGCCCGTGAGGGCGTCGGACCCCTGCCACTCCGCGACGAACTCGCTCGGGCCGACGTCCACGCCGTCCGTCGGGGTGACGAACGCGAGGACGGGTCCCGTCGTGTCGATTACGATTGACGCGTCCGCGGAGCCGGGAGCGGCCTCCGTGTTGTTCGCCCGGTCCACGGCGACCGTGTAGAACTCGTACAACCCGTCGCCAGACGCGAGGGTCGCGTCGAAGGACACCGGGCTCGCCGTCCATTGGCCCGTGGGATTCGTGGTCGTCGAGTACCGCGTGTACGCGCCGGTCCCGCCCACGCGGTACCACAGCTCGATGTAGGCCACGCCGCTCGCGTTGCTGTTGTCGAACGCCGTGTACGGAACGGCGTAAGGAATCTGGTTCGTCATCGAAGGGAGCGACGCGACGCTTGACGTGGGCGAAGCGTACTCGACCCCTGTGAGGAGGATGTCGTCCACGTAGGCTCCCTCGAAGTTGTGGTTCGCGGCATCCGTCTGGAACCGGAAGATCAGCCGCTCGATGTTCGAGGGTACCGGCAGCGTGCGCGGCTGCCAGGCGTTCCCCGAACTGCCGCCCTCCTGGAAGATGATCGTCGTCACGCCGCCGGCGACGTAGGCGGCCTGGAGCCAGTCCCCGCCGCCGTTTTCCGAGCGGACGAAGTACGAGAAGGAGAGGTTCAGGCTCGTGTATCCGTTCGCCCCGACGTTCAGGACGAGGTCGGAGGCCATGTTGTCGTCGTACTGCTGAACGGCGGGGGTGGAGCCGATCTGGGCGGCCCATGCGCTGTAGTTCCCCGTGTTCGCGCGGAAGCCGGAGACGCCCCAATAGTCGAGGCCGGACGCGGCGTTCGAGTCGCTCGCCGCCCACCATGCGCCCAGGGAGCCGGACTCGAAGTCCTCGGCGAAGACGACGGCCGTGCCGGCCGAGGAACGGGGCGCGATCTCGAGGAGCGCTCCCAGGAACCCGACCGCGACGAGGAGCCCTACGAGTGTCACGCTGCGCGTCCGCGAGGACAACCGGCGACCTCCAGGACGCTCACGACCCGGCTTCGAAGGTAAAGTCGTTACGCGGTCGCTATCATCCGTGATTCGTTCCCGCTCAGGACTTCGGGATGTCCTTCTTCGGGTCAATGAACGGCTTTCGCACGACCGTCGCGTCGCGGTCCCCGAGAGGGGTCGCGATGGTGACCTTCGTCCCGAGCTTCCCGTAGCGCACTGGCACGTTCGCGTACCCGATGTTCTTTTTGAGCCGCGGCGAGTACGTGACGGCGGTCAGGTGGCCGATCTTCTTGCCGCCCGTCGTGACGTCCCAGAATTCGTCGAGCCAGACCGCGAGCCGAGGCCCGTGGATCTCGACGCCGACGAGCTTGCGCTTCACGCCCGCCTTCTTGATCTTCGCGAGGGCTTTCTTGCCGACGTAATCGGCCTTCTTGCCCTCGTCGACGAGCCACCCCAGGCCGACCTCGTACGGGTTGTTCTCGAGGATCATGTCGGACCCGTAGTTCAGGATGCCCGCCTCAATCCGACGGATCTCGGACGGGGCGATCGGGCGGATGTTGAACGGCTTCCCGGCCGTCATGACCTTCTCCCAGAGGGCCTCGCCCTTCGAGCCGTCGCGGAGGTAGATCTCGTACCCGACTTCCGCGCTCCAGCCCGTCCGCGTGACGACGACGGGGATGCCGTCGAGCTTCGTGTCCAGGAAATAGTAGTACGGCAGGTCGAGGACCTTCGGCCCGAAGAGGGCCTTCGCGACGTTCTTCGACTTCGGGCCCTGGAGCTGCATCGGCGAGACGTCGGGTTCCGTGATGTCGACATCGAAGTCCGAGTTCACCGCGACGCCCTTCGCCCACAGCAGGACGTCGGAGTTCGCGAGGGAGAGCCAGAACCGGTCCTTCTCGACCCGCATGAGGACGGGGTCGTTGATGATCCCGCCGTCCACCGCCGTGATCACGACGTACTTGCCCTGCCCGACGTCGCATTTCGTGAGGTCGCGGGGGGTCAGGTAGTCCGTGAACTTCGCCGCGTCCTTGCCCGAAATCTCGACCTGCCGCTCCACGCCGACGTCCCACATCGTCACGTGGTTCACGAGGTGCCAGTATTCCTCCTCCGGGTCCGCGTACGGTCCGGGCAGGTACATGTGGTTGTAGATGTCGTACGACTGCGGTCCGTACCGACGCGATGCCTCGAAGTACGGCGACTTGCGGTACCACGGTCCAAAGAACAGCTTCGACGATCCCTCGATCTCGGGCATGTTGCGTGTCACCTCCGGACGACCTGACGCGTCCGCGTTCGGGTAGGCGGGTCCTCCCTATAACGAGTTCTGTCGTCGGGAACGCTCTACGGAAAAGAATTTCGGTTATCCGCGTTCATCCGAATTGGTCTCACGCGGTTCCGCCGGTCTGCGTTTCAGCATTCCCCTTGGGCCGCCTCGAAGTACGGCGACTTCCCGCACCACGGTCTAAAGAACACCTTCGAGGACGCGACGTTCTTCGTCATGCGCGGCCACCAGGCCGGTCTGTCGCGCCGATGGAGCAGCGCACGTAGAACCTCCTGGGCTTGCGCGCGAATACGGGTCTCCCGCCTAAGGGAATCCGTCGTCCAATTCAAATCGGATAGAAGATTCCCGACGTTCGCATGGCGCGTGCGAGGAGCCCGTAATGAGACCCTTCCAGACCGGGAACGGACGAAAGTCGAGCGCGATGAGGAGTCCTTGGCTCAGAACCGTCGCCTGCCTCGCCTCGAGGTTTCAGCTCGTCCTGAGGAGGCCATTGCCGATTCCGGGTGGTTGACCCCGGTCACTATCATTTCCGAGAGCGTCGCCCTCGCTTCGGGGCAACGCTTTTAGCCCATCTGTGCAATGTCGAGAGCAGCGTATCTGACACGTCCTCCAAGAGGGTGAAGGGGGGAGAGGGTTGCGACAAGTTCATCTTGCGACAGTTGTGCTAGCACTCGGGATATCGATCCTGCTCGCGGGACCGATTGCTCTCTTCGCGGCCGGGGGCCCGACGAGCCGATCCGACTACGCGATCGTCCAGTTCGACAAGGCACCCCTCGCCGGGTACGATGGCGACATCCCCGGCTTTCCGGCTACCAAGGCGCCTGCCGGGAAGAAGCTCGACACCGGCACGCCCGCCGCGGAGCGCTACTTAGCGCTCCTCGCGACGGACCGCGCGAACTTCCGCGCTTGGCTCCGGTCGAACGCCCCGCAGGTCGCCGTCCTCCGAGAATTCTCCGGCGTTTTCAACGGGGTCGCCGTCGAGCTCCGGGGCGCCTCGGTCTCGGCCCTCGACCGCGCGCCCGGCGTCGCGTCCGTCACGCCGAGCTGGCTATACCGGCCCTCCATGGACCTCTCCGTGGGCCTCGTGAAGGCTCCCGCCGTCTGGTCCGAGCTCGGGGCCATGCCCCTCGCCGGGCGATTCGCAAACCTACCCGACATCAAGGTCGGTGTGATCGATACAGGCATCCTCGACACGCATCCGTTCATCGCGTCGTGCCGGCCGGCGGGGAGCATCAAGCACGACGTGTTCTTCAGCGGCCTCGGGACGTCGATGTTCGGCCGCACGATCGTCTTCGACCACGGGACCCACGTCGCCGGAACGATCGGCGGCTGCCCTGTCTTCGGGCCCGTGCCGGTCGGCGAGACGATGCTCGCCCTCGCGGGTCCCCTCACGGGCGTCGCGCCGGGCGTCACCTTGCACGACTACAACGTGTTCCCCGGATACGGCGCGGGCTTCATCGCCTTCGGCGGGTCGGCGTTCAGCCACGACATCATCGCAGCGATCGAATCGTCGATCGTCGACGGGATGGACGTGATTAACCTGAGCCTCGGTGGGATGGTCCAGGGGCCCCACGACACCCTCGCGGAGGCGATCGACATGGCCGCTCAGGCCGGCGTCGTCCCCGTCGTCGCGGCGGGCAACTCCGGACCCCGCGGCGCCTCTGTCGAATCGCCGGGCAACGCGGCGGGAGCCCTCACGGCGGGTGCGAGCACGAACCCGCACTACATGGGGATTCAGCTCTTTGTCGCGGGAATGGAGTTCGGCGCGGCGATCGGCGACTTCGAAAACTTCGACCCGCTTGTGACGGCGACCTTGTCCCTCACGACCCCCGCGAACGGCTGCACGGCGATCCAGGAGGGCCTCGCGGGCCGGCTCGCGGTGATCGACCGCGGCGTGTGCACGTTCGGCACGAAGATCCGCAACGCCCAGGCGAAGGGCGCGCTCGGCGTGATCATGGTGAACAACGTCGCCGGCGACGCGATCGCCATGGGGATGGACAGCGGCGCGTTCCCGACGATCCCCGCTGCGATGGTCTCCAGGGTCGACGGCGCCGCGGTGAAGGCCCACGCCGGCGAGACGGCGACGGCGGACGGGACGAGCCCGAAGGAGTACGTGACCGCGAGCGCGGACATCATCGCGGGCTTCTCGAGCCGCGGTCCGACGCCCTATGAGTTCCGCGTCAAGCCGGACGTCACGGCACCCGGCGTGAACGTCCTGTCGAGCGTCTTCGTCCTCCAGGCCGACGGCACGTACGTGCCGAAGTACGACTTCTTCCAAGGGACATCCATGGCGACGCCCCACACCGCGGGCGCGGTCGCGCTCCTCCTCGCGGCGCACCCGGGATGGTCTCCCGCCGACGTGAAGTCCGCCCTCGTGAACGCGGCGGACCGGACCGTCACCGACTCCCGCACGGGCACGGTGGACGCGGGCGTCCTCGCGCGCGGTGGCGGACGGATCAACATCGAGAAGGCTTCTTTGGTCCCCGCGACCCTGGATCCCGTGAGCGTGAGCTTCGGGCTGTGGACGGGGAACAAGGCCGTCTCGAGCCAGGTCCAGGTGACCTTCAAGAACCTTCGGCCCAGCTCGCTGAGTTGCTCCCTCAGCCTGACGAGCTCGTCCGGCTCCTGGGTTGCCCTGTCCGCGTCGTCTCTGACGATCGGCGCGAGTGGCAAGGCGTCCGTCACCGCCACCCTGACCGGCGGAATGACGATCGACTCGGGCGACTACTTCGGAGACCTCGTCGCGGACTGCGGAGGCACAACCTTGAAGGCGCCCTGGTGGACCCGGGTGTCGAGGACGAGCGGCGACATCCATGGCCAGCCCTTCCCGCCAGGGCTCGCTGCCGACAATCTCGAGACCTGGGCTCTGTCCGCGGGCCGTCTCGTCGCAACGAGCTAGACAGGTTCGCGGCGGAAACGGAGCTGTCGAGGCAGGGCTCCGTCCTACCCTTTTCACCCATCATTCGAGGAGGCAGGTCATCTGCGGCTGCCGGCTCACGGAAGGGTCACGCTGCAATTCCGACTCGACCTCCTTCCTCTGCGCGGTTGCTTCGGTCGTCTAGAGAATGCGTTTCAGCACTCATAGGGGTCGTCACGCCACACGGTCGGCTGACCTCTTGTCATCACGAACGCGGGCCTCGCATCACGCGGGACATAAAAGACCATTCCGTCGACAAGGGCTCGCCTCTATGTTTCACGAAACGGAATTTTGAGGCAAGTTTCTTAATATGATACCATCGTCCGCTGCGCGATGGAGGTCCCTCCCGGCCGCGTCGAGAGGATATCCGACGGCGGGTCGGACGCCCTGAGGGCCATCCTGGCCGACCTCCAGGCGATGAAGTTCAACGGCATCCTGCGGACGTCGGTCTTCCGGGGCGACGTGCCCTCCCAGGGGCTCCTCGTCTTCCGGGACGGCGACGGCGTCCTCGCGGAGCACCGTTCCGCGGACGCGATCCTGGGCCCCGACGCCGTCCGCGAGATCCTCCGCGACGCGGCGAGCGACAAGGCCCAGCTCGAGGTCCGCACGTACGACTACGGGCACTCGTCGATCAGCCTCGACCACATCCAGAAGTCGAACGGCGGCGCGGCGATCGGCGGGATCGGAAACGTCGACCGCGCCCTGGGGGACGTCGTCGAGCGGGACTCTGCCGCGCGCGACGCGTACATGAAGGAG
>Ga0184639_10000444_pt1 | contig 15831 bp, 11 predicted proteins | sample PLM31_170_b2_FD_133155 | JGI IMG/M metagenome (GOLD analysis project Ga0184639, IMG submission 133155) | Groundwater sediment microbial communities from an aquifer in East River, Colorado, USA - PLM3-1_170_b2 | ecosystem: Environmental > Terrestrial > Soil > Riparian zone | place: USA: East... | reverse complement strand
TCCACACCCCTTCGCCCATGAGATCCCACGCGCCCACTCCGTGCGAGTAGCCCCCCTCGTTGGGCGTGGTGTCATAGAGGTCGGGCATCGAGGCGAGCCCGCGAAGCGTTCCGAGCTGGTGGCCGAACTCGTGGCAGACGACTCCCGTCATGCCGAAGCTGTACCCGTCCTGGCTCTCGCGCTCCGGAAGCTCCACCGCCTCCTTGACGCGGTAGTAGACCCCGGGGCTGATCTGGTCGTTGGTCGGGATCCCGACGCCGGTCGGGTCGGGGAGGACCTCCGCGATGTCCTCGCGCGTGATGAACGCCGACCAGATCGCGTCCCGGCTGTCGTCCAGGACGTCCGCCTCTTGGCCCACGCCGGCGTGGAAGATGACGAGGCTCGGGTAGGGCCGGAAATCCACGGTCGAGTCGGCCGCGGCCACCACGTCGCGCACCAGGTACACGAGGCGCTGCTGGAACAGCTGATCGTCGCCGTAGTACGCCATCGGGTGGGGCAGGGTGAAGACCGAGTCCCAGAGCGTGACGTTCAGCGTGACCAGCCCGTCCGACGCCTGGCTCCAGTACTGGTTCATGAACAGGAGCAGGCGATCGTAGTAGGCGGTGGAGGACTCGATCGGCGTATCGGTGAACTGGGCGCGGATCGCGAGCACGTTGATGGTCTGGGCGCTCTGGAGGGGCGCCCGGGCACGGCCCGGAAACGCGGCCGAGGGGTTGAAGACGCGCTTGGGGGCCCCCACGACTCCGCCGCCCATGACCGGTCCCTGGGGGCCTTGCTTATCGGGCACGGGAGGTGACGCCGCCGAGGCCGCCGAGGCGAACAGGGTGACGATCAGGGTTGGGAGGATCGGGAGAAGCGGAAAGCGCCGGGGATGCCGAAATCGCACCTATCGAGTTTAGCGGGTCGGCCCGGCTCGGTCAACTAGTGCCCGTATCCCCCGCGGTCGGAACCTTTTGGCGGCGGCGCCGGCTTCTGCTTCTCCGCGCTCTTCGACGGCGGATTCGATTTCTCGCGGCCGTTTTCCTTGGGAGGCTTCGACGGCTTATCCTGATCGCCGCTCTTCGGAGGCGGCGTGGACTTCTCCCGGTCCTCGCCCTTGGGGGGCGGCGCCGGCTTTTCCCGTTCCCGGTCCGCGCCCTTCGGAGGCGTGGATTCTTTGCGCTCCTTCCCCTTGTCCTGGTCGTCCCGCTGCTGGACCTCCCCGTCCGACTTCCGCCCGCGGCCGGTCGGAGGGCGCTCCACGTGGCTCGACTTCGGTCCAGGAGCGTTCCGAACGCGCGGCCGCTCGATCTTCTCGCCGGAGCGTTGCTGCTCCCAGAGCTTGAGTACCTCGTCCCTCCCCTGCCAAAGGCGGCCGGGCCGGGAGCGCCTCAGATCGCGAATTTCTTGGCGGCCCGCAGCTCGCAGCTGACGCGTCTCGCCCACGCTCCGCGTCCGGGCGCTCCGCTCGGCGACGAACTTCGACCGGAGCGCCGGCGTGCCGTCGAGGGTGGACCAGCGATCCTTCCACGCGCGATAGCGGGTCGGCGCCGTCGGACGGACCGTGTAGTAGTAACGGGGGCGGGCCACGCCCACCGCGACCGGCGCGTAGCGGACCCACGTGGCATCCACCTGCACCGACACCACCGAGCAGACCCCGAGGTAAGGATCGAATCCGAATCCGGAGTAGTGGCAGTCGGCGCAGACGTAGCGCGGATACTCGACCCGCTGGCCGATGTAGAAGTAGGTCTCGTTCGATGCGGCGTCCCCCTCGCGTCTGGGCGGGAGGATCATGCGGTTGATGCGCTCCATGCCGACGTACGGATCGCCGACGATCACCCCCGAGGCGAGATCGTCCTCGGGCACGTCACCCTCGCCGGGCTCGGGCGCGCCTTCCGACGCAGGCGAGAGATACCACGGCAGGTTCTGGAACGGCAGCCGGCTCGCCACGGCGACCACGAATTCCATCCCCGGGGGCCCGTCGGCGACGAGGTCGTAGGGATCGTGGCGCGCCGGGATCCGGTGGGTTCGGCCTGCCTCGACTCGCGGGGGATCGGAGGGCCCATAGGGATAGACGAGGTGGATGAACCCCTCGGTGTCGATGTTGTAGACGAGGACGTAGGCGTCGGTGCTCGAGCGGAAGAAGATGCGCATGCTCTCGCCCGGCTGGTAGACGCCCCCCTCCTCCTTGTTGATCCAGACATCCACGGAGAGCTTCGAGGCGGACTGCGCGGGCACGACGTCGATCGCGCCCGCCGAGCGGGGGAAGCCGGCCGCCAGAGCGACCGCGATGCCCGTGGCCAGCGAAAGCCGCGCGGGCCACGCGCGGGCGAGGCGTTTCACGGCGCCTTCCTCGCCAGCTCGGGATTGTCCTGGTCGATCTGGTAGGCCCAATCCATCTCCATTCCCGCGTCATCGAAAGCGGTCACCTCGAACTTGGCGTAGTGGCCGTTACTCGTGAGCACAATATAGCTGTGCCCCACGATCGCCTCCACGACTCCGTCGGTGGACCATCCCGCCGGGGGCGCGAAGTCCACTTCGACCAGCGGAACGTAGCCGGCGTCCTGAATGTCTGTTCCCACGCTCGCGAAGATGAGGAAGTGTCCGTCCTGAGCGGCGTAGTAGATGTCCGTCTGCGAGTCGAGCGAGGGGCGCGTTCTGAAGGCCGAAAAATCCCAGCCGCTCGTGACGTCGTCCACGTACGCGTTCGTCAATACGGCGTCGAATCCTTCCGGCCGCGGCGTATCGAACACGTTTTCGTAGCTCAGCTCCGGGCTCTCCCGCCCCGCCCGGTCCACGGCGGCGACAGCATAGTAGTAGGTGGTCCCGTTCACCACGTCCGTATCGACGAACTGCGTTCCTGACGTCGAGCCGACGAGGACGAATGTGCCCGTCGGGGCGGAGTTGCGGTAGACGGAGTAGCTGACGATGTCGGCTTCCTGGTTCGGGCGCCAGTAGACCGTGACGGCGCCGTCCCCCGTGACGCTGTAGACCCCGTCCACGATGTACGGCGGGGCATCCACCGCGACGATGGTATCGGAGTTGTCGCAGCCCATCGCCACGAGCAAGCCCGTGAGTGCGATCGCTCGAATCAACGTTCCGGCCATTGCAGCCACCTCCCTCGGTTACGTTGGTCCTGGCTCGATGATGTGCCCCTGCCCGTTGGCGGGGCGCTCGTCCAGGCATTAGCGCAAGCCACGTGCCAGGATTGGGAGGGCGCTCGGGTGGCCTTTAAGCCATTGATGGGATGATCGTTATCGCATACTGGATCGCGGCCGACGGGGCCTCGGGAAGGATGGAGTTTGGGGACAGTGTGACTGGGGCGCTACAGGAGGGATTCAGGCTGGCGAGGGGGGTTGTGGGCGCGCTACGCGACTCTTTGGGTTGGGCTTGGTTGGGCAAAAAAAATTGAGCCCCGGTCTTACCAGCTCATGGCGGGCTACGTCACTTCCACCGAGGCCGGTGCTCGATTTGGCGACTAACCCATGGTCTATCGCTGGTAAGACCCGCAGGCTCTTTGGAGGTCCCCCCCTCCGGTGCTTGAGTAAGAGCAGCCCGCGTGCCAGAATGGAAGTGCCGCGAAAGAATCTGGAGCGTCACTATATGTCATTGATGTTACGTTTCTTATGGCTAGTCCTCGAGCCGCCGGAGCGGGCACCGCACGGCTCCGTGCGTGTCCCAATTGATATCAAAACTCACAACATTTCGTGGACTCTGGGCAGACCCTTCTCCCTAGCGGACTTACGTATATATAAATTCTTTATAGCCAAAATAAAGCCGTTTGCCTGTCTGAAGGGGCTGGGGGCCGGCGGTCCGCGCGCGGTTGCGTGCGGGAGATCGAGTGACGCGGTCTACGCCTTCTGGCGGGGCTGAAGTCTGCGGTCGAGCTGGAAGGTCTTGATCTTCTGGAGAAGGGTCGGGTAGCTGAGCGATAGCTCCTTCGCCGTCTGGAGCTTGTTCCAGTTGTGCCGTTCGAGCGCCTGGCCGATCAAGCGCCGCTCCACCTTGGCCACCTCGGCCTTGAGCGTGCACGGCGTATCGCTCGACTCGGCCTCGGTCTTGAGCAGCTCGCGGGGCATGAGGCGCAGAGAGAGGCTGTCACCGTCGTTGGCCATGACCACCATCCGCTTCACGACCTTTTCCAGCTCGCGGACGTTGCCGCGCCATGGGAGGCCGGCCAGCGTGGCGATCAACTCCTGCTCGACGCCGCGGATGTCTTTGTCCATCTCGCCCGCGAATCGCCTGCAGTAGTGCTCGACGAGCAGCGGAATGTCCTCCGGGCGCTCCCGGAGCGGCGGAACCCGGAAGCAGATGTCGTTGAGACGGTAGTAGAGATCCTCCAGGAATTCGCCGCGCGAGATCCGGGTTTTCAGATTTGCGTTGGTGGCGCAGATGACGCGGACGTCCACCTTGCTCGCGCGATTCCCGCCCACCGGACGCACTTCGCGATTGTCGAGGACTTGGAGGAGCTTCCCCTGGATCGTGATCGTGGTCTTGTCCACCTCGTCCAGGAAGAGCGTGCCGCCGTTCGCCTCGACGAAGAGACCGACCTTCTCCCGGACCGCGCCCGTGAACGCGCCCTGGACGTGCCCGAAGAGCTCGCTCTCCAAGAGCTGCTCGGGAAGCGCGGCGCAATTGACCTGGATGAGCGGCTTCGTGGCGCGGTTGCTGGAAGCGTGAATGGCCCGGGCCAGGATCCCCTTTCCGCTCCCGGTCTCGCCCTCGATCAGGATCGTCGTGTCGCTCGGCCCCACCCGCTCCAGAAGCGAGAGAATCTCGATCAGCTCGGGGCTGCGCGTCACGATTCCGTGGTTGTTGGCCGAGCCGATCAGGCGGCCGCGGAGCGCGGTATTTTCGCGCGCGAGCCGCTGGCGCTGCAATTCGAGGATGGACACCGCCACGTAGTTCGCGAGCACGGAGATGAGGTTGATCTCCCGCTGCTTGAACGGGCCCAACGGACCGTCATCGGGCCGGTCGAGATAGAGGTAACCAGGGAGACCCGACGGAAGCGAGAGGGGCAGGATGGCCACGCTCGCCTTCGGATGGATCTGCGCGCCGGACGGCATGTCGCGGAATCGGGAGTCGGAGCCGGCCCGACTCGTGACGACCGGCGCCGTGGCCAGTCGGGCGGCGCCGATTCTCCGCTCCAGCTCGGTGAGAAGATCCTGCCCGGTGCGGTAGGACATCCCGATCGAGGCGACCACTTCGATCCCCCCGCTCGCGGCCGGCGCGGCGACGCAGCCGCGGATCGCGGACACCCGGCGCGCCGTCAACGTCAGCATCTCCTGGACGGCCGACTCGGCGTCGCCGCCCCGGAGAATGTTCCGGGTCTCCTCGAACGCCGCGAAATCGTTGCTCTGGGCGGAAGTTCCCTCGATGAGGCCCTGCTCGATCTCGGCGCGGAACTCCTCGATCTCCCGCGCGAGTCCCGGATCTTCCTCGGGGCTCATGAGCGACGACGCGTGATCCACGTGGATCACGGCCTCGTCGACCAGACCGCGCATCAGCTCGCTCCGCGAAAGCTCCAAGAGCGCCCGGGCGGCCAGGGTCGGGAGCCCCAGGCTCTCGTACGCCGCCACCGCGCGCCGGAGGAACGCGACCGATTCGTCGATGACGCCGCGTGACTTCCCCTTCCGCGCCCGGCGCCGCCACGCGAGGCCGGCGGCCATGTTCAGCTTGGCCAGTTCGTAGCGCTTTCCGATCGCGAGCAGGATCCGGCTCGACTCGCCGAGACGCTCCTGCGCGGCGCTCATGTCGCCGGCTTCGGCGCCGGCAAGGCCGAGCAGCCGCAGCGAGCAGGCCTCCTCGATGCGATCGCCGAGTCGGCGCGCGATGCCGAGCGCCCTCTCCCCGGACCGGACGGCGGGCTCGATCTCGCCCAGCCTGAGCTGCGCATCGCCGAGACGGCGCACCAGCTCCACGGTGAGATCGGAGTCCGGGGCGACCTGATCGGCCATGGCGAGACCGGTTTCGTACTCGGCCTTCGCCTCCCTCAAGAGTTCCCGGTCCGCGAAGAGATCGCCGAGTCCCTCGCGCGCCAGGATCGTCTCACGCGGGAAACCCTTCTCGACCGCGAGCGCGAGCGACTGCTGGAGAAGCGTTTCGGCGGTCGCGAAATCGCGCCGCTTCCGGCGGAGATTGCCGAGGCAGAAGAGCGCGCGCGCCTTCGCGGCCGTATTCCCGACTTCGGTGTTCATCTGGAGCGCGCGGCGGTAGTGCTCCTCCGCGAGATCCCACTCGCCCATCTTCTCGTGGACGATGCCGAGATTGTGGACGTACGTCGCCGAGTCGTGGAACAGACCCGACCGCTCCGCGATGCGGAGCGCCTGTTCGAGGAATCGCGCGGATTCCTTGAACCGGCACTGATTCTTGTGGAGCAACCCGAGGCTGTTGTAGGCGGAAGCCATCCCCGCCTCGTAACCGGCGCGGCGGTAGGTCGCGATCGCGCTCTCGAAGTATTCCCGGGCCGAGTTCCAGTCGCCCGTCCGGAGCGCGATGACGCCGAAGATCATCTCCGTGCGCCCGATGTCGAGATTCAGCGTGGTGTCGCGAAGCAGGCGATACGCGAGCGCAGCCGAACGCTGCGCCGCGCGATAACGGCCGCGCTCGAAAAGAAGCAGGGCGAGACTGGCGGAGAGCCGGCCGATCTGCTCGCGCGTGACGTGCGGGCGAAGGCGGCGGTGGAGGTCGTGGAGCGCGTCCACCGCTTCGCTGAGATCACCGCGATGCCGGAGGCACTCGACGATTTGCGTGCCGATGCGGAGGAGCGATTCCTGGCTGGCGGCCCCTTCCCGCCGGAACTCGGCGTCTAGCGCGCGGCGGTAGTACTCCAGCGCGACGACGTAATTATCCGCCGCGAAGTAGAGGTCCCCGAGTTCCTGGGCCTTGTGCTCGCCCGCGGCCCCTGCCTCGATGCCGGCGCGCGGTTGGGGAGCCCCTGCTGTCGTGTTCGGAATGTGAGATCGGTCTTTGGGGACAAGTCCGTCCATTCCGGCCCTCGATGCGACGATTTTGAAACTGCGCGGTCCGGCTCTCGCCGGACCGCGCCATGGAGACCCGCGTCTATTGGAACAGACGCAGGTTGAAGCCGAGACGCACCAGGCGGATCGCGTACCTCATCCAGCTCCAGCCCGAGTTCCGGTAGCCGCTCTTCGTCCACGTCGTAGCCGCGTCGCCTTGCGTCTGAATCGACGCCGCCTTTACGACCACACCGTCGCCGTCACCCTTGGGAGCGGGAGGATCCTCACCCTCTTTATCTTCCCATCCGATGGGTTTGGCATACGCGGGCGGGTAGCTGACCGGAAGCAGGCAGAGCACGGCGAGAAGGACGCCCCAACCAATGATGCGGCGTGGAACCAGGACCTTCATTTGCCTTGCTCCTTGCGCGAGACCACCCCCGGCGCATCAGGCGCCTCGCTGTGTTGAATTCGGCAGTTCGTCATTGGAAGCCGTGGTCCCGGAAGCGTGCCCGGGATCCGTGAGGGAGCCCCGCGAGGGGGCGGGCATCCATTGACGAACACTGCCGCTGACGGTGAATGGTAGTCGCCACGACCCGATCCGTCAAGGGAATACTGCACTTCGGGGATCCGGCCCGGCTCAGCGCTCCGAGGGCTCATGCCCGTGGCGACAGTGCTTTCGCGCCTCGCTCAGGACGAGCCCGTATCGCAGCCCCCTCGTCGATACGTAGACCCCATCCACGGCGAAGCGATTCACGATTTCGGAGAGGATGATCGCGCCGGCGGGGATGATGTCGGCCCTGCCCCGGCTGACCCCGGCCAGGTCACGTCGTTCGGAGAGAGGTATCGTGCAGAGCTGCTTTGCGATAGCGACGATTCGATCGCGGGAGAGGTAGTGATTTTCGATCCGCGAAGGATCGTATTTCACCAGCCCCAGATCGAGGGCCCCGAAGGCCGTCACGGTGCCCCCGACGCCAATCGCCCGCTCGAATCCCCCCAGTTCGAAGGAGGCGAGCTTGTCGGCGAACATGGCCAGGACCTGGTCCCGAACCGTGGCGAGCTCGCCTTCCGTGGGGGGGTCGCTCTGGACCAGCCGCTCGGTCAGCCTCACGCACCCCAGCTCGAGGCTGATGACTTGGAGGCCGTTCTGGCCTTCTCCACCGATGATCTCGGTGCTTCCGCCGCCGATATCCACGACGACCGACCGCCCGTGGGGCTGGCTCAGCCCGCTCAGAACGGCCAGGAATACGAGCCGCGCCTCCTCCTCTCCGGTGAGAATCTCGACCGGATATCCGATCCGCTCGGAAAAGCGGCCGGCGACTTCGCGACCGTTGGCCGCGACGCGGAAGGCGTTCGTTCCAGCCACCCGGATCCGGCTCGCGCCGCTGTACTCGGCTTCGTGGACGAACCGCTCGAGGCAGTCGAGGGTGCGGGTGGCGGCGGCCTCGTCGATCAGACCGGTCCGATCGAGGCCCTCGCCCAGGCGGGCGATCTCGCCCATCCGGTGGGCGGTGCGGAGGCGCTCCTTCTCGTCCACGTCCGCGACCAGCAGACGCACGGAATTGGTGCCGATGTCCACCGCACCAATCCTCACCGCGCACTCCGCCGAGGTTGCGACGATTCACCCTCCGTCTAGGGGGCCAGAGGCGGGGTGGAGCCTCCCCCATTGGTTGACTCCATCGCGCCCCCAACCGTAACATCGCGTGATATGCGTGTAAAGACGGAAGCCGTTATCGCTTCGCAAAATGGAGGGGGCTCGGGGCCCGACGTGACGGAGAGCCTTTTGGGGCTCAGCGTCCAGGAGCTCACGAGGACGCTGCTCGCCATGGGGGAGAAGGCGTTTCGCGGCGCCCAGATCGCGGATTGGATGTACGCCCGGGGCGTGGCCGATTTTTCGGAGATGACCAACCTCCCGGCGAATCTCAGGGAGCGGCTGACCGACGTCCACCGTCTCGGCACCTTGAGCGAGCGCGCCAGGCGGGAGACGGCCGACCGGCGGACCCGGAAGCTGGCGTTCGCCCTTCCCGATGGCGGCGTCATCGAATCGGTTTACATGTCCACGCCCCGGCGCGTGACGTTCTGTCTTTCCTCCCAGCATGGCTGCGGCTTCGCGTGCCGCTTTTGCGCCACCGGCCGGATGGGGCGCGGCCGGAACCTCACGTCGGGAGAGATCCTGGATCAGGCGATCCGGCTCCGCCGGGAGCTCCCCGAGGGGCAACCCGATTACAACGTGGTGATGATGGGCATGGGCGAGCCGCTCGAGAACTACGACGCGGTCCTGCGCGCGCTCGGGATCCTCTCCGATCCCGAGGGCATGGCGGTCCCGGCGAAGCGAATCACGATCTCCACCGTAGGGCTCGTTCCGCAGATCATGCGGTTGGCGGACGAAGGCGCGCGTTACCGGCTCGCGGTCTCCCTCCACGCGGCGACCGACGAGCAGCGCTCGAAGCTGATGCCCGTGAATCGGCGCTTCCCGCTGGAGCAGCTGATGCGCGCGGTCCGGCATCACATCGAGCGGGTCGGGCGCAGGATCACGTTCGAGTACATCCTCATCGAGGAGCTGAACGACACGATCGCGGACGCCGCGCGCCTGGTCCGCCTCGTCGGGCAGATCCCGTGCAAGATCAATCTGATTCCCTATAACCCGATCGGCCCGGGCCGCTTCCGGCGTCCTAGTCCCGAGCGGATCCAGCGTTTCGTGGATCACCTGGCTCCTCGCGTCGCCGCGGTCACCGTGCGGTACAGCCAAGGCGTGGAGATCGGCGCGGCCTGCGGCCAGCTCGCGGGGGAGGCGGAAGGCCCGCCCCGGTAGCGCCGGGGGGACCGGCAGGCGATGCTCGGCACGCTCCGGCAACGGCTCCTCGCTCTCTTCTTCCTCGTTTCGCTCATCCCATCTCTCGGCATCACGCTCTTCGTCACCCAGTACCTCGCGCGCAGCCTCGCCGCGCTCCGGAATCCGGAAACCGAGCGCGCCCTCGGGCAATCCCTCGAAGTGATCCGGGAGGGGATCGATCGGCTCGCGGGCGACGCGAGGCAGCACTCCGAGGTGATGGCGCTCGATCCCGAGTCCTCGCGCCTCCTCGCCGCGGGCCGGAGCGCCGACCTGGAGCGCTACCTCCGCGACGAGGCCCGGAGCCGCGGGCTCGACTTCGTGTGCCTCTACCACGTGCGGGAAGGCGCCCAGCGGATCTTCGGCGCGCGGCTCGGGCCGCGCATCACGCTTCCGCAGCCGGAGCGCGAGTCGCTGCTCGCGGCCCTCGAGCACGGCGCGATCCTCTCCGGCGGCGACGCGCCGAGGCAGGTCAGCGGCGTCGCGGCGATCAATTCGGAGACGTTGATCCTCGCCGGCTACCAGCTCGATCCTGAGATCTCCGCCGAGATCGAGGCGCTCCAGAAGAACCTCACGATGTACCGGCGGCTCGGCGTCTATACCTGGCTCTCCCAGCGGAGCCTCTGGATCTTCGCGGCGATCTGGAGCGTGATCCTCGGTTTCGTGAGCTTCGCGCTCGCCTACTTCGTCTCGAAGGGGATCGCGCAGCCGGTCCTCGAGCTGCGCGCCGGGATGGAGCGCGTCTCGCAGGGAGACCTCGCGCACCGGGTGAAGCCGTCGGGGACGAGCGAGGTCCGGTTCCTGGCCGCCTCGTTCAATCGCATGGTCGAGGAGATCCAGGCCTCGAGGCGGGCGCTGCTGCGCGCCGAGCGACTCGCGGCGTGGCGGGAGGTGGCCCGCGCCGTGGCGCACGAGATCCGCAATCCGCTCACGCCGATCCAGTTCGCGCTCCAGCGGCTTCGCGAGGAGGCGCGCCGTCCGGAGGCGCCGCGCGCGCAGGTCGTGGAGGAGAACGCCGAGGCGATCCTCCGCGAGGTGCGATCCCTCGCCGAATTCGCGACCGCGTTCTCCGCGGTGGCGCAGCTTCCGGAGCCCCGCTTCGCGCCGACCGACCTCGCGGCGCTCCTCGAGGACGCGGCGCGACTCTACCGCGGATCGTCGGCGGTGGAATTCCGCGTTGAGGTGGAGCGGCCGATTCCCTTAGCCTGGGCGGACGCGGGCCAGATCCAGCGCGTCATCGTGAATCTGCTCAAGAATTCACTCGACGTCCTGGACGGGCGCGGCGTCATCACGCTGCGCCTTCGGCGCGAGCCCGAGTCGGATGGGACGGGGGTCATCTTGGAGGTGGAGGACAACGGGCCTGGGATGGATCCGGCGACGCTCGAGCGCGCGACTCATCCCGGATTCACGACGAAATCCACGGGGAGCGGACTGGGCCTGACCCTGGTGCAGCGCATCGTGGAGCAGCACGGAGGCCGTTTCGGCATCGATTCGAATCCGGGCCTCGGCACGCGCGCCTGGCTCGCCGTGCCGGCGGCGGGGACGAGGGAGGAGGAGGAATGAGCGCGGCGCCGGCGGCCAAGAAGCGGATCCTCGTCGTGGACGACGAGCCCTCGGTCCTCCTCGAGATCTCCTCGAGCCTGAGGCGACACTTCGACGTGCTCACCGCGCCCACGGCGGAAGCCGCCGAGCGCACCCTCGCGCAGGGTCGGGTGGATCTGATGCTCACCGACCTCAAGCTCCCCGGCAAGGACGGCTTGGCGCTCCTCGAATCCGTGAAGGCGGCGAATCCCGATCTCCCCGTCGTCGTGATGTCAGGGCACGGGACGATCGAGGACGCGGTGCGGGCGATCCGGCTCGGCGCGGCCGATTTCGTGGAGAAGCCGTTCGGCCCCGACCGGCTCCTCCTCACGGTGGAGCGGGCCATGGAGCTGCGCGCGCTCCAGCGCGAGAACGAGCGGCTTCGGGCGATCGCGGGCGCGGCCGACGAGATGATCGGAAAGAGCGGGAGCCTGGATCAGATCCGCGCCGAGATCGCGAAGGTGGCGCGGACCGACGCGAAGGTGCTGATCACCGGCGAGAGCGGCACCGGGAAGGAACTGGTGGCCCGCGCGATCCACCGCCTGAGCGAGCGGGCGCGAGGCCCCTTCGAGAAGTTGAACTGCGCCGCCCTTCCCAAGGACCTGGTGGAGAGCGAGCTGTTCGGCTACGAGAAGGGCGCCTTCACGGGCGCCGTGCAGGCGAAACGCGGTCGCCTCGAGGCCGCCGATCAAGGCACGCTCTTCCTCGACGAGGTCGGGGACATGAGCCTCGACACCCAGGCGAAATTCCTGCGCGCGATCGAGACCGGCGAGATCGAGCGGCTCGGGAGCACGCGGACCGTCTCGGTCGACACTCGCATCGTGGCCGCGACGAACAAGGACCTCGCGGCCGAGATCCAGGCGGGCCGCTTCCGGGAGGATCTCTTCTACCGGCTCAACGTCGTCCCGATCCAGCTCCCTCCGCTTCGCGCGCGCCGCGAGGACATTCCGCTCCTGGTCGAGCACTTCGCGGCGAGGCTGGGCGCCGAGCACGGACGTCCCCCGCGGCGCTTCGATGAGGAGGCCGTGGAGCGCCTGAGCGCGTACTCGTGGCCCGGCAACATCCGAGAGCTTCGGAATCTGATCGAGCGGCTTCTCATCATGACCGACGGCGACGCGGTCGGTCTCGCCGATGTGGACCAGGTGCTTCCGCCCGACTCGGACGACGAGGCGCCAAGCGAGATCAAGGCGGCGCGCGACAAGGCGGAACGCGACACGATCCTCGCCACGCTGAAGCAGTGCCAGTGGAACGTCACGGAAGCGTCCCGCCGGCTCGGCATGGACCGCGGCTACCTCCATCGGAAGATCAAACGGTATGGGCTGGTCCGCGAGGCCGCCGGTTCGTAACGCGCGATCGACGCCCGCGCGGGCGTTCGTGACGGCCCTCGCCGCGGTCGCGGCGGTCGCGCTCCTTCTCTGGGCGCCCGGCGCCGGGGCGCAGGCGCCCCCGGACAGCGCGCGGGCCGGCGCGCCGGCAGGGAGCTCCGACACCACCGCGACCGCGCCCGGGCTCGCCGACTCCGCCGCGTCCGCGCCACCCGCGGGCTTCCTGCCCGCCGACTGGGAGACCCTTTCCGCCGGGCTTCCCGAGGAGGCCCATTTCGGGCCGATCTTCAATTTCCGCTACAACCGAGTGGATGGGGCGGCGCTCACGCTCGGAGGCGCGGTCGTGACCGGCGACGGCGCGCTCAAGGTCCTATACGCCTCGTTCACGTACGCCTTCGCCCGCGAGCGCGGGCTCTACCTCTTCGGATTCGACGTTCCGCTCGGGGACCCGATGCGATTCATGGTCGGCGGCTCGTACTACCGGCGCACCTGGACGTGGGATCAGTGGATCGTCGGCGAGACGGAGAATACGATCTTCGGCCTCGTCGCTCAGGAGGACTATCGGGACTACTGGGAATCCGCCGGCGTCGAAGGCCACGCCTCCTGGACGCCGGGGAGCGATTTCGCGTTGAGCGTCTCCGCGCGGCGCGAGTCGCAGGCGAACCTCACGACCGACGCGAGCTTCGCGATCTTCAAGAAGCCCGACGGATTCCGCGCGAATCCCACGATCGATGAAGGCGATCAGGGCCTGGTCACGGTCGGACTCCGGGTGGGCCCGGCGACGCTCCCCGCGGAGGGAGGCACGAACTTCAATCTGAGCTACTCGCGGGCGGGAGAGCCGGTGGAGGGCGATTTCGAGTACGGCCTCGCGACCGCGGCGCTGCGGACGCGCGTGAACTTCGGACACGGCCAGGAGGCGCGCGCGCGAATCATCACCGGTTCGACGCTCGAGGGGACGCTCCCTTCCCAGCAGCTCTTGACCCTTGGGGGGATCGGCACGCTTCGCGGATTCGGCTACATGGTCTTGAGCGGCGACCAGTCCTTCCTGGCGAACGGCGAGTACTACCACCCCGTCCGCCGAAACGTGTACGCCTTCGCGTTCCTCGACTGGGGCGCCTCCTGGTTCGGCCGCGACAACCTGGGGCGGCAGAAGCCCTCGCTCGACGGAGGGATCGGCATTCGTCTCGGGCAGGGCCCGATGGCCATCACCGCGGCCCGGAGCCTCCAGAGCGCCGGGGCGCCCATCCTGATCGGGGTCCGCCTCGGCGGGTCCTTCTAGGAGCGATCGTGATCGTCCGCCGAATCCACCTGCGCGCGCTGGCGGCGGGACTGATCCTCGGGATCCTCCCCGCCGGGGCGAGCGCCGGCAACGATCTCGAGCTTTCCGTCGGCCCCGTCGAGCGGGTGGAGGGCTTCGTTTGCGTGAGTTTCGCTACGGGACGTCCCCTCACACCGCGCCTTGAAGAAACGCTGATGCAGGGCATGCCCGCGACGGTGACCTGCGAGGTCGGGCTCTGGAAGCGGCGGAGCTTCTGGTTCGACAAGCTGGTGGTCGCCATCCAGAGCGAGCGGAAGGTCGTCTACGACCTCTGGGGCAAGTCGTTCCGCATCCGATCGGGGAGCGATCCCCCGGTCACGCGCGCGGTCGCCGGGCTCGACTCGCTGGGGGTGCTGCTCTTCTCCGGGGACCGGATCCCCGTCGTGCCCGCCGACTCGCTCCACGCGACCGCCAAGTACTACGCGACGATTCGTCTCACGATTCAGCCGCTCTCGGTGGAGGATCTGGGGGAGATCGAGGATTGGCTCGCGGGGGATTCCACCGAGGCAGGCGCCCCGAAAGGCATTCCGCGTTATCTCATGGATCTCGCGGTCAGCCTCTCGGGGCTCGGGGAGCGGACCGGCATCGCGAAGAGCCAGCCGTTCGTCCCCTCGACTCTCGCCACGGCGGCGCTCCCGGAATAGCGTCCGCCGGGGCCTCGGCGTCCTCTAGGGCGCGTCGGAGGAGCCGCCCTGAGGGGGCGGCTCCGGCGCAGCGCCGGCGGGCGTCGCCAGCGGCGCGCCGGCGGACGGCGCGCTCTCGGCGGCCGATCCCGCGGAACCTGCGCCCCGCGACGGCGGCCACCACTGCGATCCCCCCGCTCCACCTGGGCCCGCCCGGAATCGGCTCAGCACCATCGCGCCGAGCCCCGCCGTCGCGAGCACCATGGCCAGCGCGCCCACGGCGATCCCCAGCGCGATAGCGATCGGGTGGAAGAGCATCACGCCGAAGAATCCGATCAGCTTGCCAGCCACCTGCAGCACCGTCAGGAGGAGCAACCCGGCCAGAATCGCGAGCAGCGGCTTCTGGGCGGCGGCGGGATTCTTCGAGAGCACGCGCCTGCCCAGGAACATCGCGCCGTTCAGGAACGCCAGGAACCCGGCGATCAGCACGGCGAGCATCAGCCCGATGATCCCGAGCACGATCGCGATCACGAGGAGGATCGCCACCGGAATTCCAATGATAGTGATGCAGAGGATCGCGGCCGCGATCGCTCCCACGAGCACCACGACGACGATCGCGACGGGGAGCGTGACGACCAGTCCCGCCCAGCCGGCCAGGCCGAGCAGGAACGATTTCCCGAATCGCTGGCTCATCACGTCGGTGGCGTGGATCATCCGCTCCTTGGCCAGGAGCAGCGCGAGCCACGCGAAGAGGAGCGTGAGCGCCAGCTTGATCAGGGTGGTGATGAGCCAGATCCCGATGCCCATCGCACCGACGATCCCAAAGATTCCAGCGATCGGCCAGAACTGTCCCCCGTGGTCGATGTTCCAGGAGCCGAGCGAGACGTTGCTTCCCGCGACCGTGCCGCTGTCGCTGGTGGTCACGCCGCCGCCGCCCATGCTGACGGCGTCTCCTTCCACGACGCCGCTTCCCTTGATGCGCACGGCGCCGCCGATCGCGACGCAATCCCCCTCCACGCGGCCGAAGACGGTCACGTCCCCGCCGATCGCGACCACGTCTCCCTCGATCACCTTGCCCGCGGGGATTTCAATGTCCTCCCCGAACCGGACCACGTTGTTCTCGCCCGACTCGAAGTCGATGTCCGGCAGCTCGGGAAGATCCGGCGGCTCGGGAGGCTCGGGCGGTTTCGGAACCGAGGCCTGTCCGGTCTCGGTGGTC
>Ga0184639_10000443_pt1 | contig 15838 bp, 10 predicted proteins | sample PLM31_170_b2_FD_133155 | JGI IMG/M metagenome (GOLD analysis project Ga0184639, IMG submission 133155) | Groundwater sediment microbial communities from an aquifer in East River, Colorado, USA - PLM3-1_170_b2 | ecosystem: Environmental > Terrestrial > Soil > Riparian zone | place: USA: East... | reverse complement strand
CGCTCCATTCTGGTGGTGGTCCTGGTGTTGGCCAGTCTCGGCCTGCTCGGCCTCAACCAATCCGGCTCGCTGGGGCCGGTGAAAGGCGCGCTGCTCGCGCCGCTCACCGCCCTCCAGAAATGGGTGGCGCAGACGTGGAACGGCGCGGAGGCCTTGTTCCAGCGCAGTCCGGACGCCGAAGCCCTGCGCCAGCGCAACGCCGAATTGGAAGCCGAGAACGCGCGCCTGAAAGCGCAGGCGGCGGCGGCGGCCGAAGACCGCGCCACCCTGAGTGCCCTCTCCCAATTGCTCGACTACGCCCGCACCCAGCCGGAGAACAAATACCTCGCCGCGAACGTCATCGGGTTGGACTCCTCGCCATTTCTCAACTACCTCATCCTCGACCGCGGCTCCGACGCAGGCGTGACGAGCGGGATGTCCGTCGTCACTGATCAGGGACTGGTGGGGAGAGTGGTGGAGGTGACGGCGACCTCGGCGAAAGTGCAGCTCATCGTGGACGCCGCCTCCGCGGTGAACGCCCTCCTGCAAGCCTCCCGCGAGCGCGGCGTGGTGGTGGGGCAGCTCGCCGGAGGATTGGAGATGCAAAACATCTCCCAGCAGACCAAGCTGGCGCCGGGCGATGTGGTGCTCACCTCCGGGCTGGGCGGCAAGTTTCCGCCGGGCGTCATCATCGGCACGGTGAACGCCGTGCAAAAACTGAACTACGAAGTCCTGCAGAAAGCGGACATCACTCCCGCGGTGGACTTCAACCGGCTCGAAATTGTCCTCATCATCACCAACTTCACGCCGCGCGATTTCAGCCCGTTCTTCCAGGCCACGCCCACCGCGCCAGCCCCTGCCCCATGATGACTTACGTCGTTGGCGTGCCGCTGCTCGTGCTGGCGGCGGTGATGCAATCCACCGTGCTCTCGCACTTCCGCGTGTTCGCCGGAACGCTGGACCTGGTGCTGCTGCTCACCCTGAGCTGGACCATCTCCGGAGACTGGCTGGGCGGCATCGCCTGGGGCTTCATCGGCGGCCTGTGCCTCGACCTGCTCTCGGGCGGGCCGCTCGGCGCGGCGGCGCTGGGGCTGGTGCTCATGGCATACTTCGCCAGCCTGACCGAGGGCCGCTTCTGGCGGTCACACGTGCTTTTGCCGCTGGCGACCATCGCGCTGGGCACCTTCGGCTTCCACACACTTTATCTGGTAGGATTATCGTTGAGCGGTTATCCTGTGAACTGGAGTCATGACCTTTCGCAAGTCACGTTACCGGCGGCAGTGCTGAACACACTCGTGATGCTCCCGGTCTATCACGCCCTGCGCTGGGTGCACGGCCTGGTATACCCGACACCGGTAGCGATTTGACTGCCGCTCAGGCTTCCGAAGTCTCGAGGACTTCGAAAGTCTAAATCGCAACTATGTCCCATTCAAATTGGGCTAGCTCTCTCCGCGTCCTCCTGTTTTACGCCGCGCTCGTCGCCGCGGTCGTCGTGCTGCTCGCGCAGCTGCTCAACCTGCAATTCCTCCAGCACGGGACTTTCGCCGAGCAGGCCTTCGAGAACCGCATCACGCGCATCAGCGACCCCGCGCCGCGCGGCGTGATCTACGACCGCCGCGGCGTCCTGCTCGCCCGCAACGTCCCGGCCTTCACCGTGACCATCACCCCCGCCTTCCTGCCGGACAACGAAGCGCAGGTGGAGGACATCTACCACCGGCTGGCGAAGCTGCTGAACATGCCGCTCACCGTGCCGGGGTCCACCCCCAAAGCGCCGTGCGCGCCCGGGCGCGGCATCCGCGATTTGGTGGACGAGGGCGCCGGGTTCGCCCCCTACAATCCCGTCAAAATCATGTGCGACATAGAGAAGGACACGGCCCTCATCATCCGCGAACAGCTCGCCGACATGCCCGGCGTGAAAGTCATCGTCGAGCCGCTGCGCGATTACCCGACCGGGATAATGACGGCGGACATCGTCGGCTACATGGCGCCCATCCCCGACCCGAAGGACGCGCCGCTGACCTACGCGTATTACACCGCCCGGGGTTTCATCGCCGGACGCGACCGCATCGGCGTGGCCGGGATCGAGGCCTCCATGCAGGACATCCTCGCCGGGCAGAACGGCAGCAAGCTGGTCGAAAAAGACGTGGCCGGGGAAGTCCTCCGCACGATCGGCGTGGAGACGGAGACCGTCGCCGGCCTCAACATGCAGCTTACGATTGACGTCCGCCTGCAGGCCGCTGCCGAAGCCGCCTTGCGGGCCCGCATGAAGCTGTACAACGACTATTCGGGCGAGATCCGCACCACCAGCGGCGTCGTCATTGTCATGAACCCGAACACGGGCGAAATTCTGGCGATGGTCTCGTGGCCGACCTACGACAACAACCGCTTCGCCCGCAACATTGACTACGACTACTACACTCAGCTGGCCGGGGACCCCACCCGCAACATCCCACCCGACCCGCAGTATCCACTCCTCAACCACGCCGTGAACATCCTGTACCCGCCCGGCTCGGTGTTCAAGATTGTCACCGCCACCGGCGTGCTCGAAGAAGGCGTGATTGACCCCGACCGAGAATTGAACGACCCCGGCAAAATCACGATCCGCAACGCCTACTTCCCCACCGACCCCGGCAGGGCCAAAGACTTCGTGTGCTGGAACCGGCAGGGACACGGCAAGGTGAATTTCATTCGCGGCATCGCCGAGTCGTGCAACGTGTACTTCTACAAAATCGGCGGCGGCTACGAGCCGGACGGCGTGAAGGGGTTGGGCATTGACAGCCTGATCAATTGGATGCAACTGTTTGGCTTCGGCCAGCCGACCGGGGTGGAACTGCCCGGTGAATTGTCGGGCTTTCTCCCGACCCAGGCCTGGAAGCGCCAGACGTGGGGCGAAAACTGGGCCACCGGCGACACCTACAACGCTGTCATCGGCCAGGGCTACGTGCACGTTACCCCGCTGCAGATGCTCAATGCCTACAACGTCATCATCAATGGCGGCCAACTGCTCAAGCCCACGCTGGTGGACAAAATCCTGGACGGCGAAGGGAATGTCATCACCCAGACCCAGCCGGTGGTCCTCAACACTTTGCCTATCTCTCCGGAAGCGCTGCGCCTGATTCGTACGGGTCTGCGGGAGGCAGTGCTCTCGGGAACGCTGTCCGGCGACATCAACCTCTTTGGCGAGGTGGGCGTGCCGATTGTGGACGTGCCCGGCGTCAACGTCGCGGGCAAGACCGGCACCGCCGAATACTGCGACCAGATCGCCTGGGAGAAGAATCTGTGCATTTACGGCGCGTGGCCCGGGCACGCGTGGACCATGTTATACGCGCCGTATGAAAACCCGGAGGTCTCGGTGATCGTGTTCATCTACAACGGCCAGGAAGGCTCACGGCTCGCCGCCCCCGTCGCCAACGCCATCCTGCGCGCGTACTTCTCGCTCAAGGAGTCCGGAACCGGGAACGTGCCCGCCTCCCCATGAGCCACGCGCCTGTGACTCATACCCTGCGCTCCCCTCTCCACGCCCCACTGATTGTGTTGAAACGGTTCGAAGCGATAACGGCCCTGGCCTGCGGCGGCGTCTACGGCCTGGGGTTGGCCCGCAATCTGTTTGAGAGTCAACCTCAGCGCTTCACATTCTTCGGCGCGTGGCCCGGCGTCCTGCTCACCGTTTTGCTCTGCGGCGGCGCGACCGTCGGCGTTTTGCATCTCCTGCGGAAGCTGTTCCCCCCTGTCTCTGCGTCTGCAACCTTCGCTCCGCTTGCCCTTCTACTCCCACTGATCAGCGTCCTCTCCGCCAAAGTCCATCTCCTCCGCGCCCAAACGCTCCTGCTCGGCGCACTCGCACTCTTCATCCTCTTATTCTTCGCCGCTGAGAACGCCGAGAGCGCAGAGAGCAAAGGCCATCTCCCCTGCCCCCCTGCTCCCCTGCCCCCCAATTTGAAATTTGAAGTTTGGGGTTTGGGGTTTCTCTTTTTCCTTCTCATCTCGCTTTACTTCCGCACCCTCGGCCCGACCGTCGGCGAGGCAGATCCGTTTGAGTTTCAAATCGGCGCGGCGCGGCTGGGCATCGCACACGGGAGCGGTTATCCGCTGCTGATGCTGCTGGGCAAGTTGTTCACGTTGCTGCCGATGGGCGGCACGCTGGCCTTTCGCGCGAATCTCACCTCGGCCTTCTTCGCCGCGCTCGCCGCCGTCGGCGTGGCGCGGTTGGCTCGGCGGCTGGGAGCCGCGCCGCTCGCCGCGTTTACTGCCGGCCTGGCCTTCGGCGTCTCCCCCACCCTCTGGGCGCGCGCGACTGAACTCGAAGCCTACACGCTCAACGCCGCTTTCCTTGCCGCTTTGCTGTACCTCTGCTTCGAGTTGGTTGACGAGCGTCCCGTGTTGCGCCCCAAAGGGGTGCTTCGCAATGTTCCGTATTCCGCCTACCTGCTCGCTTTTCTCTTCGGCCTCGGCCTCACTAATCACCTGACCACCCTCATCGCCGCCCCGGCCTGCCTCCTCGCTGCGCCGATCGCCTACCGCCGATGGCGAATCGCCAATCGCATACCCCCCGTCAACGAAAACCATCTCGCCCGCTCCCCTGCCCCCCTGCTTCCCACTTTGAGATTTGGACTTTGGTCTTTGGGATTTTTCCTCCTCGGCCTCTCCGTCTACCTCTACCTCCCCCTCCGCTGGCCCGCCGCCCATCACGGCGAACTGCTCTCGCTGAACCGCTTCCTCCATATCGTCAAAGGCGGAGAATCTACAGGTGAGTTCAACCCGGCGCTGCCCTTCACCGACGCCGTCCGCTACGGCAGCCTGTTTCAGAAAATCGTGGATCAATACGGGTGGCCGGGGATCGCGCTGGCGGCAGTGGGCGCGGGTGCGCTGGCATTCCGCAAAGGGACGAGATGGCCGCTTGCCCTACTCGTGCTGACGTATGCGGGCCACGTCTTTTTCATCATGGCCTACCACACGCGCGACCCGGACTGGAGCGACTTCTTTATCCCCCTGCACCTGATCGCCGCGGTGCTGATGGGTGTGGGAGTGCAGGCAATTCGCAATGCACAATTCGCCATGCACAATTCGCCATGCCTCTCCAATCTGTCATTGTGCATTCTGTATTCTGCATTCTGCTTGGTTCCCCTCCATTCCCTATGGCTCACCTTGCCACATGTTGATCGTTCCCGGAATTGGTCAAACTACCGCCTCGGCCAGTACACACTAAGTTATCCGCTCGCGTCGAGCGCCGCCATCCTCGTTGACCCCGCTCGCATGGCCCCACTCTACTACTTGCAAGTGGTCGAGGGCGTGCGGCCCGATCTCGACATTGTGCTTCTGCCAGATGAGGCCAGCTACCGCGCGGCGCTGGATGAACGTGCTGCCGCCGGACAGACCGTCTACCTCGCGCGCTATCTCCCCGGCCTCGGCAGCGCCTATTCGCTCAGGTCGGTCGGGCCGCTCGCCGAAGTCTCGCCGAATCCCTTTACGGCTTCACCCGAAATCGCTCATCCACTCTCTGCCTTGCTGGCCGCGAACATCCGGCTGTTGGGCTACAACGCAGACGCGCTGAGCGTCGCCGCGCCGAGTGCGCTGCGTCTCGCGTTGTTTTGGCGCGCGGATGCCTCGGCCCCTCCGGGCGACAATTACCTCGTCAGTCTGCGCCTCTCGGACACCTCCGGCAATGTGCTGTGGCAGGGTTCAGGCAATGTGCCGGTGGGCGGCCTCTACCCTACCAATGCGTGGAAGCCCGGCGAAACTATTTCAGATTTCTATTCCATTCCAATCAACGCGGAGCTGGCACCCGGCAACTACCACTTACAGGTTGGACTGTTCCTGCCCTTCCAAGTTTCCGCGGACTCCGGATGGACCGACGTTGCCCCGGTCACGGTTCTGCCGCCCACAGAGTCCCCATCACCGCCCCACCCCGTGCGAATGCAGTTCGGGCCGCATTGGTTGATGGGGTACGCCGCGCCGGAGTCCGCTGCGCCCGGTTCGCGCATCGCCGTCACGCTCTACTGGCTGCGCGGCGCAGGGAGCGACTCGGTGACCGCCTTCGGCGAGACGCGCTCGCTCGCCAGGTGGCCGCTGGAGGCGATCATCCCGCTCGAATACAAGTTAACTGCGCCCGCAGGTGGCGACCTGCTTCCACTCGTTGTGGACAGCGGACAACCCGCCCGTTGCGGCTGGCTCTCGTCATCGTCACCGGCATGTGCGCTCACTTCTATTCAACTCCTCGGCGAGGCAGTGGCGGAAGGGGCCGTCAACTTCGACAATCAACTCATCCTGCGCGGAGCCGTGATCGAAACACCCGTCGTCGAGCGCGGTGGATCAGTGAACGTCACGCTCGAATGGCAGGGCTTGCAGACTATCACCGAGGACTATACGGTTTTTGTGCAACTCGTCGGGCCGGACGGGAGGCTGCACGGGCAGGTGGATTTTTATCCCGTGAAGGGGACGCTGGCGACCTCGCACTGGACGCCGGGGCAAGTGATCCGCGATCCATATACCGTCGTCGTCCCGGCGGACGCGCCGCCCGGCGACTACACGGTGCACGTGGGCATGTACCTGCTCGCCACGCTGGAGCGCCTGCCCGTCCTCAACGCCGACGGCATGCCGATGGATGACAGGGTGGCGCTCACAGGGCTGACGGTGAAGTGAAGAACCGCCCTCCCTGACGAATCCCCCGTCTCAAGTTATAATCCGCCGAGCGTCAACGGCGTACGCCGCGCACGATCCGTTGTGCGAAGCCATCCGTTGACACCACAGCCCGTCCCATGACCACTACTCCGCTCGATTTCTCGCCCGACCATCCCGGCGCAGATGGCAACATCCTGGTCAGCATCATCCTCCCGGCGTACAACGAAGCCGAGGCGCTGCCCACCGTCCTCTCCGACCTGCAGCGCGTGGTGGACGACCGCTACGAAATCATCGTCGTGGATGACGGCTCGACGGACAACACCGTGGCCGTCGCGAGCGATTATCCCTGCCGCGTGATCGAGCACCAGTTCAATCGCGGCAAGGGCGCGGCAGTGCAGACGGGCCTTTCCAAAGCGCGCGGCCAGTATCTCGTCGTGATAGACGCGAACGGCACATACCCGGCGAGCGCCGTCCCCCGCATCGTCGAATTGCTGGCGAGTCATGACCTCGTCCGTTGCGAGCGCGTACGCGCGGGCGAGTATCAGCCCATCTCCGCACGCCTGTGGTCATGGTCTTTGGATCGGCTGCTGTCGCTCGTGAACGGCCTCGACGACGTGGATCAACTCAGCGGGATGTACGGCCTGCGGCGCGAGGCCGTCATGCCCATGCAGTTGGAGTCGCTCGGGTTCGCCATCGAAGCCGAGATCGGCATCAAGGCCCGGCTGCAGGGCTTGCGCATCGCCACCTTCCCCGTCGAATATCAGCCCCGGCGTGGCGAGCGGCCCCTGTACCAGCAGTGGCGCGACCGTTTCCTCACCTTCGCGCACATTCTCGTCATGGTGCTGACTTACAACCCGCTTGCGACCTTCATCACGCCGGGATTATTCGTCATGCTCGCGGCCTCGTCGGCGCGGCGGTCTTGAGGGAAGACCGCATCGTCACGCCCTACCTCGGGCTCAGCGTCCACAGTTTCATCGTGATGGCGCTGGGCGCGGTTGCGGCATTTCAACTGATCGTCTTCGGGATGGCCGCCGCGCTCTACGGCGTGGAAGCGGGTTACCGGCCCCCGAAGTGGCTCATCCGCGCGAGTTCGCGGACCTTCCGGCTGGGGAGCGCCGTGGTGGGGCTGGTGACGGCGGTGTGGGCCGCCGTGAGCATCGCGCAGATGACCATTCGCTGGGTCACCACCGGGCCGGTTGTCTTCACCGAGACGCGCGCGCTCGTCCTCGCCGCGACGCTCATGGTGCTGGGATTGCAGATCGTCTCGGCGGCGTTGTTCCTCTCCATCTTTGCGGGCCGGTTGCAGCGCCTCGCCCAATTGCCAGTGAGTGAGGTCCGCGCCTTCGCCGGAGGCGCGCGGTAAATGACGCCCTCACCTACACCGATGGCTTCAGTCGTTGTGGTCAACTACAACGGCAGGGAGCATCTCGCCGAGTGCCTGACCGCTCTCTGCGCCGACGAGGCCATCACACCGTACGAGATACTCGTGGTGGACAACGCCTCCACCGACGATAGCGCGGCAATGGCGGACGAGTACGCAGCCCGTTGTCCTTTCATCCAATCGCTGCGCAGCCCGATCAACCGGGGCTACGCCGGGGGCCTGAATTTCGCCCTCCCCCACGCGAAAGGCGAATACATCGCCGTGCTGAATCCGGACGTCGTCGTGACCCCGGGCTGGCTGACGCATCTCACGCAATTTCTCGAAACCCACCCGAACGTCGGCGCGGTCAATCCCCTCATCCTGCTGTACGACGGCGACGACGAGCGCATCAACGCCGCCGGGCAGACGCTCAACATCACAGGCCTGGGCTTCAACCGCTGGCTAGGGCAGTCCCGCGCGCGCGCGGGTCACAAGCCCCTGCGCGTGAACGGCATACAGGGTGGCGCGTTCGTCATCCAGCGCTCGACGCTCGACGCGATGGGCGGCTGGGACGAGAGCGGCTTCCTCTATCAGGAAGATATCGAACTCTCGTGGCTGTTGCAGACGATGGGCTACGATCTGTACTGCGTGCCCGAGGTGATTGTGCGGCACAAGTATCACCTGACCATGTACCCGGAGAAACTTTTCCTTCTCGAACGCAATCGCCTGGCGATGCTCGTGGCGAACTTAAAGAAGCGCACGTTGATCCTGTTCAGCCCTCTGCTTGCGCTCACCGAGATCATGATGTGGATCTACTGCCTCTTGCGCGGCCCGGACTTCGTGCGCGCCAAGATCGCGTGCTACTTCTGGGTCGCGCGGCGCTGGGCGCGCATCCAGGCCCGCAAACAGCGTATCCAGTCCCTCCGCCGCCGCACCGACCTCCAGTTGTTGCGCCGCTTCAGTTGGGGCTATGCGTGGGATCAGTTCGTCACGCTGGGCCGCGAGCGCGGCGAATCGAAACGCAAACCCGCGGGCGGCCTGCCCGTCGAAATCCGCCCGTAGTCGGGGCGTAACATGTTGCGCTCCTGCGCTCCAGACGACATTCCCTCCCACACCCCAACCCATGCCCGACGTCGCCGTCGTCATCCTCAACTTGAACGGCCGGCCCTTCCTCGACGACTGCCTGGCTAGCCTGCAACAGAGCGCCGTCCCGGTTGAGGTCGTCGTCGCGGACAACGGCTCGACGGACAACTCCGTGGCCTATGTGCGCGAACACTATCCGCGCGTCCGCGTCGTGGAGCTTGGAAAGAACTGGGGCTTCGCGGACGGGTATAATCGCGCGCTGGCGGCAGTGGATAACCCGTGGGTGGTGATGCTGAACAACGACGCAACGCTCGCGCCCAACTGGGTGGAGCGCCTGCTGGCCGTCGCCGCGCGCGAGCCCCGCGCCGCGATCCTCGGGGGCAAGCTGCTGTTCAGCGGGCGCGGCGATGGCACGGTGATGCAGAGCGCGGGGGCCAAATTCACGGACGTGGGCGCAGCGTTCGAGATCGGCACGGGCATCCCCGACCGGGGCCAATATGACCGCCCCGCGCTTGTGGCCTCGATCCCCGGCGCGGCCCTGCTCATCAAGCGCGAAGTGTTCTTTGCCTTGGGCGGCTTCGACGCAAGGTACTTCGCATATCTCGAAGACGTGGACCTGTGCTGGCGCGCGTGGCTGGCCGGTTACGAAGTACATTTCACGCCGGAGGCCGTGGCCTTTCACCGCTACGGCCAGTCTGGGGGCGGACGGACCTCGCCGTTCCGCATCAAGTGGATGGAGCGCAACCGCCTCGCCAATATGTTCAAGCATCTCGAACCGGCGTCGCTCGCTCGGGCACTGGTGATCTCGGCCCTGTACGATGCGTATCGCATGTTAGAATTCATCGCCCAGGGCCACCTCGCCGGGCTGTGCGCGCTAGTCACAGGCAACCTCGCATTCTGGAAAGACCTGCGCGTGATCCTGGCCGAGCGGGCGCGCATCCAGCGCGGCCGCCGGATCAGCGACCGGCAATTGCGCGAGATGGGCTTGCTCGTCCCGGCCCTCACCGCCTTTCGCGAGTACCGGCGCTTGAACCGGTTGGGTCTGTCTCGGGAGTCTTGAGTCCGCGCACAGATGCGACTGCGCGCGAATTTCCAGGGTCGTTCGCGAAAATTCGTGCGCCGTCGTGGATCAGTTTCGCCTGATAGAGGAGAGCCAATTGTTCAACCAAATCCGCCTAATTCTTCGCTACCGCCACGCCATCCGCAACATCGCCGTGCGCGATCTCAAAGTGCGCTATAGCAACTCGGCGCTGGGGATCGTCTGGAGCTTTTTCAACCCGCTTCTCATGACGCTCGTCTACACGGTGGTCTTCACCTTCATGCTACGCGACAGCGGGGTTCCCAAGTACCCGGTATACATCCTCGCCGGGCTTCTGCCCTGGAATTTTTTCAATCTCGCCACCCTCGGCGCGATCTCCGCGGTCACGGCCAACAGCCCCCTGATTGGCCGCCTGTACTTCCCCCGCGAAATCCTGCCCATCTCCATCGTGGCCTCCAACGCGATCAACTTCCTGATCGCGCTCGTCCTGCTCTTCGCCTTCATCGTGATCTATCGCGTGCCGCTTACGCTGTACGTCCTCTGGCTGCCAATCCTCCTCCTCATCCAGATCATCCTGAGCATCGGCGTTGCGCTGTTCCTCTCGGCCATCCACGTCTTCTTCCGGGACACGCAACAGATCATGGAAGTCCTGCTGCTGGCGTGGTTCTTCGTGACCCCGATCCTCTATCCGCTCGAGCGCATCCGCGAAGCGACCCGGCCATTCGTCCTGCTGTTGAACCCGCTCGCCGCCCTGATCGTGAACTACCGCAACATCCTGTACGCGGGCGCGCCCCCGAACCTCGGCGTGCTGGCCGCCACGTTTGTCGAGGCGTTGCTGGCGCTGATCGTGGGCTTTGCCATCTTCCACCGCTTAAGCCCGGCCTTCGCGGAAGAATTGTGAGGGGCCGAGGTGAGCGCTATCATCCGCTTCGATCACGTCTCGAAAAAATACAAACTGCACGCGGATCGGCCCCGCGCCTTCACGCAGCTCTTCGTCCGTGCGATGCAGGGCCAGTGGCGCGCGCCCGCCGATGAGTTCTGGGCGCTGCGTGATCTATGCTTCGAGATTCCGAAAGGACAGATGGTCGGCATCATCGGCCCGAACGGGTCGGGCAAGACCACCGCGCTGAAGCTCATGTCGAACATCCTCCGGCCAACACACGGGCAGGTGGACGTGCGGGCCACCGTCGCCGGGCTGATCGGCCTCGGCGCGGGCTTCCATCCCGATCTCACCGGGCGCGAGAACGTCTATTTAAACGGATCGCTCATGGGCCTCAGCCGCCGTGAAGTTGAGCGGCGCTTCGACGACATCGTGGGCTTCGCCGAGATCGGCGATTTTATTGACGTGCAGTTGCGCCGATATTCGACGGGGATGCAGGTCCGGCTGGGCTTCGGCGTGGCCGTCAACGTGGACGCCGAAATCATCCTGGCCGACGAAGTGTTGGCCGTGGGCGACGAAGCCTTTCAGCGCAAGTGCCTCGACCGCATCCGGCAGTTGCGCAGCGAGGGTCGGACGGTCATATTCGTCTCGCACGATGTCGCCACCGTGGAGCTGATGTGTGATCGAGTGCTGGTACTCTCGAGCGGCCGCCTCGTCGAAGACGGCCCGACTGCTAAAGCGGTTCAGCGCTACCACATCCTCATGGCGGCCCGGCACGAATGATTAGGGCCGCGCCACTTCAAACACCCATGCCGCGCCGTTGGTGTACAGCAAGCGGTAATTGGGGTTGTCCACGAACATTTCCGGCTTGAGTGTTCCTCCCTTCGCGCCGATGAAAATGTGCGTGACGCCCGCCTCGCGGAGCAGCATCAGCGTCTCCGGCGCGCGCGCGTCTTGAATCTGCGCCGCGCGCTCGTTGAATGCATTGACTTCGGCCTCCAGATCCGCCTGGAGTGCATAATCCAGCGGGGGCAGCGTGGTCCGCCGCCCGGTGAGCGGCCATACCCACGCGCCCGCATCCGGGCTGGCCCACATATCGGACTGCCACAGCCAGCCGTTGACAAGAAAGACCGCATCGTCGGGCGTATTCTTTTCAATCCAGTCGAGCGCGGGCTGGTCATCCGCCGTCGCCAGCATCGTTGCAGGGTTTGAGATACTCACCTGGCCCATCAGGCCTTGTAGCCCAGCATACCCAACCAGCCCCCCCGCCAGCGCCAGCAGCACGCCCCCTACTGCACGGCGAACCCAATGCGCCTCGACCCGCCAGAGTGAGTCAGCGAGCGACAGCCACCGGTCTGCGCCCCAGCCCAGCGCGAGCGCGCCGGGGAGAAAGAGCGTGATGGCCCACGAGTTGTTGTTCACCACCCACGTGCCCGGCCCAATATTCAGCAGCGCGAAGGTGACTGCCACCCAACCGGCGGTGACCCACATCACTCGGTCGAATCGCAGAAGACCCCATGCCGCTGCCAGCAGCGTGAGGAGTATCCAGCCCCGCTCCAGCCCGCGCTCGAAGTATTCGACCGGAAAGGCGTTGTAGCCGGAAGGCGAGGCGAGAGCGCCGGGTGCGATGACCATCGGCATCACGGCCTGCGCGCCGAGGCGCAGCAGCCACGGTGCAGTGAGCAGCACGGCCAGCGCTGTCACCGCACCCGACCCTTTCCACCCGCCCCGGCCTCCCCCGGCCAGCGCGGCCAGCGCAAACATCGCAAAGAAAGCGAGCACGCGATAGTGCGTCAAGAGCAATCCGGCGGCGAGCAAGCCGACTGCAACAATGTCTCTGAAATGGAAAGCGGCCCAACCATCGGCGCGGGGTCTCACTGCGCGCCACACCACTGCCAACGCCGGGGCGAGGATGAGGAGGCCCGTCAACTGCGTGTAGCGCCCCCACGACACGTAATAGCCGGGGAACAATGACACCAGCCCGACGAAGAACGCGGCGGCCAACCCGGCGCGGGGACGCTCCGTCAGCCCGATCACGAAGGTGTACGCGGCCAGCGGGGTGAGGCCATTGAGCAACTGGCCCACGAGAAGCAATACCTCAACGAGCGGAAGTGCGGTGAGCCAGTGGACCGTCACGGCAAATGCGTGAAAGCCGAAATGATACGTGAACTGCTCGATGGGCAGCAACGGCAGATAGCCCGTGGGAACGCGCCCGGACTCGGCGAGCAGGCGCGCAATGGCGAGATGGTGCGGGGAGTCTACCCACTGTGGAAAGGCGAGGTCGCGCACGGCCAGCAATCGCGCCGCGAGGCTGAGGAGCAGGATGAACGCCATCGCCGCATCGTGCGCAGAGGGTCGGCACCCAGACACAAAGTGTCTTAGAGACACTTCGCGTCTGTTCGAGGCGGCGCGCAGCCGGGCGAGGCCGCGCCATAGAACCGCGAGGCCCACGAGCGCGTAGACGAGCCACACTCCCGCCGCCGACCAATTCAGACCGATGACCGTGATCCACAGCCATGCTAGCGGGAGGAGGCTGAGGCTGAAGCCGAGCGCCATGCCCCAGCGCGCCCAGACTGAGGGCAGTGGGTCATCGCGGCGCCCGATCCACTCCAGCGCCAGAAGGCCGGGAGCGAATAAAATCAGCCCCAGTGGAAGCGCTAGTCGTGCGACGCGGCTCAGCGCCGTCACCACATCGCCGAGTGCCTCACTCCAGAGATAGGTGTAACTCGTGGAGAAGCGCAGGTCGCCGGGCGCAGGCGCACCATTCTCAAGGCGTGTGCCGCGTGCATAACCGTCGAGGCTGTAGGCCCACACAGTGGTCTTATTATCAGGCGTACCTTCCAGCCGCAACGTGTAGGTTTTTCCGGCGGAGTCAGGGAGCGGGCTGAAGTTCAGCCGCAGCGGTGTGTTGTGGACCACGCCGGAAAAGGAATGGGCGGCAACGACACGGTCATCGGAGTCAAGCAGCCGCAGGGTGAGCGAGGCTCCGGCGGGCGCGTCCGGGTAAACGGCGGCGAGCAATTCCACTGCCGCAAGGCCATTGTGGGCGGCGACAAAAGTCTGGCCCGCGGTGGTATCACCATGTGGGCTGGGCGCCGTCTGGTTCAGCCGGGTCTGTTCCTGATCCCTCGCGGTGAGCGGCGCGGGACGAGCCAGCCACAGGCCCATCCCGACGGCCACAACGACGGCAAGGGCGGCGAGGCGAGAAGTCATGAGGAATCGTTCCGGCATCAACTCCATCCATTATAATGACTCCTATGATACGCGCTCGGACATCGGGCCGCGCCGTGTGTTCAACGGTCCGGCCTCAACCATCATGGCGCACATTTGGCACGTTGATCTTTGCGGCCTGGTTGTTACTGCAACCATTGATGCCCGCATCCGCTTCTGCTCAAGCGCCGCTGGCGGCGCTCCCGCACGGTGCGCCCTACGTCGGAGATGAGGTGGTGGTCAAGCTGAAGTCCGGTGCACCGGCTGATAGTTATCGGTCGTACGCACCGAGCGCTCACCTCCAGGCCGGAGCTACCGCGGCGCTCGCGGCGCTCGGCGTGACGATTCTCAAAGTGCCGGTGGGCAAAGTCCCGCAGGTCCTGGCCGATCTCAATCGCTCGTCCGCCGTCGAGTTTGCTGAACCGAACTACCTGGTACACACGGCGGTGATTACGCCGAGCGACCCCGGCTGGGCCGACCAGTACGGCCCGGTTCGCATCCAGGCTCCGCAAGCGTGGGATATTATCACCGGCTCCATCACCGTGACCATAGCAATCATTGACACGGGGGTGGATTTGAATCATCCCGATCTGGCCGCCAAGATTTGGACAAATCCCGGCGAGACCGGGCTCGACGGCAACGGGAACGACAAGCGCACCAACGGCATGGACGACGAAGGTGACGGGTACGTGGACGATTGGCGCGGGTGGGATTTTGTGAACGGCGACAACGACCCGCAAGACGATTACGGGCACGGGACGCACGTCAGCGGCATTGCCGCCGCGGCCAGTGACAACGGAATTGGGATCGCGGGCATGGCGTGGGGCGCAAAGATCATGCCGCTCAAAATCCTCGACAACACCGGCAACGGCTCGGACAGCGACGTAGCCGCCGCGATGATCTGGGCTGCCGATCATAGTGCAAACATCATCAACTTGAGTCTGGGGGGCGATGCGCCCGCGGCGGTAATGGAGGCCGCCATCAACTACGCCTATGGCCACGGGGTGACGGTCGTCGCCGCAGCGGGGAATACCGGCAAGCCGGGCGTGTTGTATCCCGCCGCCTATCCCAATGCGATTGCGGTGGCGGCCACCAACAGCAACAACAACCATGCTTCGTTTTCGAGTTACGGCTCGGAGGTGGACCTCGCCGCACCGGGCGTAGGAATTTATTCCACTTACTGGACGCCCGGGAGCGGCAGCACGTATACGACGCTCTCCGGCACTTCGATGTCCACGCCGCACGTGACCGGTGTGGCCGCGCTGCTGGCGAGCTTGCCGCAGTTCAATACGCCGGACAAAATCCGGCTGGCGCTGGAGGAGACGACGCTGGACTTGGGGCCGGTGTGCCATGACCCGTTTTACGGGCTTGGGCTGGTGCAAGCCTTTGACGCCGTGCAGTTCAATCCGGCTAACCCGCCGCCGAAGTGTTACTATTACTTCTTCCCTATCGCAGGCAAATGAGGAACAGTTGCATTGTCTACACCTGAAACCGGCTCAATCAAGGAGTTGAGCGAACGCGAAATCGAGATTCTGCGGCAGGTGGCCACGGGCGCGACTAGCAAGGAAATCGGCCAGCAGCTGTACATCACCCAGAACACGGTGAAAGTCCATCTGCGCAATATCTTCGCGAAGATCGGGGTGACCACCCGTACCGAGGCCGCGCTGTG
>Ga0184639_10000442_pt1 | contig 15847 bp, 13 predicted proteins | sample PLM31_170_b2_FD_133155 | JGI IMG/M metagenome (GOLD analysis project Ga0184639, IMG submission 133155) | Groundwater sediment microbial communities from an aquifer in East River, Colorado, USA - PLM3-1_170_b2 | ecosystem: Environmental > Terrestrial > Soil > Riparian zone | place: USA: East... | reverse complement strand
CGGTACACCCCGATGTCGGCGGTGCCGGTCTGCGCCCCGTTCCAGAGCGCGCACATGCGCCCATCCGGGTCAGGCGGCAGATTCAGACTGCCGTAGAGAAAGGCAAAGCCCTCGGTCAGACTTTGCGCTTCGCTCCACTGCCCGCCGGGTGACAACTGCCGTTGGTGACCTGCGGCGAGAAAACGGTCAACTCAAATTCGCTGTTGGGCGCGACGCGAACGATGGTGCCCTCGGAGGTCTCAATGCGGACGCGGGACTCATTGCTGGTTTTCGCCGCGCCGCCCACGCCGATCTGCTGACCGTCGGTCGCGGTTTGCCAATCCACCTGCACGTCCTTCCGCGCCTCCACCTGATTCAACAGTTCAGACAGAATCGCCGTGCGCGGGATGGGCGTCGCCGTGTTTTCGACAGTGGCGGTGGGGGCGGGCGCGGAGGTCGGGCTGCCAGCCAACGGCCCGCCGCACCCCAGCGCCGCCACCGCCAGCGCGAGCAGCAAAAAGACAGAACGACGAAGCATAAGCCCTCCACTCTCCAAAAATGAAGACACCGAGCGTCAACCGGCCACTCGGTGTCTATCATCTTGATCCACGATCGCTCTCAAGGCGTGTATCGCGTCACGCCGCCGCTGGTGGCGAACCAGATCGCGCCTGTCACGTCGAAGTAAATGTCGTTGACTTGCGAATGGATCAGGCCATCGCCCACGTCAAACAGCGTCCACTCGTTCCCGTCGAAGCGCGCCGCGCCGTCGCTCGTGCCGAACCACAGGCTGCCATCCGGGGCCACGGTCACACTGCCCACGTAGGGCGAAGGCAGTTTCACGCCGGGGTCGCCGCCCTCGAACTTCTCCCACTCGCCGTTCGAGTAGCGGTACACCCAGTCGTCGAGCGTCGCCACCCAGATTGCGCCCTCGCCATCCTGCGCGAAATCCGAGACGAAATCTAGATTCTCGGTGAACGGTTGGCCGATGGGGAAGTGCTCCCACGTGAGGTCGGGCTTGAGGTGGCTCACGCCGCCGTCCGTGCCCACCCACGTGCTCCCGTCGGCGGTGGTCATGAGCGCGTGCACGTTGTCGTTCACCAGGCCGACGCTGCCCGTGTCGAAGACCTCCACGACGTTGAGATTGGGATCGAGATGGACAACACCAGAGTCAGTGCCGAGCAGGAAGTGCCCGTCAATCGGGTCGAAGGCCACCGCCGTCACCATATTGGAGGGCAGGCCGTGCTCGGTGGTCAGATGCGTCTGTGTGCCGTCGGACGCGACGATCCACGCGCCGTTCTCCCACTCGGCTCCCCACAGGTTGCCATTCGGGTCAAAGTCCAGCGGCGCACAGGAGCAGGGCGAGTCTATGTATGGGAGCCAGGTCCCGTCGCTCAAATTGAAGCGGTCCGGGTGCGAGCCGTATTCTTCGATGAACCAGAGTTGGTTGTCGGGTGCGGGGATGATGTGGCCGAAGGCCGCCACGACCGGTACGTCTGGCACGGCCCATGTGACGAAGTCCTTTCCATCGTAGCGCACCAGCCCGCTCCCGTCGCTGGCGAAGTAGAGATTCCCGTCCGCATCCTGCGCTGCCGTGAACATGCTGTATTCCGGCATATCGCCGGTTTGTTCGCTGAATTCCTGCCAGTCTGCCTTGGCCGGGTCAAAGCGCCACACCCCGCCGCCGCCGGAGAACCAGTAGCGGCCCTGCGCGTCCTGCACGATGCCGTAGACGCCGTCGGGCGGCCTCTGCGGCGCGGCCTCGAATGTCTGGCCGTTGAAGCGGGTCGCTCCGGCGTCGGTGCCGACCCACAGATCGTGGTTGCCGTCGAACGTGAGGGCGAAGATGCGGTTCCCGGGCAGTCCGTCGGCAGTCGAGTAGCGCGTCCAGTTCGCGCCGTCGAAGTACCCAAGGCCATTCTCTGTCCCGACCCAGAGTCCGTCGTTCTCGTCGGGCAGCACGACGTTGACCTGAGAGCTCAGCACGTCCGGCTGCTCATCAGCGGAAGCCGAAGGGAACTCGAGGTGACTCCACGCCTGGCCGTCAAACACATTCAACCCGCCGCCGTCGCCCGAGTATTGCGTTCCCACAATCAGCCTGTCGCCCGCGCGCACGAGCACGGAGACGAACTCGCTGTCCAGCCCGTCGGCGACGTTGTAAATCGTCCACTCGTCCGCCGCCGGGTCGTAGCGGGCCAGGCCACGCTCGGTGCCGGCCCACAGGGTTCCGTCGTCGTCCACGAGCAGCGCGCGGACGGTGACGTGGGGCAGCCCATTGCCCGTAGTGAAGCGCCCGAGGACGGTCCCGTCGGCACGGTTCCAGACCGTGACCCCGCCCCAGCCCCCGGTGTAAATCTCATCGCCGTGTACGGCGATGGTGAAGATGACGTTCCCTGTTGTCCACGAAGTCCATGCGCCCTCGCCTGTGGGGACCGGCCCGGTCGTCGGTTCGGCGGTAGGGGCGGCGGTTTCGCCCGGTGCGGAGGTGGCCGCGCCCGGGGTCGGCTGCGGCGCAGTGGTCGTGGCCTGCGTTGCCTCAGGCCCTGGCCTCAACGCGCGGCGGAGGCGCGGGACGCCGAAGACGACGAGGATCAGTAAAGCCAGCACGCCCACGCCCCCGACGATCCAGCCGATGGGCAACCCCTTGCGCTCAGGTTGCGCGGGGACGGCGGTGGGTGAGGTGGCAGCCAGTGGGGTCGAGGCCGCCACGGTAGTCGCCGGTTCGGTCGGGGCGGGCGTCGCAGCTCGGACGGTCTCGGCTTCCGACTGCGCGAGGTTGAAGGCTTCCTTCCACGCGGCCAGAAATTCGGCGACGGACGAAAAGCGGTCGTCCGGATTCTTGGCGAGCGCCTTGAGGATGACGCGCTCAAGCGAAGGCGGGATGTCCGGCTTGACGGAGGAGGGAAGGGGCAGCGGCTCGTTGAGGTGCTTGAGCACCACGGCCAGCGGGGTCTCGGCCTCGTAGGGCACGCGGCCCGTGACCATTTCGTACAGGATGATGCCGAGCGAGTAGATGTCCGAGCGCTGATCCACCTTCTGGCCCTGCGCCTGCTCGGGACTCATGTACGCGGGGGTGCCGATCATCGCGCCCGTGCTGGTGAACTGCGGGCTGGCCTCCAGCAGTTTGGCGATGCCGAAGTCGGTGAGGAACAGGTTGCCGCGCGCGTCCACGAGGACGTTGGAGGGCTTGAGGTCACGGTGCACCACGCCGTGGTCGTGGGCGTAGGCGAGCGCGTCCGCGAGCTGGGCGAAGAGGCGGTCAATCTCCGCCAGCGCGGGGGCGCTGCCCTGGAGGCGTTCCTTGAGCGTGCCCGCGTCGAGAAAGCGCATGACCAGGTAGGTGATGCCCTCGCTCTCGCCGTAGTCGTGCACGGGCAGGATGTGCGGGTGCTCGAGGTTGGCGATGGTGCGCGCCTCCTGCTGGAAGCGTCCGACGAACTCCGGACTCTCCGCGAGCTGGCGCGGCAGGACTTTGATCGCCACGTAGCGGTCCATCGCGGCGTGGTAGGCCTTGTAGACCGTGGCCATGCCGCCCTGCCCGATCTGGTTGATGATGCGGTAAGGGCCGAGGTTCTGGCCGGGTTGAATATTATCCATGAGATTGCCTCCGTTCCGCGTGAGGGGGAACGTGGGAACCCGCTAGGGGTGCGGCTAGGACGGCGAGGGCGGCAGCGGCCCGGTCTTTTTGGCGGACTGCATGGCGGAGACCATGCGCTCGTGCAGCGCGGTGGCGCGCTCGGCCCGGCGCATGGCCGTGGCCGACAGCTCTGCCACGATCAGCAGCAGGTCGAGGTCGTCCTGCGTGAACTCGCGGTCGGACACTTTGTTGAGGACCTCGATCACGCCCAGCACGCGGCCATCGTCCAACTGGAGGGGCACGGCGACCATGGAGCGAGTGTTGAAGCCAAAGAGCTCGTCCACGCGGTCAAAGAAACGCGGGTCCAGCCGGACGTCACGGACGATCTGCGGCTCGCGGTGGGCGACGACCCACCCGACGATGCCCTGTCCTGGCGGGATGCGGAACCCGATCAGCTCGTCGGCGATCTCGCCGCGCGCGACGGCGAACACCAGCTCGCCCGTCTCCTCGTCCACGAGCATGAGCGAGCCGTCCGAGGCCTTCAGCACCACCAGCGCGGATTCGAGAATGTCGGTGAGCAGTTGGAGGACGTCGGTCTCGGGTTTGATTTCCTGCGAGAGGTAATACAGCGCCGAGAGCGCGCGGACGGATTCGCGCAGCGCGGTCAGTTCTTCGCGCAGGTCGCGGTTCTCGTCCATGAGGCGGCTGGCCTCTTCTTTGAGAAACCGGGTCGTTTCGTCAGGCATGTCGGCCTCGCTTCCGCTGATATGCGGATGATAGCATGGTCTGGGGAGATGGGCAATTGGCCTTCATTGCCTGTATACTTTCCCCGATGAACCTCTACTTCTCCTGCTCCCTCACCGGGGGCCGGGACGACCAACCGGTGTACGCCGCGCTGGTGGGCTATTTGCTGGCGCAGGGGCATACGGTTCCCACCGCGCATCTGGCGCACCCGGGGGTGATGAAAGAGGAAGCGCAGAAGTTTCTGGACGTTATTTCAAAACCGACCGTGGTGTCACCCTGAGTAACCCATCGCGGGGACGCGACCCGCAAGTGGGAGAAACTCAGGCCATAAAAGGGAGTAAAGTATTCGTGCACCCGACACGCTAAGACCGTTTACGCACTGGTGCGAAGCAAGCCCGTCCCTGAGTTTGGTTCTGGTCACATATGACTCAAAGAATGGCGGCTGGCGGCTAGCCCAGCCAGACCCCGATGAGTAGCTTATCGTCATGTGGGTTGACCAGGTCTGGGTGCAGAAAGGATACGCCGCATGTCGAAAACGAAGCCAAAGTCTTTGGAGGTCGCCCTGCCCATCCTCCATCCGCAAGCGGCCGGGCTGGATATTGGGGCGACGGAGATCTGGGCCTGTGCGCCCACTGACCCGACCACGCTCACGGTACGGAGTTTTGGGACGTTCACACCCGATCTGCATGGTTTGGCGGACTGGTTGAAGACGGCCGGGGTCCAAACCGTGGCGATGGAGAGTACCGGGGTCTACTGGATCCCGGTCTTTGAAATCTTGGAAGCGTGCGGGTTGGAAGTTTATTTGGTCAACGCCCGGCATATCCAGAACGTGCCGGGTCGCAAAAGTGATGTGCAAGACTGTCAGTGGATCCAGCGCCTGCACCGTCATGGCTTGTTGAGGGCTTCGTTCCGCCCGGAAGCGGAGATGCGGGCGTTGCGGTCTTACCTGCGCCATCGGGCGATGTTGTTGGAATATCGGGCGGCCCATATTCAACATATGCAGAAGGCCTTGCAACAGACCGCGTAGCGTGTCCAGTTGACCCAAGTCCTCAGTGACATCACGGGGGTGACCGGGTTGGAAATTATCCGGGCGATTGTCGCCGGGGAACGCGACCCAGTGACATTGTCGCGCTTTCGGAACCCCCGTTGCAAAAGCAGTTCGGACGACATCGCCAAAGCTCTGACCGGCCACTACCGCGCTGAGCATGTGTTTGCCTTGCAACAAGCCTGGGCCTGGTATGACTTCTACAGCCAACAACTGCAAGCCTGTGACCAGCAAATCGAGCAACAGTACAGCGCTATCAAGCCCACCGTTGACGACGACCTGCCGCCCCTGCCGCCCGATCCCAAAGTGAATTCGCACAGCAAGAACGCCCCGACCTTTGATGTGCGCAACCAACTGTATCGGCTGACGGGAGTTGACCTGACCGTGGTGGATGGCTTGGATGACAGTAGTGCCCAAACCATCTTGGCGGAGATCGGCACCGATATGAGCAAATGGCCCACCGTCAAGCATTTCTGTTCGTGGTTGGGCCTGGCACCGCACAATGACATTACGGGTGGCAAAGTTATCAAGAGCCGGACGATGACGGTTCACAATCGAGCGGCCCAAGCCTTGCGGATGGCCGCCCAATCGCTCAATCGCAGTCAGAGTGCTTTGGGGGCTTTTTATCGTCGGATGCGAGCCCGCTTGGGTGGCGAGCAAGCCATTGTGGCGACTGCTCACAAATTGGCTCGCATAATTTACTACCTCTTGAAGCATCGTGTACCCTATCAGCCTATCACTGCGGAAGTGTACGACCAACATCAACGTGACCGCGAACTCAAATCTTTACAACGCAAGGCAACCCAATTGGGCTATTCACTTATCCAACTCCCTGCCCAGAGTTAAGTTTCTGAGTAGCAAGGCGAAGGGTCTCTGGGCCAGTTGGAGAGATTCTTCGCTTCGCTCAGAATGACAAGTGACTTGCAGAGCCTCGGCGACAAGCGACTGGCCGTCCTCAGGCCGCAGCCTCCGCGCCGGGTGTGCGCAGTTCTTGCAGGGCTTGCTGATCCAGCCCGGCCACACGCGGCATATCCAGCATGTTCATGCGCGCCATGCGCTCCGTCATCTTCGAGAGGAAGAGGCGGTTCAAGTGAGGTTCGCCCATCATCTGCCGCAGCGCCGGGGCCGGGACTTGCAGCAGGGTGCTCGGCTCTTCGGTGATGACGTTGGCGGTGCGCGGCACGCCGGTGAGCGCAGCAATCTCCCCAAAGAAGTCGCCCGGATTTAGGACTTCGAGCAGGCGATACGAACCCGGCTCGGCGTAGCCCGCGACGGCGCGGCCATTGAGGATGAAGTAGGCGGCGTCGCTCGCCTCGCCTTTGCGCACGACGATGGTGCCGCCGGGCGCGTCGGCCACGAGCGTCTGGGCGGCGAGGTCCTGCCGGAGGTCACGGCTCAGGCCGGAGAGCGCGGGCAAACGCGTGGCGAGCAGGTCGAAGTCGGCGAGGGTGGCTGCGCGGCCCGCACCCAGCCCCGGCGCGACCTGTGCGCCGCGCAGCAGGCGGATCGCGCGCCGCCATTCCGCCGCCGGTTGGCCCAGCCCCGGCAGAATCAGCGCCAGCGACCCGACGATCAGGAACACCACCGCGTTGCCGAAGAACAACACGCGCACGTCAACCACGTCGGCCAGCCCGGCCGAGGCCATGCCCAACAGGAACATGGTGTCGCGTGTGACAAAGAAGGCGCTGCTCACGCGCCCGCGCGCTTCGCGCGGGGTGTTACGCTGAATCAGCAGCTGCCGCCCGATGACGGACGGCGAATTCAGGAAAGTGGCCAGCGTGCCCACCATGATGGCCAGCGGCACCGACGACAGCAGAGAGTAGACGATGCCCGTCATCGCCATCCCGATGAAACTGATGGCGATCCACTGGCCTTCGCGCAACCGGTCGGCCAGGCTCGCCATCGCAAAGCTGCCGAGCACGAACCCTACGGTCGTGACGCCTTCAATCAGGCCGTATTCGAACTCGGTCGCGTGCAGGGCGCGGCGCGCAAACGGCAGGAGCAAGGCGTTGTTCAGGCCGTAAATTACGAAGACGGGAACGTAAATCAGGAACAGCGACCGCAGGCTGGGGGTATCGACGATGATCTTTGCCCCGGTCCGCAGGTTGCGCATGATGGCGGGGATGTTCGTCTCGCCCTCCACCTTGAGCGGCGCGACACGGATCAGCAGGACACAGGCCGCCGAGAAGACGAACGAGATGGCGTCAATGTAAAACGCCCACGTGATGTCGAGCCGCGAGGCAATGAAGCCCGCCGCCGCAAAGCCGATGGCCTGCGCGCCGATGGAACTGATGGTCACCATCGAATTGGCGGCGGCGAGTTCTTCGTCGGAGGTGATTTCGGGCAGCACGCTGGCGTAAGCCGGGTCGAAGAATTGCCCCACCGCGCTCGCCAGGGCAACGAGGATGTACAGCCACGCGATGTTGGTCGGGATCAAGAAGGGGATCAGCAAGACCAGCGCCCCGCGGATCAGGTCGGCGGCGAGCATGATGTTTCTGCGGTCGTAGCGGTCCACGAACACCCCGGCGATGAGGCCTACGAAGAGAGTCGGCACCGCCGTCGCCATCATCATCAGCCCCACGCTCAGCGCCGACCCGGTCAGGCGGTAAACCAGGATGCCGGCGGCCAGCGAGGTGAGCGCGCTCCCCGCCGTCGAGACCAACTGGCCCGTCCACATCAACGTAAACGACCGATTGCGAAAAACGGAGAAAGGGGAGATGGGGCGCGAACTGGCGGCGACGGTCATGGAAGCCTCCTGGATGGTTTGGGAGAATTGGGGCCAGCGCCGAGGTCAATTCGCCCACATGTTGAGCATTTTCGACGGGATTTATCCGAATTATATGCGCTCTCTATGCAGGCACAAAATGAGACGACCGGGCAGAAAAAACTCGGCCCGGATCGTTGTCCGGGCCGAGGCGTCTATTCTGACTCTTCGCGGCGCTTGCGCTTGTTGAGGCGGCGAATGGCCTTTTTCTTTTCGATGCGGCGGACTTCGCTCTTGGACACAAACCAGCGCTTGTTGCGCAGTTGCGTCAGGAGGCCGCTGCGCATGACCTTCTTCTTGAAGCGCTTGAGCAGTTGATCCTGCGATTCATTCGGACGCAGTGTGACGGAAGTCATTCGATATCACCTCCTTACCACGAAGTCCCCCGCGCGTTGATCTGTCATGCTGAGCCGCGTAGCGGCGAAGCATCTCAGCCCCATGGGGCCGAGACCCTTCCCTTTGCTCAGGGTGACAACCTTTGATATCTTGCGAGAGCGGCGCACAGTTTACCTTGCCGGGCCGCTCCTGTCAACGAGATTTTCATGGGACTGCGGCCCGACTTTCCGATCCCGGCTGCGCGCGAGGAGCCACGCGCCCACCCCCGTGAGCGCCAGCCCCAGCCCCACCAGCGCGGGGCGCATGAGCGCCGCCGGGGTGAGGCCGGGGCGGTGAATGGCCTGATAGCGCTTCTCGGGCGTGAGATAAGTCCGGGCCACGCGGGCCACGTCGGCGGGGGTGACGGCCTCCACCTCCGCGAACAGATCGGGCACGGGCGCGCCCTCCGGGGTGAACAGGCTCATCTCCGACAGCCACCAGCCCACATCCACGTTGCTCTCCATCCCCAGCAGCAGGCGCCCGCGGATGGCCGTCTTCGCTTCGGCGACCGCGGCGGGGTCAATCTCGCCGCGAATCGTCTCCGCCAGCCGCCTTTCGACTTCCGCCAGAATCTCGTCGAACTTGTTGCTGTCGGCGGTCGTGTACACCACGAAGTAACCTACGTCGGTGTACATCGCGGGGTAGACGTCAATGCCGTACACCAGCCCGCGCTTGAAGCGGATGTCCTGCGTGAGGCGCGTGTGCAGGATTTCGGAGAGGACGGTGAGCGCCCAGCGGTCGGGATGGTTCATGCCGGGGAGCGGCGCGCCGAGGAGCAGCTGCCCCTGATCGTTAATGTTCGGCCCGCGCAGCCGGAGGTTGAACCCGCCCTCGGGCGGCGGCGGCGACCCCGGGCGCGGGGGCAGTGCCCCGCCGGGGAACGCGGCGAAGTGCTGCGCCGCGCGCTTCTCGATCTGTTCCGCCTTCACGTCGCCGACGACGATCAGCGTCATGTTGTTGGGCAGGTAGTGCTTGCGATAAAAGTCCGTGACCTGCCCGTGTTTGATGTTCCGCAGCGATTTGTCGTCGCCGATGACGGGCAGGAGAAGCGGGCTTTTGGGGAACAGCCGGTGGCGCACCGCGCGGAACACGTTCCACCCCAGCCCCACGTCCTCGACCCACTCGAAGAGCGGCTGGAACACGCCGAAGTGGCCGCCCTTTTCTTCGATGATGATCTGCTGCTCTTTCTTGAATTTGTCTTCCGGCAGCTTGGAGCGCAGGACGACCTCGGCCAGCCAGTCCATCCCGAAGTCCAGGTCGTCGGCCCGGAGGTGCAGCCAGAATACAGTGTCCTCGGCGGCGGTGCGGGCGTTCACTTCGCCCCCCCGGCGGCGGACGCTTTCGATCACTTCCTGCTCGCTCCAGCGGGCCGTGCCCGTGAACAGCATGTGCTCGAGGAAATGGCTGATGCCGTTGTTCGTTTCGGTCTCGTGCCGCGACCCGACCGGGACTTGCAGCGCGAGGAAGACCGTGCCGGTTCCGGGGCGCGGCTTCACCCACACGCGCAGACCGTTGGGGAGGCGTGCGCGGTGCAACGCGAACATGCCCTCTTCGCGCAGTTGCGGCGCGGGGCTGAAAAGATGGGTGAGGAAGCGAAAGCGCGAGGGCTTTTTCATTCTTGGTCAACGGATGAAGCGGATGAAAGGATAAGGCAACGATGGCCCGCCCGAACTGACATCGGAAGCGGGCCATCAGGCTGAGGGGATTATACATCAAAGATCACCGTTCCGAGGCACGGAGCGGATGCTCTTTATTACGGCAGTGTATGTTGCCGAGCGCTAATTGAGGGAAGCGAGGATGCCAGAGTTGAACAGGCTTGACCACGTTTACCAGAGGCTGGTTTGAGACACGAGATCAGTAAGATCGAGCATATCAGTGAGACGCCCATCAAATCCACAAACATCAACAATCAATGGCTTATGAACATGGACGACACCATCAATGCATGAGTCGTTCAGCATTTTAGCCAAACGACCGCCCTGAAATTCATTGGTCAATACATAGAAGAAGAGGCGATCACCTCGGCCACGGTGAATGCGGTTGTAACCCTCTTTGTAGACAGGGCACTCGTTTGTGATGTCATTGACGCGATCGTGCCGTACGCTCCACTTAGCTGAGATTATGGCACGAGGAATTCCCTGCTTCGTGGCGAGAATATCAATGCTTGGAGCATTGCTCCGCCCCGGAAAAACGATGCCCGGAAAGACGTGTGCAGCATCGCGTTCAAGTTCATATTCTATGCCCTTCGCTCCGAAGCGTTCCGAAATAGCGCGCACTATGCCCGTGAACGCAATCCCGAGGGAATTCTGACGTTGCATCCCCACGTAGTTGTCCGAACGCATGAGGCGATCAACTTTGCCCTCCACCCCCGCTGGGCTACAACCCAGCTTTTCGGCGATGTAGCGTTCAACAGCCTGAGCACGAAGTTGCCATTCATTGGGTTCTCGCCATTCACTTGCCTTCTTTGGAGTTGCTGGGCGCAGGTTGTTGGCATCAACAATGTGCGGCAAGGCGTGGATGCCAAACATGTTGATTGGCCCGTACCATAAGAGCGTTTGGTAGATGCCCAGCCATGCCGTATCTGCTGTCAATCCCGCAGGGTGATCGGCTTCCTCAAAAACCCGAATGGCGTCTTCAACTGTTTGAACGCGAGAGGGCATCGGGTGACTCCGTCACGCGTAGGGTTTGACCAGTCCTATCACATGCTCATCATGCATACGTTGTTCAATCATCGAGTCCGATTTCTTGCCAAACCGGGCCGGCATCATTCTCCGGTTTCTGTCCAGTTGCCGAGCCATCACCCCGATCACATCAAATCCGATCGCCTGCCCGATATCAGCCACGCACAGATGTGTCTGGACATCCATTACCCTCATTGTCGAGGTGCCAATCACAATTACAGTTGCTGATCCTGGCTTGGCCACTCGGTACATTTCATGAATAGCTTCCCGCATCTCGGTGAAATACTTCCGCAGAATAGCTGCCTTATTAGAATCCTTCGGCTCCAGTTCCCGAATAATCCCTTCGGGGCCCTTAGGCAGGGCCGCGTAGCAGGCATGGGTAATCTTCTCCGCACCAATATATGTCGAACGGAGCTTGGAGAGATCGTCGATTCTGTCGCCAAGCCACACCAAAGAGAACTTGTGAGCGCGCATGTAGTCTATAGCATTTGCATAGGGCGGCGAGGTGATGATCAAGTCAACCGAATCATCTGCCAGTGCCAGTCGGCGCGTGTCGCCAGTCTGGATGGCAACCTGGCCTGTGCCTTTGCCCAATTCCTCCAGACTCCTGAGACTCTTCTTCAGCCGTTGGTTGTATTGCCCCAAAGCATTCTTGGGCTGCTTGGTCTTGTCGAGATGCGGTCGGCTATGTGCCAAGTCACGCGCCATTGAGACGCCACCCGATTTGGTCACGATGATAGATGACAGGCATAGTTCAAAAAAGCGACGCAGATTCGGCTCAGTAACACGCTCGATGGAAAGCGCAAGCGCCAAGACCTCTCGCTGTGTTGCAGGTTGGAACCAATAATCTATAAACTTCCTCGTTGGCTCGTCGAAGCGCCTCGTCAATTCACGCTCAACCCTGGCACTGTCCACAAGCCGGGTTGCGTGCGTCAGTAACTTCACGCCGCCTTCTCGCACTTGGTCAACATCGAGCGGTGTCACCTTCACACGGCAAATCCGAACGGCCAGTGGATCGAGGTCGAATCCAACGCCATGACGGCCGGTGAGGAATGCTTCGACAACGGTTGTGCCTGAACCCATCATGGGATCGAGCACAACATCGCCCGGTGCGGTTAAACCTTCAATAAACAACCGTGGAAGCTGCGGCGGGAATTTGGCCGCAAAGGCGTGGAAGTTGTGAGAGGCATAGTGACTCTCAGCATTGTGGAAGTTCAAATCGCCGCTGAGAAGTTGAGCTAACTGATCCCTCGTCTCGGGCAAGCGAATGGCGGGAAGCACTATCTTCCGAGTGCGCCGCGTCACGAGGGTCGGGAACAGAGGAAGTTGTTCCTTCAGCTTTTTTGACTGATTGGGGACGACGGGTTTATGAGTCGTGGCAAGGCTTTGAGGCTCGGGTGATTATACCCCAGTGGCCCTCTGCGCCGCAGCAGATGCGGAAACAGGCGTGTCCATGCTATATTACTCCGAATTCTCGCCGAGGAGAAATAGATGCCGCGCACCTTCACCCGCCCCTTCCACATCCGCTATTACGAGTGCGACCCGTACGGCCACGTCAACAACGCCAACTATCTCCGCTACGCGACGCAGGCCGCGCTGGAGGCCAGCGCCGACGCGGGCTACGACGCGGCGAAGTATCGGGAGTTGGGAATGGTGTGGCTCATCCGCGAGGCCGGGATCGAGTATCTGCGCCCGGCCCGCTTCGGCGAGACGCTGAACGTGAAGACGTGGGTGGGCGACTCGCTTGCGGAGCGTGTGCGCTCGCGGCGCGAATACGAGATGACGCTGGCGAGCACGGGCGATCCTTCGACTGCGCTCGGGACGAGTCTCGCTGCCCGCGCCTACACCGATTGGGTTTACCTCGACGCGCAGACCCTCCAGCCCGCGCGCATCCCGGAGGAGATGATAGCGGCCTTCTTCCCCGAAGGCGCGCCCGCCGAGGCCCCCAAACGCGAACCGTTCCCCGAACCGCCGCCCCCTCCCCCCGGCGCGTTCACCACACAGCGCCGCGTGGCGTGGCATCACCTCGACACGGCGGGGCACATGAACAGCGCCTGGTATCTGAGCCTGATCGAAGACGTGGCGATTGACGCGGCGGCCCACGCAGGTTGGCCCTTGCAGAGCTCGACGGAGGCCGGGATCGCCATTCTGGCGCGCGAGCACCGCATCGAGTATCTCAAGCCCGCGCTGCTGAGCGACGAATTACTCATTACCACTTACATTGGGGAATTCCGCAGAGTCAGCGCGACTCGCTATTGCCTCATCCGCCGGGCGAGCGACAGCGAACTCCTGGCCCGCACCCGGACGCTGTGGGTGTGGGTGGACGCCGCTACTGGGAAGCCACGGCCCATCCCGACTGAGGTGCCGCATGATTTCGCGGGACAACTCGCGCACAGGTGATGGCTTACTACCAAAACACAAAGACACCAGGTTCCCCTGAATCCTTTGTGTCTTTGGGCCTTTGTGGTTTCTCTATCGCTTTCGTGCTCGCCTCGCTGACTTGCGCTTGACCGTCGCCGGCCGCATCGGTTTGTCAATCCCCAGATACTTGCTCAAGAACGCCGCCCGCCTGCGATACGCATCCACGCGGTTCTCGGTCTTGCGGAAGCCGTGCCCCTAGTCCGGGTAGATGATGACCTCGTGCGGCACGTCCATCTCTTGGAGGGCTTTGGCCGCCTGTTCGGTTTCGTCGGCGGGGCAGCGCGGGTCGTGCGCCCCGGCGATCATCTGCACGGGTGCGACGATGTTCTCCATGAAATAGATCGGCGAATACGCGCGGTAGCGGTCGGCGTCCTTCACCGGGTCACCGAAGTTTTCCAGGTCCCAATGCCGCAAGTCCTCGCGCTCGTTGGCGTGCTCGGTGAACCAGTTGAGGAAGGGGACGAGCGCCGAACCGGCGGCGAAGACGCGGGGATGCTTGGTGACGGCCGTCATCGTGAGATAGCCGCCGTAACTCCCGCCCGTGATGGCAAGGCGGTGGGGGTCGGCGTAGCCCTCCCGGACGAGGAACTCGGCCCCGGCGATCACGTCGCGCATGTCGCCGCCCCCGAGGTCAAAGCGATTCGCCTCCTGAAACGCTTTGCCGTGCCCGGTGCTGCCCCGGTAGTTGGGCGCGAGCACCACGCAGCCCAGGCTCACCAGATGTTGCACCGACGGATACCATTCGTTCTTGTACTGCCACGTCGGCCCGCCGTGGACGTGCAGGACAGCCGGAAGCCGTTGGCCGCGCCGCGCCTTCTTTGGCAGATAGAGCAGGCCGGAGACGGTGAGGCCGTCGGATTGCCAGCGCACGACCTTGGGCGCGACGAAATCGCGCGGGCTGAAACCTTTCGGGAGCGAGTGGGTGAGGCGTCGCTTGCGCCCGGTTCCAATCGAGAACGCCCACAGGTCGAGCGGATACCCCGCGCCGTTGAACAGGCAGAGCACCGTGCGGCCATCGCGCGAGAAGCGCGGCTGTGAATGCACGCCCGGCGCGACGCGCAGATACGTGATCGCGCCCGTCCGCAGTTCCTTCACGCCGACGCCCACGTTGCCATCCTCATTCCACGTGAACGCGATGCGCGCGCCGTCCGGCGACCAGTCCGGCTCGGCGGCCTCGTGCGCCGCTTCGGTTTCTTGCTTTAACTTGCCTGTGGCAAGATCGTAAGTGAAGATGGAATAGATGCCGGGCCGGTTTGAGTAGAACACGAGCCGTTGCCCGTCCGGTGACCAGCGCGGGCCGAGGGCGTCCACCGGCCCGTCCGGGCCGCTCACGAATTTCGGTTCACCCCCCTCCACTGGGACAATGCACGTCCAAATCTCCTGCGCTTTGGCGTGCGTGTTCACGGCCAGATGCTTGCCGTCCGGTGACCATTCGGCGGCGTAATCGGTGTACCCATGATGCGTCACGCGCCGGGGTTCGCCCGTGCCATCGGAGTTCATGACGCAGGTAGCGAACGCGCCCGCGCGGTTGGAGACGAATGCGATCTGCCGCCCGTCCGGCGACCACGCGATGTTCGGATTGATCAGTTCGTCAGGCGTGTCCGGGGTGAGGTTGCGCGTCGCGCCCGTGCGGAGGTCGTGCACGAAAATGTCGAAGTCCTCGCCGCCGGAATAGTCTTGCGCGAAGGCGAGGCGCGCGCCGTCCGGCGAGAAGCGGGGGGACACCTTGCTCTCCGGGCCGGTGCTGATCTGCTTCGACCTGCCCCGGCCCTGCACCGGGACCAGATGGATTTCGTGCTGCCCGGACTTGTCCCACTCGACGGCGGCGACGCTTCCATCCGGCGCGAGGTCGTGCGCCCACACGTTGGGCACGCGGACGAGTTGAGCGATGTCAAGGGGTTCGGGCATGGGGTCTCCTGGCGGATGGCTGATAGCCGATAGCGGATGATGAATTCGTTCAACGATCTTTCCCTTTCAGTCGCTCCAGCCGGTGCCGAATGGCAGAGAGAGCCTCGTCGCGCTGCCAGCCTTTGGGCCAGCCGGAGACAAGTTTGAGGGCGCGCTCTGTCCACTCGATGGCTTTGGGAAGATCAACGGCGTGCCACTCGTAATACTTGGCTAACTCGACGCAAGGCTGCGGATCGTCGAGGCTGAACGACGCCCACTGCTCCCAGAGCGGCACAGCTTCGGCGCGGCGCTCCTGCCGCTTGAGCAGTCCCGCGAACCGCATCAGGCTCTCCCGGCGCGCGTCGAGGTCGAGCTTG
>Ga0184639_10000440_pt1 | contig 15857 bp, 15 predicted proteins | sample PLM31_170_b2_FD_133155 | JGI IMG/M metagenome (GOLD analysis project Ga0184639, IMG submission 133155) | Groundwater sediment microbial communities from an aquifer in East River, Colorado, USA - PLM3-1_170_b2 | ecosystem: Environmental > Terrestrial > Soil > Riparian zone | place: USA: East... | reverse complement strand
GGGCAACCGCCCTGTGGATACCTTTACCAGTGCTATGGAGGGCACGAAGTTTTGATTCACAAATATCCGAACCCTTCGTGTCCTTCGTGATCTTCGTGGTGAAGGAAATCAAGGTGACAACGCCAGATTACCCACAGGAAAGCCCGAAGACCCAAACAATATTACCTATGCCGATAGGCGACCGAGGACCGATTCAGCGACTGATCAACGCGACGCGCAATTCATTGCGCGGCCTCGGCGCGGGCTTGCGCGAACAGGCCGCTCTGCGCTATGAGTTTTATGTCCTAGCCGTTGTGGTGCCTCTGGGTTGGGTTCTCGGCGGGAGTGGCGCGGAACGCGCGTTGCTCATCGGCAGCTACCTGTTGGTGATCGTCATTGAACTGGTCAATTCCGCGGTCGAAACCGTGGTCGATCGCATCGGCCGCGAGCGCCACGAGCTTTCAGGCAGGGCCAAAGACCTTGCCTCGGCGGCGGTGCTGGCGGCCATTGTCAATGCCGCGGTTGTGTGGTTGCTCATTCTATCTGCGCGAGGATGACGTTACCTTTCGACATTGGAGGTCATAATGAAAATTAGGGCGGTTCGAACAGGTAGGATTGTCTTGGCGGGTTTAATGATTTTCGCCGCCGCCGCGGCCCGCGCCGGCGAACCCATCGAGCTCGTCAAGATGGCGGGCGACAAGGCGATCCAAATCCTCAAAGATCCAAAGTTGCAGCCCAAGGAGAAAAAAAAGGAGCGCATCGAGCGATTAAAGGAAGTTGCCAATCCGCTTTTCGATTACGAGGAAATGGCGCGGCGGTCGCTGGGGCAGCATTGGCGCCGGCGCAGTCCACAGGAGCAACAGGAGTTCGTCAAGCTGTTCCGGGATTATCTTGAAAAAGTCTACTCGGACCAAGTGGATCTGTACGCCGGCGAAAAAGTTATTTACGGGCGGGAAAGGGTGGAGGATGATTACGCGCAGGTTGAAACGGCTTTTGTCGATACCAAAGGAGAGGAAGTCTCGGTCGTGTATCGGCTGCGGCGCGTTGGCGGGAAATGGAAGGTTTACGACGCCGTGATCGAGAACATCAGCGTGGTGAACAACTACCGCTCCCAATTCGACCGGGTGATTTCCAAGTATTCCTTCGACGAACTGAAACGATTGCTCAAAGAAAAGGCGGCGTGATTGCGAAACTGAAGCGAACTCGCCTCCATCTTGCGCTGGCCGGCGGCGGCGTGGTCATCCTCATGGCCGCGGTGATCATGGGGATTTCGCACCGCTGGTTTCGGGGGCCGTATCCTTCCGTCGGCAAACAGATCGCGTGGCGCCTGGGATATCCAGAAGCCGGGTACAATTTCGACGTTGTCGTTGCGGGAAACATTTATCGATCCGGGAGCCCCGACGAACGTTTCATTCGCTATATTCATGAGCAATACGGGGTCCGGCATATCGTCAGCCTTACGGGTCCGCTGGCGGCGCACGAGACCGCCCGGCGGCTCGGCATCCGGGTAACGGTTTTCAGCTGGACGCCGTCCGAGCCGCCGCCGCCGGGAGAATTCAGAGCCGTGCTGGACCTACTCGAAAGCCAGGGCCCGGTGCTGGTTCATTGCAGCAGCGGCAGCGACCGCACAGGCTACGCCATCGTCACCTACCGTGTGCTGAGGCAGAGCTGGAGTCTCGAGCAGGCCGTCGAGGAGACGAAAAGGTATTGGCACAATCCCGCGCTTTACCCTGAGGTCCACGCGGCGCTGGCGCAATTTGTTCGACAAGCCAAATGACGTTGGATTCGTGCCCGAGCGGGAGCGTGGACGATCGTCGCGTGAGATATCACGGACAGAAAGCTGGCGGACCGGTCGACCGCGGGTTGCCGGACTCGCGCCGCTTCGTTTTCGAATCAGGCGCCGCGCGGCGCTTTTCCCCGGTATTGCCTGTTTACTCTCGCTTCCCAACTTTTTTTCCGTTTGACGCCCCCATTTCCGCGAGTAGAATAAGCGAGTAATTAGGTTGGTTCTGCGGCCAGGGCGTGGTTTTTACGTTGGTCCTACACGAACACGAGTGTGAACCGCGGCTGGGTCTCCCGATCCGGTTACATCTTTGAGTCCACATTATCGCCCGGACTGGGTCTCCCCATCCCGTTTTTGATTAAGCTAGGCGTTATAGAAGGGGAGATATGCAAGTTATGCAAGTCTGGCACGAAGACCTACACTAAGGCGAAGGATTAGCGCAGGTTTGGGTTTACGGCTCTTGTTAAGACGCAATGTTAGCATCGAGATTGGTGGTACACGATGAAAATCCGTAGCTTCCGAGTTCGGAAATATCGAAACATCGAAGAGTCACGGGACATCGAGCTTCTCGATGATCTCACGTGTATTGTCGGGAAGAACCAGTCTGGAAAAACTGCGCTCCTTCGTGCTCTCCACAAGTTCAACCCCCACCGGCCCGACGCATACGATATCCGACGCGAATGGCCGCGGGGTCAGCGCACGAAGCAGAACAAAAATCAGGTCGTTTGCGAGGTTCGCTTCGAGCTAGACGAGGAAGACAAGAAACATCTTGCGGGACTAACCCAGAAATCAATGTCAGCCAATGAAGTGATCATCACGAAGGACTACGGCGGGAACTTCGAGATTCACGTCCCAGATGAGCCAAACCTCTTTCCAGATGCTCTGCATCCGAACGACATCGACAAGGCCTGCGAAACACTAGTAGAGCCGGCAAACCCGGTCGGGGAAAATTTTGCCGCGGCTTCTGGGGAATGCGTCGAAGAAGCGAAGCGTTTCGCCAGGGAGGGCCGCTTCGGCGAGCTTTCTGCACTTCGTGAACGACACATCGAGCGGTTGAAGGCTAGCCTTACCGCAGGCAATCCGCAACCACAACATGGACACGAGAACCAGTTTATCCAATCGTATGATCAGCAACTTAAGGGAGTGGAGACGCGCTTGGGGACTGCGCTCACAATGCACCAGTGCGCTCACGAGTATCTAGTGAAGCAGATTCCCACGTTCATTTATATGGATGACTACAGGAGTTTCCGCGGGCGTGCCGACCTCGAGGCTCTTAAACAAAAGCGTGAGAACCCGAAGCTATCTCTTACTGAGGAAGACGAAACGTTTCTTATGATACTCAAACTCGCTGGTCTTGATCTCGATCAGCTTATCAAGCAGGGCGCCTCCAAAGACGAGAACATCCTCCATGACCGCCAGCTTGATCTTCAGGATGCTGCGACAACGCTTACAAACAACGTTGCTGGCCGTTGGGGGCAAAACAACTACCGAATAGAGTTTCGTGCTGACGGGCAAGTGTTCTTTACCGACATCGAAGAAGTTGACAAGAACATCGGCATGATTCCCCTTGAAGAGCAGTCGAAGGGCTTTCAGTGGTTTTTCTCCTTCGACCTTCACTTTATGCACGACAGCGAGGGAACGTTCGAGGGATGCGTTCTTCTACTTGACGAACCCGGTCTTCATCTTCACCCTGGCGGGCAGGAGGATTTACTGAAACGCCTTGACGCCTACGCGGAAAAGAACACGACGATCTACTCGACCCATCTACCCTTCCTAGTGGACCTTCGCGAACCGGCCAGGATCAAGGTAATTAATCAGGGACCTGACGGAGCGATAGTTTCCGATGACCTCGGAGCAAGCCAACCGGAGGAAAAGCTTACGCTCCAGGCGGCGCTAGGAATGCGAGCTAACCAAAGCTATCTTGTTGCTGAGCGTAACCTCGTCGTTGAGGGAGTAGACGATTACTGGATACTGACCGAGCTATCAAACGTCTTGGTTCGTGCAGGGGAGGATGGGCTTCCAGATGACGTGATGACTACAGCGGCTGGCGGTGCCTCCGAAGTGGTCCACACAGCAACGTTCATGATCGGCCAGCAGCTTCAGGCAGTTGCGCTGTTTGATTCCGACGAAGCTGGGCGGCGGGAGGAGGAAAAGCTTCGAACAAAGTGGCTTACGCGCTACAAGCAAAACCGTTCGGAGACCCTCCTGCTTGGCAACGCTGTCAACGTAACAGGCCGAGACTTCATGATTGAAGACCTGTTTCCTGAGGACTACTACGTAACGAAAGTCCGCGAATCTCATGCGCAGAAGCTAAAGGTCGTTGGAAAGCAAGAATCAGATCTCATGCTGTCGCGAGGCGGTCCGATTCTTCCGCGTGTTCAACAGATTTGCGACACACTCGGCGTGCAATTCAACAAAGGCTCTGTGGCCAAGCTGATCCGGAAGGATCTCATAAAGATTTCAGATGTCAAGGATCTGCCGACGGGTACAGCGGAAAAGGCCCGCATCCTCATTACCGCCATCCGCAAGGCGTTCGGCCAGGCAGTTCGCTAGCAGACAAGCGTGCAAGAAAAAAGAGGGCCAGGCGGGTTTTTTTGGCATCCAGAAATTGCAAAAGTAGCCTGTCCCCTTTTATTTTCCATGTGCTCGACGAAGAGCCGGTACATCGACGGCGGATTATACTCGAACGTGTTGACCCGGCCGGCGATGAGTCGGAGCGGCGTCTTGGTAATTTCTTTCGCCACCAAGCGCACGTGCTCCCAGGGATCTTCCCGAAGCTCGCGCACGGCTTTCTTGAGATGAGACCCGGAAATCAGCTCGATGCCTTCGAACCCGGCGTTGTCCAGCTTCTCGGCGATCGGCAGCATCATGCCCGTCGTCATGTTCTCGGCCCACAAACTCTTGATGGCCGTCGCGCAGCGTGGTGTCGACGAAACGAATGGTTTACATGTCGCCTCCGGGAGCTAACGGCGAGAATCATATGGGGTCAGTGAAACGAATTCAACGATTGATTTCCGAATGCTGGCGCACCGGTGGCATGGATTAGGGTGACGAGTACTTCTCGATGTTACGGAGTCTGTGAAAGAGTGCCCCCGCCGTCTAGCGGTCAAAACCTGGGGCCTTGCACTGCCCATTAGTTCCCAGGAAACTCGTTCGGGATATTGCCATACTTTAAGGCGGCTTCATGGATCGCCATAATCGTTTGTGGGTGTTTTGCCGGAACTCGTGGATGTTGTGAAAAAAAGGACAGGGTGTCTTTGGCTGGATCAGGCTCATCTTCCCACGCATAATGATGTGGGTGATTAGTAAAGACCAACAAGTTAAAAGGGTCTAACCCCTCTCCAGGAGGCTTGCCGACCCAAACAACTGTGTCTTTGATCTCATCGGTCCAGGGTTTTTCAAAAACGGTACCTGGGGAAGGCGGCAAATTTAGGTCTACAAATATGACATAAGGGTGCGTAGTCGGTTTGGCGAGAGCATCCTTTAAGAGCCCGCCGACACCAGCCTTGATTTCGGATTCTTTCCCTCTCTCTCCAGGAAAGCCCAAAAGTCCTGGCCGGTGACGGCTTTTAGCCTCGACAGCAGTGATTTGACCTGTTTCCTCGTGAGTCGCTACGAACTCAGGATGTTTTTTTTCTGGATCAGTTTCATCCTCATATCTAATTTTAAAGCCGGCTCTAATAAAGGTAGCTGCTGCAAACAGCTCGTATCGTGCTCCCTGGAATTGATCGGGGTGTTTTAGTCGCCGAACAACCTCAGCTTGAAGGGCTGAATGGTGCCTGAGGATATAAAGGTCGTAAGCCAGTAGCAGGTATGCTGCGAAGACTCCGTTTGGAACAACACTGTAGATGCCGTCCTCTCCCCGTAAGTGTTTGCGTTTGAAACGACCTACACCATCCCACCACTTAAGTATTTGGTGTCTCCGTTCGAGAGGTTTTGCCAGTTCGGCATTTCCCCAATCCTTCCCGAGGACGGTTGCAATGTAGGACATCAAGAAATCGGGAAACGTTTTCCACGATTTCGAATAGAGGATTTGATTACCGACTGCGACAAACTTGTACCCTTGGAAGTCCTCGTGGATTACTGGACGTACTTTTCCATAAGCTTCTTCTCTATGTTGCTCTTTTCGTATACGGTCCTGGATTTGAGCCAACACCTCCGGGGGAATCTGTGGCGACGTCTCACCATATACACGGCTTTGGGTGGTGTCTTTGGCGAGGCAACATTTTTTATACTTCCTTCCGCTCCCACAATGACAAGGAGCGTTTCTACCTATCTTTTGCCGCATACCAAAAGGATTGTAGAAGCCTCTTGGATACGCCGCAAGAGAAAAACCAAGTGTTTCTTGCAGTACAACTCTTAAAAATCCGACCTCTTTTCTTCTGCCAAGATTTAAATGGACAAAAAAGAAATCTCCGATGAGAAATTCTTCAAAAAAGGAGGTCCGGACGACGGAGCGGGATAACGAATCGGTGGAATAAGGGGTCGGGATTTTTTACGACGGAAACGCCATCCATGCGTTAGAATCTGTGAGTCCTGTCGCGCCGTCCTCGAATTCTCACCGGTGGATCTCCAAGAAGCCACGAGCGAGCCTGCCTGTGCGGGGTACGCAGACAGGCTTGGTATCCGCGTTGCCGAATATCGTCTGCGGATCAATCAACGGCCTGTGCTTTTGTGGCCGCAGCGAGATAGATAGCGCTCCGAGGTCACGCTGTGGGTTACGTGAAAAGACACCTTTAAATTTCCTCCAAAGGGTAGTAGCGTAAACGAGCAACGAATCCTGACCTGCAACCGGGGGGAGAGATTGCTATCTCAGCCCTGAGCGCGGTAGAATTCGGTATGTCTGTGGTCGTAGGGCAGTACAGGAAGGTAAATCGGGCGCAACTCAGAGAGCTGATGCGACTGTGGCGCGTGTTGCCATTCGCTGACCGCGCTGCGATGGCGGCGATTGACCTGCAATTTGAGAGGACACAAACATGAACAGACGTCTTAATTTCTGGGCAATTTCTGCTGTAATCGTCATTGGACTGGTGGCGATGTTTTTCTACGGATACGGAAAACATTTCGCATCAGCACAACCTGTTGCTATCAAAATTGGCTACATTCCTATTGCCGACGCTGCTCCTCTGTATGTTGCGCTCGAGAAAGGCTTTTTTAGAAAGGCAGGAATTGAGCCACGGCTCACCACGATGCGGGGTGGCTCGCTCATCCTGGAAGCGTTGATAACCGGCGATCTTAATCTCGGCTTTAGCAACATCGTGTCGCTGATGCTTGCAAAGGAGCAGGGCATTGATTTTGTGTCCGTGGGCGGCATTGCAGTGAATGACCAGAGTCATAAAGAAGGTGCGATCCTCGTCTCGGCTAACTCGGCGATATCGTCGGTTAGCGGTCTCAAAGGTAGAACGATCGCTATCAATGCCACAAAGAATATCGTGGAATTGGCAATTCGCCGACTTCTGCGCAAGAACGGACTCTCGCCAGAGGACGTGCGTTTTTTGGAGATTCCCTTTCCTCAAATGGAAACGGTTCTCAAAAGCGGGCAAGTTGACGCAATTGCGGTTGCCGAGCCTTTCTGGTCTTTTGCTGTTAGAAATACAAACGCCAAGGTTCTAGCCTACTACTTTGGCGACGTTTACAAGGAGGTAGAGATCACCACTTGGGTTGCAGATCGCAAGTGGGTAGACCAAAATCCTGCGCTGACTGAAAAACTTCGTAAGGTCTTATCTGAGGCTACCGAGTTTTTAATAAACCCTAAGAACGAATTTGAGGTTCGCCAAATTATTGCCAACTACACGAAGATCGACGAGCAAACGGCCAAGCAAATGGGATTGCCGAGTTTCAGAGCCCAACTTACGACCGCTGGCATCAAAGTGATTGCCGATGATATGATTGCCGAACGCTTCCTTACAAAGCCAGTTTCGCCAGAGAGCATCCTACTTAAATAGGATGCCTGTAAACGGCGGGTCACCAAGACTAATTTCATGCTCGAGCCGCTCCCAATTATAGAAGTCAGCGGCCTTTACAAAAGCTTTATAAGTAATGATTCCAGCGTCCTTCCGGTTCTCAACTCGCTCAATTTTCAAATCACATCCGGAAGCATCTTCGGGCTGATAGGCCCGTCAGGGTGCGGAAAGACTACGCTACTGCGGATTATGTGTGGTCTTGTCGAGTCGACAAATGGCGAGGTCTTTGTTCACGGCGAAAAAATTCGAGGTCCTACCTCTCACGCCGTTATGGTATTTCAGGATTACACAAAGTCTCTGTTTCCGTGGAAGACAGTCGAAGGGAACATCCGCTTTGGCCTCCACGGGATCGCATTGACCGAAGAGGAAGCGTCCGAGAAAATTAATGGAGTGCTTCGTCTCGTAGGTCTTTCTGATTTCGCAAGAGAGTATCCCTGGCGGCTTTCAGGCGGCATGCAACAGAGGGTCGCACTTGCTCGTGCCTTGGTCCGAAAACCTTCGGTATTGCTGATGGATGAGCCTTTTGGCTCACTGGATGCTCAAACCCGCTACAACCTCGAAGATGACGTGCTCACGCTCGCAAAGCAACTAAATATCACAATCGTATTCGTGACTCACGACATTGACGAGGCAGTCTACATGAGTGACCACGTGGCCGTCTTGTCGCGTCGACCAGCTGAGCTTATCGACATCAAAGCAATTGATTTTGCTTGGCCTCGCGATCAAGTATTGACCCGAAGTCATCTTCGATTCGGAGAGCTTCGGGGAGAGCTTATGAAACTGATACTTGAGGAGGAGGCGCATCGCGAAGATGTAGGCGCACGCCAAACGGATCGCGGAGTTCGAAGCCCGACAGGGCCGCAATGAAATGAAAACTGATACAAAACACGATAGGCTATGGGGAATTCCAGTCGTCATCATACTGATACTGGTATGGGAGTGGACCTCGCGGATGGGCTGGGTAGATAGCATCCTGTTGCCTGCGCCGAGCAATATCTTCGTGAAACTTTCCGGCCTATTTCGCGAGGCTCAAATCTATGCTGACCTCGGCGTCACCAGCTACCGCTTTCTTGCGGGCTACCTAATTGGATGCGCCATTGCCATTCCACTGGGGCTGGTCATGGGGATCAGCCGAAAGTTGTATCTTTCTCTGGATATGCTACTGGAAAGCTTACGGCCGATACCGGCTTCTGCTCTCATTCCCATCGCGCTCCTTTGCTTTGGCTTAGGTGACGGAATGACTGTCGCAATCGTGGCATATGCGGTTGTTTGGCCCGTTTTGATCAACACCATCGATGGAGTCCGTGGCGTTGACTCGCTACTTGTTGATACAGGAAGGGTGTTTGGACTTAACCAAAGGGAGCTGGTACGAGAAATCTTTATTCCGGCGTCTCTCCCAAGCGTCGCAACGGGAATGCGGATTTCGCTCGCTCTCAGTATTACCCTCGTCATCGTTGTCGAAATGCTTGTCGGAGACCAAGGGCTAGGACATCGCATCATCGATGCAGAAAGAACGTTCCGTTTCCCTGAAATGTACGGACTGACGTTCTTGATTGGCGTTCTCGGCTACACCGCAAACCGGGCGTTCTTTGCCTTTAGCGATACTTTCATCGGGTGGCATCGACTAGCCCATGAAGGCACGGAGTGGCTGTGATGGCTCGCGATCGGATGTCATTTAGCGCGTTAACGCTGCATTTCATATACCCATTCTCTGTAGACGTCGTGCAGTTGCTAAACAACTGGGATGCAATAGCAAAATCCGCAGAGAAGCTGAGCACGGCCGACACAAACAACGCTCTCACAGATAGTTATTTGCCATCCCTTGCCCCGTTGGCCAAAGAAAGTATGCCCCCCATTCCAATTTGGTCGCACAAAGTTAGTGTAACTACTAGCGACGGTAAAGTAACTCAACAAGCGAATCTAAGCTCAGAGGTAATTCTGAGGAGGAACGGGAGCGCGAGTTGCGTTCTCAAACTCTGGATACCAATTGAGAAGAACCTTTCGGTCCGAGAAGCTCTCAAGTTTCTTTTGCTCGGGGACCCCGTTGGCACAATTTCATTGTCCAAGACAGACACTGCACAAAAGCAGTCGCGTTTGCCTCCTAATGGACGGCTCTACAATTATTACGAAGCCACTCCTAAAAAGGCCGAGACGGTTGTTCCCAAGATCAAGCGGATTATTAGATACGGTGATTTTCAACAGCCGCACTCTCCGTTTGTACTGACCGATGCGACGTTATCGGAGAGAACACCTTATCATTACCTTCACCAGCTTACAGGCGATGAGCCTGGTTTTTCTGATTTAGCAAGTATGCTGATCAGAACATACAAGCCGGCGACAACAGCAAGTAACGCAATTGACCTGAAATATACGGGTTTTCCGGAACCTTTTCCCGACATGAAGGCGGCAATCCTGTCCAATCTTTATCCATTCCCTCATCTATATGCAAACATCCATTTCAGGTCCTGTCTGGTTATACAAGCAAAAAAGTACGCCGATCCACAGTTTGGGGACTACGCGCGCAAGTACGTGAAAGTGCTCCGCGAAATTATCGTTGCGGAGTGCGCGCAGTGGTATCTGTACCTTCGAATAAACGCGGATCTAGACGAACTTCTTGAGAAAAATGCAAAGTTGACGAACAAATTTTTGGGGAAACGATTGCAAGCTGGCGTAGACGACTCGATGGAGGCTCTTATCAAAAGCATTATCGACCTCCGCACGACTGCGGCTCTTTCGCTCAAGGACTCTCTGGGTTTCTCCCATTCCGCCGGCTCTATTAGCCATCTCGTAAGGCGAACAACGCAACTGTTCAACATGGATATGCTGGAGGCTGCGATTCGCGGTAAATTGGATGCACTCAACCGAATGTATTTCGACTTGAGGGAATTATATCGCTTGCAAGTTATTAAAAAAATTGAGGCAGAAAATGACTAACGTTGATAATTGGTTGTAATCGGCAATTCCGAGCAAAGGGGCTGTTCGGATCCGAAATGTAAGCATGACCAGTTTGGGGGGGCGAGGATCCGTGGGTCAACTCCAGGATAATCAATCGGCTCGCTCTTTAGAGGCCTTGCTGAAGGCACTTGGTGTAATTGAATCAATATCCAGGAGACTTGAATCAATTTTCAGGCCGTTGCCGGACGCCGATCACATTGATAGCAGTATGGTGCTGACAGACATAACAGACGAGTATCGTTTTAGCTCTAATTTCCTTAAGAAATTGAGGCATCCGACTTCGAGGCGGACTCCTTCACCGCGCCGGCATGATATTTATAAGAGCGCTTTAATTTGGGCAATCGATGAATATAACATTAGCGCGCGTCGAAAGCCGCCAATCTGTCTTCGCGACAAAATCCATCTCGTGGAAGTGTCAATCCGACGTTTGGATGGGACAAGGATAAAGAAACGTGGAAAGATCATAGCTGACATCCGGGCCGAAATGCACGAGGCACACGAATCTTTGGAGATGGCACTCTCACGCCACGCAATTGTCTTTTTCACAGACGTACATAAGGTCGGCAAAGCTATTGAGATTATAGGTTCTGCAGGTAACAACGCAATTCAGAAGACTTGCACAGCGCCCCTAAATATAATCTCCAACAAGTATAAAAAGCGTATGCTTGATGTCGAATTTGATGAATATACGGATTCACACGTTGTCGGTATTCCAATCAGGCAAAGTAACCCAGCTTCGCAAAGAAACGTAGAGCTAGTGTTCAGTAAAGCCTTGGAGCAGTGCTGCGAGGCCATTCGGCTCTCGGTTGACTGTTATGGAAACAATCTAAAACTGGTAGGCGAGGAAATAGGATTAATGGTGTCTGCCGGTATTGGGGATGTGCTGCTCGTGAATAACAAGGTCGATCTCCTTAGCGTATCGACGGCACTTTATGGCGCCTATAAAGCTCACCATTTCATGCGCCCGCATCAATTATGCGTCAGTCGGGATATTTTCGAAAGATATTTGCCAGAGCAATATAAGAATGAAAAGGTTTGTTTTCCTCATCCAGTGAAATTTCACGGAAAGGACCTTGTCCTGTACGAAATTGACATTCTCGGCACCGGAATTCGCGGACTAAGAAAAAAGGAAATTCCATGAGGGATTGGACAAATAGTCGAGCGTCAAGCGAACAACTGGTTCGTCGGAAAGTCCCTAAACACGAATTGGTGCACCGACAAACGCGGATGTTTGAGAAATTCCGATCTGTACCTGAGAAAGGGACAGGAATAGAGCATTACAACGTACCACTAATCGTTCGCCGCAACGTTTTTTGGCCATGCGATGACAGCATCCCTCTGTTGGAGAGTGTTCATATCAGAGCCGGAGAATCTGTTCTTGATGTCGGCACCGGAACCGGGGTCATCGGGATTTTCTGCGCCTTAAAGGGCGCGGGGGCGGTGAGTGCGGTGGACTGGAATCCCGATGCCATTTCCAACGCGAAAGAGAACGCCGCTCGCAATAAGGTCGATGCAATTTTCGACGCTCATCACTCGGACGTGTTCGAAGCGATCGAGTCAAACGAAAAGTTTGACGTAATCGTAGCAAATCTTCCGATGATGAACATGAAAGCAAGAGATGTCGTCGAGAGCTCGATTTGGGACACAGACCTCCATGCGAACGAAGCCTTCCTGTCCCGCGTTGGACAGTTCGTCAAACCCGACGGCCGAATTTACATGACACAGGCGGATTTTGCGGCTGTTGATGAGGTGCGATCCCTGGCTAAGGAATACGGCTGGGAGCTTAAAACTCTAAGGTCAAGACAGACATCAGCGGGTGATACGTTCTTTGCGCTTCAGCTAAAAAGGATAAGTGCGTAGCCGACTACTATGGTAGGGATGCGAGTTATGCTAACGCAAGCTATCTATTTGGCTGTGATGGTCGGGGGCTTAAACGTCCTCATGAATTATCTTGTAAAGGGCGCTGCGGAGGGAAGTGATTCTGGTATTGCAGGGTTATATTCTCTTTCATTCATTGCGGCTTTTTTCGTGGGTTGCGCGTCAATAACCACGATGTTTTTCTTCTATCGGGTAGCAGGCGATTCATTGGCGCGCGGACTAATACTTATGGGGGCAGTCTCCACTGTTGGCGGCAGTATACTAAGCGTGTACGTTCTTCATCACGAAATCGACCGCATCGAACAGGCGATATTATTTGTTATTGCCACGTTGCTTATATTTAAGTGGCTAAAAAACGTCATGAATATCATATAGAACAGTTCAGCTCCTCAAGATTGCGGACGGACTGCAAATGCTGAGCCTCGCGGTGGTGCGGGGGCTTGAAGGCTGCCCGCAGGGCCGGTGCCGGGCCGGTGCCGGTGCCGGGCCGGTGCCGGTGCCGGGCCGGTGCCTGACTTGCCTTAATTGCCTAACTTCGAGATGGTCCGCGATCGGCGGTCGTGATCCCGAGCCTAGCTTTTATTTCCGAACTCTTCTGCCTCAGCTCTAAATCAAAGCGAAGAACATGCTCGCCGATTGGATTTCCGCTGCACTTGCTCGCGCCGAGGTCTTAGCGACTCATTTCCACGTTTCGGCAATTCCCGAAATGTCATGGGGGTCAGAATGTCATGGGGGTCAGAGTGAGTTGACCTTTGCCGCCCACGACGCATTGGCGCAGTTTGTCCGACAATCCAAATAAGCTTGAGTTCGTGTTAGGCAAGCAGGTTGGTCGAAGATTAACAGAGCTTGCGCCGCTTCGTTTCCTCATCAGGCGCCGCGCGGCGCTTTTCCCCGCTTGCCGTGGAGGTCGAGAAACAAATTGTAAAAGGAGGCGATGCTGCGCTCCTCGAAATCCGGGTGTCCGTGCTTGTTGCGGTATAGAAGAGTCACGCTCAACGAGCGCTTTTGAATTTCCAAAAGCTCGGCTCCCTGCAAGTCCAAGTAAAACCCGAGAGTCCGAAGGGTATTGGGCAGGCTGTAGAAATCCGGCAGCCGATTATTCTTCGCTCGCCCGGCTCTTCCCTGCCGGTCGAGGTTCTCGATGTCCTGTCCGGCGTAGGTAAGCGACGAGATCAGGCCCGCGCTGCGCATGCGTTTTTGCCATTCGCGCAAGGCTCCCAGGAGCGACGTCTCCTTTTCCGGTTTGCCATTCACCACGAATCGATCGCCGCGGCACTGTAATTCGAAAATGTCGATTCTTTGGGCTTCCAGCGATTGGCCGATGGCGCGCAACTGGCGATCGTAGGGAATCTTAGCAGCCATGATGTCCTCGCGCGGGCCCGCTAGTTAACTGTAACAAATGATTCGCACCTATCGATTTGAGACCCTTCGACACGCTCAGGGCGAACGGATTAAAGAAAAACCGTTCGTGGTGGGGCTCTCGAACCATGAACGGTTGACGCCATTTAACCGTTACAGCTCACTGGAAGTCCGCGCCACACCGTTTCATAACATTCAAGAATTCCGGAGACAAGAGACCCATCCGCTTTCTTGACAACCCACAGGTCGAAACGTATGGTGATGCACGAATCCATCGGTAATTTTCCCCGGGGGAATGCATGGCGCGTCCGGAAAAAATGAGCGCGACGCAGAGCGGTGTCGGCTATCGCGGCCTGCGCGACTGGCTGGAGCAGGTCGAGAAACTCGGCGAGTTGGAGAAGGTCAATGGCGCGCATTGGGACCGGGAAATGGGCGCGATCACCCAGATGCTGACCGAAGGCGGCAAGGGAAAGGCGCCGGCGATTCTTTTCGACGAAGTGCCGGGCTATCCGCGAGGCTATCGCACACTGTACGGCCAGTTCTCGACGATCAAGCGGGTTGCGCTGACTCTCGGTTTGCCCCTCGAACATGAGCGCAAGGCCGACATCGTCAAAGCCTATCATCACCGCATGACGGAGATGAAGTTTATCAAGCCCAGGTTCGTCAAGAGCGGGCCGATCTTCGACAACGTCCTGGAAGGGGACAAGGTCGACGTGCTCAAGTTGCCGGTGCCGGTGCATCATCAGGCCGACACCCACCGCTACATCGGCACGGCGGACATGTGCATCACCAAGGATCCCGACGCCGATTGGTACAATTTCGGCGCCTATCGCTGCCAGGTCTACGATGAAAAAACCATCGGCTGCCAGATCACCGAAGGCAAGCATGGGCGGATTCACCGCGATAAATATTTCGCGCGCGGCCAAAGCTGCAAGTTCGCGATCGTTTGCGGCCAGGACCCGTTGCTCTACCTGCTCTCGGCCAGTCCACTGCCTTCCGGGGTGTCGGAATATGATTTCGCCGGCGGCATTCGCGGCGAGCCGGTGGAAGTCGTCAAGGGGCCGTTTAGCGGATTTCCGATTCCCGCCGACGCGGAGATCGTTCTCGAAGGGGAAGCGGTGCCGGGGCAAAGCAAACCGGAAGGGCCGTTCGGTGAATGGATGGGATACTACTCGGACGACGTCGTGCCGCGTCCCTATCTCGACGTCAAGACCGTCATGTACCGCAACAATCCGATTCTCACCTGCGCGCCGCAGCACAAGCCGGTGGACGAAACCGGTTTGCTCAAAGGGATCGCCGGCGCGGCGGAAATTTGGAAGGCGCTGGAGGCCTGCGGCCTGCCGGATATTCTCGGCGTGTGGAACCACGAAGGGGCGCCGGCGACCCGCTTCACGGCGATTCAAATTCGCCAGCGCTATCCGGGCCACGCGCGCAATGTGCTCCACGTGGCGTCGAACTGCATGGCCGGCGCTTACAACGGCAAGTGGACCGTGGTCGTCGACGACGACATCGACTGCTCCGACATCGATCAGGTGCTGTGGGCGATGGGCACGCGTTTCGACCCGACCACCGATATCGATACCGTGCAGAAAGCCTGGTCGTCGGGACGCGATCCGATGTTTTTGCCCGGTAACTTCAATAACCGCATTCTGATCGACGCCTGCATTCCGTATAACCGCAAGCTGCGCGGCGAATTTCCCAAGGTCGTCGAAGTGCCGGATGACTACCGGGCGAAGATGAAAGCGAAGTTTCCGCAGATCTTTAAGGCATAGTTTTCGCTGAGGAGAAACAAGAAAACAAATTCGAAACTCGAAATCCGAAACAATTTCAAATGACCAAAAATCACAATGTCCAAAACCAGCTCGTTTTGAATTTGGTTATTGGGATTTAGATCCGTGAGTTTGTTTCGGATTTCGATATTCGGATTTCGGATTTTGATT
>Ga0184639_10000439_pt1 | contig 15885 bp, 11 predicted proteins | sample PLM31_170_b2_FD_133155 | JGI IMG/M metagenome (GOLD analysis project Ga0184639, IMG submission 133155) | Groundwater sediment microbial communities from an aquifer in East River, Colorado, USA - PLM3-1_170_b2 | ecosystem: Environmental > Terrestrial > Soil > Riparian zone | place: USA: East... | reverse complement strand
TCGACGACTATCAAAATGCATTCAAGACCTTGAAGTGCTTTCCCAAGCTGAGCGGCCATGAGGTCGTGGTTTTCACTGACCCGGAAACCAATTTGGAGAAGATCGCGGAGCGGTTAAAAGACGCGGACGCGGTCGTGCTCACCCAGCAGCGCACGGGTTTTCCGCGGGCGCTCATTGAAAAACTGCCGAAGCTCAAGCTCATCGGGCAAACCGGACGGGCGGCGGCGCATGTCGATCTCGAGGCTTGCACCGAAAAGGGGATCGTCGTTTCGGCGGGAGGTTCGGGCAGCCCAAACCCGACCGCTGAGCTAACTTGGGGACTCATCCTCAGCGCGCTTAGAAGTCTTCCTTATGAAGTCAGGCGATTGAAAGAAGGCCACTGGCAGTCGACTCTGGGCATCAGCGTGCACGGCAAGACCTTGGGCATTTACGCCTACGGCAAAATCGGCAGCATCGTCGCCGGCGTGGGCAAAGCATTCGGCGCGCGCGTCGTATGTTGGGGGCGGGAAGGTTCGACCGGCCGCGCTAGAGCCGCCGGCTTGGAAGTAGCCAAAAGCCGCGACGAGTTTTTCGCCGATGCCGATATTCTGAGCTTGCACTTGCCTCTCAATAAAGATACTCGCGGCATCGTCACCCGCGACGACCTCGCGCGTATGAAGCCGACTGCGCTAATCGTTAACGCCAGCCGCTCCGGGCTTATCGCCAAGGGCGCGTTGGTAGAGGCGCTTAAAGCGGGCCGCCCGGGCAGGGCGGCGGTAGATGTTTACGACGTGGAGCCGGTATTGGGCGCCGATCATCCGCTGCTCAAAATGGATAACGTCACGTGCACGCCGCATTTGGGTTACGTCACGCGCGAAACCTACGAAGAATATTACGCCGCGGTGGTCGACGATATTGTCGCCTTCGCCGCCGGCAAGCCCGCCCACGTATTGAATCCCGAAGCTCTGGGCAAGAAATAAAAGATCTTCACCGCAAAGAACGCAAAGATTGTAGGCGCGCAGCGTACTGCGCCCTTGCCGCTTCGCGGCAGCATCGACAAGACAATTTGCGTGAGCCGCGAAAACTTTCAACTAAGCAATGCAAAGTGTGGGGCAGGTTTGAAACCTGCCCCTACGAGTAAATTTCGCTGCACAACTTCTTTTCAATCGCTGTGCGTCGATTCCCCGCAGCTTGTTGCGTTAACTAAATTGCCTATCCGAAGTCCGTCATTCCCGCATGCTTTAAGCGGGAATCCAGGCGGGTTCGGAACTGGACCCCCGATAAAAACATTCGGGGGTGACGCCTTTAAGACAAACCTCATAGCCGAGTTCTGATAGCCCGCAGCTTGCTGCGGGGTTATTCATTTGTTCCTCGCTGTCTCTTCACGAACACCTCTGAAAAGGTTAATTACTCAAGGATCATGCTTCAGCGATCCAGTTTGGTATTGCACCTGCTGCTTCTCACATCTCTGTGCGGCGTTCTTTACTTTCCTTATCTCGGTAGTACGCCCTTTTTCGACAAGGGCGAGCCGAGAGAAGCCCTCGCGGTGCAGGATATCGTGCAGCGCGGCGAGTGGCTGTTTCCGCTCAAGCGGGCCAGCTCGATCCCATCGAAGCCGCCGCTGTTTCATTGGTCGGCGGCGTTGACCTATCAAGTGACGGGAAGCTTGAATGAAGCGACGATTCGATTTCCGTCCGCCTTTTACGCGACGCTTGGTGTTGTGTTGCTCTATCTGCTCGGCAGAAAACTCTACGGCGGCGAAGTCGGATTGCTGGCCGCTGCGATGCTCGCGACAACCCTGATCTACATCAATCAGGCCCTGAGCGCGCGCGTCGATATGACGCTGTGTTTTTTCGTCACGTTGAGCTTGATCGTGTTCTATGCGCTGTACCGAGGATTTCTGCTTCACCGCATCTGGTATTTCGTCTTGTACGGTATCGTCGGCATCGGCGCCATGGCGAAGGGGCCGCTCGGTATTCTGCTGCCCGGACTTGTGATCGCGACGTTTCTCGCTGCGAAAAGGAGATGGGACCTCTTCGTCAAATTCGCCTTCCACCCCGGCGTGATCGTGGCTGTTGTTTTGGCCGCCGGCTGGTATGGGCTCGCGATCACGCGCGGCGGAGAAGGATTCGTCGATCGCCAACTGCTACAGGAAAACCTAGAACGATTCTTCGGCGGTTCGGGACATAGCCATCCATTTTACTATTACCCGCCTTATCTTTTTGCGCTCGGTTTGCCTTGGAGTATTTTCTTGCCTTTTGTCCTGTGGGATTTTTTCCGGCCAAAAATTATATCCGACGACGATACGCTGTTCCCGATGGTTTGGTTTCTCGGCATGTTTATTTTCTTTTCCGCCTCGTTGGGGAAGCGGCCTGTTTATCTTTTGCCGATCTTTCCGGCGATCTCTCTGCTCGTCGCTATTTGGCTGCGCCAAGCGCACACGGCAGTCGGTGCCAGATTGCTGCTATTTCGGGCTATCGCGGTTTTCGCCGGGGCGACGGGGCTGATTCTGCTGCTGATCGCCTTGGGCGATTTGTGGAGCCACGATCCCGCTTGGTTTTTCACGCCAATCGAGGGATTGCTCAAGCCGAAAGACCGGGCGAACTTTGAAGTTGTCAAAAACGAACTTGCCAATTTTGGCTGGCGTTTTGAGGTGGCAGGGTCGCTTGCTGGGTTTTTGTGGCTCGTCGTCGCCTTTTGTCTTTGGACCAATAGGCTACGCCAATCGGCGCAAGGACTGGTACTGATTTCAATTCTAATGGCGTTCGTCGGAAGGGGGCTCATCATTCCCGAAATTGCTGAGTCCAAGAGCTACCGTGACTTCGTCGAGGAAATCAATCGGCGCGTGAAACCCGCGGAGAAACTTTATCTGTATGGATCGTTCAACAGCGATCCGGTGATCTTTTATCGCGGCGGCATTGTCGATGAGCTGAAACAGCCCGCCCAAATCGGCTCGGGCAACAGCTACATCATCATGGACGAACGTTCTTGGAAAAAAATTCAGAACGTGAAGCCTGATCTGCCGGCGCCGCTGTTAACCAGCCGCGGCAGCGGCCCTGAAGGGAACGCGCCGCTGGTGTTGGTGCGGGCTGATGTGTCATAGAAAGGCCCGGCTGGAAGATTGGAGTGTTGGAGTGATGGAGTAATGGATGGAAATTCAATCTCAGCGGGTCTGATTCCCCACAGCTTTCTGTGCAGAACTAATCTTCATAAGAACGTACGTCATTCCCGCATGTTTTTAGCGGGAATCCAGGCGAAATTCTGACTGGACCCCCGATTAAAACATTCGGGGGTGACAACTTTCGAAAAAATTCTCATGAATGTCTATTGATACCGCGCAGCTTGCTGCGGAGCAGTTCATTACTCCGATACCCCAACGCTGCGATTCAAGCGGTGCCTGCGCACCCATGAGCTTTTCGATTGACCCTTAGTGGGTCAGAAAAACGCATTTGCCGATTTATCGTTTGCGGAGCTTGTCCACGATCAATTTTTTTACCAGTTCGACATTAGCTCGCGGAGTAATGCGGCTACGTTCCACGAGCATGATCTCGGCCGTAGGGAGGTGAATGTCATCGACTGTGACCTCGGTCAGAGTTCCGCTCTTGATGCTGCTTTGAACGACAAACCGAGGTAAAACGGTCACGCCGAGCCCGGCTTTAGCAGCTTCCGTTCTTCCTTGGAGAGTGCTGATTTGCAATGTCGCAGAAGGTTCAGGAAGCCCGCTTTGTTTAGAGAGCTGGTCGAGCATTTCGGAATAGCCGTTCGCCCTGATTCCGATGATGAAGCGAGATTTTTTAATCTGCTCGGCTGAAGTCTTTTTATGTTTTGCCAACGGATGCTTCGAGGATGCGACCAAGCACAGAGGCTCCGAACTAAGCGGAGTGACCTTGAAACCCTTCGGTGGAATGTCCGACAACACCACGGCAAAGTCTATTTTACTTTCTTGAAGCAATTCATAGGTGAGTGAGCGGGGTTGGGTTATCAGCAAAATCTTTAGCTTCGAGAATTCCCTTAGAATTCCCCGGACAATTTTCGGCAGCAAGAACGTGCCTACGGATCGAGTGGCGCCGATTTTCACTTCGCCGAGGTTTCCGGTGCTGAGGCTTCGAAGCGAGTCGGACATCTCGTCTACCTTAGTGACGATCTCCTTGGCATAACTTAAAAATATTTCACCGGCTTCCGTTAGCCTCAAAGGCCGCTGGGATCGGTCAATGAGCTTCAAGCCCGCTTGCTCTTCAAGCTTGGCGACTTGAGTGCTGGTGGCCGATTGTGATTTGTGCAGCTTGCCGCTGGTTATGCTGAAACTCTTGCACGTCGCCAGAGTTATGAAAGTTCTTAGAAAATCGGTAGAAAGTTCCATCGACAAAACGGATAGTAATATCAAAAAAACGTGATTGACAAGTAGGAATGGCTGCAACGATACTCGGCACACGCTGGGGCTTGGAGTGTCGGACGAATCAATTGGCCGGGAGGCGGTAGTTTATGAAAAGTATGGGTGCCACACTGTTTTTTCTCTTCGTCACGCTGTTGGCGAACGTTTGTGCGCAAGAGTCTCGACTGCAACGAGTGAACTTTTCATATCCTTCCCTGACGAAAACTCGCGTTCCACTATGGATCGCAAAAGATTTTGGAATATTCGAGAAGTACGGCCTCAACGTGAACCTTCTGGTGATTCGTTCGGGCAATACTGCAGTGAGCGCTCTCATCACCGGGGAGATTGACGTCCTCGGCGGCCCGGCTTCGACATCGATGTTGGCGACGGAAGCCGGATTGCCGGTGGTCATTATCGGAACCTTCGGTCCGGCGTCGCGAAAGCTCGTGGTGCCGGCGCGCATTCAGTCGGCCGAAGAATTGCGCGGGAAAACCATTGGTGTCAGCAACTTTGGCACGATTATCGATTTCTCCGTGCGGCGCGCACTGCCGAAACTTGGCTTGAGCGTCAAGGACGTCAACATCATACCGACCGGTCTCAGCCAGCCGGTGCAGCGGATGCTGCTCATGTTTCAAGGAAAAATCGACGCGACTTTGGCGAGCGACGATGAGATCTATGCCATCGAAGCGATGGGGCACAAGGTCAGAGTTCTCGCTGAATTGCGCGATCTCGGAGTGTATAGCAGCTACAGCGATCTTTCGACGACGCGAGATTTCCTAAAGAACCGGCGCGGCGTGGTGAAGTCTTTTTTGATGGGATTCAGCGAAGCCATCAGTCTTGGCAAAAAGAACAAGGACGTGGCGATTAAAGCTTTTCGAAAATACTTGAAAGCGGATGATCCAAAATTGTTGGACCTTATGTATAAGGAGTATGTGGTGGACGCGGCGCCGGTTGTTCCCTATCCTCTGGTGGATGCCATGAAGACCGATATCGAAATTCTCAGCGCCACCCGGCCGGGCTTCAAGGACAAAACGCCGGCGGACTTCATGGACATCTCATTGATCAAGGAACTTGAAAGCGAGGGTTTTTTTGCCAAGCTCGGCCGCTGAGGCTTCCCGCAACTGGACGATCCTCAGCTCCAAGTGGAGGCGTGCTTAATTGTCCTGATGAGAACTCAACTTCTTTCCCTCAGTCATTCCCGCGCAGGCGGGAATCCAGGCCTCATCGTTCTTAGAGCGAGAATGAACCTGGATGCCGGCCGGAGTTTATCCTGAGCGAAGTCGAAGGGCCGGCATGACGAACTTTCACATTCTTTGATAGAGATATCGATTGTTGGATCGGAGAAAAAAACCGGTGATGCATGGCTAAATTACGATTGAGCTTTGCGGTCGAACGGAGCGAGAGAACCCAGCCGCTGATCGACGGAACGATCCAGCCCGAAGGCATCGAATTGGTCCCGATTGTCGGGGACCCGTCAGAAATCTTTTGGCGCCAGCTCAAGTTCAACGAATTCGATATTTCAGCGTTGTCTTTTTCCTCCTACATGATCGCCAAGTCGCAAGGCGCTGAGATGATCGCGATACCGGTTTTTCCGGCGCGGCGCTTCATGCACGCACAGTTATTCGTCCACGCAGATGCCGGAGTCAAAGAACCCAAGGATCTTGTCGGAAAGAGGATCGGAGTCGGCGAATATCAACAGACCGCCGCGCTTTGGACGCGGCGAATCTTAGAGCATGATTTCGGCGTATCGCAGTATAAAGTTGACTGGTTTATGGAGCGGACCGTGGAGCTCAGCCACGGCGGCGCGACCGGTTTTACGCCGCCGAAGGGCATTTCCTTGCAAAGAATTCCGTCGGATAAAAGCCTTGCTTCCATGCTCGTCAACCATGAGCTCGACGCGGCGCCGGTGCACCGGGCGTTGCAAAAAGGCACGAACATCATCGATCGCTCGACGCACAATCGTGGAGCGGGCGGCGATTGGAGCAAGATCAAACCGCTCTTCCCCGACATTTTCGCCGAAGGAACGAGGTTTATTAAAAAGCATGGTTACGTGCCGGCGAGCCACACCTACGTCATTCGCGGCGACGTCCAGGAAAAATACCCGTGGGTTGCCTTTAGTCTGTACAAAGCATTCGCGGAGGCGAAGGAAGCGGCACGACAAACGCTTGCGGAAAGCATCCCATCAGGATTGATCTTCGGCGCGCAATACCTGGCAAAGAGCAAGGAAATCCTCGGCGACGATCCGTTTCCCTATGGCGTCACCGCCAACCGGAAAATGGTCGAAGCGATGATCGAAGGTTCTTACGAACAAGGACTGACGGCGAAAAAGTTGGCCATCGAAAACCTGTTCGCCGCGAGCACGCTGGAGCTTTGACGCCGGGTGCGGTTGTACAAGAGATACGCGGGAGGAAAGTGAGACAACGATGAGACTTCGATTGCTGCAGATTTTGCTTGCTTGGTTCATCGGTTTAACTTGCGCGATTTCCGCAGTCCCCGCTGCAACCAAGCCGACTAATGTACGCGTCGGATTGCCGGGCCGCTTATCGTCCAACTGGCCCCTCTATGTTGCCGCCGACCGTGGCTTTTTTAATCAGGAGGGACTGAACGTCGAGCTGATCGCCATGCGTAATGCGACCATTCAAGTTCAAGCGCTGATCGCGGGCGATTTGCAGTTCAACCACAGCTCCGTTGATTCGACCGCGCGGGCATTCACCGCCGGGGCCCCGTTAAGATTCATCGGCTCGGCGCAGCAAAAGCCAAGCTTCCGCTTGCTCGTCGGTAAGGACATCAAAGATTGGGGATCATTGCGCGGCAAGTTCGTCGCCGCAGGCGCGCCCGGCGGACTGACGCATGCTCTGCTCGCGGCGATGTTGGACGCCCAGGGACTCAAGAAGGGTGATTATGACATCTTGAGCATGGGACTGGACAGCGACCGCGCCAACGCGCTCAAGGCGGGCCGTGTGCAGGCCACTCTTCTGATTCAGCCGACGGATTTCGGCTTGCTCGACGAAGGTTTTCGCTCCATGGGATTCGTCGGCGATTTCCTGAAGGACTGCGAGTACAACGGCTATGTCGTGAACGGTGAGTGGGCCAAGGACAACGGCGCCACTGCGGTCGCGTTCATACGCGCCGTTCTCCGATCGCTCAGCTGGTTGCACAATTCCGCAAACCGGGACGAAGCCATCAAGATTCACGGGCGCTACATTCCGTTCAAGCGAGAGTGGCTGGAGAAAATTCATGACATGCTGATTCGCGAGAAAATGCTCAGCATGGATGGAAGGCCCAATGCCAAGGGGATCGAAAATCTTTTGCAAATATCCGTTAAATACGGCACCGGAATGTCGGTTGTGCCGCCGTTGGATAAATGGGTCGATCTAACTTATCTGGATCGAGCCGCGGCAATGCTTAAATAGAAAGGATTGCGCCGCGAATATTATTTTCATCTGACGAGGCCCATGCAGCAGGCGGTAAAATTCGGCATTGCGATTCCCCAAGCTTTCGGCGGAGAGCCCGTCGACATTACTCTCATTACTGGTTTTCTTAGGCGAGCCGATGCACTCGGATATCACAGCCTATGGGTGCAAGAGGTTATCGATGCGGCGCTGCTGGAGCCGGTGTCCATGCTGACCTACGCGGCGGCAATGACGCAGAACATTCGGCTAGGCAGCGCCATCCTGCTCACCGCCTTACGCAGTCCGCTGCAATTGGCCAAGACACTGTCCACCCTCGATCAGTTGAGTCAGGGACGGTTAATTGTCGGAGTTGGATTGGGCAGCAATACTAAAGTTTATCCCGGCTATGGGATTTCAGCAGACAGGCGGCTGCGACGATTTATCGACGGTATCGATTTGCTGAAAGCTCTTTGGACTGAAGAACGGGTTAGCCGTGAGGGTGAGTTCTGGACGCTTGTCGACGAACGGGTGGAGCCAAAGCCCGTGCAGAAACCGCATCCACCGCTGTGGTTCGGGGGCAGTCATCCCAACGCGCTGCGCCGGGCGGTTCAACTCGGCAACGGTTGGCTTGGAGGCAGGACATCGACGGAGAAGTTCAGAGCGCACGTTGTTGGGGTGCAGCGGTTTCTCGACGAGTTTAACCGCGATCCTGCCGACTTCATGATCGGCAAGCGCACTTACATCGCCGTCGACAAAAATAAAGCTCGCGCCGAGCAGAAGCTCAATCAATGGTTCGGCGAAGTTTATAAAGTTCGCGATATCGCTAACACAACAGCGATCTACGGCAGCGAACAAGAGTGTATCGACAAACTCGGCGAGATTGTTCACGCCGGCGCCAAATTGCTGATCCTAAATCCGATCTCCGATCACATGGAGCATCTGGAGATCCTGGCAAGCGACGTTTTGCCGCAGCTAAGTCCAGCATGGGAAAAGACGGCATAAAAGGATTCTCGGCCGTAAATGGAGGATAAAATGTCTGCGACGATTTTATACGTATCCGGCGATAAAGGAGTGGCGACACTAAAAAAGAACGGCGGCGACTGGAAGCTGGAATCGCACGGCCTGCAGGACTGGGCCGTTCCGAAAGTCGGCGTTACGCAGTCGAAACCTGGGAGGATCTTCGCGGGGACGAGAGGAGATGGGGTTTGGGTAAGCGAGGATTTCGGTAACAAATGGACCAAGCCTTCTTACGGCAAGCGCGGACCGGGCAAAGTGCGTTGCGTCGCCGTGCATCCTCGTGACGTCGACACGATTTATGTGGGAGGCGAGCCTATCGACATCTACGTGAGCAACGACGGGGCGAAGAGTTGGACGAGATTGGAATCGGTGCGGAACACTCCGGGAGTCGCTGAGTTCGGCTACCCGCTGGCGAACGTGGAGCCCCACGTGCGTGAGATTACCATCGATCTCGGCAATCCGAATATTCTCTATGCCGCGCTACAAGTCGGCTTCATGCTCAAGAGCACAGACGGCGGCATGACCTGGAAACTACTCGACAAGGGACTTGACGCCGATGTTCATGCCATCGTCATCGATTCTAAGAACCCCAAGCGGCTATTCATCGCCAGCGGCGGCGACTCCTACCGCGCCGGTCAAGCCCCCGGACGAGCGCTGTACATGAGCGAGGACGGCGGCGATTCATGGTTGCCCACGGCGATGAACTACAACGAAGAATACTCGGTGCCGTTGGTCATGCATCCGAAAAATCCCGATGTGCTCTACACCGCGCTGGCGCATGGCAGCCCGGGATCGTGGCGGCGTCCGACGGGCGCGGAATCTTATCTTCTGAAGACCACCGATGGCGGCAAGAGCTGGCAAAAACTCAGTGACGGTCCCAACGACGGCGGCAAGAGTTTTACCGAGGTTCTCGTGATCGACGATGAAGCGCCCAATCAGATGTACGCGGGCACTCGCGGCGGCGATATTTATTCCAGCGACGATAGCGGCGAAAGCTGGCGCCAGCTCGCGGTCAAAGTACCGTCGATTTCGGACATGAGGTGTGTGCACGCGTGATCGAGTCACAGGCACTTGATTGAAGGTTTATGGCACGAATGAACCGCCCCGCAGCTTGCTGCGGGGTATCAAGACACAATCATGAGAACTTTTTTAGAAAGTTGTCACCCCCGAATGTCCTAATCGGGGGTCTATCATCGGAGTTTCGCCTGGATTCCCGCTAAAAACATGCGGGAATGACGCGCTTTCGTACGGATTAGTTCTGCACAGCAAGCTACGGGGAGTCAGGCCCGCAGAGATTGAAAGAAACGAATGGAAACGAATCATAAGCTGTCGGGGAAATACGCCATCGCCGGGCTGGGAATGGTGATCGGCGTTCCCGAAAAAGAGCTCGAACACAGGAACGCCGCGTTGCCCGGTCATCCGATGCTGGCCAACGCGGTGGCATCGCCGCTGGGCGATCTCACAGCAAAGGATCTCGAAGCCGAAGCGGCCAGGAGGGCCATCGAAGACGCCGGTTTGACGACGCAGGACATCGACGGCGCGGTGCATGTTCACGGCGGCCCGCGAAGCGGCGGCGGCACCACGACGCATCTCGACGCTTTCCCGCGCATGCTGGGCTGTCCGGTCAATTTCTATTACTTGGTGGGTCGCGGCGGAGCTTGGGGCACGATGGGGATTGTTTCCGCGTTGTCTTTTTTGGAGTTGGGTCTCGCAAAATACATCGTGATTGCCGGATCGACGGAAGATTGGAGCCGCAGCCACAGCAGCGAATTTCGCGGCCAGGGTAATCGTGGTCACATTCAGCCGTCAACGGTTAGCAGCATGTGGAGTCTTCCATTCGGACGCACCGCGGCGGCGCACGAGCACAGCATGTTTGCGTCGCGCCATCGGTATGAATATGGCACCACCGAGCGACAGTTTGGCGCGGCGGCAATTCAGGTGCGCGAGTGGGCGTGCAAGAATCCTCTGGCGCGCATGTATGGACGGCCGGCGACCATTGAAGACTACGAAGCGTCGCCGAGCTACATCTGGCCCTATCATGTGATGGATATGGCGGTCTCTTCGGACGGCGCCATCGCATTCGTGCTGACGTCGATCGAGCGCGCGCGCGATTGCGCGAAGAAACCGGTCGGGGTTTTGGGCATCGGCTTCGGCGATTCCCAAGGCGGACAATGGTGGGAGGGCGCGGCCCACTACACCAAGCTGCCGGTTGCCAAAGCAAAAGAAGCCGCGTTCGGTCAAGCCGGCATTCAATTGCACGACGTCGACGTGGCGGAGCTTTACGATTGCTTCACCGCGGAATTGATCATGCAAATGGAAGATTATGGTTGGTGCGCCAAGGGAGAAGGCGGCGCGTTCGTTGAAGCGGGCCATATCGGTCCCGGCGGCGACACGCCGGTCAACACCAGCGGCGGACTGCTTTCCGCTTACCATCTGGCCGACTTAACCGGCATCTCGGAGTCGATCTTTCAGTTGCGCGGCGAAGCGTTAGAACGGCAAGTCGAAGGCGCGCGCATCGCGCTGGTCAGCGGTCACGGCGGCGAAGTTATCTCCCCCGGCATGTGCTCGCTTCATTCGAGCTTGATATTAGGCGTGTATTAAGGAGTCGATCGTGGCTTGGAAAAAACCGGCACCGTATACCAGAGGAACCTTGAGGCCGTTCTGGGAAGGCTTGACGCAGCGTCGTTTTCTTTTGCCCAAGTGCAACACTTGTGGGACGTGGTATTTTCCACCGGCGTTTTGCAAGAATCATAAGAACGAGCCGTTCTTCGGCAGCCTGTCCTGGACCGAAGCGAGCGGGCGCGGCACGATCGTCGCTTTCAACATCACCAAGGTGGCGTTGCGCTCGGCCTTCAAGGACGACGTGCCTTACGTCTACGCGCTGATCGGTCTCGAAGAGGGCCCAATCATTTCCAGCAACATCATTAATTGCGAGGCGAGCGCGGTTTACATCGATATGCCGGTCAGTGTGGTGTTCTGGAATATCGATGAATTAAACTGCACGATTCCCTATTTCGAACCCGATCTCACAGTAGTCCAGAGCTCTCAGTTGAATCCATGAGCGATCTTGTCTGGAAGTCCGATTTAACTCCTCTTCTCGATCCCAAATCCATCGCGCTCATCGGCGCTTCGGAAAACTCCGCGTGGTCAAGCGCTGTTGTGCAGAATCTCAAAGAGCTGGGCTACCAAGGAAAGATGTTTGCGGTAAATCCAAAAAGAGAAACCGCGTTCGGTCTGCCGTGCTATCCGTCGGTCTTGGATATTCCCGGCCCGGTGGATGCATTCATCATCGCCATCTCGCGGGATTTCATTCTGCCGGTGCTGCAGGATTGCGCCCGCAAGGAAATTCGCTCCGGCGTGATCATCTCCGCCGGTTTCGCCGAGGCCTCCGAAGAGGGAAAAGCGATTCAGCAACAAATTGTCGACATCGCGATCAAAGCGAAAATGAGGATTTGCGGGCCCAACAGTTTCGGCGTCGCCAATCTTCATCAGGGCGTCTCGCTGATCTCCAGCTCGGAAGTTCGCTACCTGAAATCCGGTAATATCGCTTTGGTGTTTCAAAGCGGCGGTCTGCTCAACGCAGCTCTGCTCGCCGCGTGGGACCGAAGCTGGGGCGTCGGCTACGCGATCTCGTGCGGCAACGAAGCGGTTTTGAACATCTCCGATTACGCCGATTATTTAGTTCGGGACGAAAATACCCGGGTCCTCGGCATTCTGACCGAAGGTTTTAGAGATCCGCAGAAATTCTTACGCGTCGCCAAACTCGCCGCCGAGTTGGACAAGCCCATTGTCATCCTGAAACTCGGCAAATCGGAAAAGGGAAAGCGCGCGGCGCAAGCGCACACGGGCACGCTGGTCGGCTCCGATGCCGTGTATGACGCGGTCTTTAAGCAGCATGGCTTGGCCCGAGTCGCCGACCTGGACGATTTCATCGAAACCGTCGAATTGTTCTCGAAGCGAAAAAAGTTGCGTGGCCATCGCGTCGGCTTGATTGTGCCGTCGGGCGCCGAATGCGGCCTGGTTGCCGATACGGCGGAAGACGCTGGCATCGACCTGGCGGAGCTGTCGCTCAAGACGGTCGAAAAACTCTCGAGCGCTCAGTCTTCTTATCTCTCGGTGCGTAACCCGCTCAACGCGCCGGAGCGATACGTCAGGCGAGGAGAAGTTTTTAGAGAGTGGATCCAGACCCTGGTGGACGATGAAAACCTGGATATCATCGGCCTGCGCCTGCCGCTGCCGCGCCGGCGCGAGGATGAAGACGTCATCGCGCGATTTCGCGATTTGGCGGCGATCGCCGAGCGCACGACAAAACTGGTCGTGTTGTTTTCTCGCGCGTCCGTCAGCTTGCCGGAATACTGGCGCAAACTCTTGGCCGAACACAAGATTCCCTATTTGCTCGAATATCGCAGCGGCTTCAAGGCGCTTAGGGCGTTGATCGATTACGACCGCTTTGTGAATAAACCCCGCGTGCCGCCGGCTGAGATCAAGATTGAAATCAACCGGCAAAAAATCGCGCGGTTGCTGGCGTCAAACCGACGTGCGCTAACGGAGCGACAGAGCAAAGAGATCTTGGCCGAGTATGGCATTCCCACGACTCGCGAAGCGTTGGCAAAAAACGAGGATGAGGCGGTCAGATTGGCGAAGGAAATCGGCTATGCCGTGGTGCTCAAGGTGGAGTCGGCCGATATCACGCACAAGACCGAGGCCGGCGCGGTTAAGATCAACATTCAAAACGAAATGGAATTGCGCCGCTGCTATCGCGAGATCGTGAACAACGTTGAGGCGTATGATGCCAAGGCTGTGATCGACGGAATGTTAGTTCAGGAAATGATAACGGGCGGCAAGGAAGTGATCGTCGGCATGACGCGCGATCCGCAATTCGGCCCGGTCATCATCGTCGGCGTCGGCGGCATCTTCGTCGAAGTCATCAAAGACATCGCCATGCGTGTCGCGCCTTTGACAAAAACCGACGGACTGGAGATGATCGGCGAGCTCAAGGGTTATCGTCTGCTCAAGGGCGTCCGCGGTGAAGCTGAAAGCGACATCGACGTGCTCGCCGAGATTCTTTGCCGATTCTCGCGGCTGTCGATGGATTTGGCGGGTGAGATCGACGAGATCGATATCAATCCTCTGATGGTATTCGAAAATAGCAAAGGAGCGGTGACGCTGGATTGCTTGATGACGCGAAGGGGTTTCCGTGAAGATTGAAAACATCACTTTTATTCCGCATCGCTTGAGTCGGCGCGGGCACTGGCAAACGGCTAGTTATAGCGCCGATTTCGTCGATGTCTTTTACGTGAAGATTCAAACCGATGATGGCGTCACGGGGATCGGTGCGGGCTCGGTGATTTCCAATGCACGCGGTGATCCGTTCGTCGAGGGACTTCAAGCAGTGAAGTCCGCGGCTTGCGCTCTTTTTGTCGGAAAGGACCCGTTGCAAGTCGGCCCTTTAATGAACGCTTTGCACCGTGCCGTGCCCGGGTACACGCGGCACAAAGCAGGAATCGAGTTGGCGCTTTACGATTTGATTGGAAAAGCTCTCAACGTTTCATTGTCAACGTTGCTGGGCGGCGGCACTCGAGATGTCATTCCCGTACTCAAGATGTTGAGTCTGGGAAGCCCGGCGGAAATGGCGGAAACGGCTTCAACGTATGTGCAGCAAGGATATCGGAATTTGAAGGTTAAGCTCGGAACAAATCCCGCCGGTGATTTGGAACGCTTCCAAAGCGTGCGCAGTGCCGTAGGAGCGAAAGTAACGCTGACCGTGGACTTTAACGGAGCCTATGACGCCGGCACGGCGATCAAGGCGATAGCTGGCTTGGCTCCACACGGCTTGACGATGGTCGAGCAGCCCGTACCGGGAAGCGATCTCAAGGGCATGGCTGAGGTAACCCGCGCCGTTGAGCCGGTTGTTTTGGCCGATCAGGGAGTACAGTCAGCCAGAGATGTTTTTCAAATTGCCCGCGACGGCGTCGCCAAAGCGGTCAGCATCAAAGTCCTGAAATTCGGTGGCCTGCGAGAAAGCCTTGCGGGGGCGCGCATCTGCGAAGCGTCTGGACTCATTTGCCACGTCGGGGGCACGGCTAGTTCCCGCCTAGTCGATGCGGCGCAGGCCCATTTCATCAGCGCGACGCCGGGCGTGGTGATACCGTGCGAGATCGGCGAGTTCGAAGCGCTGGAGGGTGATTTGGTCGAGGGCCTGCAGGTCGTCGATGGTCATGTTCGAGTGCCTACCGGTCCGGGAATCGGCATCAAGCTCAACGTCTAGCTTGATATCACTCCAGTCAGCGCGAATAGGATGCTACCAAGGGCGCAAAAAAAGATTTCACCACGAAGGCACGAAGGACACGAAGGATTCGGATATCTAGACTCTTAAACTTCGTGATCTTCGTGTGCTTCGTGGTGAGAAAGTTCTCTGGCGACTACTGTGGCCATTGGAAACATTACAGACGCTTAAGACAATGCCGACTGCATTGCTAAAGATTCTCTGCCACGCCTACTTGGCCTGTGTTTTCTTTACCTCCACGGCTCATGCAGCGACGCAACAGGATCTTATCGAAGGGGCGAAGCGGGAGGGAGAGCTGGTGCTTTACGCTTCGCTGACCCTCGAAGAAGCCAACGTGTTGCTGCCGAAGTTCGAAGCGAAATATCCCTTCCTCAAAGTTCAATTCGCTCGGGCTGGCAGCGAAAGATTATTGACCCGAGTGCTCACCGAGGCGCGCGCGAAGAAAAGCTTTGCCGACGTAGTTCAAACCGTCGAGTTCAGCATGCACACGCTGAAAGTCAAAGGCGTCTTGGGACGTTACAACCCGGCGGACGGCGCCGTTTACCCGAAGGATTTCAAAGAAGATGATTTTTGGACGACTTTTTATTACCACCCCTACGTCGTCGCCTATAACAAGAAACTTTTGCCCCCGGCAAATGTTCCGAAAGCCTACCAGGATCTTTTGAACCCGGCATGGAAAAATAAAATGATGATGGAGGGCACCAAGGTCGATTGGTTCGCCGGTATGCTGCAAATCATGGGCAGGGAAAAAGGCTTGCAGTTCATGCGGGAGCTGGCCAAGCAGGAAATTCTTCAACGCACGGGGCATAGTTTGATCGCGCAACTGGTCGCCGCCGGCG
>Ga0184639_10000438_pt1 | contig 15888 bp, 13 predicted proteins | sample PLM31_170_b2_FD_133155 | JGI IMG/M metagenome (GOLD analysis project Ga0184639, IMG submission 133155) | Groundwater sediment microbial communities from an aquifer in East River, Colorado, USA - PLM3-1_170_b2 | ecosystem: Environmental > Terrestrial > Soil > Riparian zone | place: USA: East... | reverse complement strand
GGGTATCCCGTGGTGCTCAAGATCGACTCGCCTCAAATCGCGCACAAGACCGACGTCGGCGGAGTTCGCGTGGGGTGCGGCGACGCGGCGGCGGTCCGCGCCGCCTTCAAGGACATGCTCGACGAGGTCCGCCGGCGGGCGCCCGCGGCCTGCCTCGAGGGCGTGCTCGTCCAGCGCATGATCGCCGGGGGCCGGGAGATGATCCTCGGCGTCAAGACCGATCCACTCTTCGGCCCAGCGGTCGTCTGCGGGCTCGGGGGTATCTTTGTCGAGCAGCTTCGCGACGTCTCGCTCCGCGTGCCGCCCGTCAGCCTGGCCGACGCGATGGCGATGATCGCCGAGCTGCGGGGCGCCGCGATCCTGTCCGGCGCCCGCGGCCGAGCGCCGGCGGACACCGGAGCGCTGGCGGGCGCGATCGTCCGGCTGGCGGCGCTCGCCGAGGCCCATCGGCAGTCGCTCCGAGCCCTCGACATCAATCCGCTCCTCGTGCTCGACGAAGGGCGGGGCGTGGTGGCAGTGGACTGGCTGATCGAGTTCGCGTGACAGCCCAGGAGGGGACGCAATGGCCTACGAGATGATCCGATACGAGAAAGCGGGACCGGTGCTCACCCTCACGCTCAACCGGCCCGACACCATCAACGCCATCAACCCGCAAATGACGGCAGAAGTCCACACGGCTCTGGACGAAGCCGATGCCGACGCCGATGTCCGCGCGATCATCCTGACCGGCGCGGGCCGCGGGTTCTCGGCCGGCTTCGACATCGCGCGCCGCCCGGACGGCCGATCGTCGCTCGACGCCACCGGGGTCGAGGTCGCCGAGTACATCAAGCGGTGGTGGGCGCGCGACCGCGACTCCGTGACCGAGCTCTTGCACCTCTGGCATCTCACGAAGCCGGTCATCGCCGCCGTCCACGGCTGGGTGATGGGCGGCGGATTCTGGTACGCGCTCGCCTCGGATATCACCATCGCCGCGGACAACAGCGTCTTCGCTCAGCCCGAGGTTCGTCACGTCTCGAACACGACGTTTCTCTTCGCCGCGCTCGCGGGCTGGAAGGCGGCGCATCGCTACGCATTGACCGGCGACCACTTCGACGCCGCCGAAGCCCTCCGCCTCGGCATCGTCAACGAAGTGGTGCCGCAGGCCGAGCTCCTGCCGCGTGCACGCGCGCTGGCCGAACGGATCGCCCGCGTGCCCGAGCCTTCGGTTCGACTCAACAAGGCGGTCACCTGCTACGGCCTGCTCGCCATGGGCCTCGGCGCCGGCATGCTGATGAACATTCCGTTCTCGAGCATGGCCCATGCGTCGTACAACGCCCAGCGCGCCGAGCTGATCGCGGCGATGCAGTCGGGTGGCCTGAAGGCGTTCCTGGAGGCTCGCGACGGCGGATTCCGTCCGGAGCCCTTCGGACCCAAGGCGGCCCCGAAGTCCTGATGTGATAGCCTTCCAACGAGCTCGCTAGCGGAGGGCTGACATGGAAGATACGAGCGAGATCCACGACGTTCGCAGGCCGTCGGGCGGGTCCGAGCCCTCGGCGGCGCCGCGCGACCTTCGCGACTGGCTCGCCAGGGCCGAGGCCATCGGCCAGATCACGCGGATCCGCGAGCCGATCGACTGGAACGAGGAAATGGGCGCCATCACCTACATGGCGCATCAGCAGATCGGCGCTCCCGCCCCGCTCTTCGAGAACATCAAGGGCTGTCCGTCGGGGTTCCGGGCGCTCTGGAACATCATCGGCTCGAGCGTGGACCGCTTCGCGCTCGCCATCGGCGAGCCGTCCGGGCTCAGCGCGATGGACCTGATCCAGCGCTGCCGGGGCAAGTTCACGAGCACGCTGTCGCCGGTGATGGTCGAAGCCGACGTCGCTCCCGTGAACGCCAACCACCGCTACGGGGACGACGTCGACATCACGATCTTCCCGGCGGCGCGCCACTGGCCCGGCGACGGCGGGCGCTACATCGGCACCGCCGACGCGATCATCACGCGCGACCCGGACGCTGGCTGGCTCAACGTGGGCTGCTACCGGCAGATGGTGCACGACCGGAACCACGTCGGCCTCTACCTCTCGCCGGGCAAGGACGCGCGGCTGCACATCGAGCGCTACTGGAGCCGCAACGAGCCGTGCGAGATCGTGGCCGTCTGGGGCGTCGACCCTGCCATGTTCATCGCGGCCTCGCTGACGTTCGCGAAGACGATCTCCGAGCTCGAGTTCGTCGGCGGGCTGACCGGGCGGCCGGTGGAGCTCGTCAAGGGCCAGGTCGGGAGCATCCCCTACCCCGCCCGCGCCGAGATCGTGATCGAGGGCATCATTCACCCGCAGGCCATCAAGCTCGAAGGGCCGTTCGGCGAGTTCACCGGTTACTACGGGCGCCCCGAAGATTACGCGTTCAACGTCGAGGTCAAGGCGATCCACCATCGGGACGACCCGATCCTCACCCATGCGCTGATGGCCGATTACCCGGCCAACGAGGACGCGCTCCTCTACTCGATCGCGCGCTCGGCGAAGATCTGGAACGACCTCGACCGCGTCGGCGTTCCCGGGATCAAGGGCGTGTACAGCCATCCGGCCGCCGCCGGAGGCTGGGGGATGACGGTCGTGTCGCTGGAGCAGCGCTATGCGGGCCACGCGCCTCAGGCGCTGGCCCTGGCGGCTCAAGTTCCCGGCGGGGCCTACTACGCGAAGTGGATCATCGCCGTCGACGACGACGTCGATCCGTCGAACATCAACCAGGTGCTGTGGGCGATGTCCACCCGTTGTAACCCGGTAGAGGACATCGACATCCTCCGACAGACGTGGTCGACCTGGCTTGACCCGACGCAGAACCCGCCCGAGGAGCGCCCCTATGGCTCCAAGGCGCTGATCAACGCGTGCATGGAGCACCGCTACATCAAGCAGTTCTCCCGGCGCACGAAGCTCCGCCGCTCGGTCTACGAGTCGGTGGCCGCGCGCTGGTCGGAGCTGGGCTTCCCGGGCGCGCCCCCGAAGCTCTGGTCGCTGGAAGAGTAGGGCGCGGGAGGCCCGCGCCCTGCTCGACGCCCTCGCGTGAGCCGAACCATCTCCGGGATGATCGGCCGGCCGGTCAGACGCCGCGAGGACCTCCGCTTCCTCACCGGCCGCGGCCGCTACGTCGCCGACCTCGCGCTCGACCGCGCCGCGCACGTCGCCGTCGTGCGGAGCCAGCACGCTCACGCGCGCATCCTTCGTGTCGATGCGAGCGCCGCGCGGGCTCTATCGGGCGTGCTCGGCGTGTTCACCCTCGGCGATCTTCCCGAGCTGCGCGGTGCCCTGCCGCCGCCGGTCGTCCCGGGCGTCGCCGTGAAGGCGTATCGCCAGTCGGCGCTCGCCGACGACGTCGTGCGGTTCGCTGGCGAGCCGATTGCCGTCGTCGTCGCCACCGATCCTTACGTGGCGGCCGACGGCGCCGCGGTGGTCAGCGTGGAGTACGCGCCATTGCCGGCCGCCGTCGATCCCGAGGGGGCGGTCGAGCCCGGCGCGCCGCTGGTCCACGCCGACTGGGGTACGAACGTGGCCGCAACCGTCACGCTCGAGATGGGAGACCTCGAGGCGGCGCTCCGGCAGGCTGCGCTCGTCGTCACCCGGCGTGTGCGCTGCGGCCGCCTCACAGCGCTGCCGCTCGAGCCCCGGGCCGCCGCGGCGCGCTGGGATGTGACGACTGCAAGTCTGCACGTCTGGTCGAGCACCCAGATGCCCTACGGCGTGCGGCAGCGCATCGCGGAGGCCCTGGGGCTCGCGCCCGACGCCGTGCGGGTGACCGCGCCCGACGTCGGCGGTGGCTTTGGTGCGAAGGGGCCCGTGTACCCGGAGGAGCTGATCGTTGCGACGCTGGCGCGCCGGCTCGGCCGCCCGGTCTGCTGGAACGACACGCGGTCCGGAAGCTTCCTCAGCACGACGCACGCGGGCGATCAGCTTCACACCGCGACGCTCGCCCTCGCCGGCGACGGCACCATTCTGGGTCTCGCCGACGACTTCCTGATCGACGCTGGCGCCTACCTCCCACGCGGGGCCGTCGTGGCCGGCGTCACCGCGGCGCATCTGGTCGGCCTCTATCGCGTCCAGGCGTTCCGGTGCCGGGGCCGCGTCGTCGTCACCCACAAGGTGCCGAGCGCTCCTTACCGCGGTGCCGGGCGCCCGCAAGCAACCTTCGTCGCCGAGCGGCTGATGGACATCGCGGCGCGGGAGCTCGGCCTCGATCCCGCCGACCTCCGGCGACGAAATCTCATCGCCGCCGCCGAGATGCCGTACGATCGTGGCCTCCTCTATCGCGATGGGATGCCGATGGTGCACGACTCGGGCGACTATCCGACGCTGCTGGCAAAGGCGCTCGAGGGCGCCGGTTATGCGACGTTTCGCGCGCGGCAGGCCGCGGCGCGACGCCAGGGGCGGCTGCTCGGCATCGGGATCGCCGCCTACAACGAGGCCACCGGCATCGGCCCCCACGAAGGTGCCTGCGTCGGCGTCGAGAGCGACGGGCGCGTGCGCGTCACCGTGGGCGCGCCGTGCCAGGGGCAGGGACACGAGACGACGCTCGCCCAGGTGTGCGCCGAGCGCCTCGACGTTTCTCTCGACTGTGTCGCCGTCATCGGCGGCGACACGGGCCGCTTCCCGACGAGCGCCGGCACCTACGCGAGCCGCGTCGCGGTCATCGTCGGCAACGCCGTGGCGCTGGCAGCCGAGGCAGTGCGCGACAAGGCCCGGAGCGTCGCGGCCCGCGCCCTCGAGTGCGACCCCCACGACATCGTCTTGGCCGAGGGACGAGCTCATGTCAAAGGGGCCCCGGACCGCGGGCTCGGCCTGGCGGAGCTCGCGACGCTGGCCCAGCGCCCGGACGTCGTTCGCGCACTCGGCGAGCCCGGTCTCGCCGCCACGCGTTACGTGAGCCCGACGAGCGTCACGTGGGCCTCCGGTGTCCACGTCGCGACCGTCGAGGTCGATGGCGAGACGGGCGCCGTGAGGGTGCTCGCCTACCACGCCGTCCACGACGCCGGCCACGAGATCAACCCACTCGTCGTCGAGGGACAGACACAAGGCGGTGCCGTCCAGGGGATCGGCGCGGCGCTCGGGGAGGAGATCGTCTACGACGCGAGCGGTCAGGTCCTCACCGGCTCCCTGATGGACTATGCGCTCCCACGGGCCGACAGCGTCCCGGCGATCGGGGTCGCGAGCAGCGACTCGCCCTCGCCGCTCAATCCCCTCGGGCTCAAGGGCACCGGCGAAGGGTCAGCGGTGCCCGGCCCGGCCGCGATCGCCAACGCGGTGGCCGACGCCCTCGGCCCTGGAGGCCCGGAAATCATCGCAGTGCCGATCCGGGCCCGAGAGCTCGCGCGGCCATCGTGACGAAGCTCGTGTCCGTCGGCATCCACGTGCCGACCTCGGCGGTCGCCCCGCTGGGCTCGGGCGAGGCCTACGCGGAGTTCTTCCGACACGTGGAGGCGCTCGACGAAGACCGCGAGGGGGCACGGGACGCGCTGCACGCGTTCCTGCACGGTTACTATGGCCCGCGCTTCGACGTCGATCAGCACGCGATCTTCGGGCCGCCGCGCGAGGTCGCCGCGAGGCTCGCCGAGCACGTGGACGCGGGCATCACGCACCTCATGCTGGGGGTGCCGACGCTGGATATCGCTCACCTCCAGCGGGTGGCCGGAGAGGTGGCGCCGGCAATCCGGGACTCGTCGGCCGCGCGGTGAGCACGCCCCGACGATTGCAAGTCGCGACGAGCGGCGCCTTGCTCGCACGATGGGGCCGGTTCGTGCACGGCGCTCGGTGGCACGTGCTGACGCTCTCGGCCCTCTCGCTGTGCGTCTCTCTGTGGATGATTCACGCGGGAGGCCGGCTCGATCCCCCCGACATTCCTGCCGAGACGGAGTCGGGGCGCGCACGGCGACTGATCGGAAGGGAACTCCCGGGCCAGCCGCCATCGTTCAGCCTGATCTTCAGCAGCCCGACGCTGTCCGCGCGGGCCCCCGCTTTCCGGGCCGAGGTCGAGCGCGCCCTGGCACCACTGCGAAGCGATCCGAGGGTGGCGCGCGTTCACACCGCGTACGACGGGCCCCCGGGCTCCGAGCGCGCCGAGGCGGTCCCGCTCGTCTCGCGAGACGGGCGGCGCACGCTCGTGACGGTGGAGCTGCACGGGGCGACGGCGGGCTTCGCGTCCTTCGAGTTCTCCTCACTCCCACCCGATCTCTACCCGTCCCTCCGCGCGCTGGTGCGCTCCGAGACCCTCGAGGTCGTGTCCGTCGGCAACGTCGCTCTGAACCACGACTTCACCGAGGTAGCTCGGCAGGACCTCGGCCGGGTGGAGGTGTTGATCCTGCCGGTCGTGGCGCTGCTGCTCGTGCTCGTCTTCGGCTCGCTCGTCGCCGCGGCGCTGCCGCTGGTCGTCGGCGGGCTCGCGATGGCGGGCGCCTTGGCGGGCACGCTCCTGCTCGCCCGCTTCGTCTCGGTCTCGATCTACGCGCCGAACATCGTCAGCATGATCGGGCTCGGGGTGGCGATCGACTACTCGCTCTTCGTCGTGAGCCGCTTCCGCGAGGAGATTCGCGAGGGCTCGACCCCGGAGGCGCTGGCTCGCACCCTCGCCACGGCGGGGCGCGCCATCCTGTTCTCCGGTCTCACCGTGGCGATCGGCCTGCTCGGCATGCTTTTTCTGGGCCTGGGCAACCTCGGCTCCATGGGTTGGGCGGGAACGCTCGTGGTCGCGCTCGCCGTCGTCCATGGCCTCGCCACGCTGCCCGCGCTCCTCGCCGTCCTGGGCCCGCGCGTGAACGCCTTGCGCGTGCCGTTCCTGCACCCCGAGCGCTCCGACGCCGGCCCCGGCGGTTTCTGGAATCGCCTGGCCGCGGCGGTGATGGCCCATCCCTGGCACGTCTTCGTGCCGGTCGTCGGGATTCTGCTCCTCTTCGGGCTGCCCTTCCTCCACTTGCGCGTCGGCTCCGGCGACGCCACCTCGCTTCCCCCGGCGGTGGAGTCGCGCCGCGGCGACGAGCTTCTCCGCCGGGAGTTTCCGGGAAGCGACGTCAACCGCATCGTGGTCGTGCTCGACGCCGGCCGTGGATCTCCGCTGGAGCCGGCGCGCGTCGCGCAGACTCACGGGCTCAGTCGCTGGCTGGCCGGGCGCCCACACGTCCTCCGCGTCGAGAGCTTCGTCGACCTGCACGCCTCGCTCGACCTCGCGATGTACCAGCAGATCGCCGCGCTCCCGCGCGCGGCACGACCGCCCGAGCTCGAGACCGCGCTTCGGCACACGGTGGGCGAACACGTCACCATACTGGTCGTCAGCACGGGCCTGCGCCCGTCCGGCGACGAGGCGCGCGCGCTCGTGCGGGAGATCCGGCGCGCGCACCCGCCCTTCGACGGCGAGGTGCTGGTCACCGGGCAGACCGCGTTCGATCTGGACTTCATCGGCCTGGTGGTCCGCCGTGCCCCGCTGGCGATCGGCCTGATCGTGGTCATCACCTACGTCGTGCTGTTCCTGCTCCTCGACTCCGTCCTGCTCCCGCTGAAGGCCATTGTGATGAACCTGCTCTCGATCACCGCCTCCTACGGCGCGCTCGTGTGGATCTTCCAGGACGGCCACCTGGCCACGCTGCTCGACTTCACCCCGGGACCGATTCAGACGGCCACGCCCCTCATCATGTTCTGTCTCGTCTTCGGCCTGTCGATGGACTACGAGGTCCTGCTGCTGAGCCGCGTGCGGGAAGAGTACGAGCGGAGCGGCGACAACGCCCGGGCGGTGGCGGTGGGTCTGGAGCGCACCGGGCGCTTGATCACCGGCGCGGCCGCGATCATGGCGACCGTGTTCTTCGGCTTCGGGCTGGCGCGGTCGGTCATCATCCAGGCCGTCGGCGTCGGGATCGGCATCGCTGTCGTGGTCGACGCGACCATCGTTCGTACCCTGCTGGTGCCGGCGACGATGCGGTTGATGGGCCGCTGGAACTGGTGGCAACCGGCCTGGCTCGATGCGCGAACCTGGCGCCGAGGAGCCTAGCGCCGCAGACGTGGATCGATGCTGAACCGTCGCGAATCGCCGACGCAGCGCAGCACGCGCCGGCCGCCGAGGCTGTCGACGATGCGCCGGGCGACGCTCACGGCGACCGCTGGCGTTTGCGCTCGACGCATTGGATACTGGCCGGCACGGTCAGGATGACCAAGCGATCAACCCGCGACATTTTAAGGAGGAAGCGATGGCGATCAAGATAGGCGATCGGCTCCCCGACGGCACCCTGACGGAGCTGATCGACACGGAGCGGCCGGGCTGCGCCGTGGGTCCGAACAGCTTTGCGGTCGGCGAAATCAGCAAGGGCAAGAAGATCGCGGTCTTCGGTGTGCCCGGGGCCTTCACGCCCACGTGCTCGGCCAAGCATGTCCCCAGCTACGTGCAGAACTTCGACAGGCTCCGCGCGAAGGGCGTGGACGAGGTCTGGTGCATCGCCGTGAACGACACCTTCGTGATGGGGGCCTGGGGCAGGGACCAGAAAGCCGGCGGCAAGGTGCGGATGATGGCGGACGGTAGCGCCACCTTCACCAAGGCGCTCGGCCTCGAGCTGGATCTGATCGCGCGCGGCATGGGCGTGCGCTCGCAGCGCTATTCGATGCTGGTGGACAACGGCGTGGTCAAGGCCCTCAACGTCGAGGCGCCCGGCAAGTTCGAGGTCAGCGACGCCGACACGATGCTGAAGGCGCTCTGACACCCGGCGCAGCGAGTGGGAGAATAGCGGCATGCGGTGGCGAACGCCGTTTCTCGGCGCGGTCCTCATCCTGAGCGTCAGCGCGCTCCAGGCGCTCGGCCAGATGAAATCGCCGCCAGGCGGGACGACGCCGGGGGGCGCCATCTTCGACCAGCTACGGGACTCGACGACACGAACAGTGCCCCAGACGCCGCCGCCGACCGTCCGCCCGCCCGACATGATGTGGGTGCCCGATCGTTACGTTCAAATCCCCGGCGCCGAATCTCCGGTGCTGGTGCCCGGGCACTGGGAGCGCCGGCTCTCCGACCACGAGGTGTTCACGCCGCCGCTCACCGGCCGAACCCCTCAGGGCGACATCATCAACTTCCCGGCCGGCACCCGCCCGCCCGTCGAGGAACGGCAGGCGCCCTGACCACGAGAGGCTCCATGTGTCGCACGCTACGGGGCATCGCGCCGCGGCCATCGCCGATCTGGTTCAGGGCTTGGAGACTTACTTCGCGGAGCATCGAGAGTGCGGAGGCCTGACGGGCGACATCGTGGAGGAAACCGTCGACGGCGTGCGGTGGGGCGTGGCGGGAATGAGATGTCCCGAGTGCGGTGTGCGCTGGGAGCGGCGAGTTGCGGTTGATGCAGAGAGTTGAGGGATGAGGGGGTGCGACATGGGTAGGCTCTCGCGGAGGATCCTCTTCGTTTCCTGCGTCCTCGTGGCAACGTGGTGCGGAACGATCGGCGCCCAGGGTCAGCCCGAAGGCCAGCTGACCGTCGCGTTCGACGCGTCCATCGCGCCCACGTTCCTCGATCCGGCCGAGACGCCGGGGATCGCGACCCCGTTCGTCTTTCTGTATGCCATGCACGACGCGTTGATCAAGCCGCTACCAGGTAACGACATGGCACCGTGCCTGGCGGAGTCGTGGAAGGAGAGCCCGGATGGGCTCGCGTGGGAGTTCAAGCTGCGCCAGGGCCTCAAGTTCCACAACGGTGATCCCTTCACGGCCGAGGACGTGAAGTTCAGCTTCCAGCGCTACAAGGGCGCCTCCGCGAAGCTGCTGCACGAGCGAGTGAAGTCGGTCGACGTCCTCGATCCGCATCGCGTGCGGTTCGTGCTGGACAAGCCGTGGCCGGACTTTCTGGTGTTCTACGCCACCCCGGCCACCGGCGCCGCGTGGGTCGTGCCAAAGAAGTACATCGAGAAGGTCGGCGAGGAGGGCTTCAAGCGCCAGCCCATCGGACTCGGGCCCTATCGATTCGTGCGCCAGAGCCCCGGCATCGAGCTCGTGCTCGAGGCCAACGAGCAGTACTGGCGCAAAAAGCCGTCGATCAAGACGGTCGTCTTCAAGGGCGTGCCCGACCGCACGACGCGCCTGGCCATGCTGAAGACCGGCGAGGCGGACATCGGCTACCTGATGGTCGGCGTCGAGGCAGCGACCATCAGAGCGGACTCCAAGCTGCGCCTGGCCAGGGTGATTCCGCCGGCGGCCTGGTGGCTCGACTTCCCCGAGCAGTGGAACCCCAAGTCCCCCTGGGCCGATCGCCGGGTCAGGCTGGCCGCAACGATGGCGGTCGACAAGCAGGCCCTCAACGAAGCTGAGCGCCTGGGCTTCTCGCGCCTGACGGGATCGATCATCCCGAGTGTCATGGAGTTTGCCCTGCGCATCGAGCCGCATCCCTACGATCCGACACACGCCAAGCGGCTCCTGGCCGACGCGGGATACCCCAACGGCTTCGATGCGGGCGACATCACCCCGCTGCCTCCCTTCACCACGATGGGAGAGGCCGTGGCGAACTACCTGGCCGCGGTCGGCATCCGCTCCCGCGTGCGCGGCATGGAGCGGGCGACCTTCATGGAGGCGTGGCGGACGAGGAACCGGCAGGGCGTGTTCGTGACGGTCACGGGGGCGCCGGGCAACGCGGCCTCACGAATCGAGAACTTCGTCATCAGCAACGCCTCCTACGCGACCGGCGGGTATCCGGACATCGACGACCTGTTCCGGCAGCAGGCGCAGGAGCGCGACCGCAAGAAGCGCGAGGCGCTGCTGCATCAGATCCAGCGGTTGATGCACGAGCGCGTCATGTACGGAGGGATCTTCGAGCCGGCCACGCTGCACGGGATCGGCCCGCGGGTCGAGGAGGCCGGGGTCGGCTTGAGTGCGCAGCTCTACTTCACCTCCCCCTGGGAAGACATGCGCTTGAAGAAGCAGTAAGGGCCCAACATCGTAGGAGGTGTGCGATGGCCATCATGCTCGACCACGTCATTATTCCCTCGCGGCATCGGCGCGAGTCGGCGAGGTTCCTGGCCGACCTTCTGGGCGTCCCCTGGGAGGAGTCACGGGGCGAGTTCACGCCCGTCTATGTCAACGACGCCCTGACCGTGGACTTCGCCGATCGCGAGCAGTTCGAGCGCTATCACCTCTGCTTCCGCGTCAGCGACGCCGACTTCGACGCGATCTTCGCCCGCCTCCAGGGGGCCGGGCTCACGTACCGGAGCCGACCTCGCGGCGAGAACGACATGCAGATCAACCGGCGCCTGGGCGGGAAGAACGTCTACTGGGAGGACCCCGACGGCCATCTCTGGGAGATCCTCACCGTCAGCTACGCCAGAGCCGATTCGCCGCCACTCGCCGCGGCGCGCTAGTCTCGGGTCCTTGAAGTCGACCTAAGCGCCGCCGCGCGCGGTGGCGGAGGCGACGGGGATGGCGGACGGGGGCGCCAGGGGTCGCCAAGGACCCGTTCCCGGCACGTGGCGCCGGGCGCCGCGCGCCCGGATGGAGCCCAGCCGCCGTGGAGCAGCGCACGCGTGCCGCGTGGTCCGGGCGACCCCTGGCGGCCCCCATCCGCCGTCCCCGTCGCCTCCGTCTCCGCCGCCGGCTCAGTTGGTTCTGAGTCGCAGGTCTTCGAAGGGCGCGGTGTAGTAGTGCAGGATGCGGCCGAGGCTCGACTCGGCGACGCGCGGCCCCACGCCGTTGTGGAAGCTGAGCGCGTAGAGCGGGATGTACACCATGCGCTCGTTGGCGAGCTGCTGGATCCGGTGAAGCAGCGCCTGGCGCTTCCCGCGGTCCAGCTCGCGCCCCTGCTGCTGGAAGAGATCGTCGATGTCGGGGTAGCCGCCGGCGGCGAACGTCCCGCCCGACACCAGGTAGTTCTCGACCCGCGTCGCGGCGTTACCGTAGCCGCCGGCACCGCAGAACACGAGGTTCTTCAGCTTCTTCTCCCGCTGCGCCGTCAGGTACGCCGCGCGCTCCATGGTGCGGAAGCGCGCCCGGATACCCACCTGCCCGAGATAGTTGAGCACCGCCTCGGCGGCGGTCGCGAACTGCACCGTGCCGACCATTTCACCAGCGTCGAAGCCGTTCGCGTAGCCGGCCTCCTTGAGAAGCTGGCGGGCCTTCGCGGCGTTGTAGGCGTGCGGCTCGGTCAGCAGGGCGAACTCGAGCACCCCGGGGATGATCGAGCCGATCGGTTTGGAGGCGCCGAGCGATTCGCTGTCGGTGATGGCCTTGCGGTCGATGGCGTGGCTGGCGGCGAGCCGCACGCGCACGTCGTGCCAGGGGGATTTCGCGTCCCACTGGTCCATCATGCAGATCGACGTGACCCACTGCCCGCCCGACGCGATCAGACGCAGGTTCGGCGTGCGGCGAGCCTCTTCGGCGAGCGGTCCCGCGATCAAATAGGCGATGTCCACTTCGCCGTTTTTCAGCATCGCCAGGCGGGTGGATTCCTCTGGCACCATCTTCATCACCAGGCGCTTGACCGACGGCGTCTTCCGCCAGTACTTCTCGTGCGCCTCGAGGACGATCTCGACGCCCGGCTGGTGGCTGACCAGCCTGTACGGCCCGGCGCCGACCGGGTGCTTCTTGAACCCGTCGTCACCCACCTTCTCGACGTACTTCCGCGGCACGATCCACGCCGCCCCCGTGGCCGGGGTCGCGTAGAAGTTCAGGAAGTCCGGCCAGGGCTCGTTCAGGACGAACCGAATGCGGTTCGGCGCGACGGTTAGAATCGTCTTCACCTTCGCCTTGAGAATCTTGGCGCCGGCGCCCCGGTAGCGCTCGAAACTGAACTGGACGTCGTCCGCCGTCAGCGGCTCGCCGTTGTGAAAGACCGCGCCCCGGCGCAGCACGAACTCGTAGCTGAGCCCGTCGGGGCTTTCCGTCCAGGACTCGGCGAGGCTCGGCGCCATGGGGTTCTGCGGCATCGGCTTCACGAGCGCGTCGTGGAGCGCCTCCTGCACCATGAACGGCGTGGCGATGCCGGTGTTGTCCGCGGGATCGAACCAGGCGGGCGCGACCGTCACGTGCATCGCGTAGGTGAGCTCTCCCTGAGGCTGGGCAGAGACCGGCTGGGCGGCCGCCGGCCGGGCGATGACGACTCCGGCGCCGAGCCACCCCGCGAGAATGAACGCCGCGGGGACGAGACCGAGACGAGGCTGTCGGCGCATGAGCGTTCCTCCGAGGTCTTCGAGGCCGAACGCCGCCAACAGTACCACGCTCTGCTAGAATTCGCGCAGCCGTCGACGAGGAGAACGCTGTGGCCAGATTCAACGAGTCCTACCTGAACCTCAACCAGAGCTACCTCTTCGCCGAGATCCGGCGCCGGACGAAAGCGTTCACCGACGCCCATCCCGACGTCCGGGTGATCGACCTCGGGGTCGGCGACGTCACCCAGCCGCTGCCCCCTGCCGTCATCCGCGCCATCCACGAGGCCACCGACGACATGGCGCGGCCCCAGACCTTCAAGGGCTACGGCCCGTACGTCGGATACGAATTCCTGCGCGCCGAGATCGCCACGCACGATTTCGGCTCCCGGGGCGTCACGCTCGGCGTCGACGAGGTCTTCGTGAGCGACGGCGGCAAGAGCGACAGCGCGAACCTCCAGGAGATCTTCGCTCCGGACTGCGTGGTCGCCCTGATGGATCCGGTCTACCCGGTGTACGCCGACAGCAACGTGGTCGCCGGGCGCACTGGGCGCGCGGACGCGAGCGGCCGCTACGCGGGCATCGTGTATCTCCCCTGCACCGCGGAGAACAACTTCCAGCCGGCGCTGCCCCGCCGGCACGTCGATCTGATCTACCTCTGCTACCCCAACAACCCTACCGGTGCCGTGGTCACGCGCGAGGCGCTCACGCGCTGGGTCGAGTATGCCCGCGCCGAGGACGCCGTCATTCTGTACGATGCGGCCTACGAGGCCTACATCGTCGATACGGAAGTGCCCCACTCGATCTACGAGATCGAGGGAGCGCGCGAGGTGGCGATCGAGTGCCGGAGCTTCTCCAAGAACGCCGGGTTCACGGGCATGCGGCTCGCCTACACGGTCGTGCCGAAGGAGATGCGCGGACGCGGAGTCGACGGCACGCCGATGAGCCTCAACACGCTCTGGGCGCGCCGCACGGCGATCAAGTCCAACGGCCCGCCGTACATCATTCAGAAGGCCGCCGCCGCCGTGTACACGCCCGAGGGCCAGCAGCAAGTCCGGGCGCTGATCGACTTCTACATGGAAAACGCGCGGATCATCGGCGGGGGACTCGCGGGCGCGGGCTTCACCGTCTACGGCGGGCGCAACGCGCCGTACCTCTGGGTCCGCACGCCGCCCGCCGTCTCATCGTGGGACTTCTTCGACAAGGTCCTGGCAGAGGCGCACGTGGTCGGGGCGCCGGGCGCCGGGTTCGGCCCGAGCGGCGAGGGCTACTTTCGCCTCACCGCGTTTGGTTCACGCCCGCAGACCGAAGAGGCCGTCGAGCGGATCAAGACGCGACTGTAAGGGACCCCTGCCCCGCCTCGGCGGCGCCTCGCTTCTGCGAGGTGGTCAGCGTATGGGCGAGTTGCGCCGCGGTCGCCGGCGCCATGCGGTGCTTCTTGCCGAGCTCGAGCACCACCTGGAACAGCTGCGAGTAGCGGACGATCGTCGCCCGCGGGTGGTTCACCTCCAGGCGGCAGAGCGGGTGGGTGAAGACGACGAGGGACTCCACCCACCGCAAGGCCGTGGGCGCCAGGTCGGGATGCCGCTCGCTCAGGAAGTACCTCACCGCGCACGCTCCGGAGTCGGCCTGCTGGCTGACGCTCTTTCGCCGATCGCCGTTGACGGACCAATCGTCGCCCGAGCAGCGGACTCTCCCCGCGAACCGCTTCGTCTCGATCACCACCACCCCGCACGGGCCAATCAGCACGTGGTCGATGTTGCCTCGCGCCAGCCCCAGGGTGACGTCATTGACGAGCCAGTAGTCGTCCGGCAGGCCGCGGAGCAGATCGACGACGAGACGCTCACCGAGGCGGCCCTTGCGGACATTCCGCAAGCGACGCGTGACGGGTCCGCCGAGCCGGAGCGCCGTCAGCACGGCGACCATCCCGGCTCCGAGATACAGCGGCCGCCCCCCAGGAGTCTCGACGGCAACGATGATCCCCGCCGCCGCGAGCCCGAGCAGGGAGGCGAGCGCCATCCACAACCGCTGTTCGCGGCCCCCCAGGTAGCGTCCGCCGACCTGCACCAGACGCATCTCAGCCCAGGCCCGAGATGATCGTCGGGCGGGCGCTGATCGCCATGGTCAGTATGGAGGGGTCCACGCCGGACCGGACTCCGCGGCATTCAGCGGGGCGGCGAACTCGCCGGCCGGTCTCGGTCGGGCGCGGGCTTCGCCAAGCACGGCGCCGACCGCCCGACTGGCTTCCTTGGCGAAAACCCGCACCATACCGACCGTCGTCCGTTCGTCGAAGACGGCGAGCAGGATCGCCTCCTCCTCGACCCGCGAGACGTGGATCGACCGCTTGGCGCCCTCGTGGAAGAGCACGGTGAACTCCGTCTCTCCCAGCAACTGGGCCATCGCCGCGGTGGAGCTGAAGGCCGCCGCGGCGAGCGCGGAGATGGACACCGCATCGAGCGCCTGCGAGCCGCCGTCCATCGCGAGAAGTTGACCACCGCGGTCGATCACGAGCGCCTCGCCGGCGCCCGAGTCGCTGAGGAAGCGCATGAGGACCTGGTGGATGCGCTCCGCGTCCTGCTCCTGGATGACGGTGTCACGAAGCTTCATCGTGCCCCCGGCGCTCGCTTCCGAACTCGCTCGCAAGCGCCATGCGGGAGACGGTGTTGAGCGTGTCGAAGACCCCCTTTCCCTCGAGAGCGGCGGCCTCGAAGAACGGGACCCGCCGCGCCCGGCGGTTGAGGACGAATTCCAGATACTCCACCGGCGCGACGTT